>Ga0209831_1004211_pt1 | contig 11404 bp, 13 predicted proteins | sample Maine_Asex4_meta_FD_187451 | JGI IMG/M metagenome (GOLD analysis project Ga0209831, IMG submission 187451) | Marine algal microbial communities from Maine, USA - Maine_Asex4_metaG (SPAdes) (version 2) | ecosystem: Host-associated > Algae > Red algae > Unclassified | place: Maine, USA | collected...
GGGGGGGGGGGGGGGGGGGGGGGGGGGGGGGGGGGGGGGAAGGAGCAAACCTGTGGGCACGGCGTGGGCAGGAGAACGCACGCGCTTGGCGCACAGGCGGATACCTGCAATGGGAGGGCGAGAATGCAGACGAGCGCAGAGCTGGCCGCCGCTGCATCCTCGTGGACAATCCTAGTCGATCAAGCTGATCATGAGGGCGGGCCAGTGACCCGGATCAGGCCGGCTGGCTTGCATCAGACAAAAAAAAGGGCGGGCTCATGCAATCTAAGAGTAGCCCCCCGCTTCGTAATCAGTGCGACAGACGAGTGACATGCAACGATCCGGCCATGTCCAAGGGCCGGCGCTTCACTTTTGGTCCCGCCCGCCAGCGCTTCCCTAACGCTCAATTTCGACTTCTGACTGGCTGTCAGGCTCGTCATGTACATGCTTACAACTTTCCCTGGTCGAGCGCGTCTCACAGGCGCACAGTGGAAGCACGGCGTCAGCGAGGGCGCAAAAAGTACCACAAAATCCGCACCTCACTCTTTTTGCACCCACGACAAAGCTCCAAAAAGCAGTCCACACACCAGAACAGCGCGCATAAACTGAAAGTTTTCGAGTTGGTGGCTCTTTCTGTAGTGAGACATTTGGCATCGGGCGCGTTTGTGTCCGTCTCTGGTGAGCCTGAACATGCAACGCCGCCAGAGGTTTTATTGCGTGAGATCCACCTCCAGTTCGTCACTCAGATGCAGCATCCAGAAGGTGCCTCCCAATGTCGAGCGAACAAGCATTGGGACTATTTGGGGAGAATAAACACGTCGGGTCACCGACAGATTTTACTCCTGGTTGAACTCGGGCTCGTTCGCCGACCAACTGGCGTAACGACCAGTTTCACGCAGGCACCACGGCCCCAACATTTCTTGAAGTGTCCCGTACTTCGCGTCGAGCGTCGAGAGCGTGGTTCTCAGCGTCTAAGTGCCCTGCCGTTGGATGCACGGCATCGTCGCACTGATATCTTTGTGATTCACAACCGTGCATTGCGTTTCGCGGTCTCTAGACAACGGGCGTTCGGGCCGGCTTGCATGTGTAGGCAGTTATCATTGGAGCGCGGAATTGGGACGCTTAGGAAGAGAATCCGATTCGAGTGAGGGCTGCACGAGTCTCTCGAGAAATGCATCACGCGGCAGAGAAGGCTGACGTCATCTTTTATCGGTCGGCAATAGCTACCGCGAGAATGAGCAGATGCAGCCGGCCAGGGCCCCGAGCCGCCAGGGCTTCCGCGCGCCAGTCTGAATATAACTGAAGCGATTGGCCCGGACTGCATCCGACTCCCGCGCAGGAGCGCTTCCGCCCATCTTAATAGTGCGAAGTCCGAAAAGACTCGGGCCGTGCGTGTTCCAGAGAAGTCGAGCAACGTGCCGCTGTAGAACCTCGCAATGAAGTATTACCGCTGTTGTTTGGCTTACAAATATATTGCGGGCTGCAAGCCAACCGGATAGAATGGTGAGAAGCAGCAGTGGCGCAAGTACCAGGTGCACAGTATCTCCGTAAAGCTGGTGCACCGTCGCAACGGGTCCGTCAAACAGCTTTCCGTCTCCACCTGCAGGACGTTGTTGCACTATGCTCCCATGTGAGTAGATGCGCGACCGATGGCGTCTGGATATGTGATAACTGTGCTAGACTGTCAGGGCAAATACGTGCACGCATCGATCAATGTCGAAACGGACTGCACTTTCGGTTTGAAAGGGACGCGCTGTTACTTGCGCTACGAAAGATCTTCCGCAGCCGTTCGCGCGATAGAAAGGAGAATGGGTGCACATCATTGTGTGATGTCGAGAGCCTTCTTCTGACAATTAACCGAGAGAGGTAAATGCGGTGTTATTGCTGACCTCCAAAAAATGGCGGTGGCAGAGTGGTTTCAATCATTCAACAGCGTACGTGGACAAATAAAAAGGCCAGAAATCACGTGAGTTCGTTACACAGTCTCCTCGTGCAGCTCTACGCACTGGAAACGCACATCAGGATCTCAAAAAACCTGAAGAAATTTGTTCATCTAATGAGAAATCACAGATCTGGCCCAGAACTCTCTCCATGCCCCCTTCATGCCCAAGCAAGCGGCCCAAATATCTCAGGAAATCTTATTGTGAGATGTAATGGCTCTGCGAGACTCCTGCAAGATACGTTGATTGGCTTTCATTATTACTGGCGGCAACTCTCAGCCTTTAGTTCGATCGTGGCTCGTCGAACAGCCAATTCGACTTCATTTCTATGCTGCGTCGTCGGCTCTGCCTCCCTTCTCTCTGCAGCCGCCATATTTTGGAGGTTAGCAATGTCAAAGAGTTTCTGCCGCATGAGTACCTGCTGGCTCTTCAAATGCGGTGGTACATGCGGATTTCGATATTTCGAAACTCGAGCGGCTGTCGTCGATCACGCTCGAACCCAGACCGAGGCGGCCTGTCCGCTCTAGATTCTCCGAAACACGAGTGAGGGTGCAGTATCGATCATGTGACAGAACAATCATCCGCTCCTGTCAGCCGTTCCAAAGTACTCGGAGAGGTAGATTTCATAGGGTTTAGAAATCGAACCCGGGACATCCGGAACAGTTCTCTGGGAACCGGACCACAAAGCCATGGGCCTCGGCCGACCGAATAGAGCCAAATCCAGACATCTTATTTCCAGAATATGAGTTGATCGAACCCCAAGTGTGACAACATGCCCAGCCAACATCACTCAGTTGAGGGAAAGGCGAGCCAGACCGTGTCGCCTGGTAGTTCTGTCGCGAAATACCCGCCTCGGAAGGAAGCCCCGAAGAGCACACACGCACGGCATCAACCGGGGGAAGACACTCCGAGCGGCACACACGAGTTGTGTGACTGGAAGTTTACTTTCCCGCCTCGAAGGCCTTGAGGCAGCATTCACGCCTCATCCTCTTATTTCCTCCACACCCCGTCCGTCCACCTCCAACCCTCAGAAAACACCATCTCAGACACCCCCAGAAGACCCTCAGGAACCCTCCCCTCAGGGCCCATGGAGCCAGTCTCAGCGAAGGACGGTCGAAGCTTCGCATACAGACGCACGTTTTAAGTCAGGCGAGGTGGCCGACTCGGTCAGAGAGCGCGTCTGGGTGGGCGCCCGTGTGCCACGAGGCGTCTGTCACATGTGGTGCTGGGGGGATATGGGCTAGCGCAATGCCTGCGCGGGCATCTGACGGCCTTCGGAGTGCAGGCTTACGCAAGAATGCGCGCGCGCTCGCAGACTACCGCCACCGGCGAGAAAGGGGGACCGGACTCGCAAGTGCGAGCTTGATCCCGATCGATCTACTTCGTCCGTAATATTTCGGGCACTTCGACGCTGAGAAGCGCTTAGTGCGCTCAACACATCGATCACTGCCCTTTTTCTTCGAGCCTACGAGCGCAACTGGCACCAAAAGTTGCATCTTCCCTAGAGCTTCCTGCAGGTATGCTTATTCCCTGTTCGGTATTATATCGAGGCAACGCCGTCCGTGGGGAGAAAAAGCAACGGGAAAACGAGCTGAAATCGACAATTCTGGTGATCCTTTTTGGGCGTCGTTGATCCAAAATCGCGTTAGGGATAATATACCGGCGTGACGGCGGTATATTGCGCTTCTCACAAAAACTGGACCTCGGTGCATCAGCTGCCGTTGCAAAATCACTGTTTCATTGGCTCAGGGCGCGGTAAATTATGCTGAAGCGGATGTTGCGGATCCAGTTTTTTTGAGAAGCACAATGTTTCTGCGAAAGACCTCTCGCACATGAAATTAAGTACACAATTGTTTTCGTCGGAGACGCAGGATTTCTATCGCCATCAGGCGCGGACAAGACCGATCGTCAAACCATCCACCGCGCCACCGACCGCCATGCAGCTTGTCAACGCACGGCGACCGCCAACATGGACCCTTTACCAATCCTACGCGCGGGCGTCTTCGTGAAGTCGCTGGCGGGGGTAGTGCATTCGAGCCCGAGTATCTTTTTATCACCCACTCAATACACAAGCACCCGCGTTTGTTTTTTTTCATGTGCGGGCTCGTTACGATCGCCACTTTGAGCGCGCAGTGCACATGTTTGACGATGCGTTTCATGCCTCGGTGGGCATCTTGCGCCCTCGCATGTCTCACCGCGGTCTCTCCGCCGAGGTCCGCGCCGCTTTGGCCCTGCCCTACATTGGTGGCGGCAGCTACGTTGACATGTGCGCCGCCTTCGGCGTGCACTCGGCAAGTGTCTACCGCGCCGTGAGGAACGTTGTAGACGCCGTCAACTCCTCCCCTGCGAACAGTACCATGGAGCGCGGTGCGTCTCGAGAGGGCTGCGGTGCGCGGGTCAACTTCTCAGGCCCGTTCGCAGCGGCGTGTGTCGCCACACCGGCGAGGAGGTTCCGGATTGTCGACAATTCGTTTGAAAGGTCTTGAAAGAGAAGAATTTGAAACTTACCAGACGTGGAATTCCCCGTTCTCAAACGGTACATATACCGCAGAGTAAACATAGGCGGGGATCCCGCGTATGTCTGTACCGGTATACCGTCACGTGACGGGCTCCGACAATCAAATCTATGTTACGTCGGTATACCGTCACACGGTCTGCAAAACTACGAACGGGCCTCAGGCCCGTTCTCACTCGCGCTTCTTGTGACGCCACATTCATGTGACGGCGCAGCGAAGTGAGAATGCTGCGCCCAGACACGAACGACACTTTCGAGGTGACATTATGAATACATGCCGACGTCCAAATCAATTAGAATGGTTCTCTTGAGCGACAATCGACCTGATGCGGGCGTACCCAGTCAGATCCAAGCGTGCGCCATTCTTGAGGAGTGGAAAAAGCGGCGACGGACGGAGCAGGAGGACGGCGGGCTGGGGGAACAAAGGGATGTGCGATAAGGAGCGCGCGAGTGGTAGCTGACGTGAGATGGGGGCAGCGAAACATTGTGGAGCTCCTTGCTCCGGAGACCGCCATCTACTCGACTGGCGAGCGACCCGGTGCATCCCAGGGCCGTGAGGGTCTCGCATCTCGTGCACCGCATCACTATCATCATAAAATGTTCGCGGTTAAGAACCATTGCAAGTCACACGTGCTGGAACAAGAAGGAATGGCATCCAGAACGCTGCGGCCGGCCAGGGCGGGCGTGGAATGCGTGGGAAAGGGGCATGGGCGGGGATGACCTCCATGAGCGGGGGTGGCCGCTACGAGTGGCGTGCTGGGACCCGTTGGTCTGCCTGGCACGGGTGGCTCGGACCAACGGATGCTGGCGCTGCTTGTCTCGTCGCGAAGCGTCACAGGTGAATGGGCGGGTGACTGACAGCCCTCGACGTTTTGTGCCTTCCGCACATTATTGCGAAGCAAATGACAGCCGTTTCGAAGTGCATTGCAATACTGTGGCTGCCGCCACATGTGATCACATGAAGCAACCTACGCAAAACGTTTGCGTAGGTTGCTGCATGTGGAGTACAATATGGCGTCTTGTAGCCCTGTGTTTCGCTCTTCGACGAATAAAATCGCGGTACGTATGGCGTTCCGTCACACGAAGCGCGACTGAGAACGGGCCTCAGGCCTCGTCTAGACGGCGCGTGCATGGCGTGCACAGACGAGTGCTAGCCAATCGGAACGCACAGCTGCAATCACACGCGAATCACGCGGACCATATTCGTCCTTCACGGACCGATCAGATGCTATGGCACAGGAAGGAGATACGAGCAAAATGTGCATATTCGTCCCTCTTGGGCCGAACACGTTCACGTGTGCGACAGTTTTTTCTTATATCGCGCACGTGAGCGTGTTCGATAATCAACTTGAGCATCCAGTTGCGATCGTTTCCGCACTTCTGATTCGTCGAAGTGCTGGCTTCCCCAAGGTGAGTTTCTGCCTACGCGAGCGTGATCTGATACTCGTTTTGGCAGCCGATTTTTCAGCACGTCGCGTTCATGCATGCCGTGTTGCCGTGAAGACTAGGGGTGTCCAATTGGTTAATCGCAATCGCTTGAAATTGAATAAATCGGGCCAAGACCTGAAATCGATCACGAACCGGTTCGGAGGCACATAAATCGGGCCAACCGATTCGATCTGACTCCCGGAATTTCGCCAGCTCATGCGCGTCTTGGAACGGTCAGAATACAATGTTGACAATGTTTTCGAGCTTGTTGATCCAAGGATCCAATGAGGAAGGCCGCTGGGTCAACAATGCTGCGGACGATGGCATTTGCAGGGCCCTGGACTACATGAGCAACAACCGAGCTCGTACCGAAACCCGGCCTGTTACTATCACGTCCTCCGTCAACCTCTGCGGGTAGAGTCAGAGCAACCGGTTAAGGAGATAATCAGAGAGGGACTGCTAGTGCCCTCAGGGAAATGCCGGATAAAAAAAGCACGATCTCTCAGGGTTAGGAAAGCTCGATACCCCATCAGGTTGGGAACCGGAAGTGCGACCGAGGTAGGCTCCCCATTGGTCTGATGATAAGAAAAAGCACACCAAATGGAACTCTGGAAAGGGTCTGTGACGCACCCTGACATATTTTGCGGCTGTCATTGATTTGATTGCATGGCTTCTGTTGATCCTGGGACCATGACCTGACGAATAGCATGCCCCCATGACGTCATGATACGGCCTGGCCTCTGTGTCATGGCCAATGGAAGACAGATACGTTTGACGAACGTGTCACGAAAAGTTTGTATCGTACACTGCGTGGCGGCGCACGCTTCGCCCCCGCACCTCCCCCGTGCGGGACACCTGTCCAGCAATCTACTCCGGCAGTCGGTCCGTGAAGACGGTGGAGCCAGCAGCGGCGACGATTTCATATAGGATTGGAACAGTTCTCTGTCGAGGTCAGTCGCGGAGGCCACTTCCGTCGTCACGCTCTGAAACCCAGGCAACTTGAGTTGGCAGTGTGTGGCTCATGCAGGCTCATTGATTCCGAGTCGGCAGCGATTGTTGTTCATCGTCAAGTCGGATCAAACCAGAGACTTCGACTGGTGCGCTCCAGTGTTCAAGCCACTTTGGGTAGCGGGTCAACATGCGGGATTCTGATTGGCCAGCGCTTGGGATATCGTGCTTTTTTGATCCGGCATTTCCCGTAGGGGTGTGGGGCAAACGGTCGCTCCATCTGGCAAGAAAAGAAGGAGAATGTGGCTGGTGCGTCGGCTTTGCGATGGTCCTTGCAAGGACAGAGCTCTCTTACGAAGACACCGAGCAGTACATAGTTCTCCATCAGTCACGGAAGGCCTTTTTAGGCCAGATGGAAACTGTATCCAGGAGTACCTATACTTGTTCTGCATCTGCGAGCAGTCACCTCATCGACGAGTACCTGCCTCCAGGGCATTGGCGATATCTTCTGGAGAGGTCTCGGTGGCTCGTGAGACATTGTGGCACTGGGTTCTGCCCTCTTCCTCTGCGGCACGAGCTCGGCCTATCTGGGGCGCAGTCCGCGAAGTGCTACTGCGACAGAGCCCCTGGAAGTGCACGAAAAGCGTTGGGTGAGATGCGTTGGTCAAGAAATGCTGTGCAAGTTTCAAATTGACCCATATAACCATACATTTATTGAGAACTCATCGAACTAGTTATACAGGTAAGTACCAATCGGTTTAGAATCGATAATGAGCTATAACGAAAACCGGTTTAACCGGTTTGGCATCACCATCCGATTGGACACCCATAGTGAAGACAGCAGTGCTCGTTTCACGCCCATTTCACGGAATTGTGTTGCAGTTCATGCCCGATCGCATGCACGACGGTCCGCCGTATAGACAAGGCCGCAGGGTCGGTCCGCACCACGCAGCTTTTGGCCGAACGCCGAATGTACGAACGTTCGGCGTTCGGGCAAAACATGGACTCTTGCAATAGCCCGGATGGTCCGAATGAATCTTACAGCTGGGGGTGGGCTACATACTGATAATCCGATCGTGGCCGGCCACGCATGTGTCACAACTGAAAACTTTGTGTATTGCCTCGGGCCTCCGCCCGACGAATGGTCAACTGTCATTGATGCGCAGGATCACGCGTCACACTGTGGGTGGGGCGATAGGGAGAAGGACGACTGTCCCATCCTGCTTCCCCACATCGGTCGCTACATCTCCCAATAACCAGCATCCCCAGCCCGGTTGCGGTGACTGGCTCCGGCCGCGCGGTCGCCAAGACCCACCGCCTCCGTGTCAGTCGCCATGCCGAGGCAACTCGACAGCGGTTGGCTGCTACTGCTCTGCTGGCCAGCTCGTTGCTCGCACTGCGGTGCACAGCAGAGGACCGGAGCAGACCGTATGACCGTATGAGCTGGGACGCTGAGGTAACTCGCGTTGGCGCGGACTTCCGGAGGACGTACAGAATGGGGCTCACGGAGTTTAGGGAGCTTGTGGACGTGCTGCGGCCCTCATTGACTCATGCGGAGGTGCAAGCCGTGCGACGACACGGGCGGGGCGAGCCTGGGGAGCGCTCCGTTCGCCCAGAGACGCAGGTGGCAGTCGCGCTCCGTTTTATTGCTGGTGGCTCGTACCTGGACTTGACTAAAATCTACATGTTGCAGAAGACGACATTCTACAACAGGTGCGGCGGGTTGTCGGGGCGGTCGCGCACATGACGCTCGCGGGGGACTTTGAGTCGGAGCAAGGACGGAGCGCGCTCGCGGCGTCTTTCCGGCGCGCTCTGCCAAGCAACTCGCTCGCGGACCGGGTCATCGGCGCACTCGACGGCATCGCCATCCGTCTTGCGGGGCCACCGGCATCCTCTACTGTGAAGACGGCGGAATTCCACAGGCGCAAGTTTTTTTTTGCACTCAACGTGCAGGCCCTATGTGACGGCGACACACGCTTCATTTACGTCGCTACCGGGGCGCCCGGGTCAATGCACGACAGCGCGGCTTGAGCGCAGACGCGACTGGTTACGGATCTGGGGAACAATTTTCTGAACTTGGGGCGATTTTTTCCCATTGGTGACGACGCGTACGCTATTTCCTTGTTTTTGCAATGCCCGTGGCCGGGCCAACAGCTACCGATGGGGAGGGATGCATTTATTTGTTTCTTGAGCCAGCTGCGGCAGACCATCGAGCGGTCGTTTGGCATTTTGAACAAGCGCTGGGGGGTGCTCCAACGGCCGCTGCGTTTGTCTCTTGCTGATTGTGGCGACCTGACTGCTGCCCTTATGAAGCTTCACAACTTCATAGTCGACCACTCGCCTGACGCTGCCGATGCCACAGGTACCAGCGCTTGCGACGTCGACGAGCCCTCCATGACTATGTCGGATGAGCGGGCCCCAGGTGACTGCCAGGAGTACACCTCCAGAGACGCCCGGGCGTCCCCTCTGCGTGTCGACCTGACGCGCAGCATCCAGGCTGCTGGCCGCATTCGTCGCGTGCGAGCAAACCAAAAGTTATAGAGGTGCCCTGTGAGTCTAGCTCCGGTACATCATTGTACGTCATAGACAGTACAAACTTGACCAGTTGACCCTGAGCCAGACCGCTGTGGATATCCCGGAGCCACCACACCATATAGTCCAAGTGTGGAAAGCAGGCGAAAATCGAAAAAAATAAACTCATTGCTCCGCCACACATCCATGACGCATGCAACAAACCAAAGACTCCGTGCATTACGCCAATATTTATGCGAAAAAAGTATGGGTTTTGTTTCAGATGCCATCAGCCGACGTCCACTGCAACACGGCTTCGCATGAACACCAACAAGACCTTCAAGCCCGACAACCGACTCACTCAAGGACGCCAACAACGTTCTGGGCATCTCAGCAGGGGGACTATCATCGATCCAGGTCGTCGAGAAAAAGCAACAGGGGCCGGCAAAAAACGTAAGGGGGACAAGTGACAGGCAGAGACAAGACATCTATAGAAAACGATGCAAAGTAGAAGCAAGACACAGAGAGAAGAGAAACAATGCATGCAGGGCGGGGTGAGACACTGGGCAGCTTTGTGGCTCCAGCACAGGCCCGGGGCGACAGAGCACCCGGTGGCGTCGGAATACCAACACAGAAGAGCACCCTTACGATTGGGCACGCAAGTGGGCAGGGCGGGCGGGTGCATGCGTAAAAGAGAAAGCGGGCGAGCGGGGGCATGCGGCGGTGGGCGACTACATACTCGGGCGGGCGGGCACGCGCCGGAGCGGGTGGGCGGGTGCGTGCACGGGCGGTTGGGTGCGTACGAGCGGGGAGGTGCGTGGATACATACTGCGGGGTAGGGTACTCGGGCTCATGGAGAATGACCTGGTGACAACTGGCAGCGGAAGGGTATGCCCAAAAGCAGCCGTGGGGAGGAGCACCCGCGGGGGACACCCGAGGGAGCTGCTCGTCGTCGGGTGGCGGGAGGGGTGGGGGTGGGAATAGCGGGACACAGCGCGCGCGGCGTGGGACCTCGAATGTGGCAGGGACTGCGAGGGCGCGTATGACACGGGGTGGCGGCCACATTGCGGCGCACGGGTCCGGGACACACAGCCCACGATGCGGGCGCGCCGATTCGTGTGGGCACGCGCTGCCGTGTGGCGGGGTGACGGGTCCCAATGGCCGCCGCACGTCGAACGCACCGAGACTGGCGGCGCACAGCCGTCTCGAGCAATGCGACGTGTGGTGACGATTGGAATTTGATCCGACCGTTGTGGAATCGTATTTACAATTTTCGTTTCCTGTGGGGATTTGTTATTCGCTGCAAGGGTGTACGGCCACCATCTTCTTCCCTTCTGGCAACCCCATCTACCGCACAAGTGTGCCACAGCCTGCCCCATCACCCCCAACACCGCCGCGACTTCCGTCCTCGCCCCCCCCCCCCCCCCCCCCCCCCCCCCCATCTTCCTGTTCTTTGTTTTTTGCGCTGCCCACCGACGAGACGGCCATCGCGTCGCTGGTCGCCACCATCGCCTCCGCCATAGTCGATCGCCGGGCCGCCCCCATCCTCCCGTGCTTCCAGGTTTGCACCGGTGTGTTCGCTCGCCTCCTCGCCGACAATGCCTTGGCATTCTCTGAGTCCTTCCGCCACACCCGCGCACTCTCAGTGGTACCCAACGGCGTGCTGACCCGCTCGTCCTTTTCTGCGATACCCCCCGTGCGCGCTCTTCCCCCCTTTTGCGCTCGCGTCCCGTCCCCCTCGGCTTGGCCGTGTGGCCCGTTGCCGTCATGTGCACTTTGCGTCAACTTCACGGCTTGCAGCATTGCGCCTCTCTCAGGGACACCATCAAGACAATGTCGACGATGCCTAAAGCAAGGACGTACAATGAAACATACACCTACAGAATGGCAACGAACAAGGCGGCCAAGACGATGGGAACAGGGGGAGGGCGCGCAAGCGGAGGAGAGCGCGCACGGGGGGCTTGGCGGACAAGCACGAGCGGGTCAGCACGCCATTGGGTACCACTGAGAGTGCGCGGGTGTGGCGGAAGGACTCAGAGAATGCCAAGGCATTGTCAGCGAGGAGGCGAGCGAACACACCGGT
>Ga0209831_1004213_pt1 | contig 11403 bp, 8 predicted proteins | sample Maine_Asex4_meta_FD_187451 | JGI IMG/M metagenome (GOLD analysis project Ga0209831, IMG submission 187451) | Marine algal microbial communities from Maine, USA - Maine_Asex4_metaG (SPAdes) (version 2) | ecosystem: Host-associated > Algae > Red algae > Unclassified | place: Maine, USA | collected...
ATAGCCGACTGGCCGCGCCCCGGCCTTTGCCGATCATCGCCTCAAGACCGGCGCGCTCCTCGGCACTCAAATCAACCAGATATTTCGCACGACGACCCTCTTCCGACATTCCAGACCCTCCCCGATAAATACCAGCGCAGAGAATCAGAAAATATCCAATCCGTCAAAATGCGTGAAACGGGACACTAGGCGGTTGCCCTGACGACGAGCGATGTCACTCCGGCGAAAGCCGGAGTCCATGTCTCCGCGAGCCTCCACAGTCGGTCTCTTTCCACGAACGATGCGAAAAGCACTTTCTTGCCGGGATTTTTCCAGATCGGGGCGTTCAGGACTTGTCGATGAATGGATACCCCGCCTGCGCGGGGTATGACACCGGGAGGGGGCCGGAAAACAGTTCTCCAATCGTCGTCTCCGACGGTCTTCTAGACTGCGGCGCCCCCCCCGCCAGCACGAACCCCGCCCGCCGCCCGTGCCGCGCCATGAACCGCGACAGGAGCAACGCCGCCACGACCCCGCGATCACCTGCGCCGAGGGCGGCGCGGTGGCGAGCGCGGGGACCGGGGCGAGATAGGCCCCCACGAGCGCCCCGAGGAGGATGAGCATCGGCATCGCCGACCCCATGACCACGTTGGCCAAAATCACAATCGCGAAATTGCGGTTCAACATCGACACTCTTTCTGCTTGCATGGCGACGGTTCGCGCGCTTCGATGGGAAAAGACTACCGCGCGGACATATTCACCGCTGGACAGATGAGGGTCGAATATGGACGAAACGACGCGCCGTATCGACGTCCTGATCTTCGACGGGATGAATCTCCTCGACATGGCCGGCCCGGTCCAGACCTTCGACATGGCGATGTCGGGCAGGACGAAGGGCTACACCCTGCGCTGCGTCTCGGTCGACGGCGCTTCCGTGCGCGCGTCATGCGGCATCTCGGTCGAGGCTGCCGGGCGGCTCGGCGACGGGCACGACGCGCACGACCTGATGATTCCCGGCGGCAACGGCGTCGACGGCATCCGCACCCATCCCGCCGTGATGGCCACGGTCGCCGCGTGGCTCGACGATCACCCCGGGGGGCGTCTGCTGACCGTCTGTTCCGGCGCGATGGTCGCGGCCCATGCCGGGGCGCTGGACGATCGGGCCGTCACGACGCATTGGTCGCGCGAGGCCGAGGCCTTCGCCCGCTACCCCGCCGTCAAGTGGCAACCGGATCGCATCTTCATGCATGACGGGCGCGTCTACAGCTCGGCGGGGGTGACGGCGGGGATCGATCTGGCGCTGTCGATCGTGCGCGCCGATTGCGGCGGCCCCCGCGCGCTGACGGTCGCGCGGGAGTTGGTGGTATCCTTGCGCCGCGTCGGGGGGCAGAGCCAGTATTCCGAGATCCTCGATGCGCAGTTCACCGCCGACGAGCCGATCGCCAACCTGATCGACGCCCTGAGCACCCAGCCCGCCAGGGGATGGACGCTGGAGGTGATGGCCGAGCACGCGGGCATGACCACCCGCACGCTGACGCGCCGCTTCGACGCCGCCCTGCGCACCTCGCCCGTCCGGTTCGTCGAGCGGGTGCGCGCCACCCATGCCCGCGACTTCCTCACCGACGGCATACCCCCCGCCATCGCCGCCCGCCGCAGCGGCTTCTCCGACCTGCAACAGATGCGCCGCGCCTTCGAGCGCCAGTTCGGTGTGACGGTACGCGACTACTCGGCGCGGTTCGGGGAGCATACGTGAGGTTGGTTGCGGTGATGCGAGAGGATGTTCCCCCCCGCTTACCCCCGTGCTATGCGTCGCCGCCACGAGGGCGGAGGGATATCCCATGATGGCGAAGACGATGGTGGAAAAGCCGAATGCGAAGGTCGGCGAGGTCTGGACGGCCTTTGCGACGATCTCGAACGAGAACGATGCGCAGTCGCTGGCCGATGCGATGGACCGGCTGGACCCTGCCCCCGTCGGGGTCGGCTGCTTCGAGATCGACGAGGATGGCGACCTGTGGGAGGTGGGCGGCTATTTCGACGGGCGGCCCAACCCGGTCCTTCTCGCGCTGCTGGAGGCGGCCTACGGGTCGCAGCCCTTCGTGGTGTCCAACGTGCCGCCCGAGGACTGGGTATCCAAGGTGCGGCGGGAGCTGCGCCCCGTGCGGGCCGGGCGCTTCGTGCTGCACGGCTCGCATGACGAGGGCGACGCGCCGCCTTCGGCCATCCGGTTGCGGATCGAGGCGGCGATGGCCTTCGGCACCGGCCATCACGGCACGACGCGCGGTTGCCTGATCGCGATGGACAATCTCGCGCGTCAGGGCTTCGCCGCGCGCTCGGTCCTCGATCTGGGGACGGGGACCGGCGCGCTGGGCATGGGCGCGGCGCTCCTGTGGAAAGCGCGGGTGATCGCCACGGATGTCGATGCCGTCGCGGTGATGACCGCGCGGGAGAACGGGCGCTTCAACGGCACCGGCGCGATGATGCGCACGGTGGAGGCGAGCCGGGCGACGGGGGCGGAGGTGCGCCGCAATGCGCCCTACGACCTCGTCTTCGCCAATATCCTAGCCGCCCCGCTCAAGCGCCTCGCGCCGCAGATCGCCTCCGTCACCGTCAGCGGATCGGCGGTCATCCTGTCGGGCCTGCTGCACCGGCAGGCGCCGGGCGTCGAGCGCGTCTTCGCGGGATGGGGCATGCACGCGCAGGAGCGCATCCGCCTCGGCGAGTGGACGACCCTGAGCCTGCGCCGCCGGTGGAAGGGGCCGTCGGAGAGGTGACGGGCGGGCGTTCCGACGCCCCGCCCCGTCAAGCGGACAGCGTCGCGTCCGCGCCCTCTTCCTTGTCCAGCCAGCGCAGGATGATCGTGCGCAGGTCGCCGTGGCGGATCGGCTTGCTGATGTAGTCGTCCATTCCGGCGTCCAGACAGGCGAGGCGGTCGCTGTCCGCCGCGTGGGCGGTGGCGCCGATGATCGGCACGTGCGCGTCTTCTTCCCCGGCATCGCCCCCGGCTTCGTCCGCCTCGATCATGCGGATGGCGCGGGTGGCGTCGTGCCCGTCCATGCGCGGCATCGTCACGTCCATCAGCACGATCCGGGGGCGCCTCGCGCGCCAGGTCTCGACCGCCACGATCCCGTCCTCGGCGGTGATGCTGCTGAAGCCCAGCACGGCCAGCATCTCGCTCATCACCATCTGGTTCACCGCGTTGTCATCGGCGACGAGCACGTCGGGGCGGGCCTCGTCCGAGGGCGCTTCGGAGACCGCGCAGCCCGTCATCGCGGCGGGCATCGGCTCGACGGGCACGGGGTCGATGCTGGGCGCGCGCATCGCCTCGATGAGGGTCTCCATCAGGGTGGACGAGCGGGCGGGCTTGACCAGGTATCCCTCGATTTCGAGGGTGCGGAACTCGGAGGCGTTGGCGTCGAGGTCGATCGAGGTCAGCATGACGATGGGCGTATGCGCGATGGCGTCGTCGGAGCGGATGGCGCGCGCGACCTGCAACCCGTTCATCCGGGGCATGTGGTAGTCGAGGATCACCGCGTCGAAGGGTCGGCCCGCCGCCCGGGCGTCGCGCATGAGGGACAGGGCCTCCTCGCCGGATTCGGCCGTCTCGCCGTCGAACTGCCACCCGCCCAGCTGTTCGAGCAGGATCGCGCGATTGACCTCGTTGTCGTCGATGACGAGCACGCGGCATCCCATCAGGTCGGTGGGCGGGACCGGGGCCTTCTCCGCCGTGCCGTCGACGGAGAACGGCACCTCGAACCAGAAGACGGACCCCTTGCCGACCTCGCTCTCGCACCCGATCTCGCCCCCCATCAGCCAGACGAGGCGGGTGGCGATGGCCAGGCCCAGCCCGGTGCCCTCGTATTGCCGGGTCGAGGAGCCGTCGACCTGGCTGAAGCTGTCGAAGATGTCTTCGAGGCGGTCGTCCGGGATGCCGATGCCGGTGTCGACGACGCGGCAGCGCATCGCCACCGTGGCGCCCCCGTCCGCGCCGGGCACCCCTTCGATATCGACCAGCACGTGCCCCTCGTCCGTGAACTTGACGGCGTTGCCCATCAGGTTGGTCACGATCTGGCGCAGGCGGCCCGCATCGCCGAGCAGACGGTCGGGCATGTCCGGCGCGACCCGGACGATCGTCTCGATCCCCTTCTCCACCGCCCGGGTCGAGAGCAGCGTGGCGACGTCGTCGATCGCGCGGCTCAGGCTGAACGGCTCGGCGTAGAGCTTGAGCTGTCCGGCATCGATCTTGGAAAAATCGAGGATGTCGTTGATGATTGTCAGCAGGGCGTTGCCGGAACTGACGATGATGCCCGCGAAATTGCGCTGGCGGTCGTTCAGCTCGGTATTGGAGAGGATCTCCGCCATTCCCAGGATACCGTTCATCGGGGTGCGGATCTCGTGGCTCATGTTGGCGAGGAACTCGGATTTCGAGCGTTCGGCGGATTCGGCCAGCACCTTGGCCTTCTCCAGCTCGATCTCGCGCCGCTTCAGCTCCGTCACGTCGAGGCGCAGGCTCACGCGCAGCCCTTCGGCGGCGCGCCGGTCGACCCGCTTGATCCACCGCCCGTCATGGGTCTCGAACACATGCTCGCCGTTCGCGCCCTCCCGCCATTCGGTGAATTTCTCCTGCGCCCACGCGTCCTCGCGCCCCTCGATGCCGGGCACGACGCCGGTATGCGCGAAATCTCTCAAGATATCGCGTATTCGCATGCCGGAATAGACATCGACGCCCGGAAACTGCTGCATGAACTGCTCGTTCCAGACGACGATCCGTTCCTCGCGATCCGAGATGGCCATGCCGTCGGGCATCGCCTCGATGGCGGCATACAGGGTCTTGAGCGATGTCTGCGCGACGGTGTTGACCTTGTCGAGCGCGACCTCCCGTTCCTTGATCTCGGAAACGTCGATCCACGTCATGATGAGCATGCCGTCTTCCAGCCGCCGGACGACGACCTGGAGCCATCTGCCGTCCTTGGTGCGACGCTCGACGGAGCGGAAGGGCGCGTCGTATTCCGCGATACGGCGCGCCTTCCACGCCACGGGGTCGGTGTCGTGGATCGCGTCGAGTTCGGGGACTTCGGACGTGACCATCACGCGCCTGTCATGCAGGAGGTCGACGAAATCGGCCAGCGTCGCGCCCGGCTTCATCACGTGATCGTGTTCGGGGAACATCGCGTGGCGTCCCCGGTTGTCGAGGACGAAATCATTGTTCCTGTCATAGACCACGACGGCGGCGGGCACCTTGTCGAGCACGCTGTGCATGAGGCGCTCGGACGTCTCGGCCGTCTCCTTGAGGGCCGCGACGGTATCGACGGAATGATCGCGCAGGCTGACATCGTCGAAGGTCAGCATCGACCGGCTGCCCGACAGGAGGACACCGGAGGCGTAGAGCGTGCGACCGTCCTTCAGCGGAATGTCGCGCTTGGGCACGGTGCCGCTTGCGATGGCGTCCAACACGGTACCGGTATGGGCGCGCCACGCGGCATCGTCGTCTCTCGGATCGCTTCGGTTGGCGCGTCCGGCATCGAGAAAGTCGCCGAAGCTGTCCCCGATGCCCACCGTGGACGGATCGACACCCCATGCAATGTAGAGCATGTCGTTGACGGCGAGGATGGTCAGCGTCCGGTCCAGCAACACGACGCCCGTCTTCATATGCTCCGAGATACGCGCCAGATCGTCCATCGCGCCATCGGGATGTCGAACGCGGGACGGGGCCGGAGAAGGCGCCGGGGGAGGAGGAGCGCAAGGCGATGTGAAGGTGGCGAAGGACGAGGAGAAGTCGAGTTGCTCGCGAGTCGAATCGAGCGTTCCGACGAGAAAAGGAACCGTGTAGAGGGAACCTTCGCGCCGTAACGTGAAGAAGTAATCGCGCCCGTCATGCGAGAACTCCGCCGACTGATCCGCCCCGAAGGCAAGAACCTGCCGCTCTTCGGGCAGGGCCGCAAGAGCGAAGACCTCCTCGGTGGTCCGACCGATCAAAGCATCGGACGAGACCTCGAAAGCCCGCTCGAACGCGCCGTTCAGCGCGACGAAGCGCAGGTCGATATCCTTCGCGAAGGCGGGACGGGAAAGCCCGTCGACGATCGCCTTTATATCCGGCGAAGGGGGCTGATCGCTCATCGGTCGCTCCGGCAAGAGAAGGGACCGGATTAAGCGGGAAATGGCTAATTCCGCGTTAAACTGTTGGAATTGCCTCCCGAAGCAGTCCCCTGACGCGCAGAGGCTCGGCGCGGAGGGCCAGACCGGTCGCGTCATCCGTCTCGACGAACACGCCGCAGAGCGTGGCATCGCCGACCTTCGGCTCGAACCGGCCCGACGGAAGACCGGTCACGAATCGGCGCAGCGGCTCCTCCTTGTCCATGCCGATCACGCTGTCGTAATCGCCGCACATGCCCGCGTCCGTCTGGTAGGCGGTGCCCTTGGACAGGACGCGCGTGTCGGCGGTGGGGATGTGGGTATGCGTGCCGACGACGAGACTGGCGCGGCCGTCGCACCAGTAGCCCATCGCCTGCTTCTCCGACGTCGCCTCCGCGTGGAAATCGACCACCGCCGCGTCGCAGGCGACACCCAGCGGACAGGCCTCCAGCTCGCGCTCGACCGAAGCGAAGGGGTCGTCATGCGGCTGCATGAAGATGCGACCCAGTGCGTTGATCACCAGCACCCGGCGCCCGTCGGCCAGTTCGATCAGGGTCGACCCGCGTCCCGGCGCCCCTTTGGGCAGGTTGACGGGACGCACGATGCGCGGCTCGCGCGGCAGGTGGCCGATGATCTCGCGGTTGTCGAAAGCGTGGTTGCCCAGCGTGATGGCGTCGGCCCCGGCGTCGAACACCGCGTCGGCGATGCGCGAGGTGATGCCGAATCCTCCGGCGGCGTTCTCGCCGTTGACGATGACGCAATCGAGGGACAGGCGCGCGCGCAGGCCGGGGATCGCCTCGACCGCGGCGGTGCGCCCCGACCGGCCCAGCAGATCACCGAGAAAGAGAAGCCGCATTCAGCTCGCGGCGTCCGTATCGCTCGGTGTGGGGGCGGGGGCGTCGCCAGTGGCTTCGGCGGCGACTTCCGGCTCGACCTTCTTGCGAGGGCGGCCCCGGCGGGGCTTGGGCGCTTCCTCGCCCTCGGCGAGGCCGGGGAGAGAAGCGGGAGCCTCGGCGTCGGCCTTGGGCTTGCGGACGCGGGTGGCGCGTTTCTTCGGGGCGGGCTTGGCTTCCTCGGTATCGACCGCGACAGGGGCGTCGGCTTCGTCGGAGGGCCGGGGGTCGCCCGCGAGGGGACTGCGGCGCGGCTCCTCGGCAGGGGCGTCGGACTGCTCGGCCTCCCTGCTCGCCGGGGCGGGCGCGTCGGCCTGCGCAGGGTCGGGGCGGCGCTCCTCGCGGGTGTCGTCGGGGCGGTCGTTGCGATTGCGGTCGGAACGGTCGCGCTCGCCGCGCTCCCGGTCGTTGCGGTCGCGGGACTCACTACCGTTCGCGTTGCGGTCCTGACGCTCCTCGTGCCGGGCCTCGCGCGCCTCGCGGTCGCGCTGTTCGCGTTCGTCGCGTTCGCGCTGCGCTTGCGCGCGCTGTTCGCGGGCCTCGGTCTCGGCGGCCATGGCCGTGGAGACGATACGCTGGTAGTGCTCGGCGTGCTGGTAGAAGCTTTCGGCCGTGATCCGGTCGCCGGCGGTCATCGCGTCGTTGGCCAGCGCCCCGTACTTGTCGATGATCTGCTGGGCGGTGCCGCGCACCTTGCCCTCCGGTCCCGCGCTTTCGTAGACGCGGTTCAGGTTGTTGCCGCCGCTGTTGCCACCCCCGCTATTGCCGCCCCCGCCGGAGCGCCGCCCGGATTTCTGGCGGTTGCGGTTCTGGTTGTTGCCGTGGTTGTTTCTGGAAATCTGCTTCATGCTGCTGCCCGTAAGGCCGGTCCGCTCACCGCCCCCGACGGGGGCGCAAAATAAGGCGGGCCGGACGTTCAGTCCCTCAATGCCTGCGGCTCTTCGCGGCGCATGATCATGCAGCGCCGGATACCCGCGATGTCGCGGCGAAACGCGATATCCCCGAAGCCGCAGGCCGCGAAAAGACGGGAAACCGCCTCCCCCTGGCCCGAACCGATCTCGAAGAACGCCGTTCCGGTCTCAGAAAGTGCCCTGCCGAGCGTCGGCGCGAGTATCCGATAGTCTGCAAGGCCGTCCTCACCGGCGAAGAGCGCCGCTTCCGGGTCCCACAAAAGGACGTCGTCCGAAAGGGTGTGTCGTTCGCATTCACCGATGTACGGGGGATTGCAAACCACAAGGTCGAAGGTCCCGTCAACCTTTTCGAGCCAGTCCGAGCGGATAAACCGCGCTTTTTCCTCAAGACCCAGCCGTTCGGCGTTGCGGCGGGCCACCGCCAGCGCCGCATCGGAGGCATCGACCCCCGTTCCCGTCGCCCCCGGGATGCGGTGCAGCAGCGTCAGCAGCAGGCACCCCGACCCGGTGCCGAGATCGAGGATGCGCGGCGCCTCGCCCGCCCCCTCCAGCACGGCGTCGATCAGCGTCTCGCTATCGGCCCGGGGGTCGAGCACGTCGGGCGTCACCTCGAATTCGAGGCCGTGAAAGGCGCGCAGGCCGACGATCCTGGACACCGGCTCATGCGCCGCGCGCCGGTCGATGGCGGCGGCGTAGCGCGCGGCCTCCTCCGCCGTCAGGGGGTCGCGCTCGGTCGCGATCAGGGTGGCGGCGTCGACGGCCAGCGCGTGCAGCATCAGGTCGCGGGCGTCGCGCATCGGGCTGTCCAGATGCGCCAGCCGCCCCCGCGCCGCGCGCATCGCCTCGCCTCTGGTCGTCATGTCCCCGCGTCGAGATCGGCCAGCCTGCTCGCCTGATCGTCGGCCATCAGCGCGTCGATCAACTCGTCCAGCGACCCGGCCATCACCTCGTCCAGCTTGTAGAGCGTCAGGTTGATGCGGTGGTCGCTCACGCGCCCCTGCGGAAAGTTGTAGGTGCGGATGCGTTCGGAGCGGTCGCCGGAGCCGATCTGCCCCTTGCGCTCCGCCGCGCGAGCCTCGTCCGCCTCGCGCCGCTGCATGTCGTAGAGCCGGGCGCGCAGGACGTCCATCGCCTTGGCGCGGTTGGTGTGCTGCGATTTTTCCGACGAGGTAACGACCAGCCCGGTGGGCAGGTGGGTGATGCGCACCGCCGAATCGGTGGTGTTGACGTGCTGCCCCCCCGCCCCCGACGCGCGCATGGTGTCGATGCGCAGGTCCCCTTCGGCGATGGTCACGTCGATGGCCTCGGCCTCCGGCAGGACCGCCACGGTCGCCGCCGACGTGTGGATGCGCCCCTGGCTCTCCGTCTCGGGCACGCGCTGGACGCGGTGGACGCCCGATTCGAATTTCAGCTTCGCGAAGACCCCCGCGCCCTTGACCGACGCAACCAGTTCCTTGAAGCCGCCCATTTCGCCGGCGGCCTCCTCCAGTATCTCGACCTTCCAGCCGCGCGCTTCGGCGTAGCGCTGGTACATGCGGAACAGATCCCCCGCAAACAGCGCCGCCTCGTCGCCCCCGGTGCCGGGGCGGATTTCGAGGATGGCGGATTTCTCGTCCGCCTCGTCCTTGGGCAGCAACGCGAGGCGCATCGTCTGTTCCAGCCCGGGCAGCGCGGCGCGCAGGCGTTCCAGTTCTTCCGTCGCGTAATCGCGCATCTCGGGGTCGTCCAGCATCGCCTCGGCCTCGGCGATGCCCTCGACCGTCTCCTCGTAGGCGCGGGCCTGCTCGACCACGGCCTGCATCCCCGAATATTCCTTGGACAGCGCCACATAGGCATCGCCCGACACCCCCTCGGCCATCGAGGCTTCGAGGAATTCGTATCGCTGGATGATCTGGTAGAGTCTCTCGCGCGGGATCATGCTCGCGGTGTCGCCGGGTGCGGGCGACAGGTCAAGCGAAGATTGACGGGCGGGGCGGGGAGACGGTCACGCTGCGCTGCGATCTGATCCTCAACAACACCAGCTGGACCGAGATTTCCAAGGGCTGCGATGTGGCCCTGCACTCGACGGCGCCCGTTCCGGAAAAGCTGTAGCGGGAAACGCCGTCACTCCGGCGCAGGCCGGAGTCCATTTCTCGGCAGGCCCGACATCCGGCTTTTCCTGCAAACGACACGAACACGCACCGTTTTGCCGAGACTTTTCTCGGCCCGGTCCTTCGGAGCGGGTTGATGGATGGATACCCCGCATGCGCGGGGTATGACGGCGGTGAGAGGATAGGAAAACCGGCTCTCCGATTTCTTCTAGCGCGCCCGCTCCGTCACCCGCTCGCGCACGGGTTCGCCGTCGATGATGACGCCCTCGACGCCGAAAATCCGCGCCTCGGCCCGGGCGCGCGCGACCTTGTAGCAGTCGTCGACATGGGCGAGGCCGATATGGCGCATCAGGGCAAAGCTGATGGAGGCCGAGACGGCCTGTCCCACCACGGGCGCGAATTTGGCCATCGACTTGCCCGCGACCCGGGTACCCACCCGCGTCAGCATCCCCGCGATCAGACGGCGGGTGACGATCTTGCCCACGAAGCTGTCGCCCATGGTCTTGATCGCCGTATAGACGACGGCGCGCGATTCGGGGTCCTGCCGTTCGATATCCTCGGGGCGCAGCTCGAACTCGGCGCTGATCTTCGGCAGGAGGCGCATGAGCATCCCCAGATCGGCGGCGGCGTCGAGCATGGGCAGCGGCAGGATGGCGATGGCGCCCGAGAAGGCGGCGCGCTGGTTCACCTGCTTGCGGCAATAGACGCGGATCGCGTCGATCTCGGCGATCGTCAGCGGTTCCCGGTCCTGCCCCGCATCCGGCCCGTGGATGGTCCTGCGTGTTTCCATGCCCTTCATATCTGCGCTCCCACCCTTCCGATCAAGACCCATCATCCGGCGCGATCTCTTCCTGCACCTGCGCATAGGCGAGCAATGCGAAGATCACCGTTCCGCCGACGATGTTGCCGATCAGCGTGGGCAGGATCAGCGTACCGACCCCCGCGAAGAGACCCAGTTCGCCCGTCAGGACCAGCATGAACACCTCGACCGCCCCGGCGACGACATGGGTGAAGTCCCCCGCCGCGATCAGGAAGGTGAAGATGATGATGACGAACAGTTCGAACCCCTTGGATTTGGGCAGCATCCAGACGAGGACGGCGATGAGGAAGCCCGCCGGTATCCCGCGCAGCAGCGCGCTCCAGCCCGCCGCCTCGGCGTAGTGACGCCCGACCGACATCATCCCTTCGAGGTGTTCGGGCGTCACCGCCCCGGTCAGGAAGAACCCGGCGACGAGGAACGTGCCCACCATGTTGGCCGCGAGGACGACGCCCCAGAGGACCAGCATCCGGCGAAAGCACCCCTCGTAGACCCGCGCCAGCACCGGCAGGACGGGGGTGATGGTGTTCTCGGTGAAGAGCTGCAACCCCGCGAGGATCACCAGCACGAAGCCGACCGTATAG
>Ga0209831_1004217_pt1 | contig 11392 bp, 15 predicted proteins | sample Maine_Asex4_meta_FD_187451 | JGI IMG/M metagenome (GOLD analysis project Ga0209831, IMG submission 187451) | Marine algal microbial communities from Maine, USA - Maine_Asex4_metaG (SPAdes) (version 2) | ecosystem: Host-associated > Algae > Red algae > Unclassified | place: Maine, USA | collected...
GCGCTGGTGCCGTGTGTGTGTGAGGGCGGGAATCTGCTCAAGTGTCCTCTGTACAAATGCCGACGCCGTCGTGGTGGTCAGCGAGGGAGGTACGTGTTCTCGATTGGTCCATCTTCGTCAAAAAATGCAATAAAATGCATTAAAAATGATAAAATCAAAAATGAAGTTAATTAATCTATTAATTAATTAAAGCCGGAGTAAAAAATGTATCATTTTTTCCATCCATGATACAACCCCTGCCGTTCGCGATCGGAGCTCCGCTGATGGCCAAGCTGATCCAGCCGACTTAAACGTGATTCATCTGCACCGACCACACCTATGCTCCTCTCCCTACCCACCGCACAGCACCACTCGTACCCACGGCGATCCTCATACCACCATGACACTCTCCAATGCTATTGATGCCGCCGCTGCCGCGGCTGAGGCTGTCTTGGCGGACCACAGCCAGGCATTGGCTGCGGAGCACGCCGAGAGCGTGAGGGCGGCCGCGCGGGCCGCTGCCGTGACGGCCAATACTGTCTTGGCATCCCCGTCCGCGGCGCGCGCGCCGGCCCGGCGCATCAGAGGCGCTCGCCGGCGCCGGACGCAGATGACGTTGGACACGAAACTGCGTGTTATTGGCTGGCATGCAGCAAGCCGGACCATCGACTACATCAGCCGGCAGCTGAATATCCAGTACGACCACAGCGGGCTCTACAAAATTATTAAGCAAAAGGACAGCCTCCTTTCACGGGCCGCGGAGGGCGCGGCTGGCGGCCGAGTGTCATCGCGAGCGGGGCAGTATCCCGAGGTTGACAAGGCCCTTTTGGAGTGGATCCTGGCTGTGCGCGCGAGGGGCCGCAAGCGTGTGCCTTTGTCTCTTGCCATTCTTCGGCAGAAGGATTTGCAGGTAGCGGAGCACTTTGGCATCACTGACTTTGCGGCATCCAACGGCTTCATTAAACGTTGGGCGTCCCGTCATGGCCTTGTGAACGTTGCTCTGCATGGCAGTGGCGCTTCGGCCAACGTGGAGGAGGCGGCTGAGCGCATGGCAGCCATCCGCCAGCAGCTTGAGGGTGTTGATGTCGACCGGATCTACAATGTCGACGAGACCGGTTTGCTCTACCTGGTGCTACCGTCGCGTTCATACGTGCCCTCTGAGGACCGCCGCACTGCACGTGGCTCGAAGGCGATGAAGAGCAAGGACCGTGTCACCTTGAATCTCTGCTGCAACGCGACGGGTACACACAAGGTGCCGGTCACGATGATTGGCAAGGCAGCTCAGCCGATGTGCTTTCAAGGCGAGGGCAACGCGAGCCCGCTGCCGTACTTCTCGCAGAAGTTGGCTTGGGCTGACGCTTCTGTCTTCAAGCGCTGGCTCGAAGAGGTGTTCGTTCCGGCGGTTCAAGCGCGCACCGCGCATCATGTCTACTTGATTATGGACAAACTTGGCTGCCATAGCTCCATCTCGCACCCGCAGGTCGCTATCATCGAGCTGCCCCCGAACCCGACCGCTGTGTACCAGTCGCTGGATGCCGTCATCATCGTGCTTCTGAAGAACCGGTACAAGACGCGGCTCCTTTACCGCGTTGTCTGCAAATTGGACTCCCTTCTGTACAATGGAGCTGCCGACACTTGAGTTGCACGCGGTGGGGGCCTGGACGAGGGGGGCCAAGCTCACCTGAGAGATGCGGCCCAGTTCATTGTCGAGGACTGGGACGAGATTCTTGGGACCAGATCGTGCGCTGCCGGCTGAAGGCGGATTGCCTGCCCACTGAAGCAGTTGCTCGTCTGAGGCTCCAGCTGGGCGACATCCAAGTTGTGGCCGACCCGACCCACATGGATGTGTCCCACTTGGTGGCCATGATGGCCAATACGTCCCTGGAGCATGAGTTTGACGGCCTCAGTGGCCAGGAACATGTTCTGGCCGTGCGGCGCTGGCTGACGGCAGAGACTGATGTTGAGGCCATTGACCAGACGGTTCATATGGTCTTGACTGGGGGGGATGATGAGGAGTGATAGCGTACAGGCGGAGTGGGAGTCATGTGAGTGTGATCACGTTTAGTGCCAAGTCAATCAAATTTTGGACTTGTATCTCGCCGAGATCCTTGTAAATCCTGCCAGTCGTACTCTTTTCTCCATGTTGGGGTATTGGATTCGTACGATTGCTGCGGATCCGCTAGTCGGCAGATGCTCGCATAAGTCGCTCCTGACAGTGTAAACATATGGCAGCGGATATAACTGAATAATGCCTGTAGTCCCCAGTTCCGCACTTGAGTCCCTCGGCCCGCCGGAGAAGCTCGTGTGATGCACGGCAGACGCGGCCGTTTCGGATACGGAACGGCTCCTCTTGATAAGAACTCGCTTCTCATTGGACACAACGGTGCATCCAGTCGGCCAATGCCGTGCGTGTAGAAAGGACACTCGCAGACTGACAGCGGAAATGAACACGACACGCTGCCTGGCTGCATTTTGTGGGCGGGTACTACATGGCCGCTGTATATGCATTTTGCTTCGGACGACATGCACTTTGATGCTGCTTCTTTCCTCTATCAAATGCATGCAAGCAGCATCACCAATGTCGCACGACAGCGATGACAGCCGCTGCCAAACACAAAGCAAACCAAAACAAAGAACACGGCAAAACAGCAGCACCAGCGGCGGTCATCACGACAAGCGTGCACCGCATAGCAACAGTATTAGGGCCCTACCTCTTCGTCATCGTCCATAGAGCTGGCTAGACTGCCATTGGAGTCATCGACAGTCGCTGGACGACGTGTGCGCGCCCAGTTCCGCGCTTTCATCCTCGTCTTCCCCCCCCGCGACGCTCCTTCCCCCGAAGCTCCCCACCCTCACGCTCTCCTCTCCGCCCTCTCCCCCCCCCTCCTCGCTGATGCCGATCGACGCTCCTCCGTCGCAGTAGTCCGAGTCGTCGTCGCCAACAATGACGACAAACATGCGTGGCGGCGCCTTGCCGCCATCGTCATCAATGTAGTTGTGAGAGAAGATACCCTACGGTCCTCTGTGCGCCAGGGAAAAGAAAAGCGCGCCCATCTACACCTGGCGAAAAAGTCAGTCAACGCATACGACGGCGTGAGCTGCTGGAGCCGAGCTCACCGCGCAAAGACGGAAAAAGCAATTGCAAACGAACCTGACAAGGGAGTGGGGGGGGAGGGGGCAGGCCTGCTTGGTCTATGCGAGTGAGGTGGTCATCTCCCACAGCGCAACTGGAAAAAGGCAAAGCAAAATGAGAATACACGATGACTCCAATCACCCTGACGCACGCGAAAACGAGCGCCAGAGTGTGCGGGTTGAACGCCAGGCCGATCCAGGAGGGGGCGGGCCACAACGTTTCAAATTCCGAAGCCAGAGAGGGGCGGATCGATCCAGTGGGCGATCGCCTGCGAGGAGGGTTGTTGACAACGGTGTTGGAGGGGACGTGTCTGGTTCGTTGCTGTCACGCCAAGAAGTCGTCGCAAGACTTTGCGCGCGCGGGTCTGCTGCATACCGCTCGATCGAGCGAATGGCGGGAAGTCTCCGACTTGACTCAAGTGCACAGCAGAATCTACAGCAATGTAAACAGGTCGTTGCAGAGCGGGATGCCAGAGTAGGGTTGTGCAACACGCCCCTTTTTGAAGGGCGTGTGGTCGTGACACGATAAGGCACGCCCTAAACACGCCCATAAACACTAAACACGCCCAACACGCCCTAAAGTAACACCCATAAAGACTTCAAGCAGCACCTACCAATGCTCTGCCCAAACCGCTCCAGACGATACGCAATCTTGGCGCTGGCCAGATAGAGCGTCATGTCAAACACATCCTTTAGCAGCACGTTAGTCTGACGAGGACCGCGGCCGCTGCCTGCCGCGATCGACGCCCCACCCACCGCAGCAGCGACACCCTCCGTGCCGACACTCCGCGCTACGTAAGCCTCGCAAATGCTCACAACATCAGACTCTCGGAGGCCAGGCGGCTGGCTGGCGCAGTTGACTTCCGTCGCTTCGTCGTTCGCTGTCGCCTCTACCCTCTCGCGGCATGTCTGGCACACCTCGCCCAACTCTTGCGGTATGCTTCTGGCGTCAGATGCCAGGCCTGCGACCACACCCGCGTCAGCGTCGTTCTCGATGTCGGCAGCGGGGGGGGGGCTCCACTCGTCCTCGTAGTCATCATCAGGGTTCACCATTCGGCCGGCATCTTGACCAACATCGTCCATGCGGGACCCCGGTGACACCGTCTGGCGCGGCGCCGCCTCTTTGGCCAGCGCAGCTCCTTTCGCAGCACCACCTTGGTCATGTCGGTCAATTGGTGGGGGTCGAGTCGGTTGCAATCCTTACACGACCACCTCACTGCAACCAGCCTCATAGGTGCACATGAACCTGTAATTAAACACGCCTAAAACACGCCCCATGTTCAAGCAGGCGTGCTGGCGTGACACGCCCTAAACACGCGATAAAACACGCCCTGGGCGTGTCCGCGAACACGCCATGGGCGTGTTGCACAACCTTATGCCAGGGACACCGAGTGGCCGCTTGAGCTAACCAACACTTTTCTGAAGTTACGGCCCGAATGAACTTAACACACGAATTCTTATCAAATATATGGTTCAATCGAACGATCGATTCAATGTCGTTCTTGAGGCGGTCGGGGGTCCCACAGTTTGAAAGGGCGTGGCCCCTCAGCTGTGGACAGCACACCCCCGGGAGCCGCCCCCAAATATCCCGATCCGGGCCAGCAAGGGAATGACCTGTCCCGATCTCGGGGAGATCGGATTCGGTCGGGGCCGGGGCTTTTCCCCTGTGGTTTTCCCAGCCCCCCTACTACTTGTTTGAACTTTCCGCTTTGGAGGTATCGGTCTGTTTGGCGCATTTTGGGCGGCTTCTTTGGCCGCCGGCGTTCGGGTTGGGGAGGGGTTCTTGACCGTGGGGACGCCGTCCCCGTCGCCGTTTGATAAAACCAACTGTGCTTTGGACTACGATTCCCCCCTGGGCTTTGCCAAGATCCTCTCCTCCCGTTTGGGGAAGTCTGGGCTGTGGGTCGATTTACGGGGCAGTTCCTTCGACGGACCGAGCTGATCAAGAGGTCACTTCGGCGAGACGACGAACCAACGTGGTGGTGCCTAGAACCGCTACAATTTCTGGTGGAGCAGCAGGGGATTCCGGCCGTTGCCACGCCCGTACCGGGTAGCCGGTTCCCCCATCGTCTGTTGGTTTGTGGATTAGAGGCGACGTGGATCTCCGCGTCGGTCTGTCGTAGATTACCGCCCGGCCACCACGATGGCGTCGCCGCCCGACCTCCTCAAATGGGACGCGATCGCTAGCGGCATGCCGGCGGGTACATCCGCGGTGACCCCAGCGGTCGCTGCGACAGGGGGATCCGCGGGTGGATCAGGGATTCCCATCACTCCGCCTCGGCCATTGGCGGACCTCGCGGGCGAAACGGTACGGCGGGTCCGGCCGGGGGCCGATGCCTTTCTCCCTCGACGTTACGACGAACGGACGGGATTTGTGGCTCAATATCGAGGTTCGGAGACGCCTCTGGCGATGGCAGATCTGGACACGGCGCTGTCGACGTTCCGCGAGTCGTTATTGGCCGACTTTTCTCGGTACATCGTGGCGAGCCTCGCCGGTTCTGCTCAAGATGCCCTCCGCCGAGATTCCCACGTGGACACGCGGAAGAGCTGCAGCAAAGGGAAGTCACGGCGTCACCGTAGTCCCTTGTCGTCATCGTCGTCCATATCTTTCTATCCGTCACCGGCGACAAGCGACAACGACGAGGGCCACGTGGGGCGCAAGGTGGTGTTCGACAATTTGGCTGTCCTTCAGTGCCCGGACGATCGCTTCGCGGGCGTCCTGGACTACCGATCCTACCGCCTACGGAACCGTCACTCGACCGACGGGGCGTCGCAGGCCCGCAAGATGGAACGGGCAGCCAAGAAAAGTAATTTCTCCTTCGAGGGTACCCCGATGTTCAACGGGAAGGAACCCCTCAAGGTTTTCTCGTGGCTCCGAAAGTTCGTCAAGGCCTGCGATGACAACGACGTGTCGGCGGGGATGGGTTTGTACATAATTCCCAACTTCTTCGCGGGCGACGCTGAGGCGCAGTTCACTCGGACCCTACCGGGGTCGGATATCGCCGGCGGACAGGGGTCGCTTGGATCCTTCTTCGCGGCGGTCAATTGGTTGTTGTCGACCTACGCGGAGCCGCACGCTTTGGGGCTGGCGCAGGACAAGCTAAGCCGGGCGATGCTCGTGGACAACGAGGGGGTGGACGCCGTCGCGGCACGCCCACGGAGGCTCGCCGAGCTTTGCGGCAACATCCACTCCGAGGTATCAATGGAACAGCAGCTGATCCAATTGATCGACCTGTTCATTCTAAGGCCGAATGCGAAGTATTGCCCCCAATATTTCAAGCATCAACGCCCGTAACCGCCGTTTTAACCAGCGGGGTATGCCTGCTGCCACGGGTTGTGCCACTCTTCTGATTCTGACTGGGCCCGAGGTTTTGTTGAATCTTCATAGTCATTGTATCGATCAGGTATGACTTCCCTGTTCCACCTCGTCTTACGAGCATTCAAAGATATCACGTGGTCGTCCAGCGTTCGGCGCGCTATGTCTTCCAAAGCCGCAGCGTCATTGGTCTCCAGCCCCTCTTCTGCATCTCCACGAAACTTCATTATTTCCGCTGTTCGCTTGACGCTCTCGCGTGCGAGTTGCGTCTGATTGACATACTTCTTCATCAGCTTTCGCCCAATCATTTGTCTTTGCTCAAATTGCGGGAGGTTCGAGTTAATCTCTATGTCAGCACGGTCCTGCTCCTCGTCATCATCATTGCTTTCAATACCCCACCTAGATTCGGTGTCGCTTTCTCCAGTTTCAAGAATTACGTCGACCACGTCAACCAATCTGTTTTAGCTATTGATCTAGGTCCTTTTGCCGTGCTGTCAACGTGAAATCGGTTAGCCACTCAAAAGATAGATAACCCCTCTCGCGATGTTGAGCGGTCCTCGTAAAAACGACTGTGCTCGTTTGTGACCAGTGCTGTCCCATCCGGTCGTAAAAAAACACTCTGAAGTTCATCCTCGTCTCATTTTCTTGGATTCTTCAATTGAAAATGAAGGGCGGCCACTGTCATCACTTCTTGACTGCATCTACAAAGCGGACGATCTGACGGATTCCAGAGTGTCTCTTGCGTGCTGAACCCTGTGGAGTTCGCAGTACCCATCCTTACCTTCCGACTTGGCTGCTCGACCGATAGACTCGAAGCATTTTGAGACAGCTTCTACAGCGTTCGCAAAGAATTCTTGTTCTTCTCTTATTTGCAATCGTATGCCGTCGTATACATGGCTGCGCCGTAGGCATCCACAAGACATTGAATGTCCATGCTTCCTTCCCAGCAACCCAAAATGCTAGGATTGTACGCCTCAACTCGAGGGTGATTCCGCTGAGTGGATATTACATTCCTCGTCTTACTGTTACGAAATACTGTTTGCACAACGGATGCATGCTGAAGCTCCTGCGGAAAGCAAAACCTGCATGCTGTCCTCCTTTTCGTATCAGAGCAATATGCCGTGCACTCATGTACCTAAGCTCGCCGTGCTAGGGACTGCACATGAGCATCGATATACTTGTCGCCTGGTGCCGCGACTGGCGTTCGAACTGCGCAAGGGTGCCTGAGGGATGACACGTCCAACCAAACCCTTACCAGAGAGATGTATGTATTTGATGAACAAACTCAAAATGTTGGGTAATGGTCCATCTGAATATCCTGAGCACTCTGGGGCAATATCCATGGCATCATGTGAACATACGGATATCCTTTTGCTCGAAACGCAATTCGCCAGACGAAGTCTTCGACATGTCCGAGGGATTTGGACTCGCCATTGATGATCTCATCCCAAAGAACTGTCCAGCGATGATAGAATTATGATACAGCTAGATCGGAGTTGTCCTCCAAAATATCGTTCCTCTGCGTTTTTGTCATGCCAGAAAGTTCTCCATTAGTCTTGTCCGGCAGAGCAATGGCCAAAAAGTTTATCCAAATCGTATCTGCTGCCTTCAGGGTTATGAAAATCTTTGGCTTCTGCTTGATAGGGGAGCATACATTGGAAAAATGTTTTCTGCTCTCGTACCGCCAAAACTTCTGGAGAACCTTTTAATGTGGAGAACTGAGGAGTCAGCTTTTCTACCTATGTCTCATCGGTTTTTGTCAAATTAACAGATTGCGCTTCTCCTTCCTCGAGAGCTCGGAGAAGTCGCGTCAGCACATCTTGCAAGGTAGATGACTCGCTCGCTGCAGCCTTGTCACCAGTTACTGATCTCCGCTGAATCTTGCAGTGACTGTAGTACATGAACTGGGCGTTTGTTGCAAACCGTCTATGATAAAGTCTCAACAAATGCGTGATTACATCGTTTTCTGATGCCTTTTCTGGGAGCTCGAACGATGGTCCACCTTTACCAACATGAAAGAGAGTTGGAAAAGTTGTGTTGTACATACTTGAAACTTCGGATGCATTGACGAATGTCAATAAGCCCCGATCAATTACTTGCTGTCGGTGAGCCGTGACACGGCTCTGTGTTGGATGGTCGGGTTTGTATTCGAAATGCGGCCAGTGCTAGACCTAAGAGTGTCTTCCGTGTGATCCCCAACAACGAATACATGTGGAGTCTCAGTGTCTGCTACCCACGCTGGGTTGAATCGGTTCCTCTGGATGCATCTGCGATGCTCGTCGCATACGGCGGACTCGCAACCGTGTCCCGTGTGCCCTTCGGGCTGCTGCTACCCACAGGTTCGGCTTCACTGGAGCTCGTATCGTCCACGTCCCGCGGTTCTGGGTCCCTCTCAGTGAGAAAAGGGCACAAAGTGCGCTCCAACGGATGCATGGATTCAGAGTTAATCGCAACGGTCTTATACTATTCGTTGGTTTCTTTTAAATACTTGAGAGCGGATGCGATGGCGGCGGCCCGCAGTGGAGGGTCATTGAGCACGAGTTTTCCATGTTCACCAGTGAAAATAAGGATACTGTTATCAATTGGAGCACGCGGCAGACTTTAGGCGACGCTCTGGGTTGAGTTCCAGGATGTCAGTGTTTGACCAACGGCATGTGTTTTCTGGTAATGATGTCTTCGAAACATTCGGTTGGTGGGGATGATAATGTTGAAAAGGGCAGCTGAACGCACAGTTGATGGACAAAATGAGTGCGTCACAACTGCAAAAAGAGGTACCCAGGAGGTGCGGGAGTGGCTTTGCAGTTCCGATCAAGATGAAAGCCCCGAAGATTGGTGCCTGAGCCTGTCCCTGTGACATCCTGTGACTGAGCCTGTGACAGTCCCTGTAACAATCTGTGACCGTCCCTGTCACAGCCTGTGACAGTCTCTCTGACAACGTGTGACAGTCCCTGTGACAGTCCCTGTGACAGCCTGTGACTGTCCCTGTGACAGCATGTGGCTGTCCCTGCGACTGCCTGTGACAGTCCCTGTAACAGTCTGTGACTGTTTCTGTGACAGCCTGTGGCTCTCCCTGCGACAGCCTGCGACTGTCCCCTTGACAGTCCCTGTGAAAGCCTGTGAGGGGCACAGTAACAGCCTGGGACAGTCCCTCTGACAGCCAGTGACAGTCCCTGTGACAGTCCCTGCGACAGCCTGTGACAGTCCCAGTGACAGCTTGTGTCGGTTCCTGTGACAGTCCCTGTGACAGCCTGTGACTGTCCCTAGGGGATTCCTTAGACGCTTCGTTTCCCGTGTCAAGCTGGAGATGGTCAACGGACGGCATGCCGTCGTGCCCGCCACCGCTGTGATCCCCTCGAATGATTGGCGCGTCAGCTCCGACGTCGTCGTCGTCGACACGCGCATGGACGAGAATGTCTCTCGCCTGTTCTGAAGCCACGGGTGAGGCGCTTCATCCTTCTCCGACTCGGAGGCAAGAGCAAGAGGGGCAAACACCGTATCCTCCGAAACGGGCTGATAGCGCTCGGCGTAGGGCGCATCGTTTGTAGAAAAAGACGGCTGAAGCGACGACGACAGCGGGATGGGTGCCGGGTCGACGTCAAGCAGTCAAGGGGCAACCGCCGTCTGCCTAGCAACCGGACCAAACATCAGAGATGTGACAGCTGTGCTCGCGCCCACCAACCGACGCTCCCTGGTTCGCGACGTTTGAACATGACGCGCGACGTTGGCGGCTGTCGCAAAAACGGCGGCAGAGTAGTCGCACTGGACGCGGGGTCGGGTGACGGTCAGTTGGGGCGCCATAGTGATGTTGTAAATGTACCGGTTTGATTCCTTCTTGTCACCGACTTGACGCCTGCGGCTTTTTACATGTCCGCGGTCGACGCTGCCGCGAGGAAGGCGGAAATTACGCGATTCCAAGACTGTAGTGCTACGGGACCCGCGTTGTGGGAAGGGGCCACCGCGCGGGCGCCGGAGGCGCCGGGGGACGCGGCGACCGGCGGGGGGGACTGCGGCGCCTGCGGCGGTGGTTGGTAGCGGGACAACGACGCAGGGGCAGGCGTGACGGGGGCGTCCCCGCTGCCTGGCCCATGTCGGCGGAGGGGCGTCTCTGACCCACCCCGCCGCGGCACGCCGGCCCCGCGGGGCGGCCGGGTTGGCGCGGCCGAGAGGGCGCGGCCTTCTACGGCTGACCGAGCGCCACGCGGCGGGTGCAACGCGTTGCGCGCGGGACGGATACTCCCCCTCGTCTCGTAATGATCGCTTCGGACGACTTGATATGCATGAAGGGAAATATCTGCAACGGTGTGTGACAGCCTGGGTCAACTCCCATTAAATGAAATCGGGCCCGGGCGACGGTTTCCGCCCTTTTTGAGCACACCCAACAACGTCGGTTGCGAACCACTTGTGCTTATTTTTCGTTAAACGTGGCACACCTGCCAATTATGGGCAGAGGTATGGGAAATCCGGTCAATCCACCAACGTCGCGAACCAGATACAGTACGGCCCCGAAGTTGGGCGCCCTCGAAGATGGTCTGCGCGACCATCTTCGAGTGGGTCCAGTCCCGGTAGCCATTCTGTCAGTGAAGCAACACTGGTTGAGTCAGATTTGGTTTCAGTTCAGAGAAGCAAAGCAATTGTAAGTGGCAGCAGCCGAACCGGCAATCAGCAGGTACTTGCGAATTGAGCAGCCGACGGCCAGTCGCAGACGGCGTCCAGCTGGGCGCACCCCCGCAGCGGTCTTCTTTCTGGAGGCGCCGGGCGCAAGCACACGGCACCCCCCTCTCGCTCCAACCGCCGCCACCCTCAGACTTCACAGCAAATGTCAGTCTCCAGGCACTCACCTTGGCGAAACCGTGCGACGCAGGGCACCTTGCTGGCAAATCATCGATTGCGGCTGTGTCGATGATCAACGGATGTCGGGGTGGTCGCGGTGAGCGCCGACAATGCCCGGTCGCGAGGGAGGTGGAT
>Ga0209831_1004220_pt1 | contig 11387 bp, 9 predicted proteins | sample Maine_Asex4_meta_FD_187451 | JGI IMG/M metagenome (GOLD analysis project Ga0209831, IMG submission 187451) | Marine algal microbial communities from Maine, USA - Maine_Asex4_metaG (SPAdes) (version 2) | ecosystem: Host-associated > Algae > Red algae > Unclassified | place: Maine, USA | collected...
GTGGTTTAAAGAAGCAAGAATGGCCACATATTTATACACCACTATCTCCTCACCCTTTTTCACAGGTACATCCACACTTGACCCCACATACATTCCTGTTTTTATTTTAGCAATATTTAGGTCAGGTGACTTTCCATTAGTAGTAAGATGAAATTTCATCCCGGTAGCTACCTGGAAACCAGTTTTTTTAGTTTCTGCTACCACAAAGGCACGAGTATTTTTAACAACTACCTTTACTTTATTCCAAAAAGTTTCTTCCCAATTGGCATCTTCATTTTTGACATCCCCATTTAAGTAAGGCGTGATATTAATGTTTCCAGAAAAATTAAGTGGAATAATGGAATATCTAATTGCACCGATTTCATCATCTACAATCGAACAGAAGCGTTTGGACACCACTTTTACCTCCTTGCCTTCTTTGGTAGTTGCCGTAAAAGACCGCTCCAAATAACCTTCTTTCATATTTAAGACCCGCCGAAACTCCTTTACTTTACACTTCGCTAAATCTAAACTTTTACCCTCGATTTCTATATCGATACCAATCCAATTACAAGCATTTAATACTTTGGCAAAATATTCTGGATAGCCGTTTTTCCACCACCCTACCCTAGTTTTATCAGGATAATACACACCTGCCACATAGCTACCTTGTAAAGAGTCGCCCGTATAATTTTCTTCAAAGTTGGCTCTTTGTCCCATTCTACCATTTCCAATACTAAAAATACTTTCAGAAATTTTATTATGTGTTGGTTCGAGTCCTTCTTCTATGATGCACCATTCGTCGTGCTTTAGGTATTTTTTCATTGTTTAATATAGTTGTTAAGTACCTAACCATAAATAATCGTCATTTTTGAAGAGACTATTTTTTCATTATACAACTAAAAAAATCGTTGAATAATCCCTTTATTGAACTATTTTTTTAGGAAGTAGAATGGAAAAAGAGTCCTTCACAAAGTGACGATTATTTATGGTTAGGTACTTAGCTATCTTTGTATTGCTTGAACAATTGTTTCAATCGTTTTGCCTTTTAAAGAAGAATAAACGATATGCGCTGCTCCTAAATTTTTAGGACTACCCATACCTACTACATAAAATCCACCAGCTATTGCCGCTTCCACCCCACTCTCTGCATCTTCAAAAACAATACATTCTGCTGGCTTCAAGCGCAAACGTTGTGCCCCCATTTGAAAAACTTGTGGATCTGGTTTACTTCTAGTTGTTTTAGTACCGTCAATAATCGTATTAAAGTAAGACAAGATTCTTACTTTTCGCAAGGCTCGTTCCGCATTTTTACTAGAAGAACCTAAGGCAATTTTATAGCCTTTTTTTCGGAGATCTCTTAATAAAGGAAGAACGCCCGGTAAAATTTCTTCGGGAGTCATTTGATTCAAAAACTCCAAATACCATTCATTCTTTTGAGCAGCCCATTTTAGTTTATCTGCCTCGTTTAAAGTTACGCCTCCCCAATCTAAAATAAGATTGATGGAATCCATTCGACTAACTCCTTTTAGTTTTTCATTTTCTTTCTCCGTAAAATCAGCACCTAATTCATTCGCCATTCGCCGCCAAGCGGAAAAATGATACTTAGCGGTATCTACAATTACTCCATCTAAATCAAATATAAAGGCTTTTATCATGAGCGTTGCGAGTTACGAGTTACGAGTAGTTAGATAATCGCTTAAAAATGGAATATCCATGTGTTGGACACCTGCGCAGGTATCCAACACATGGATATTCCATTTTTAAGCGATTATTTAGTGATTTATTAAGTGCTCGCAATTCATTGGTTAAACATATAAACCAACAAAGATAAAAAGTACCCTAAATAGTTAGTGTGATTTTTACAATAATTATGCGAATTAAAAGGAGAAGTCTAAAGGAGTAACAATTCTAATTATGGGATTGTGTAAATAATGGGATAAGCATAAAATAGTTGGTCCTAACGAAAATAGGACTTCTTTCGTACAGCCTAATTAGGAATTCAGACCTTGTACTTAATAAGACTAATTCTGAATAAACAATTATCAAGAAGCCAATAAAACTAAATTAAGAATTAAGTGGTTTTCTCTATGGATTCGTATTTTTATCACTTAGTATTGATTAAAAAATATTTAGTCTTTTTATTTTTGAATTGACTTTTTTTCTCTTATGTTTTCAACCCATTAGAAAAAAGCCCATTTCAAAAACGACCAAATATTTTTTCATCGTTATTTAAAAACACAAAAAAATGGACTTACCTAAAGTAGCTGCAAAAGTACCTGTTAAAGTAGAATTGGAAAAAGGAAAGAAATATGCATGGTGTCCTGTGGCTTGTCAGATAAGCAGCCTTATTGCAATGGCGCACATAAAGGCTCAGAATTTAGACCATTGGTCTTTGTTGCGGAAGAGACTAAAACTGCACATTTATGCCAATGTAAGCATACAAAGAATCCTGGATTTTGCGATGGGTCGCATAAATCTTTGTAATTAATTGAGAATGGAGAATTGAGAATTGAGAATTGAAAATTGAGAATTGAGAATTTACTAGACGTAACCTAACGAAACTAGATGTAACTAGAATTTACTAGACGTTTTTTTGAAACACAAAGGGATCAAAAGACACAAAAGAGTTTTCACAAAAGTTTGTATGTTTTACGTTTTATTAGGTATGTTTCAAAAATAAAAAAACTTTTGTGAAAAACCTTTTGTGTCTTTTGTTCCTTTTGTGTTTCAAAAAAAACGTCTAGGTCCACGTCTATTTACATCTAGTTTCGTTAGGTTACGTCTAATAAATTCTCCATTCTCAATTTTCCATTCTCCATTCTCCATTCTCCATTTTCAATTCTCAATTAATATTCTATTTACTAATCAAATTATTACCTCTATCCACATCTGCCATTCTGATAGCAGGGTCAATTTCTACGGACTGAATTTTTTCTCTGTTGACATCGACAGTGAATGTATAGTTTGGATGCGTCCAAGGCCAATCTCCTAAAACCGTTCTTTTTTCGCCTTTCCTAGCAGGTTTTTCGCCTCGCATTATTCTAAGCGGAATATAGAAGGTTTCTTTCTCTCCATTCGTATAAGTCACTTCAATATCCAATGGCATTGGCATTTTGCCTACTCTGGAGATACTGATATTCGTTTTATCGCCATCTACAGGTGTAACCCCTATAAGCGCGTAATTAATTTGATGCGTAGAAGCAACCCAATATTCCTTATACCAATCTAACTCAATTCCAGACTGTTTTTCCATAATTCTAATAAAATCATTAGAATTAGGATGCTTGAATTTCCAAGTATTATAATATTTTAACAAGCCTGCTTTTAAATTTTCTTCTCCTATAATATACTCTAATTGTCCTAGAAACACTGCCCCTTTAGAATAAGCTGCACGCCCATAAGCAAAATTCGTTTGAAAATGATCTGCATGGGTCGTCATAGGTTCCTCTTTTCCAGAAAGGGCAAGTGCATAATAGCCCCCGTAATTACCTGCTTGCGTATTCTCCGCTGGGTCCCCGGGCAATGCTCTCACCTTTTTTAGATTATCCATTACCTCACTAGAAGCGTAACTTGTAAAACCTTCATCCATCCAAGCGTACAAACTTTCGTTCGTTCCTAAAATCATTTGATACCAAGAGTGCATCAACTCATGAACAGAAACTCCTACTAAACTTCCTAGTGTTCGTTCGCCTGTTATCAAAGTGGCCATCGGATATTCCATACCGCCATCACCTCCTTGTATAAAAGAGTATTGCTTGTAAGGATATTTACCATAATTTTTATTGATAAAAGAAAAAGCCTTATCCATTATTTTAGGAAGGGTCTCCCAATTATCTGTTGTTTTCTCTCCCTTTTGGTAGAAAAAGTGCATCATAGGGCCATCCTTCGCCTGTAGTTTAGTATGCGTATAGTCAGGGTCTGCTGCCCAGACAAAATCATGTACATTGGGTGCATAGAAATGCCAAGTCACTTTTTTTGCACGTGGGTCTTTCTGCACCTTCATACCCGCCTCTTCATAACCATTGCCAATTTCTTCTGGATTTTGTAGATAGCCAGTTGCAGCTATCATTAAATTTTGAGCAATATTAATTTTCACATCAAAATCTCCCCAAACTCCATAAAATTCTCTACCCACATAAGGGTTCGCATGCCATCCTTGGTAATCATACTCACATAATTTAGGATACCATTGAGACATAGAGTAGTCAATACCTTCTGCATTATTTTTTCCAGTACGACGAACTTGATCGGGTACCTGCGACTTGAATTCCATGTCTAGCAGTACAGCACTATTAGGTGCAATAGGTGTGTGTAGCGTAACTTCCAAGATAGTTCCTTCTTCTTTAAATTGAACAGGCATACCGTTCTGTTTTAAGGAAAGCACTTGTGTAAAACCCATGCCCGTTGTAGTTAAACTGTAAATACGACTACCAACTCTACCATCAGGGTCTTCTATTGTTCTAGATCGCACATCCATCATACTACCCGGTTGGAAAGCATTATAGTACAAATGATAATAGACTTTGGTGAGTTCGTCAGGAGAATTATTCGTATAAAGAATTTGTTGTTTACCTGTAAATTGATGGCGAGTATCATCGAAATCAATTTCCATTTGATACATCACTCGTTGTTGCCATCTGTCTGCTTGTGCTTGTAAAAACACACAACAGCCAATCATTATGGCCGATAATAATAGTCGATACATTATGTTAGTTTTAAGATTGAGAGGAGAGATGTGAGAACAGAGAAGTCAGAAGTCAGACCGAAAAATAAATTTTTCTGTCAGAAGTCAGATTTGGGACGTGTTCGACACGCAACAAGTTTAATTTACGCCTTGGAACACGTCATACATCTGACTTCTGACAGAAAAATTTATTTTTCGGTCTGACTTCTGACTTCTCTGTTCTCGCATCTCTACTCTCTGCTCTAAATAATTATTTCATAAGAATAGGTTTAATAGTAACCCCTTTTTTCTTTAATAAACGCAAAACCCCCTCTTTACCCGCTAAATGTCCCGCACCAATAGCACAAAACATTGAATCCGTCTGAATCTTTTCAAAAATGCGCTCTGCCATTAGGTGATTGCGGTCTATTAACATTAGTTTTCTAATAGACCCCATTCCCTGTTTAGAGACTTTATACAACTGTTGGATGTCACCTGTATCGTACACTTGTGCTAAGTGTAGTAATTTTTTTCGATACTGATTGAGATTACTAACTATGGAAACCAAGTTTTTCACTTGGTATTCAATAGGAATTTTTTTGAGTATTTGCAATTGTTCTTCAAAAGTCTCTATCCCCTCCATGCGTTTTCCTTTTTTTAAAGCAGCCTTCCATAGCTCATTATCCATTGAGACGGGATGATACGCTGCAAGTATCTGTTCACTGATCAAATTAATGACCATTAAAGGCTGCATCCTTAATAAGGAACGAAGCGGTAAACCTAAAGATTTTGCAAGTATCTTTTCTAATTTATTAATTTTCTTTTCGGACAAATAATCACTTAATAGTTGATTATCCGGCAAAAGAGAAAATTTTCTTAATAAGACAGGATCTACTTCATCCAGAGAAAACTCTGTTGCAAATACCTGACAGAGGTCCATATAATTTAGAAAAGGAGCTTGCCAAATTGGCTTTGGTCCAGGGGGTTTGAGATGCATGGTCCCTAAAAGATACGAAATACCCTGAATATTAGCACCAGAAAGTCGCCAAAATGGCGTTTTTTTCTTCTTCTTCAAATGGGATTGGTTTTATTTGTTCAGAAGTCAGCAATCAGACCGAAAAATAAATTTTTCTGTCAGAAGTCAGATTTATGATGTGTTCCATGACGTAACTTAGATGTGCTCTATTATATACGTCTAACTTGCGTCATGGAACACATTTAACTTGCGTCATAGAACACGTCATAAATCTGACCTCTGACAGAAAAATTTATTTTTCGGTCTGACCTCTGACTTCTTCTTTATTCTATTCTACGACAAAAAAACAAAAAAGCCCGATTCAAAGTTAATTGAATCGGGCTTTTTTATAAAATAAATTATTAGACCCTAAGGATTTCTTAAAGCGTCTCTAATTTCTGTCAATAATTCTTCTTGTGTTGGACCTGCTACTTCCTCTACTTTCTTCTGTGTGCTATTGTAAGCTCTTACAACCATGAAAATAACGAAAGCAATAATTATGAAGTCAATAACTTTTTGGATAAAATTACCGTATCCCATTTTTACTGCTTCTTTTGTCACGACACCATTAGCATCTACTTCACCTGGTGAGATGATATAGGCTAAATCTGAAAAATTTACACCCCCTAAGGCCTGACCTATCCAGGGCATAATCATGTCATTAGTGAAAGACGCAACAATTGCACCGAACGCACCAGCTAGTATCACACCAACTGCTAGATCGAGCACATTGCCCTTCATAATGAAGTCCTTAAATTCTGAAATCATTTTTAAGATGTTTTAGTTGAATTTTGAAAAGTTAGATCAATGTTAAGACTATTTTTTGAAAAGAAGTAACAATACTTATGTATTTTTTTTAATCACATATTCTATAGAATTAATAGGATAAAATAGGATGATTCTTGTTTAAATATTTTTTATCAGATTTTCAACTAAATAAGCCTGTCACATAGAAAGTTTTTTTTATTTTTTGTTTGAGAGTTGATTTTTTATCTGCCTATCGTTGTACAATAAGCTGGTTTTTTAAGTAAGTACTCAATACTACTTAAATGCCAGAACAGGATTTATAAGATTTAAAGATCAATAGGATTTTGAATCATGCTACTGTTGAAAATCCTACTAATCTTTATATTTTGTTATGACAATAGTGGAGGTTTTGAGTACTTATTATTTTAATTATTAATTATTTATTTATTTATTTAATAATCAAACCACTAGGGAATACTAAAAAAATAAATTGACAAATTTAAATTTCTAAACATCTGATTATCAGTTGCATTTTTAATTTTAATTTGTATTTTAATTTTAATTGCACTCCTAGATGCTTAATAGCTCTGGTGGTTGAAAATTAATATTTCGGTAGCTCAGATGTGCCAGATTTTGAAAATCTGGCACATCTAAGATTATTAAAACTCAACCGCCAGAGCTATAACAAAAATTACACAAAGACTTAATTCTTATGTGATTGCCATGATAACGAACTAAGTCAATCACATAAAGTCTTTCAAAACCTTTAACTTTGTTATCTTTTTCCTACTCCTCCTGCTTTACGGTAGGTGGGGTAGGTTTATTGATAAAAAAGAGTCCTTCACAAAGTGACGATTATTTATGGTTAGGTACTTATATAAGATTTCACAACAATGTCAGCAACTCCTTATTTACTCTACTCAGATGGCAAAGGCAATATATTTGAAGATTTATCTCTATATGCTTGTGGTAGAAGTGGTCATTATGGTCAACCTGTAGCAGCGGAAGATTGGATTGTCTTGCCAGAAGGTGGTAATTTATACGAATTACCTGGGCGCAAAGGCATCGGAATTGATGTAAAAACAGGTGAAGTACGGCTATGTGAAAAAGGCTGGGCGGTTGCCGCTTTTATCCCCCCTGCCTATACAGGATTATACATGGCTTCTTATGCCAATGATAAAGACGCAGAAGTATTACCCCTATTTTGTTATACTGCAGCTGGTTGGAAAGCCGATGAGTTTTACGTGACAGCCGTACGTATCGAATCGGATATACGGCAAGAAGCAGTAGGTTATGATGATAGTGTAGTTGCGGAAGGTATCAAGAATATGCGGGAACAATTCCCTGAAAATAGATTGGTAGAACACTTAGCAAATACCTGTGCCTTAACTTATCACTGTCCAGCAGCCCGTAACTATTTTATGGGGCGTTGGGAATGTCCGATTCCTAGTTCTCCTGCTTGTAATTCTAATTGCTTGGGTTGTATCTCTTTTCAACCAGAGGAAGAAAGTATTACTTCTAGCCATGATCGTTTAAATTTTAAACCATCTGCTGGAGAAATAGTAGAATATACCGTTCCGCATTTAATGAATGCACCCTTTCCAATTATTAGTTGGGGCCAGGGATGTGAAGGGGAACCACTACTAATGTGGGAGACTATGTTGGAAGCGATTCTACAAATTCGCCAATTTACGGATAAAGGAAGTATTAATGTGAATACGAATGGCAGTAAACCAGATGCCGTAGAAGCACTTTGTCAAGCAGGATTAAATAGTATTCGAGTGAGTACTAACTCTGCTCAAAAAGCCATATATGATCCTTACTACCGACCTAATAATTATGCTTTTGAAGATATAGTAGAAAGTCTTAAAGTGGTTAATCGGCATGGCGGTTGGACGAGTATTAATTATTTTGTATTTCCTGGAGTTACCGATAGTGTAGCGGAATATGAGGCCCTCCGAAAGCTAATAAAGGAAACGGGCTTAAAAATGATTCAATGGCGGAACTTTAATATTGATCCTGATTGGTATCTGGAGAGAATTGGCTTAGAAGACCCCGGAGAATGTCTAGGGATTAAACAATTAATGACTTTAATTAAGGAAGAATTTCCACACATTAAATATGGTTACTTTAACCCTCCAATAGAACGCATAAAAGGGAATTATGAAGTAGATTTCGCCCATTAAAAGAAGTCAGAAGTCAGACCGAAAAATAAATTTTTCTGTCAGAAGTGAGATTTATGACGTGTTCCTAGACGTTAACGACTACGTCCTATTTGCGTTTAAGAACACGTCATAAATCTCACTTCTGACAGAAAAATTTATTTTTCGGTCTGACTTCTGACTTCTCCTAATTATATAACTAAATAATCATACAATCAAACAAACATCTCCCTCTATTCCTTCAAATTTTATTCTTCACGAAACCAATCAATGGATAGCCATTAACAAACCTGCAGGTATGGCTGTGGAGGGTTCAAAAATAGGTAGTCCGACTGTGCAAAGTATCGTCTTCGATTATTTAGCTGCAAAAGAGAAAAAGCCTTATGTGGGAATTGTTCATCGACTAGACCGGGTAACCACTGGTGTTCTATTAGTAGCCAAAAAGAAAAGTGTTTTAAAAGCACTCAATGAAATATTTAGAGTACGAGAAATAAAAAAAACTTATTTAGCCCTATCCGACCATAAACCAAAGCTGCAAGAAAGTATATTAGAACACCATTTATTCCAAGACAAAGAAAAGCGAAAAGCGATTCTTTTTGACCAAGCTCAAAAAAAGACCAAAACATGTCGGTTGCAATACACACATATTGCAAGTTCAAATATGGGTTATCATCTTTTCAAAGTAGCTTTGTTAACAGGTAAGTATCATCAAATTCGGGCACAATTATCCAGCATTAATTGTCCGATTATTGGCGATGAAAAGTATGGTAGTCAAGCTGCCTATTATGATAAAGCGATTGGTCTACATGCTTGGCAACTACAATTTATTGATCCTATCACGAAAGAATCTATATCTCTAAGGGCGAACCCTGCTACTGATCCTTTTTGGAATGATTTTAAAAAATATTTTACTAAATAATTATCTTTTCAGTATAATTATCTATTTTGGCAACTCAAAACCACTCGCCAAATAAAACCTTAGGCACTCAAAACGTACATGCCTAATAAACCCTCACGAAAAATACAGAAATATGAAGTCGGATACTGCGCATACAGAAATTAACGGTATGTTTTGGGTTCACTTGTTTGTAACCTCCTTAGCATGGCTTGGTCCTTTTTTATTTTCTTGGCCGCTGATGCTGCTTGCTTATGGTATCGTCCAATTACAATATAAGGTGTTCAATAAATGTTTGATGAATGAAGGGCATGACCTAGCAGAAGTAGATGATAATACTTTTTATCATTTTATATTAACCAAGGCAGGATTTCGATTAGATAAAAAACGCGTTAAATTCGTCGTCAGAAAACGTTTAAATATATTTTTAGGCTTATTTGTAATTCTTTGGCAGGTAGTATTAGGATTTAATCCGCTGTTGTTTTAAGAATATAGTATATTTGTCTTGTCTAAGTAAGTATCCGCAAGATTGAATGGGTAAGTATATTCATTATTGCCCACACTACTGCGACCCTTCCCTAGAAAAAGATTCAAGTTTTCCATCGTATTTAAAAGAATGCCCTTATTGATAATTGACAACAATTATCGTGGGTGTTCTATATTAACGCATCGCCTAGAAAGTGAATAATTCATTACTGGTTTATTTGTTTCAATTAGTTATTTGGTTAGCAGCGTGGCTAATAAACAAATAAACAATATCAACCAACAAATATACAGTTGGAAATATTAAACTCACCGCTTACTCAGTCTTTGAGTAGTAATAACGGTATCATTTGTATCAACTAATTGAATTAAATACATTCCTTTTGGAAGATCCTCAATCGAATAGGACTTGTCTTGTTCAGCAATAAACTTCTTGATTTTACGCCCAACTAAATTATAGATGACAATAGCATTCACTCCTGTCATTGTTTGAAGCTGAATAAAGGTAGAAGCTGGATTTGGAAATACTTTTAATGCAGCCTTACTGACCAACTTAGTGGCAGAAGCTTCTGCGCTTTGACCAACTACTTGGGTAGTGGGTAAGGCGAAAAGAAGAAAAGAAAAAAGAAATACTTGTAGAATTCGATGCATAGGCAATCAGGCTCTTAGGTTAACAGTCTTGTTTTAATAAATAGCTATTAGACTTGTTACCCTTTAAGAAACACCTATCTGAAATGCTCTTTTTCTGTTATTTTCCTCTAAAAAATAACTCAATAAAATGATTATTCAGTGATTTTTTAAAGAAAACTAACAAAAAAATAGCTATTTCATATAGGCATTTCTTAAAGGGTAACAAGTCTATTATACTTTTAGAAAGGGTATTCTATTCAAATAGAATAGCGCAAGTGCTTACCCTTTTCCTAAAGAAATAACATTTTTTAATTTCGGTGTTGCCTTTTGAATTTATCTTGTACCAACTTGATTGAAGTAAATCGAGGAGGGACGAATAAAAATACTTCCTCGCAATTTAACATAAATTAAGAAGAATTTCAAGGAAAGTAGGCCACTCTTTAAATAAATTAACATCTAAAAAATAATAATATCTAAAATTGCTACAGATTATGCTGTATTTTCGAGTAAAAAAGAAGTAAGTACCTAACCATAAATAATCGTCACTTTGTGAAGGACTCTTTTTCCCCATTAGAAAAAAGCCCATTTCAAAAACGACCAAATATTTTTTCATCGTTACATAAGGGATGAGGAACTAAATAACCTACCCGATGATATTTTATAATCATAATGCAACAAATATTAACGTCTGAATCAGTTGCCATTTATATCCGTTGCCAATAAGCTCATTGGCAACGGATATAAATGGCAACTGATTCAGACGTTGATATTTGCCTATTTTCTTATAGGTAGGTTATTTATTTCTTCATC
>Ga0209831_1004221_pt1 | contig 11380 bp, 9 predicted proteins | sample Maine_Asex4_meta_FD_187451 | JGI IMG/M metagenome (GOLD analysis project Ga0209831, IMG submission 187451) | Marine algal microbial communities from Maine, USA - Maine_Asex4_metaG (SPAdes) (version 2) | ecosystem: Host-associated > Algae > Red algae > Unclassified | place: Maine, USA | collected...
ACCGGCCAGGAAGGCCATAGCTGAGATGCGGGGAACCGGTACGGTTCCCCCGATCCCGACGAACCTGATGCGGGTAATGCCGACGTAGGGATCAAGCCAAGCCGTGCCCGCGATCGTTCGGGGCACCGCTGACGCCTCCTCCCCGGCCCGATCCCGCGAAGCGACAAGCGCATGCCGTGGCGCCCGCAGGGCGTCGACAAGCTGGCACGCTGGAAACCGCGCATCGGTACCGTGCCGCTGGTGGCGATCGGCGGGTTCACGCCCCGGCGTGCGGCGGCGGCGTTCGCGCACGTTGCGGACAGCGTGTGCGTGGAGACCGACGTGCTGCGCCACGCCGATCCGGTGGCCCGGGTGCGCGAGTGGCTGGCGGTGTGCGGGTAGCGGCGTGCGGACAGCGTGTCGAGCAGGATCGGCCGCCTCGCGTACCCTGTGCAGCGCCGGTGGACCCGGTGGCGCCGTCGTCGCGAGCGCCTTGCCGCACATGCCTGTGCCCAGCGCCCCGAATTGCCGATGATCCGCTACCCGCCTGCCGCCTCGTTCGTGGTGCCGTGCCTGCTCGGCGCGCTCGCCGGTACCGTGCCGGCACGGGCGCAGCCGCTGCCCGACGAGGTGTCGCCCGTCGTGCCGGCCATCGAGTCCGCGGAACCGGCCGAACCGGCCGTGCCGGCCGGCTTCACGAGCAAGCCGCGCTGGGAGATCGGCGTCGGCGGCGGCTACCTGAGCTCGTTCGACTACCCCGGTTCCAGCGATCCGAACCGGCGCGGCATCGCGCTGCCGTTCGTGGTCTACCGCAGCCCGGTCCTGCGCCTGGGCGATGGCGGGTTGCGCGCCGTGGCGGTGGAGCGGGCGCGTCTGAAGGTCGACGTCAGCTTCGGTGGAGGACTGTCCTCCAGCGCCGAATCGGACGGTGTGCGCGAAGGGCTGCCGGAGCTGGACTTCCTGTTCGAGGTCGGCCCGCGTGCGCAGCTGGTGTTCCTGGATCGCGCCATGCCGGACGGCGGGCGCTGGCAGCTGAGCGGCAGCGCGGCGCTGCGCTACGTGGCATCGACCGACTTCTCCTCGCTGGAGGGGCGCGGCGTGCTCGGCGAGTTCGGCCTGGGCGCGGTGCGCCGACGCGTGGCCGGCAGCCGCTTCGACCTGCTCGCACGGCTGAACGCGGTGCTCGCCGAGGACCGCCTGCACGAATACTTCTACAGCGTGGAGCCGCGCTACGCCACGGCGGGCCGGCCGGCGTTCGATGCCGGCAGCGGGTACCTGGGCACCGAGCTGTTTCTCGGCGCGGCCTACCGGCCGACGCCGCGCGTGCGCCTGTTCGCAGGTATCGTGCAGGGCCTGAACGGCGGGGCGGCGAACGAGGCCAGCCCGCTGTTCGAGACACCTGAGGCAACCTCGTTCGCGCTCGGGTTCGCATGGACGCTTGCGCAGAGCGACGAGCGGGTGCAGATCGTCGACGTGCAATAGGGCAAGGCGGTCGTCCTACGCCGCGATCGGCAGCGCCGGTCCCCGCCCGTGTCCGCCGCCCGGCCGGCCGGGCGTGGCGGGGACCGCCTCCTGGTCGATCCGCCGTGGCCAAGTGAACACGACGGTCGTGCCGCCGCCCGGTGTCGCCGCCAGACCGATGGTCCCGCCCAGGCTCTCGATGGTCCGGCGCACGATGGCCAGGCCGATGCCGTTGCTGTCGTCGCGATCGGTGCCGTGGGCGGTCACGAACGGTTCGAACACGCGTTCGCCCACCTGCGGATCGATGCCGCCGCCGTTGTCGATCACCGACACGCGCACCCAGTCGTCGTCGATGTGCTCCAGCGCCACCCGCACCAGCGCGGTCGCCGGCTCGTGGTGGTACTTGAACGCGTTGCCGATCAGGTTCTCCAGCACCTGGGCCAGCCGCACCCGATCGGTGCGCCAGGGCGGCGTGCGCCCGGTGACGACGAGGCGGCCGTCCTCCACACCGAGCGTCGCGCCGATCTGCATCACCAGCTCGCCCAGGTCGGTGTCCACCAGCGTGCGCCGGGGCGCGTCCAGCTCCGAGTACGCCATGACACCCTCGATCATCGCGTCCGCCCGTTCGATGCGCCGGCGCATCTCCTCCAGGTGGCCGAGCGGCGTCGCCACGTCGGTGCCGTCGCGAAGATCGTCCTCGACCACGTCGATCAGGCAGCGCAGGCCGATCAACGGCGCGCGCAGGTCGTGCGAGACGATGCAGGCGAAGTTCTCCAGGCGCTCGTTGCTGTTGGCCAGCGCCAGGCGTTCCCGGCTCAGCTGGCCGGTCGAGTCGAGCAGCCGCCGTCCGGCCTGACCCTGCAGCCACAGCAGCGTGATCAGCAAGGCATCGATGCCGAGCCCGAACAGCAGCACCAGCCACGGGGTGGCGGTACCGGCACCGGCCCGGAAACCGCGCGTGCTCTGCATGTCCAGTTGCCAGTCGCGACCGTACACGTCCAGCGTGCGGCGGGTCTCGAACATCGGATCCGGGTCGAGCGCGGGGTCCGACCGGTCGGCCAGCTCGTCGAGCATGGTCTGCCGGGCGTCGCTGATGCGCAGCCGGATCGTGCGCCTGCCGGGTGCCAGGTCGGCGCGCATCATCTTGGTGAACTGCATCGAGCTGACGACGGCGCCGCCCGGACCCGCACGTCCGGATCGGACAAGCCGGTACGGCGCGACCATCACGACACCGGGCTGCTCGCTGTCGGCCAGCTGCACCGGTGAGGTCAGGGTCACCTCGTCGGTGGCGAAGGCACGGCCCAGCGCCTCGCGGCGATCGGCTTCGAAGGCCACGTCGTAGCCGCTGGCCCTGCGGTCCAGTCCGGCCGGAGTGGCCATCACGATCGGCAGGTGGTAGGGGCCGTCGTGTGGTGGGTGCAGGGTGAAACCGGGCCGCAAGGCACGCTCGGCATCGACGAAGGCATCGAGCTGCCCGTCCGTGACGCGGCGCGCGACCGCCATGCCGTTCAGCTCCGGGTAGCGCCGTCGCAGATCGAGCGCGGCGGCGTAGGCCTGCCAGCGCCGTCGGTCGGCGTCCCCGCTCGCCTCGATGAACCCGACCGTGGCGCGCAGCAGGCTGGCGTGAGCGTTCAGGCGTTCGCGCAGCTGCTCGGCCACCTGATCGGCCTGCCGGTCGAAGCGTAGCCGGTTGCGTTCCTCGAGCGTGTGCGCGGCGTACTGCCACGCGCCCAGCGTGGCCAGCAGCGAGCCCAGCACGAACAGCCGGTGCAGTCGGCGCAGACCGACGAACTCGCGTTGCCGCCGCACCTCGGCCATCCGGGCGGTCCGCTTGCGCTTCGTCGTCTCGCCGGTTCCGTCCATGCCCTGCCCCTCCCGACGGACGGCGCGTGATCGCCTGCATCCGCCTGCAGTCGTCAGCGGCATGCCGACGGACGACTTGAGAGGCGGCCCGGAGAGGCGGTCCGCGCTCCGGGCACGTGGACACCCGCCGGACAGGGCCTAGTGGTCCAACTGCTTGATACTGTGGGGCTCAGAGCCTCGGCGCGTCTTCCCGACAAGGCGCCGTGACGAAGGCGCACCGGGGTGCGTCGAGGAGGGGCAACGCAGACGGGGAGGCGCACCGAGGCTCCCGAAGGGTCTGCGTGCGTCTTCCCGACCAGGCGCCACGACGAAGGCGCACCGGGGCACCCGAAGGGCATGAATGCGTCGAGGAGGGGCAACGCAGACGGGGAGGCGCACCGAGGCTCCCGAAGGGCGAGCCTGTGCGCCGCGGTGGACAGCGTTGGGTCCGCTCGGAGTGCTCCAGCACACCTTCGCGAACCCGCCTTGCCACCACGGCGCACAGGCTCGCTGAGCCCCACAGTATCAAGCAGTTGGGCCACTAGTCGTTCACCTCCTTCGCGGAAGCCGCGCGGGTCGCGAATCTTCTGTGCCGCAGCTCGCGCGTCTGACGACTATATGGGCGATCAGTTTCGGGGCGCCATGGGTACCCGCCAAGACGCCGATGGCCTTACCCTGATATCAAGCACAACATCGCAAGGACGCGATCGTGTCGTTCGCATCGCCCGCCGGCAGCGACGCCGGCTCCGGAAGTGGCGCGCCCGGGTGCGCGCGCCATCGCCCCGAGCAGACCCCGAGCAGACCCTCCTCTACCGTCTCGTCGAGGAGCACTACCCCGTTTTCAAGGCGCATCTCGCGGCACGGGGATCGACCCTGCCGCGGCACGTCGCGCGCGAGTTCGAGGACTTTCTCGCCTGCGGGCGGCCTGGGCGGCCCCACTTGAGCACGGGTTCCTGCGCGTTGCCTGCGACGGCTGCCGCGCCGAGCACCTCGTCGCCTTCAGCTGCAAGCGGCGAGGCTTCTGCCCCAGCTGCGGGGCGCGGCGCATGGCTGAGAGCGCAGCCCTCCTCGTCGACGAGGTCCTGCCCGCCCAGCCAGTTCTCCAGTGGGTACTGAGCGTGCCCTACGCGCTTCGGTTCCTGTTCGCCAACGAACCGGCGATCATGGGCGCGGTGCTCGGCATCGTCCATCGCTGCCTCGCCGCGCACCTGATCGGCAAGGCGGGGCTCTCGCGCAAGCGCGCGCAGACGGGCGCGGTGACGCTGATCCAGCGCTTCGGCGGCGCGCTGAACCTCAACGTGCACTTTCACATGCTTGTCCTCGACGGCGTCTACGTCGAGCGTCCCGACGGCACGCTGCGCTTTCGCCGCGTGGCGGCGCCGACGAGCGCCGAGCTGAACGATTTGACCACCTCTCTCGCGCACCGCATCGGCCGCTTCCTCGAGCGCCGTGGCCTCATCGAACGCGACGCCGAGAACGCCTGGCTCGTCGGCGACGACGATGTCGAAGCCGCTGCGCTTTTACGCCCTTCGGGTGCGAGCAACTGCGCGCTGCCTCGATCACCTATGCGATGCCAACCGTCAGACGCAGGCGGAACAGACCGCGCCCAAGCGGCGCAGCGCGATCGGCTGCACCCGGAGGGCATAGAGGCACAACGCCTGCGACGCGTCTTCGGCATCGACATCGAGCGCTGCGCGGCTTGCGGTGGGAGGCTTCGGGTCATCGCCTGCATCGAGAACCGTGACGTGATCGAGACGATCCTTGCGCACCTTCGGCGACGCACGAGCGGTTCTTCGGGTTCCGGCTCCGCGGCCCAAGCGCATGGGCCGCCCTGTCGCGCCCCGCCGTCCACCTCGCCTCTCGGCTGAGGCGCTCGGCTGACGCGCTCGGGCGCGCGCCGCTGACGCTCGGACCAAGACCCACCCCTGCAGCACCGAGGGCAGCGCCGAGCCGCCGCCTCGGCCCGACCCTGCGCGCGCCGCGCCGGGGCGAGCAGGGCGCGGCACCGCTCGGGGCGATTCGCCCCGCTTTCGCCTCCCCAGCCGCCCCCGGCGCGGCGACTCCTCGGCCCCGCGGCGCGCCCCGAGAGCTTCCTTGTGTGCTCAACGGCGCGCTGCAGCGCCACGACGGCGCCTCGAGGCCGAGACAGAACGCCCTTTATCCTTCCTATACTCAGGACAACGCCGGGGCTTCCACGGGGCAAACCCGGTGGTCCACATGCGCGCATTCCGGCGAACCCGATCGGTCGCGCCGGGCAGCAAAAGCTTCAACCGGGTGCGGCTGCCCTGTTCCACGCTGCGATCCTCCCCGTCACCGCCGCCCCGGACCGCGTCATGCTCGATCTCTGGTACGCCAACGCCGTCGTCTATTGCCTGGACGTCGAGACCTTCCGTGACGGCAACGGCGATGGCGTCGGCGATTTCGCCGGCCTGACCCGATCGCTCGATCACCTCGAGCGCCTCGGCGTCGACTGCCTGTGGCTGAACCCGTTCTACCCGACCCCCAACCGCGACAACGGCTACGACATCAGCGACTTCTACGGCGTCGATCCGCGCCACGGCACGCTCGGGGACTTCGTCGCGTTCATGCACGCGGCCAGGGACCGCGGCATGCGCGTCATCGTCGACCTGGTGGTCAACCACACCTCGGTCGATCACCCCTGGTTCCGGTCCTCGGCCGCCTCGAAGGATTCTGCGTACCGCGACTGGTACGTCTGGAAGGACGAGGAGCCGGAGGACAAGGCCGATGGCATCATCTTTCCGGGCGAGCAGGACGCCTGCTGGACCCGGCACGACACCACGGGCGCGTGGTACCTGCACCGCTTCTACGAGCACCAGGCCGACCTGAACGTCGCCAACCCCGCGGTGCGCGAGGAGATCCAGCGCATCATGGGCTTCTGGCTGCAGCTGGGCGTGTCGGGCTTTCGGGTGGACGCGGTCCCGTTCCTGATCGAGTACAAGGGCCTCACCGACATTCCCGACGGGCGCGAGGACCCGTACGTCCTGCTCGACGAGATGCACGCGTTCATGGAGTGGCGCCGCTCCGAGGCGATCCTGCTGGCCGAGGCGAACGTGGAGTACGGGACGGCACCCGAATTCTTCGCCGGAGGCGATCGGATGCAACTGGTATTCGATTTCATCGGCAACCAGGCGACCTGGCTGGCGTTCGCTCGCGACGATGCCGCCCCCATCGCGAAGGCGTTGCGCGAGCGCCCCGTGCCCGAGGGCGCGGGGCAGTGGGCGACGTTCCTTCGAAACCACGACGAACTGTCGCTGGACAAGCTCGACGATCCGGTCAGGGAGGAGGTGTACGCCGCCTTCGGCCCGTCGGAGGGCATGCAGGTGTACGGCCGTGGACTGCGCAGACGCCTTGCACCGATGCTCGACGGTGATCCCGAGCGGCTCGCCCTGGCCTTCTCGCTGCTGTTCGCGCTGCCCGGCACCCCGGTCCTCTGGTACGGCGACGAGATCGGGCTCGGCGAGAACCTCGGGCTGGACATGCGCAATGCCGTGCGTTGTCCGATGCAGTGGCATGCCGGCCCGGGAGCGGGCTTCTCGAACGCCGATCCCGGGGACTTCGTGCGCGCGCTCGCCGACGGTGACGGGTTCGGACCCGATGCGGTGAACGCGGCGGATCAGTGGGCCGATTCCGGTTCGCTGCTGAACACCGTGCGAGCGCTCGCGACGCTTCGACGCACGGCTGTCGAGATCGGCCGAGGCGAGATGCGCGTTCTCTCACCGAAGGATGGCGATGCGGGCGACGGTACCGGGCTGCTGGTGCTCGAATCCGCATGGCGTGGCACGCGTACCGTGACGGTTCACAACCTGTCCACGAAAGCGCTTCGCTGGCGTGTCGAGGGCATCGAGTCACCGCTCTACCGCCATCTGGCAAGCGAGGGCGTCGAATCGGCGCGCAGCATTCCCGACGGTGCCGAGGTTGCACTTCCATCGCGAGGGTGGTTGTGGGCACGCTCGGAGGCCTAGGGCGATGATCGTCTTCAGCCGCTGCCGCCTGTCGGGAAGCCGCTCGTGAGCGTCTCGCGCGAGCCGCTCTGGTGGCGCGATGCGGTCATCTACCAGGTGTACCCGCGAAGCTGGCAGGACGCCTCCGGGGACGGGGTCGGTGATCTGGCCGGCATCCGCTCCCGGCTCGATCACCTGGTCGAGCTCGGCATCGACGTGCTGTGGGTCTCGCCGTTCTACCCCTCGCCGATGAAGGACTTCGGCTACGACGTGAGCGACTACCGCGGCATCGACCCGCTGTTCGGCACCATGGCGGACTTCGAGGCGTTGCTCGCGGCGGTGCACGTGCGCGGGCTGAAGCTGCTGATGGACTTCGTGCCGAACCATTCCTCGACCGAGCACCCGTGGTTCGTCGAGTCGGCCGCCTCGCGGGACAACCCGAAGCGGGACTGGTACCTGTGGCGCGATGCCGCACCGGACGGCGGTCCGCCGACCAACTGGATGAGCTCGTCGGGCGGTTCGGCCTGGCAGTGGCACGAGCCGACCGGGCAGTACTACCTGCACCAGTTCCTGCCCGAGCAGGCCGACCTGAACTGGCGCAACCCCGACGTGCGGGACGCGATGCTGGACGCGATGCGCTTCTGGTTCGACAAGGGCGTCGACGGGTTCCGGCTCGACGTGGTCTACCACGCGATCGTCGACGAACGCTTTCGCGACGATCCCGCGAATCCGGACTTCGATCCCGAACTCCAGCCGTCCTTCTCGGCGGTCGTGCCGACGTACTCGACCGACCGTCCCGAGGTCATGCCGCTGGTCATCGAGCCGATGCGCGCGCTCGCCGACGAATGCGGCGAACGCCTGCTGGTGGGCGAGATCTACCTGCCGCCCGAGAAGCTGGTGCGCTACCACGGCGAATCCCCCGCCGCCGGCGTGCAGCTGCCGTTCAACTTCCAGCTGGTGTTCGCCGACTGGCGCGCCGCACCGCTCGCGACGTTGATCCGTCGCTACGAGGCGCTGATCCCGCCCGGCGAATGGCCCAACTGGGTGCTTGGCAACCACGACCAGAGCCGCATCGCCTCGCGCATCGGTCCCGCCCGCGCACGGCTCGCCGCCATGTTGCTGCTGACCCTGCGCGGCACGCCGACCCTCTACCAGGGCGACGAGCTCGGCATGACCGACGTCGACATCCCGCCCGATCGGGTGCGCGATCCGTGGGAGGTGAACATGCCGGGCAAGGGCGAGGGCCGCGATCCGGTGCGCACGCCCATGCGCTGGGACGCGACGCCCAACGGCGGCTTCTGTCCCGAGAGCGTGGAGCCGTGGCTGCCGATGGGCGATGACGTGGAGAGCGTCAACGTGGCCGTCGAGCGCGAGGACCCGGGTTCGATGCTCGCGCTGCACCGAACCCTGCTCGCCCTGCGTCGTGAACGGTGCTTGCTCGGTACCGGCGATTACGCAAGTATCGGGACGCAGGGCGATGCGCTGGTGTTCGAGCGGGTGCACGGCGATGAACGAACGCTGGTCGCGCTCAACTTCGGCTCCTCGCCCGGTACGGTGCGGGTGCCGGAGGCGATGCGTGCGCTGTGCACCGCATCCGGTGCGGCCATCGACATCGTGGGCGGCCGGCTCGAACTGGCCGCCCACGAGGGTGTCGTGGTCGCGCTTCGGGAAGCGGGTGGCGCATCGAGCTGAGAACCGCGATGGGCGCACCCGATGGAGCGCACCGGACGGACCGTGCCGGGCGGACCGTACAGCCGTGCCCTCGGATCAGCTCCCGCCCCGCAGACTCGGCAGGACGTGCTCGCCGAAGGCATCGATGAACGCTTCCTGATTGGTCGCGACGTTGTGGAAGATCAGCTCGTCCACGCCGCAGGCGACGTACTCTCGCGCCCACTCCGCGTGCTGCTCCAGCGAGGTCGATACGCGGACCGTCCGATCGAGATCCCGCGTGGTCATGTAGGCCGCCGCCTCCTCGAACTGCTTCGGGGTGGGGATTTCCCACACGACCTGACCCACGACGAGATTGGTGCCCCAGGTGTGCAGCGCATCCTCGCGCAGCGCCCTCTCCTCGCGCCCCCAGGCAAGCTTCATCTGGCACACCACCGGCTTGCCCTCGCCACCGCCCTCGCGAAACGCCTCGATCACCCGCGTCAGGTCGTCCTCCGGTCCGCCGCACAGCGTCAGCAGGCCGTCCGCCCAGGAGCCCAGCCAGCGCGCGGTCGCCGGACTGACGGCGGCGCCGAAGATCAGCGGCGGCGTCTCGGGCCGCGTGTAGAGCTTGACCTCCTCCATCATCACCCGGCCGTGGTGGGTGACCGTCTCGCCCGCCCACAACCGTCGCATCAGCCCGCAGCACTCCTCCAGCTTGACGTTGCGCTCGGCCTTGACCGGCCAAGGCATGCCCATGGTCGCCTCGTTGAGACGCTCTCCGGACCCCAGGCAGCAGTCGAGGCGTCCCGGGAACATGTACCGGGTCGTGGCCATGGCCTGGGCGAGGATGGCCGGGTGGTAGCGGTAGCCGGGACAGGATACCGAGCGGAAGTCGAGCGTGGTCACCTGCATCGCCGCGCCCAGCCAGGTCCACAGGAAGCCTGCGTGCCCGGGACGTTCGTTCCAGGGGTGCAGGTGGTCGGAGGCGGTGCAGACCTCGAAGCCCGCCGCCTCGGCGCGCTGTACCCAGGCGAGCAGGTCCTTCGGATCGAACTGCTCGTGGCTGACGTGGTAGCCGTAGCGCGTCATGGTCGGTCTCGCGGGTTGCGTCCGGATCGAGGTGCGACGTGTCGCCTGCGAAGGTACCGCCCCGATGCGCCGCGCGCGCGCCGTGGGCGACGGCCCTGCAGCATCTTCCCGTCCGCCTGCCCGCTCACCTGCCCGGCCAGCGACTGCGCGCAGGTGAACCCGACCAGCACCACGAACAGGGCCTACGGCACGACCACCCCGCTGCGCGCCTGGCGCTCGCCCACGCTCCGCAGGAGGACCAAGTGCCCCGAACGGGATCAGGCACCTCGCATGGGTGGCGAAGAGTGGAATCCGACCGTGCCGTCCGGGTCAAGGGCCTGTGTGTAGGCCAGTTTCTCCAGCACCGTCGGCCGGAGCTCGCAGCGATTGCCCTCGCCCCCGCCGAACCGCAGCCGGCGACCGTCGCGATCCACCTTGACGATGTCCATGTCGACGCAGTCGGCCTCCTGGAACGGCGGTCCGGACACTCAGCCGGCGATCTCCACCGCCACGCCGATCTGCAGCGGGCAGCTCTCCAGACCGATCGCCCTCCACAGGTCCGGGGCGTCGACGAAGACCGTCACCTCCGAGCGATCGTTGACCAGATCCACCGACAGGACACCGTCGATGCCGGGTGCTGCACCGTTCACCGTGTACGGCCCGCTGGGGGCGTAGGCGAACAGCGGCGTCGATGCCTCGGGGTTGGCGTGCGCCTCGACGGTCAGGCTCTCGCCATCCTCGGTGAACACCACCGTGCGACGGATGAACGCGGTGGCCGAGCCGTCCGGCAAGGGCAGCTCGGTGATCGGGACACGCCAGGTACCGGGCAGATCCGCGGAACGTGTGCCGGCATCGTCCGCATCGTCGGAGCAGGCTGCCGCAAGGGCCTGTGAAGGAATAAAGGGTACATCCTGCCGGTCCTGTGCGTTTGTCCCGCAAGGCGCTGCGAACGAGGGTAGCAGGGCTACCCGAGCGAGCAGCAACGCCGCGGGACGAACGCACAGGACCGGCCCGCAGGGTCGCTTCGCAGGGCGCGCCATCCGTTGTTGCTCGTCGGTCGCTTGGCCCTGCCAAGCTCCACTCCTCGCGCCTAGGCTGACACGCCCTGCGAAGCGACAGGATGCACCCTTTATTCCTTCACAGGCCCTAAGCCACCAGCTCGTGCGCCTGGGCGCACGCACAGGTCAACCCCACGGCGTTCTGAAGGTGGCGGACCAGCTCGTGAACGGCAGGTTGCCTTGGTCGACGGACCTTGTCTTCCCACGGATCCTGGCCGTTTGGATGCCGATCCAGCCCCCGCTCGCCAGCACGTGCGACTTCCCGGTCAGCGTTCCTCTCGCGGTCTGGTCACGGCGCGAACAGGCGCGCGTCCCAGTGCACCGGGACCTCCAACGACGCGGTGATGCGTCCGAATTCCG
>Ga0209831_1004222_pt1 | contig 11373 bp, 10 predicted proteins | sample Maine_Asex4_meta_FD_187451 | JGI IMG/M metagenome (GOLD analysis project Ga0209831, IMG submission 187451) | Marine algal microbial communities from Maine, USA - Maine_Asex4_metaG (SPAdes) (version 2) | ecosystem: Host-associated > Algae > Red algae > Unclassified | place: Maine, USA | collected...
CTGCGCGTCCGCATCGATGAGCAGCACCCGGTGGCCGCGCTTGACGAGTGCGGCGCCGAGGTTGTGCACCGTGGTCGTCTTGCCGACGCCGCCCTTGTGGTTCGCCACCGCGATCACTCGTGCCATATGTCCTGCGTTTCCGAAGGTGCGGGCGGAGCGCGATCAGGCGTCCGGGACGCGCGCGGGTGTCGGCTCCGCCTGCCGATCCGCCCCGAAAGCGTAGTCGCTGGGCGAATTCGCGCAACCTCCGCTCCACGCGCCGCATGCTGCGGAACGACGCGCTGCGCCGCGCGTCAGCGTCGGCCAACGCGCCAGAGGCCGTTGCCCCTGACCGACCAGGATCACCGCCCGAAGAACCCGGGGCGGTTCGGTCACCAACGTCAGGCGTGGCGGAGGTTGAAGATCCGGCAGGAGCCAGCCGCCAACCGATCGAACCGGAGGCTGATCGCCATGACATCAGAAGCTGACCTGCTCGTCTTCCGACGAACCGCGAGTCGACACGACAAGCTGATCCTGTTCGTGGGTCGGGAACCGAACAACGCACTGGCCCGACGGCATGCTGTCGGCTGTCACGAGGAGTTCAGCTGGAAGCACGAGGGACGCACGCGAACCTGCCCGTTCTGGAACAATGCCTACGGCCTTGCAGCCCGCACCATCGAACACGGTCCTGGCTGGTTGAAGGCTGGCTGCCTACGCGTCGACGCGAGCCCGATCGCGTTCACGGACCTGTCACCACGATCGCTCGACGGCGGCGTGTCGGCAAGCGAGAAGCGCCGCATCCGGGAAGCGATCCCGGCATCGGACGTCGAACGACACCTGCAGCAGGTCTTTTCGCACCCGATCGTCCGTGACCGGATCGAACTGGTCGTGGCGAGCGGAATCATCGGGTCGGGTCTGGATCGGGGCATGCCAGCACTCGAGCGGACCTGCACCGAGCTGGGTCTGCCGCTTCGTCACATCCACTCGCTGTCGTCGACTCGTCACACCCACACGCAGCGTCTGGCTCGACTCGGCGACGCTCGTGAAATCATCAGGCGCACGGTGGGGACGTTCATGCTCACCAACGCACCCGACCTGCTGTCGGCGGCAGAAGTGGCGGAGCATGCGCCACGGGTGTCGTCTTGGTGGGCGGCCTGACGACAAGCGGACGTCGCCCGAACCCGATCCGTGGCCGCGCCATCGCAGCGGTTGTGTTGCTTTTCGTCGCTTTCTATCGAATACTGATCACGTGCGGATCGGACGCCGATCGCCGCGCCTCCGTCAGCTGCCGGGAGATCGACTTGATGAGAACGCTCGCCACGTGTCTGGGGGTCGCGCTCGTCGCGACCGGACTGTCCACCGGTGCCGCCGCCGAGGTCGAGTCGCAGGACCCGATCAGGCTGACCCTCAACGACTGGACCGGTCAGATCGTGACCACCACGATCATGGGCGAGGTGCTGGAGCGGGCCGGCTACAACGTCGAGTACGTGCAGGCCGACTACATCGCGCAGTTCGCCGGACTCGGTTCCGGGGACCTCGACGTCGCCATGGAGATCTGGGAGACCACCGGGCGCGAGGCGATGGACGCGGCGACCGCGACCGGCCAGGTGGTCGTTCTCGGCGAGACCGGCATGAACGCCATCGAGGAGTGGTGGTACCCGAGCTACATGGAAGCGGTGTGCCCGGGCCTTCCGGACTGGCAGGCGCTCAACGACTGCGCCGAGGCGTTCGCCACCGTGGAGACCGCCCCGCTCGGGCGCTATCTCGGCGGACCGGTGACCTGGGGCGGCTTCGACGAGGAGCGGATCGAGGCGCTGGAGATGGACTTCGAGGTCGTGCACGCGGGCACCGATGCCGCGCTCTTCGCCGAGCTCGAGTCGGCCTATCAGCGCGAAGCGCCGATCGTGCTGTGGGTCTATGCGCCGCACTGGGCACCGGTGAAGTACGAGGGCAGCTTCGTCGAATTCCCCGAGTACTCGGCCGCGTGCTACGAGGACGCCTCGGTCGGCCCGAACCCGGACGCCGCTCACGACTGCGGCAAGCCGCGTGGCCCGATCTGGAAGGTGGCAGGCGCAGGCGTCGCCGACAAGTGGCCGGGCGCGGCGCAGGCGCTCGAGGCGTTCACGATCTCCAACGACGAGATGGGTGCGCTGGTCTCCGCCGTGGATCTGGACGGGGAGTCGATCGAGGCCGCGGTGTCCGGTTGGATGGACGCCAACGAGTCGGTCTGGTCGGGCTGGATCGACTGACCGGCGCGGGCGGACGCGACGGCTCGATCGAGGGCATGACGGGCGATGCGGTCGGTGGCACGAGCGGCCACACGGGCAGCGCGATCAAGCTCGACGGCCGCGGCCTGTGGAAGCTCTACGGGCGCGATCCGCAAGACTTCCTGAAACGTCACGGCGATGTGGTCGATGACGAGGCGCTGGCCGCGGCGGGGCTCGTCGGCGCGGTGCGCGACACGGATGTCGCCATCCGCGAAGGCGAAATCTTCGTCATCATGGGGCTCTCCGGTTCCGGCAAGTCGACGCTGGTGCGCTGTCTGTCGCGGCTGGTCGAACCGAGCGCCGGGGCGATCTCGTTCGGGGGACGCGACCTGCTCGCGATGACGCCTGCCGAGCTGATCGAGGTGCGCCGGCACGAGATGGGCATGGTGTTCCAGAACTTCGCGCTGCTGCCGCATCTGACGGTGCTGGAGAACGCGGCGTTCCCGCTCGACGTGCAGGGGGTCGCGCGCGGCGTGCGCGAGGAGCGCGCGCAGCGCATGGTCGAGCTCGTCGGGCTGGCCGGACGCGAGGCACACTACCCGCGCGAGCTGTCGGGCGGTCAGCAGCAACGCGTCGGCATCGCCCGATCCCTGGTGGTCGAGCCCGACGTGTGGTTTCTCGACGAGCCGTTCTCGGCCCTCGATCCGCTGATCCGGCGCGAGATGCAGGACGAGTTCCTGCGCCTGCAGGCGCTGCTGCACAAGACGATCGTGTTCATCACCCACGACTTCGACGAGGCGATCCGGCTCGCCGACCGGATCGCCGTGATGAAGGACGGGCGCATCGTGCAGACCGCCACGCCCGAGGAGCTGGTGCTGCACCCGGCGACGTCCTACGTGGAGGATTTCACCCGCGACGTGGTGCGCGCCAAGGTCGTGCGACTGCGCTCGATCATGACGCCGGGCACACCGATCGTCGACACCGCGGGCGAGCTGCCGGGAACCCTGACCGTCGCCGAGGCCGCCGACCGGGTCGAATCGGCCGATCGTCCGTGGCGGGTGCTCGGGGAGGTCGGTGAGACGATCGGGACGGTCGACGCCCGGGCGGTGCTGGACGTGCTGATCGGCCGCCCGCGGCGCGACGACGCGCTCGCGCGGCCCGCGTGAGCGTGTCGATCGCCGCGGCGCACCCGCCTCGACATGGGCGGGGTCGCGCCACCCGGACGTCCGGGGCGTGGGGTTTCTGGGTCGCCGCGCTCCTGTCGACGTGGCTGCTGTCGCGCCACGCGCGCGATCTGGCCACGCAGTTCGATGCGCGCTGGCTGGTGAAGTACCCGCGCGCCTGGGAACTGCCTCTCGACGCGTGGATCTCGCAGGCGATGCGCTGGCTGGTCGACGAGGCCCGCCTCGGTCCGGTCACCTTCCGTGAGACCACACGCTTCCTGTCGTCGGTGCTCGAGGCGCCGTACCGCTTCGTGCGCGCAGCCCTCGTCGACGGCTTCTCGTCGGGGCAGGGTCAACAGGCGGTCGAGCTCCTGCCCGCGCTGAGCTGGCTCGCGGTGATCGCGATCGGCACGCTGCTCGCCTGGCGGGTGGGCGACGCCCTGCTCGCCCTGCTGGTCGGGCTCTGCTTCCTGTACCTCGCGGTGTTCGGCCAGTGGCAGAGCGCGATGGTCACGCTCGCCTCGGTGCTGATCGCGGTGCCGATCGGGGTCGTCCTGGGCACGCTGCTCGGCATCGCCGCCTGGCGGCTGCCGCCGTTCGAGCGTGCGCTCCGACCGGTGCTGGACCTGATGCAGACGGTACCGGTGTTCGCCTATCTGGTACCGATCCTGTTCCTGTTCGGCTTCGGTCCGGTCTCGGCGCTGGTCGCCACGGTGATCTACGCGATGCCGCCGATGGTGCGCATCACCGGCATCGCGTTGCGCAGCGTCGCGCCGCAGACCATCGAGGCGGCGCGCATGAGCGGCTGCACCGGCTGGCAGACGCTCTCGAAGGTACAGCTGCCCTCGGCATTGCCGCAGCTGATGGTCGGGGTGAACCAGGTGATCATGCTGTCGCTGAACATGGTGATCATCGCCTCGATGATCGGCGCCGGCGGACTCGGCTACGATGTGCTGACGGCGCTGCGCCGGCTGGACATCGGCGGCGGCATCGAGGCGGGCCTGGCGATCGTGGCGCTCGCGATCGCGCTCGATCGCCTGAGTCAGGCGTTCTCGGTGCCGGCCACCGCGTCGCGCGCCAAGGCCCTCGCCGTCTCCCGTCGCCGCGTCTGGCTGCAGCTCGCGATCGCCGTCGTGCTGCTGACCCTGCTCGGCCAGATGCTGACCCTGTTCCAGAGCTGGCCCGAGCGCTGGACCCTGTCGACCGGTCCGTTCTGGGCGGACACCATGCGGTGGCTGAACGTCAACCTGTTCGACACCTTCGAGCGCATCAAGGGGTTCTTCCTGACCTGGCTGATGCTGCCGGTCAAGCGCTTCTTCGTCGGCATCCCCTGGCCGTGGGGCGTGCTGGTGACGGCACTGGCGGCGGGCCGGCTCGGCGGCCCGCGGCTCGGCCTGATGGCGGGGCTGATGATGGCGTTCATCGTGGCCAACGGCCTGTGGGGCGACGCGATGGTCACGCTCTACCTGATCAGCGTGTCGGTGCTGGTGGCCAGCCTCGTCGGCGTGCCGCTCGGGCTGTGGGCCGGGCAGCGCCCGCGGGCGGATTCCATCGTCGGTGCGCTGATGGACACGCTGCAGACGCTGCCGAGCTTCGTCTACCTGATCCCGGTCGTGATGCTGTTTCGCGTCGGCGACTTCTCGGCCATGGTGGCGGTGATCCTGTACGCGCTGGCGCCCGCCGTGCGCTACGCGGCACTCGGCATCCGCTCGGTCGACCCGACGCTGCTCGAGGCCGGGCGCATGGCCGGTTGCACCGAGTGGCAGCTCCTGAAGCGCATCAAGCTGCCGCTCGCCGTCCCCTCGCTCCTGCTCGGGCTGAACCAGACGATCATGCTGGCGCTGTCGATGCTGGTGATTACCGCGCTGGTGGGCACGCGCGATCTCGGGCAGGAGGTCTACATCGCGCTGACCAAGGCGAACACCGGAGCGGGCATCGTGGCCGGACTCTCGATCGCCTTCCTGGCGATCGTCGCCGATCGCACCCTGGCAGCGCTCGCGCAGCGCTCGCGCGAGCGCCTGGGGTCGGCGGCGTGACGCTCGACGAGGCGATCGTGCGGGCACGCGCCCTGCCCTGCTGGCGCTCGCCGTCCGCGCCCGTGCCGCTCGAAGGCGGTACCACCAACCTCAACCTGCGCGTGCGCGACGGCGGACGCGACTACGTGGTACGGCTCGGCGAGGACATTCCCGAGCACGGCGTGATGCGTTTCAACGAGCTCGCGATCAGCCGTGCCGCCGCCGCCGCCGGCATCTCGCCCGCGGTGTTCCACAGCGAGCCGGGCGTGCTGGTGATCGACTACGTGGAGTCGCGACCGCTGATCGAGACCGATCTGCACGATCGCGACACGCTGGCCGCGGTGCTGGATCTGGTGACACGCATGCACCGCGACGTGACGCGGGAGCTTGCCGGCCCGGCGCTCGCGTTCTGGGTCTTCCACGTCAACCGCGACTACGTGCGCACGTTGCGCAGGCTCGGTTCGGCCTACCGGCCGCTGTTCGACCGGCTGCTCGCGCAGAACGATCGGCTCGAGGCCGCGGTCGGCCCGGTGCGTCCGGTCGTGACCCACAACGATCTGCTGCCGGCGAACATCCTCGCAGGCGAGGACCGCCTCTGGCTGATCGACTGGGAATGGGGCGGGTTCAACTCTGCGCTGTTCGATCTCGGCGGTCTCGCCTCGAACGCCGGGCTGGACGCGGCGACCGAACGCTGGATGCTCGAGCGCTGCTTCGACGGACCCCCTCCGCTTGACGCCTACGCGGCGATGAAGTGCGCCTCGCTGCTGCGAGAGACCCTGTGGAGCATGGTCTCCGAATGCATCTCCACGATCGATTTCGACTACGTGGCCTACACCGCCAAGAATCTCGAACGCTACCAGCGGGCGTTCTCCGAACAGCAACCCTGACCCAGCTCATGAGCGACTTTCCCACCTCGGCCCGCGCGGTCATCGTCGGCGGCGGCATCGTCGGCTGCTCGACCGCCTACCACCTCGCCGCGCTCGGCTGGGACGTGGTCCTGCTCGAACGGCGCAAGCTGACCTCGGGCACCACCTTCCACGCCGCCGGGCTGGTCGGGCAGTTGCGCAGCAGCGCCGGCATCACCGAGCTGCTCGGCTACTCCGTGGACCTCTACGAGCGGCTCGAGCGGGAGACCGGGCAGGCGACCGGCTGGAAGCGCAACGGCGGCCTGCGGCTCGCCTGCAACGCCGAGCGCTGGACCGAGGTCAGGCGCCAGGCCACCACCGCGCACTCGTTCGGTCTGGACATGCAGCTGCTCACGCCCAGGGAAGCGCAGGACCTGTGGCCGCTGATGCAGATCGACGACGTGGTGGGCGCGGCCTTCCTGCCCACCGACGGGCAGGCGAACCCCTCGGACATCACGCTGTCGCTGGCCAAGGGCGCGCGGGCGGCCGGCGCGCGCATCCTCGAGGACACGACGGTGCGCTCGATCGATGTCGAGAAGGGCGTGATCCGCGGCGTGGTGACCGATCGCGGGCGCATCGAGTGCCCGATCGTCATCGCCTGCGCCGGGCAGTGGACGCGAAGCCTCGCGAAGACGGTCGGCGTCAACGTGCCGCTGGTGCCGATGCAGCACCAGTATCTGGTGACCGATCGCATCGAGGGCGTACCGTCCGACCTGCCGACGCTGCGCGACCCGGACCGCCTGACCTACTACAAGGAGGAGGTCGGCGGCCTGATCATGGGCGGCTACGAACCCGACCCGAAACCCTGGGCGCTCGACGGCATCCCGGAGGACTTCCACTTCTCGCTGCTCGACAGCGACTACGACCAGTTCGAGCAGCTGATGACCCTCTCGCTCGGACGCGTGCCGGCGCTGGAGAACGCCGGCGTGAAGGAGCTGATCAACGGCCCCGAAAGTTTCACGCCGGACGGCAACTTCATCCTCGGGGAGGCACCGGAACTGGCCGGCTTCTTCGTCGGAGCAGGGTTCAACGCCTACGGCATCGCCGCCGGTGGCGGTGCCGGCATGGCGCTGGCCGAGTGGGTGCACAAGGGCGAGCCGCCGTTCGACCTGTGGCCGGTCGACATCCGCCGCTTCGGTCGCCCGCACCGCGACGATGCGTGGATCCGCACCCGCACCGCCGAGGCCTACGGCAAGCACTACACGATGGCCTGGCCGTCCGAGGAGCACGCGAGCGGGCGTCCGTGCCGCACCTCGCCGCTCTACGACCGGCTGCGCGAGGACGGCGCGGTATTCGGCGAGAAGCTCGGCTGGGAGCGGGCGAACTGGTACGCCGATCTCGCCGCCGGCGAGACGGCGGCGGACGTCTACACCTTCGAGCGGCCGAACTGGTTCGCAGCCGTCGCGCGCGAACACGCCGCGGCGCGCAAGGCTGCGGTGCTGTTCGATCAGACCTCGTTCGCGAAGTTCGAGCTGCACGGAGCCGATGCCGAGGCAGCACTCGGCTGGATCGCCGCCAACGATGTCGCCAAGCCGGTCGGTTCGCTGACCTACACCCAGATGCTCAACGACCGGGGCGGCATCGAGTGCGACCTGACCGCGGCGCGGCTCGCCCCGGACCGCTACTACCTGGTGACCGGCACCGGTTTCGCCACGCACGACTTCGACTGGATCGCGCGCAACATCCCCGACGGTCTCGAGGCGACGTTGAGGGATGTCACCTCGGCCTGGTCGGTGCTGTCGTTGATGGGCCCCCGGGCGCGAGACATCCTGCAGGCGGTGACCGACGATCCGGTCGACGACGCAAGCTTCCCGTTCGCCACCGTGCGCACGATCGGCATCGCGGGCGCGCCGGTGCGGGCGCTGCGCATCACCTATGTCGGCGAACTCGGCTGGGAGCTGCACCTGCCGATGGAGCACGCGCTGGCCGTCTACGCAGCATTGCACGAGGCGGGGCGGCCGCACGGGCTGCGCAACGCGGGCTACCGGGCGATCGAGACGCTCCGTCTGGAGAAGGGCTATCGCGCCTGGGGCGCCGACATCGGCCCGGACCACACCCCGGACGAGGCCGGGCTCGGCTGGGCGGTGAAGCTGGCGACCGACGTCGACTTCCGCGGGCGCGAGGCGGTCCGCAAGCAGCGCGACGGCGGCGTCGCGAAACGCCTGATGACCTTCGTGGCGGCCCCCGAGGTCGTCCTGTCCGGGCGCGAGACCATCTACCGCGACGGCGAGCGCGTCGGCTGGCTGAGCTCGGCAGGCTTCGGGCACACGGTGCAACGCTCGATCGGCCTCGGCTACGTGCGCCGCGCCACGGGGGTGGACAGCGAGTGGATCGACGCCGGCCGCTACGAGCTCGAGGTAGCCGGTGTCCGGGTGCCGTGCGAGACGACGTCGAAGCCGCTCCACGATCCCGGCATGCGCCGGGTGCGGAGCTGACGTGGCGACGCATCGTTGCCGTTCATCGATGTGGCCGATCGCGTCCGTCCACGTGCTCAGCGAGCGAGCAGCGCGAGCAGCTCCGCGTGCAGGGCTTGCGTGGCGGCGGTGACGACCCGTCCATCGGAGTTCAGTCCGAGCGGGCGTCCCCGCCAATCGGTGATGACGCCGCCGGCCGCCTCGACCAGCGCCACCAGCGGCAGGTAGTCGTAGGGTTCCAGGCCGCAGTCGATCACCGCATCGACGAAGCCTGCGGCGACCGAGGCGTGCGGGTAGCAGTCGTAGGCGAGGCGCCTGACCCGTCCGCGCGTGCCGAGTGCCGCGAACGCCTCGGGCGCGATGCGCTGCAGGCGCTCGGCCTCGTTCAGGAACAGCACCGCATCGTCGAGCGAGGTCACGTCGCGGCAACGGATGCGCTGCCCGTTCAAGGTGGCTTCGCCGCCGGCGACGCCGATGAAGGTCTCGCCGAGCGCCGGCATGTGAACCGCGCCGAGCACGGGCCGGCCGGCGTTCAGGTGCGCGAGCAGCAGGCCGAACGTCGGCTGCCCGGCCACGAACGAGCGGGTGCCGTCGATCGGGTCGACGACCCAGAGCGGGCCGTCGGTGGCGCCTTCGCTACCGAACTCCTCGCCGAGGATCGCATGTCCCGGAAAGCGCGCAGCGATCGCCTGGCGGATCGCGCGTTCGGTGTCGCGATCGGCGAGCGTGACCGGGCTGTCGTCGGCCTTGGCGTCGATCGCGAGCGGCGTGCGGAAATGCCGCATCGCCACCGCGCCTGCCCGTTCGGCGGTGTCGCGCGCGAAGGCGACGAGCTCGGCGGGTGTCGGTGTCTGCATGGGTGTCTGCATGGGTGTCGGCATCGGTGTCGGCATCGGTGTCGGGCGCTCAGCTCGCGACGTGGACGCGCGTGCCCCAGCGCTCGGCCGCCGCGCGGATCGCCGCGGGGGGCGCGCGGTCGGTCACCAGATGATCGATCCGCGAGGGATTTCCGATCGCGACCGGCGCCTCGCGGCCGAACTTGCTCGCATCGGCGGCGACGATGCACACCGCCGCGCGCGCCATGATGCGCCGCGTGAAGTGGGCCTCCTCCAGATCGAACAGCGTGACGCCGTTGACCGCGTCGATGCCGGCGGCCGACAGCACCGCGCAGTCGGTGCTGAAGTTGTCGGCGAAGGCCATCGCGCCCGCGCCGAACACGCCGCCGTCGTGACCGCGCAGCTCGCCGCCGGCCATGAACACCCGATTGTCGTTGCGCATCGACAGCCGCCAGGCGACGTGCACCGAGTTGGTGACCACGAGCAGGCGCCGGTGCTGTCGCAGCGCGTCGGCGATGTAGGCGGTGGTGCTGCCGATGTCGAGAAACAGCGACGTGCCGTCCTCGATCATCGAGGCGAGGTGACGGGCGATGCGCTTCTTGGCCTCGGGGTGCTCGTTCAGCCGCTGCGCAAGGTTGCCTTCGGGTTCGAAGGCGTCGATCGCATCGTCCGCGGTCTCGAGCAGGCGCGCCCCGCCGTGCATGATCTCGACCAGGCCCTCGTCGGCAAGGCGCCGGATGTTGCGCCGCACGGTCTGCTCGGAGACCGCGAGGGTGTTCGCCAGCGGCTGGATGCGCGACAGGCCGCCGGCCTTGCGCAGTGCCTCGAGGATGGCGCGCTGGGTGTGATTGCCGCGGGCTCGCATGGCGGGACGGGGCGCGCCGGTCAGCGCGACGCGTCCACCTCGCCCCGCCCCGCGCGGAGGTCTCGCGCGCGGGTGAAGCGGGTGCCTGCCGATCTTGCGTGCATGGAAGGTCTCGCGGGTGCGGGTACATAGTGAGGACGGACGTCGGGCCGCCCTGTCGTGAAGTGTGGCACGGACGGCGCGATACTCGAACGGCTTCGACCAGCGGCCCGGGCGATGAGCGCCGGATGCACGTGGAGCTGCACACCTTCGGGGTCGTCGCCGACTTCGGGCTCGTCGCCGATGGCGTGGGCAAGGGCCCGCCGTCGGACCGGGAGCCCCGTCGAAGGTCTTGATCCCGCCCGGCGTGCTCAACCCGTCGGGAACAGCCGCTCCGTCACCCGGTCCACGTAGGCGCGCAGGTTCGCCCGCGCCTGGGCGGCCACCTTGAGCGGCGTGTCGAGCGTGCAGTCCAGGATGCCGTGCAGCGCGCCGTAGACCGTCGCGTCGATGCTCGCGGGCCGGTCGCCGAGGAGGAAGTCCTTCTCACCGAGCTGCGCGGAGAGCGCGCGGACGTCCTGCTCGCCGAAGGCGACGAGCTCCTCGCGCGTGTGCCGCCCGAGGCCCTGCATGTGCATCGCCCTCCTCACGTCCCGGTTCGCGATCGCGAACACGACGCGACGCAACGGCCCGGGGATCTCGGCGAAGTAGCTCTCGCGCACCGCCTCGGGGTGCATCTCCCAGCGCAGGTGCCCGGCGATGAAGTACAGGTGGTGCTCGACCAGGCGGCGGAACGCCGTGGCCACCGCCCGCTCGCCGGCATCCAGGTGCGAATCGAAGTCCACGCCGTGGACACGCTCCAGGTGGGTCTGGATGCGTGCGCTGTCGGGGATCGCCCGCTCGCCGTCCAGCAGCACGGGCAGCTTGCCGCGCGGCGCCTTCCTCGAGTCGAAGACGTGCTGCAGCTCGTGCTCGAGGCCGCTCATCGCGAGCAGCGCCTAGTCCTACTG
>Ga0209831_1004223_pt1 | contig 11373 bp, 7 predicted proteins | sample Maine_Asex4_meta_FD_187451 | JGI IMG/M metagenome (GOLD analysis project Ga0209831, IMG submission 187451) | Marine algal microbial communities from Maine, USA - Maine_Asex4_metaG (SPAdes) (version 2) | ecosystem: Host-associated > Algae > Red algae > Unclassified | place: Maine, USA | collected...
AAAAGCACTCGGCATCTTGGTCAATGTAGCCGACACGCCCGCTTTGTGCGACTTCTATCTCGGAGGTATCGTCACGAAAGGTGACCTTAAAATTGCGATTTCCACCAACGGAAAATCACCCACATTCGCAAAGCGAATGAGACAATTATTTGAGGAAATACTACCCGACGACATTCCCCAAATCCTAAATAACCTCCGTACCATACGCGATGGTCTGAAAGATGATTTTGAGTATAAAGTACAGAGAATGAATGAAATAACGCGGAGTTTAGTTGATTAGTTAATTAGATAATTAGTTAGAGCATGTTTAAATTTTGCTTCGCAAAACTACGACGAACTAAGGGAAGACGAAAAAAATAATCTACCCGTCTGAATTGTTCTTTTTCTTATATGTTTCACTAAATTTTCCTTACGTAGCCCAGCTATGTGCGTCAAATTTAGCCAAACATATAAAAAAAATAACGGCTTCATTTGGGGTAGATTATTTTCTTCCTCTTCCCTAATTAACCATTCAACTAATCGACCAATTAACTAAAAATGAATATAAAGGCATTAAACGAAGCATTTAAACCGATGTTGGCGGAGAAACGAATACGGGAATTTTACCGGATGTTTGACGCTAAAAATGTATTATTAACTTCTTCTTTTGGGACAAATTCGGTGTATCTATTGCACTTGATTAGCAAGGTAAATCGACGACAAAAAGTACATTTTATCAATACGAATTTTTTGTTTGAAGAAACGATAAAATACAAAGATGACATTGCGCGAGATTTTACATTGGAAGTCATCGAGGCACTGCCCGACCCGACTTCACACGCGATTACACGAGAAGAAAAAACCTACCAAACGAACCCGAACCTCTGTTGTGGTGTTAATAAAGTAGCGACGCTCAACGCAGTTTTGGAAGACCATAACGTGTGGATAGCTGGCGTGATGAATACGCAGACCGACACGCGCAAGGATTTTGATATTTTTCAAATTGTGCACAATAAATTGAAATTTATGCCCTTGGCGGATTATAACGAATTGGAAGTACAATTTTATATTAAAAGCCTATATTTGCCGCCGCATCCTATGAAAGCGCAAGGTTATGGTTCTGTGGGCTGTACGCATTGCACGAGTTGTGGCTACGACCGCGAAGGACGTTGGGCAGGGCAGTCGAAAACCGAATGTGGTCTGCATACGGTTGGTGTTGGACAAGAAACCGTACCGACGACTTTAGCCGTCGCATAGTTGAGAATATAGGTTCAACTTCAAATTGAATATGTACTTATTTTGGTTTTCAAAGGACGTTTACTCGGCGGACATTTTTAAAATGTCAGGCGAGATGTTATACCTTAAAGTTATTTACTTATGTAAAAATTTGTATTTGAATGAAATGTAAGAAAACTGTCGGCTGACATTTAAAAAATGTCCGCCGACTTGTATCATCTCCCAAACTTTTATTGAAAACAAATGCCAGCATTTTATAACGGATAAATAATTGTCAAATATTATTTTTATAATATATATAAAAAGACCAAAATGTATTTGTAAGTAGTTGAATATTATTTAATTAAAAAATAAAATAAATGCCACTTGACGGCTAAAATCGTCAGTACGGTGAGAAATATATAAAAAATGATAGAAACAGACATCATCATAGTAGGTGCAGGTCCCTGCGGATTGTTTACCGTATTTGAGGCGGGTTTGCTAAAATTGCGCTGCCACCTCATTGATTCGCTACCGCAAACCGGTGGGCAACTAACGGAAATATATCCCAAAAAACCGATATACGACATACCGGGTTTTCCGAGTATTTTGGCAGGTGAATTGGTCGAAAATCTGATGGAGCAAATCGCACCATTTAAGCCCACATTCACACTCGGCGAACGCGCCGAAGCCCTTGCGCAACTCGAAGACGGCAAATACAAAATCACGACTACCGATGGTAATGACATCACTGCCCCTGTCATTGTGATTGCCGGAGGATTGGGTTGCTTTGAGCCACGCAAACCGCCGATTCCGAACATTGCGGATTTTGAGAAAAAGGGTGTAGAATATATAATAAAAGACCCCGAAGTGTATCGCGATAAAAACGTGGTTATTTCCGGTGGCGGCGACTCCGCACTTGACTGGACGATTTTCTTGGCAGGTGTGGCGAAGGAGGTCACGCTCATACACCGACGCGAGAGTTTTCGTGGTGCGCTTGACTCTGTAGAGAAGGTTATTGAGCTCAACGAATCGGGACGTATCAAGCTGATTACCAATGCAGAAGTCATCGGCGTAAACGGTAATGGCGTACTCAATGAGGTCACGATAAAACACAAAACAGAAGGTACTTTTCAAAAAAATACCGACCATTTTGTACCACTTTTCGGGCTGTCGCCAAAGCTTGGACCGATTGCCGATTGGAATTTGAGCATTACAAAAAATGCGATTGAAGTCGATACCCTGGATTATAGTACAGGTGTAGAGGGCATTTATGCAATTGGCGATATTAATACTTACGAAGGGAAGTTGAAGTTGATTCTCTGTGGTTTCCACGAAGGGACAATTGCGGTACAATCTGCTTTTAAATATATTTATCCCGATAAAAAATTATCATTCAAATATACGACTGTGAATGGCGTAAACGGGTTTTGATAATGATTAATGATCAATAGGAAATGATTTTTTTCGCGTAGCGAAAGATGAAGTTTAAAAAAAACGAAAAAAAGTTGTCAGAAATTAGGAAAATTTCTGACAACTCATTTTTTTTCATTCACCATTCACCGTTATTCAATCACTACTTTTATCTTCAATACGGTAGCAATAGGGTCGGTATTGGCGATGATATTTACCTCTTGATTTTGCTCGCCGACTTTATCTTGACTATCAAATTTTACTAAAATTTCGCCGGATTCGCCGGGTGGGATTGGCTTTTGAGGCCATTCAGGAACAGTGCAGCCACACGAACCTGAAGCAAACTCTATCAATAAATAAGAATCGCCTGTATTCTTGAATGTAAAGGCATGACTCGTTTTATCGCCGGAGCGGATAGTCCCGAAATCATGAAAATCTTCTTCAAAAGTCATCGCTGCTATAGCCTGTACCTCTTCCGTGAGTTGGGGTGTTTTCGGAGCTACGAGGAGGGGAGTGGCTGGCATTGCAGGAGTTTCTACGATAGCCGTAGTTGTTTCGATGATTGGCTGTGGTTCTACATACACATCTTGAAAAACGGAAGTGGTTGTCGTTGGTGCAGGCGTATAATAATTACTTGTCGGTTGGCTTGGTGGCAGTACTACGCGGATTTGCCCTTGCGAATTGACACCTTCTATAATACGAAACTCTGTACGACGATTTTTACGCCTGCCTTCGGGATTATCTTGACCTTCGATAGTCGTATTGGGCGCGACCGGAATATCTTCTCCGTAGTACCTCGGAATGAGGCGATATTCTTCTATCCCTTTCTTTATCAAGTACTTAATAGCCGAATCAGTACGTTTTTCAGACAATTTGTAATTATAATCATCCTGACCTTGCGAGTCCGTATGCGATGCAACTTCCACAATTAATTGAGGAAATTCTTTTAATTTTGAAATTATATTTTCCATTACGGGACGCTCACTGGAGCGAATACTATATTTGTCGTAATCAAAATAAATTGTATCCAGTTTTGGTAAAACAAAACTATATTCTACAACTGGTTCTGTGCTTGTAATGACGGGTGGTAGAGGCTGAACTACCGGCGGTAGTGGCACGGGGTCAAGCGTGATTTTCTTTTTAATCTTGGTGGCTTCCACCAAATTATAAGTATCAAATACCGCCGAAGTATCGGCATAATAGCCTTCTCTGGTCGTGATAAATTGATATTTTCTATCGCCGCGAAGTGTAAAATTATATTCACTTACATCATCTTGCACCACATTTATCAGCTTTTCAGAAGGAGAAATTTCGTGTAGTTCAACGGTTGCGCCTTTTATGGGCAATCCAGTTTTTTGATCAACTACCGTAGCGACGCCGTCGTGAGGTATTCTATCTAAAAAAGTGAGCATATAAATATCGTCGCAGCAGGTTTCGCTTTTAAGTGAAATCGTACCCGGACGATTAGAGACAATGTAGCCATGATAACCATCATCTGCCAATGAAAAGAATATATCATCGACCCGTGAATTGACCTCACTGCCCATATGTGTAGGCGTTGTCCAAGCCCCATCTACCCACGAAGTTTCGTAAACATCGTAACCGCCGATAGTCGGCAAGCCATTGGTGCTATAAAATAGTGAACCATCGTGATAAAAAGGTGATTGCTCGCTGCCTACGGTATTGATACGGCTACCTGCATTAATGGGTTTTCCGTAGCTATCACCCTGAATTTCAACATGATAAATATCCCAATCGCCATAACCGCCTACCATATTTGAAGTGAAAAATAAAACTTTTTTCCCTTCTAATGTACCTGTAGAGGGGTGTTTGAATGAGTATTTATTATCACCAAGTTTGACTAGTTCGGCATCGCTAAAATTACCATTATTGCCGGTAGCGCTGTAGATGTCACAACGTTGTTTGCCTTCGATGGTGCAGCGTGTAAAATACATCGTTTGACCATCTTCTGTAATGGTGGCACTCGTGGTGTGATAGCCGACTTTATTGATGCCTTCTACGCCTGTACCTGCTGACCATGTGCCACCTGGCACGCGGTCTGCTACGTACAGTTTTGTATAAATATTATTTTGCTTGGCATCCTCAATCACAATAATAGAATCGGAACGCAAAGAGGAGTAGTATAATTGGTTGTTATGCTGAAACGCTGCCTGTTCGGTCGAAGCCGAGTTGATACCATCTCCGGCATTAAATACCGTGATTTTATCATTGGCAGCCATACCTGCCGACATCTGTATCCCTGCGATTTCATTTTTAGCAAGTTGTTTATAAATTGGGTCTTCCGTTTTCTCCAAAAAACGCTCAAATTCTTTTGTCGCATCTTCATGGTTACCATTGATTTTTAGCAATTTAGCCAAAATAAAACGGGCGTAAGGATAGGTGCGGTCTTTGTCTCGGCGCACGAGCCGACTGTACCAACTTTCGGCAAGTTCGTAGTCGCGCAATTCGTACTGGAGGGTTGCGATACGGTGGAGTACCGCCGTATTGCCGGGGTCATCTTCGTATACCGATTCAAACCATGAAAGGGCATTATAGGCATCACCGCGAGCATAAATCTGCTCGGCTAATTTCAATTTTCGAGTGGGTGACAAGGTGCCACGCACAGGCTGTGTTAAAGCCACAATGCTTGTTGACAAAATTAGGGCGAAAACTATGAAAGCGGTTCTCATATCTTGGCGAAGTTTAGGTCTGAGTATATTGTAGAAATAAGTGTAAAATTAGAAATTTAAAATGTAAATTTGTATAATGTGAAACAAATACTATTTTATTGATTTTTAAGTCTTAAAAAAAACAAAAAAGTAAAAATGTTCTACTTGCATACTATCGAAATTTTTACAACTTGTCCCGACAAATGAAGGAATTTATTATTTTACATTTCAAAAGCGGTGGACGGTCCGCGATTATGGCAAACGGTGCTTTTTGGTCGAAAATTCTAACCGCTACCGCCCACACCCATCGTCTGCCTTATTTTCAATACTTAAATAATGTGAATTCACGATTGATTTAAGCATTTAAGTATCAGGAACAAAATAAATGTATATTCTCGACTTGTTCTTTTTCCTTTATATTCTTTTATACTTCACCAAATTCTCCTTGAATACAGTGAGTATTCGCGTCAAATTTGGTTCGTCTAAAGAAAAAATAACGACGCGAAGAATGTACATTTATTAAACAATGAACTAAGTATTAAAATCTAGGGCAGAATAAGACTGGTTTTACGACGGGTGTTTTATAGATTTTTGCGGTGTAAGAAAGTGCGAGTTCGTATGCGCCGCGTCCTCTGCTTGCTGGGTTGAGGGGAGAAAAGTCAATATCGTAGCCAATACCGAGTTTCGCGCCTCCGTAATCTAAGCCGATCATGGCAATACCTGCGCCGCTGTATCGGTAGCCCAAACCTGTGTATATCGTGACATTGCGCTCCGGGTTGATGTGGTAGCCAAGTTTGACTTCCGTGATGGCTTCGCGGGCTCTGGCTTGGGTTTGGAATATCATGCTGGGTGAAAGTACGAGCCTGTCTGCGATGTCATAATTGACACCCAAATGCGCAGTGATACGTGTTCTCAAAGCTTGTTCGGAGAGAAAACCATCGTCAGGATTGGTGATGTGAAACGCCGCCGCACCTGCATAAAAGTTGAGTTTGCTGGTTACATAGCTATTCACCAAAGCACCAACATTAAAATCGTAGTATGAAATAGAAGGGTCAAAATCTGGGTTGCTAAATTCAGAACTGGAAACGCCGTTGATAATTTCGTCTTCAAAAATCAGGGCACTTCTATCAACACGCCTTTGTGCGATACCGCCCTGCGTACCGAGTGAAATCACGGTATTTGCCTTTTTACCAACGCCCAAATGATAGGCGAGGGAAAGCATTGCGGTAAGGTTGGTGAGTGCTGCGCTACCTGCACGGTCATTGGTGAGGAGGAGTCCTGCACCAAACCAATCGTTTTTACCAAAGCCACGTATGACGGGTAAATCTGCATATATGGATGGCGTAACGTATTGATTATCAATTACACTTGACCATTGGTCACGGTATATACCACCTACGCGGAAAGTGCCTTCATAAGCTCCCGTCAAGGCTGGGTTGAGGGTGAGTGGTGAAAGTTCGTATTGAGAAAAGTGAATGTCTTGCGCTTTTAGTCCGCTACTGTACATCACTAATATAAGGACAATGCCCAGTAAATATTTCATAGTGTAGCTATCTTTCATGTGTGAGTTTAGTATGGCAATAGATGAATAAATGTACATTTATTTAAAAAATCCGTTACTTATAGTATTTGAAACGACAATATATTACTTATTTGTCAAAATTAGGAATGTTTTTAAAAAAAAGTATCGCTAAGTGAAAGAAATTAAATAAGATGTCCCATAATGCGAAGTATTTTTTTGTCTAAGTATTTTTTGAAAGCCGCATATAGCCTTAGCTACAGCCTGTTCCAAACTCCGATTCGGGATAAGGATTTCAAAGTATTCTTAGACGGAAAAAAGACGAGTATAATGGCACATGTTATTTATTTTCTTTCACTAATTCTATATTAACTAGGCTTTGGACATTAGGTAACTGGATAATTAGGTAATTAGGCTAACGAAAGCATAATTCGCTATTTATCAGTATAATAAAAATTTCAATAAAGTTAATTTAAAATAAAATGCAAATCAACGTAAATTATTGATAATGAGTGATTTACCTAATCACCCAGTTTCCTAATTACCCAATGTCCAAAGTCCAGATATTAAGTAACGAGTAAATAAATGTACATTCTTCACGCCGTTATTTTTTCTTTACATAAGCCAAATTTGACGCGCATAGCCGAGCTACGTAAGGAAGATTTAGTGAAACATATAAGATAAAGAACAATTCAGACGGGTAGATTATTTTTTTCGTCTTCCCTTAATAAACCAACCTACTCAATCCGCTTTCCCCTCAATCTTAACGAATTACCAATCACCACGATATCTGAAAACGCCATAAAAATTGCGCCCCACATCGGATTCAGGTAGCCGAGTGCTGCAACAGGAATCGCTACCACATTATAAGCGAATGCCCAAAACAAGTTTTGTTTGATCGTCCGCAGCGTATGGCGGCTGATGGCTACAGCTTTTTGCAAGTAATCGAGGCGGTCATTGAGTAAAATAATTTGCGAAGATTGAATGGCTACGGGCGAAGCATTGCCAAGTGAAATGCCGAGGGTTGCCTTTGCGAGGGCGGGTGCATCATTGATGCCGTCGCCGACCATGACGGTGGGTGCTTCTTTTGCTAAATTTTCAATAATCACCAGTTTCTGTTCCGGCAAATGCTCTGCATAAAATTCGTTAATGCCCAATTTTTTCGCAATTTCTGCGGTTTTTGATTGTTTATCTCCGCTTAAGATGATGGGATTCATACCTTGTGATTTGAGGTAATCTATTGTTGCTTTTATATCGGGTTTGAGTTCATCTTGGATGTTGATGGTGGCGATGAGTTGGTCATTTTTGCAAATATATATATGGTACTTGTCATCTGTCGTGATTTTGCAGGCAACGTGGTACGAACCGATTTGAAATGTATTTCCTTTATTGTCATTTCCTTTTACTCCGACAGCTTTTTCTTCTTTTATATTTTCTAATAAAAAATTACTATCAAATACGTAGTCAGAAAATTCGCGAATAAGTGAACGGGCGATAGGGTGGGAGGAGTGTTTTTCGAGTTGAATGGTGATATTTTTCACGTCATTTTCTGAAAAACCATGATGACATTCTATATTTTTTACTCGAAAATTACCTGTCGTGAGTGTTCCCGTTTTATCAAAAACGATATTTTTTATATTGGCAAAAATTTCAAGGGTCTGACCGCCTTTGATTAGGATGCCATTACGCGCCAATCGCCCTACGCCGACCATAACCGCAGTAGGCGTAGCCAAGCCCATCGCACAAGGACAGGAGATGACCATGACGGCAATACTCCGCAACATGGCGTCTTGAAAATTTATGCCAAAAATAAAATAAGATAATAAAAAGGTAAGCGCAGCAATTGCCAACACAGCGGGAACAAATATTGCACTGATTTTGTCGGCAAGTCGCTGAATATCAGGTTTATCGGCTTGTGCAGATTTGACAAGTTCTATGATTTGAGAAAGAACGGTATCGCGTCCCGTAGCGGTGACGTACATACGCAGATTGCCCGATTTTACGATAGATGCGCCTACGAGTGTCGCGCCTGCTTCTTTCCAAATTGGTTCGCTTTCACCCGTCAACATGGACTCATCTACAATCGCACTTCCCTGTATCAATTCGCCATCGGCAGGGATTTTATCGCCTTCATTTACTTGCAAAATATCGCCTGTTTTGAGGTCTTTTACATCGACTTCGACGATGTTTGTGCCGATTAGTTTTCGGGCTTTTTGCACTTGCAATTTGGTCAATTCACCGATGGCAGTCGTGGTGCGTTCTACGGCACGTTCTTCCAGTAAATTTCCTAATAAAACCAGCGTAATAATCATCGCGCTCGTTTCATAAAACAAAAAATCATGCCCCAAACCCATGAGCGAACCATACAAACTATACACAAATGCCGCCGTGCTACCCATGAAAATCAGCACATCCATATTCGGAAAACCATTGCGGACCGAAGCCCATGCACTACGCCCGAAATGCCACACACCAAGCGCGAAAACAGGTGTACACAAAGCCAACTGAATCCAATGATTATGCAAGGGTTTCCACGGGATAAGCATGTGAGCAAAAAGTGGTAATGTGAACACTAAAGTAAAGTAAAATTTGCGCTCTATCGTCCAAAAATTGGCTTTGGGAAGTTGCTCATCAACAACCTCAAAACCGAGTTTTTGAATGCCTGTTTTGACTTCCTCTATGGCGATGTTGGTGGTATTTTTAAAGCGCACTTCTTTGGTCGCAAAATTGACATACACCTCCTCCAAACCCTGTTTGGCGAGGAAGCGGTCAACACTTTTGGCGCAATTGACGCAGGTCATACCTTCTACTGTTAGCTCTGTTGTATTTGACATATTTATGGGTAGAATGGCACGCAGATTTTAGAAAAACGTCATAACGCCTCCGGCTTACGTTTTTGCAGCACAATTCTGTGCCGACAAATGACGGTATATAGCTTGTGCAGCTAATACGCAGGCGCAAGACAGAAGCATTACGCTACGTATTCTAAAATCCGTGCGCCTATCCTATTTTATATTCAGAAAAAATATTAACTTTGACAATACAAAAATAAGACATTTCACTATGAATAAACGCGAATTTTTAAAAGTTGCCGGAGTTGTGACAGCCGGCGCAATGATTACGCCGATTATCGGTTGCAATTCCTCCGAACCGAAAACTTCTAATGCTATAACAGCAAATGTGGACGGTACGTTCACGCTGCCCAAGCTGAATTATGAATTTAAGGCTTTAGAGCCGAATATTGATGCTCGAACGATGGAGATTCACCATGATAAACACCATGCGGGCTATGTCAAAAAATTTAATGCTGCCCTCACAGAGGCGAAGGTCAGCGGAAAATCTTTAGTGGATATTCTCGCCAATCTGAAAGATACAAAAGCCGATACAGGATTGCGTAACAATGGTGGTGGACATTTCAACCACTCGCTATATTGGAACGTGATGGCACCCAACACAGGCGGAAAACCGACAGGCGATATGGCAGATGCCTTGAATGCTACTTTTGGAGGATATATGAAGTTTAGAAGCCTGTTTGAGAAAGCGGCTAAGACGCGATTTGGCTCAGGCTGGGCGTGGCTATCGAAGGGGAGTGATGGCAAACTGTTCATCAGTTCTACACCAAATCAAGATAATCCTTTGATGAAAAATCTGGTCGAAAAATCGGGTACGCCCATACTCGGTATCGACGTATGGGAACACGCTTATTACCTGAAACATCAAAACCGACGCGGCGATTATATCGCTAACTTTTTCAACGTGATCGACTGGAATAAGGTGGCGGAGAATTTTAAAAATGCGTAATGTAGTCTTATAATGCTTCTTTGACAAATCCAGTGGTGAGTATATTAGTTAGGGCGTGTCCCCCTCCTTATCAGTCGGGGGTCGGGCTATCCGGCACTCTCTCCATTCCGCTATCGCTACATTTCGTTCAAACAACACCTCCTATCCCTCACGCAAAAAACGAGCAATCACGGGATTTGTCAAAGAACCAAAAATATTTATAAGTAATTGAATTTTATTGAGTGTGTCACAACAATATGCTCGCCAAATTAGATGTTAAGCGTTTTTTGATTACAAGTTAATTAAAAATAAATTTATATTTATCTAAAATAAAGTCATTTACAAAAATAAAAATAAATAAATTACTCGCGTTCGATTTATAATTTTGAATTTGGCGAACATATTGTCACAAATCAGTGGTATTATAAAAGGTACGGCAGTACCGACACCGTTTGTAGCAAGGTCTAAAGAACAATTGATTAAGGTACGTAGTACCGACACCGTTAGCGCGTACAAACGGGGTCGCTCCTACGGAGCTTTTGAGAGTTTCGGGGCTTTTTGCTACAAACGGGGTCTCCCGATAGCTATACGGGATAACGTACCTTTTGAATTAAAATCATTTTCAAAAAAACGTAAATAATTATCATACGAAAAAAACCATTCCACTTCACAATTCCCGTCGCAGTAGCTACTTTTGCATCTTCTTTTCAATCCTAAGTGAAAGAAAATAAATAACTTGTCCCATTATACTTGTTCTTTTTCCCTCTAAAAAACACAAAAAATAGTTCCGTAGCGATG
>Ga0209831_1004226_pt1 | contig 11365 bp, 14 predicted proteins | sample Maine_Asex4_meta_FD_187451 | JGI IMG/M metagenome (GOLD analysis project Ga0209831, IMG submission 187451) | Marine algal microbial communities from Maine, USA - Maine_Asex4_metaG (SPAdes) (version 2) | ecosystem: Host-associated > Algae > Red algae > Unclassified | place: Maine, USA | collected...
TTCAAATTGTGAAATAATTTGCCGGATAGTGAAGTGGCCCCCATCCTTTTGCCTCGGTCGCATTCAAATGCTGAATAACGCTACGTGCATGAAACATGGTCCCCTATGGACCCCCGCACCATGCACGTAGGATGTTCGGATACTAAGACGAAGCTCTGTCCAGTCGTTACAACTCGACAGTTGTAACGACTGCCTACTACGGCTTTCTCAGGACGGCTCTCAGCCATCCTTGTAACGATTGGGTATGCGTGAGCCACGTGCACTCACTCTGATCCACATAGCTATCCGCGTCCCACCACGCATTGAAAGATTCAAGGCATTCCAAAGCTGGCTCCGATTTCAACCCTTTCTCAGCGCATGTAAAGCGCATGTCCTTGATTATCAGCGAGATTTTCATGCCGGTTTTTCTGACCTCCGCTCTTGGTACCTAAAGGCATCAGTATTAATCCTAGATGAGTTCTGAGGATCTAATACTCTCTGACGATTCTGGCCCCAGAGCATCGCGCTCTCAGGGTGTCCCCCCCAGCGGTGTGCGGCCGAACAGCCTCGTCAATAATACGCTTCTCCCGGCCGTGTCCCATTTCTATGCCCACACACATCCCTTTCCCACCGACGGCGCAATTCCAAGGACGCTCGTGGTGTGTCTGTGCTTGTCGGAAACGCCGCGATGGAACCCCGGCGTTGCGCACGCTACCTTGCATCGAAAGATTTCGACACTGTGCATCTCTTTTCTGTATACTGCGCGCACGTTCGTGTATCCAGTTTGCACCACCCCACCACGAGAAGAATTACCATTCTATTGTGTACGACCAACAGGTACCAACGCAGAAATCGCGCCGTGATGCCAGTCCGCGCTTCATCATGCCCCCAGTCCACGCTTGTCTGCGAGGCCGCCGTGTTCGAAACAGTCGCAGTTAAGACAATCCGTAGCATTTAGGTTGACTGAACAGTAGTTTATTCGTGGTCCAGAGGGGCCGCATGACAAATACGTAATCCTGATACTTTCTTGGTTCTTTGGCGATGCTGTCATCGCCGCTGTCAGGGAGGGTGAAACGTCTCGCATGTCAGGCCGTCACCAAGTTTCCTTTTTGCGTCACAATTTTGGTAGCAGAGTGGGCGAGCGGTATGTTGTCGATGTATGTGCCTTGATGTGTGGCGATTGAATGGCGCGCTGTGGTACGCAGGAGTATTATTGGTGGGGAGGCAAAGAAAATGGATCCGAGCTAGCCCAGGTCAGACACAGTCGAGGCCGTCGTGCTACTTGGGTGGAGTGCAGAGGCGGGAGGTTGGTATGGTCGGGGTCATGCGGTGTCTGTTGCACTGAATGGGTTAGGGTGCGGACGCGAGTGGGGCTCTAAGCACATATGCCACAAAATCAGAAATATTATGAAACGTTAGACTACCGATATATGGGAACAAATTTGATAAATCGGTATTCCGATTGCGAAAGGGCATTCATCGCAACGTTCGGTAAACGCCAACATTAGTGGCCACGCCCTGACGGTCAAGAAACACAGACCGACGGGACGGCTACGCATCGCGCGTTCGAGATGAGAACGTCCACCCCAGCAGCGAGACGCCATTGGCCACTCGCCAGGTCTGACGTCACACTGTCATGCGGACTTACATCCACCTCATCCAGCCTGATCCTGTGCAATTCCGCGTGTTTTCCAACGACTTCAATAAATGAAGTATTATACGTTTGCGACATTGGGAATGTAACCCCCGCATCCTCATCAACATAAGACAGAAGTTTCTAACTGGATTCCTAACGCATCAGCCGATGAAAGAAGGTATGAAAAAAAAAGACAACAGTGACCAACTCCGTAAGAGAGATTCAAAAACAAGAACGCTACTTATTCATGTTCACATCCCAGCTTAGTGCCAGGTGCCAAAAATTGGAACGTGATCGGCCGGTAGGAAGAGCATGAGAGGAAAAGTTGTTGGCACACTCACTGGCAGAGGTTTACTGTGAAAGTGTGCGAAAGCTTTTATCCATTTGCAGGCTCCAGTGAGGTGCCTAGAGCCCCTATTTCAAATTGTGAAATAATTTGCCGGATAGTGAAGTGGCCCCCATCCTTTTGCCTCGGTCGCATTCAAATGCTGAATAACGCTACGTGCATGAAACATGGGCCTTCCTATGGTCTATTCTCTCTCGACTGCGCCAAGGCCAGTGTTGCCCCACACAGCCGCCGGAGACCACCAACGTAGGATACTGTACCGTCGGGCGGTCGCATCAGCGTCCACCAACAAGGAAAAACGAGTTGCAGGCTCCGAGACTTGCACGCACGGACGTCACATGTCGCTCTCCCTTCAGCATTGATGCAAGCCGGTGGATGGAAACGGTGGCCCCGTCGCCGCCAGCCGGACCACCCGGCGGATCGGCTGCGGGCGAGGACTCCTGCTGCAATGGGTGGTCGCGGTGCCCCCCTGCCGGCGAGCTGCCTCCGCTTCTTGACGATCCGCATTCGCACGAAAGAGGGCCACCTTCAGCGCCCGAATGGACGGGATAGACCGCGCTGGAGACCCTCAGCAGGGCAACGCCGATTGGCACCCGCTGGGGTGGTAGGCCCTGTGCAAGCCCTGGACACGTCGTCGTTGACACGGCAAGTGGATGGCCCGCCGGGCCCCCACGTTGCGGCGCGATTGGAGGGGGCGCCCTGGAAGCTTCCACCCTCCTGTGCGTGCTGTCTGTCGCTGCTTGGTGGAGACTTCGCCCCGCGGCCGAGGCTCGAGAGCAACGGGGATCGACTGTCAGATCTGATGGGCCCGATGGGCGTGCCGCGGTTCGGCGGCCGAAGACAGCACCGAGCAATACCCGACTGATGACTGCAGGAGGACCACCCAAATCGCCTCGTGACACGGCATGCAGGAGCGCCGCGACTTCAGAGGCCAAAAAAGCGCCTACAGTACAGACCCCAACACAAGCCCCTGAACAAGGCGATGGGAGACCTTGACAACCGTGCAGCCCTATAAAGTTTCGTACGAGGCCGCTGGCGCCGCCGCTCGCGGAGGGCTGTCGTGCACATTCGTCAGGCTCTGACCTCCCTTCGATGTCCCATCTGGTGGGACGATCCCCCATACTGGACGGCGCAGTAACAAGGGGGTGTCCCGGCGCGAGCGGCTGCCCCCAGGTCAATCTGGTACCGTGAACTGGAACGGCTGCAAGGGCGGCACGTGGAGCGTCCACGATTGTTGCTGGATGTTGATCTCGTCCCGCGCGTGAGCTTGACAGAGCGAGGTCGGCGGTCCGTTGCAAGCCGCCTGTCTTGCTACGAATCGTAGCGCGAGCGCTCCCGTGCGGCCCACTGCGCACAGCCCCACACGGCCGCCGACACGGCGGTCGGGATTCGACAGCCCCGTGTGGTTTGGGCACGCAGCGCCAGCGGTCACCCACGAACGGGCGATGTCTCCTTGACTGATTCAAACCGTCCAAGATCGTCGACCGGGCAGGAATCTCCATCGATAAGGATTCTCGATGGGGCTTCGATGGGGCCTTGAGAACCCCATTGAGGCATGGTTTCGATGGATCTTCGATGGACCCTTGATGACTGTACTGTACGCCGAGGAAGCCGGCTCGGAAGCTCCAGTCTCATGATTCGTTGCTCATGACGTTCGCCAATAGAGGCTTGTCCAATAGCGTGATTGTTCTATGAATGGGTTGAACGTCATAACTATATTACCATGGTGATTATAATTTGTATGTAATATGAGTCGAGCGTCATTGCAATTAGGCCGAGACAGGGCACTCCCCGACAGCACGCCAGCACCCGACCTCGGCAGGCCCTCCAGCTAGTTGCCGGCTCCCCGCCACGGGGCGGGAATGCTCCCCCGGCCGCTCTTTCGCTGAGGTCTGTGACCACCCCCGCGCGCTTCCTCGCCCCAGCTACGCCGGCGGCGGGTTGCCAGGCGATACGGCGGCGGCGGTCGGGCCGCCGTCGCCGCTGCGCCGCATGGCGCCGCGTTCGCGGAAACGGTCCGCCCGACGAGAGACCCCTGCCAGCCCGATAGGCTCCCCGCGAAGACGGAGTGCGAACCCGTCGCCGACGGCGACTACAGAAGACAAGGGCCGGCGCGGCTGCCGACGAGGGGGCAGACGCGCCACCGCCGCCACCCGCCGGACCGGACATGTGCCACAAACGGTAGCGCGCAAGCACACTGACACCCCCACCCCCCTTCCCCTCCACGGCAAGCGTGTGGCGGTTGCGGCGCCATGCCGCCGCCCGGCGGGGGTCCCACCTCGACCGCGTCACCGCTGCACGGATCACCCGCACGTCGGACGGGAGAAATGCCTTGAGGGCGCACGCCCACGCCAATGACGCGGTGGTCAGCGACGGCGGGCACCGGCGGGGAGGGGGCGGGGCACCCTGCCGCCGCACACGCCCGGGGGGGAAGGGGAAGCTCCTCCCGCCAGAGTCATCCGCCGCCACCGACGGCGGCGGCGGCGGCCGCTCGGGTGGCGACGGTCTGGGTGGTGGGGGTCACGGCGCCCCAGGGGCGGGGCCGCCCCTTAGCATGCCCGACCGGCAGGGTCAAAGATGAGAAGGGACTGCCCGCTACAGTGTAAAACCGCGCCTTGCTGGCGGCCATCTCTTCGCGAGCGATTCTCAGACACCTTTAAGTCACGACGGTTCGCACTTGCGGCCTCGCTCGTTAAATCGCAACGTAAATCAAAGACCTCGAGCAGGTAAGCTCGTCGTGGATACCGCACCCTGCTGGTCACATTCCCTGGGAATTCCAGTTCCAGTGCCATCCACAGTAAGCAGCATGCCTGTCGCAGCCGTGATCCAAAGGGTACAGTAGCTGGGCCAATCATTCGCGGAAGAGCCCGTGCACAGTGCACAATGAAACGGCGCCAGAGTCTCGAAGTGCAGTCTGTCGGAAAGAAACGCACGTGGTGTTGGGTTCTTGCCAGCTGTTGTTCTGCATCGGTCGATGCACTTCGATGGAGACTCAGATGCACCCAAAAACGCCCATCGAACCCCGCTTTCGATGGCCGATGCAGCCCGATGCATGCTCGATGCATGCTCGATGCGATTTCCTGTCGGGCCGACGATGTGAAAAAAGACTGTACAGTACCCGCCGTGGACTCATTCCGGCGCCCCTACACTGGGAAACAGGCCCAGAACGATGGCGCTCTCCCCACCGATCACTACCGACGCGGAGGGCGCTCCGCGTTCCTTGCCATGCCATTTAGCAGGGGTGGGGCTGTTTGCAAACACCCCCGTCGGCCGAGTCAAGCCGCGGCGACCTTGGCTCGCCGCTGGCGGTAGCGCTTTGGACTCGGGCCCTCGGCCGCCGCCGCAACCCCTTCCGAGCGCTTCCCCCAGCAGTTTGCCTTGATTCTTATGCGCTGGACGGCGGCCTGACGCCTCCCTCCCGAGGCTCGCGAAGGGCACCAGCGGCGGTCATCCACGTGGTGTTTGCCGGCTTGCAGACCTCCCCGATCCCGCGCGGCCCCGCGTTCTCTGTCGCTGCCCGCCGCCACAAGAGACCGGCCGCGGTGCTTTTCTTTCAAAGAACCAAACCACCCCCTGCACTGTAGCCTCGGGCGTGCCGCAGCTCAACCCGGTTGTCCTTCTCTGGTTGCTGACCCGATTTGCCGGGCCCGCACGCTTCTTTTGCCTCCCCGTGGCGGCTGCCGAAGCGGTCGCTGTGGCGGCCGCTCAGGCGTTCTGTGTCGAGCGCCGCCCGTCGCCGTGTCCCCAACCGCCGTCGGCGGTGCGCACGCCAGCGCAGCACGTTGTGCCGCGGGTCCGTCGGGGCCCGACCGCCCCGACCGCCGGTCAGCCCCGAGGCGGCGCGTGTCACGCGTACGCGCGCGGCGGCCGCCGGCGCTGTGCACTCCTTTTGGGGGGGGAAGGGCGGACTGCGGCTTTTCCCGACCGCCGCCGCCGGTGCCTGTGCCGCCGGTGCCCGTGCAGTGGGTAGGACACGCTGTCTGGGGCACGGGACTGGGGGCTGCTGCCGGCGGCAGGCTGCCAACTTCGACGCGGGGTGGCGACCGATTTTGGACACCCCCCCCCCCTGGCGGCCACGCGTCTATAAAAGCGGGCGGCGATGCCGCCGACGGCCGAGGACGGACCGACGCGCACGGGACGGGCGGGCACGTCACAAAGCCGCCAACCGCGTCACGGCCGTCTCGCTCCCTTCAGCGTCGCGCACACCATCACACTCCCCCTCACGGGTGGTGCGCTCCTCCCCCCCGCCGCCTGGCGATCGCCCCGTGACCGCCGTGCCGCCACCATGGCAATACCCGTGTCCGAGACGGCGGCAGCGGCGCCACGCACTGCCGTGCCGTCGTCGCCACCGCCGTCGCCACACCCGCCGCCCGTGACGACGGGGATGGACTACCGGGTGGCACGCCCGCGCAACTCGGGCGGCCGCTTTGTGCGGCTGACGCCCGCGCAGCGAAACGCTCTACTGGCCGCGTCGGGGCCCCGCTTGTGTGCCGCGTGCGGCACGGCTTCGACGACACAGTGGCGGTTTTGGGGGGGGGACCTGCCCGGCGGGGAGGTGGCGGGGGCGGCGGACCGCTGGCGGGGAACCAAGATCGGTCGCCGCGGATTGGGATCGGGCAAGGGTGCGTCTGCGGGGAGCTCAGGAGGGGGGGCGGTCGGCACCGGGTGCGCGGCTTGCGTTTGGCTCTTCTGGCGGTGGGTGGCGGCCATGAGGGGGTGGCCGCGTGGAGTGGCGGTCGCGCGAGGAGTAGTAGACTAACGCGTCCGCTGCTGACCTTGTGCGCGTCGGCGGTCTCCTTGCTGCGTTTGGGCGCATTGGCACCGCGTGTCGCGTCCCCCACAGACGACCGCTCGCTGCTGTGCAACGCGTGCGGCATTAGCATCAAGCGCCGCACCCGCCGCCTGCGCGCCGCCGTCGCCGCTGCAGCCACGGCCGCCCCGCCGGCCGCCGCCTTTACCGTCGGCGGCGGCTGCGCCAGCGTCCCCGGGCCCGGCCAAGGTCCGTCGGTCGGCAGCCCGCCAGCCGATGGGACCACCCACGGCGATCCCGCGCCCCCCCGCGGGTGGCCAAACGCCGACGCCATGAGCGGCGTGACCACCTCCTCGAGGCGCAGCGCGGCAGCCGCCGGCAGCCGCGTCGGAGTGACGTCCCCGAGCCATAGCGGGCGGGGCTGGGGCACCGCCTGGGCTACCACCTCACCCGAGCCACCCAAGGCAGCGTTCACCTCCCCGCGTACCGGCGGCGGTGGCGGCGCCGGTGGCAGCGGCGGCGGCGTCGGTTCGCCCATCACTATTTCCAACCTCCTCGCCGATGACACCACCTGCTACTACACCGAGTTGGGCTCCGCGGTGGCAATGCTGCCGCTGACGCTCGGCGGCCGGCCGTGGCACCCACCCGCCCTCCCCTCGACGCCAGCGTCGGGGGTACCGCCGCCGCCGCGGCCGATGCCCGCCGCTGCCGCCATCGCCACCGCTACCGCTGCCACTGCCGTCACCGCTGCCGCGGCCGCCGTCACCACCGCTGCTGCCGTTCCCGCCCTGCCGGCCGCGCCGCTGCCGCCGCTGCCACCGCTGCGCGGGTGCGGCACCGACTTGCCGCCGCTCGGGCGGCCGCCCCACCGCCGGCCGAGCTCCGGGCGTGGCGGTGATCGTGACGCTTGGTCGCCACCCTGAGGAGGAGTGCGTCCTGCGTGACGGGTGCCCTATGGTGAATAAAGAGAGCACCAAGGGCAGCGAGCTGTCTCGGAGAGTAGGAAAACGGTAGAGAGGGCTCGCCCAGACTCACCAACGATGGAGCACACACAGAGGAAGAAGATGCAGGGCCGGGGGTGACGGCGGTAGAACTTGGCACGCCACCTTTCCCCTTCAGCGCTCGCACACGGCGGGTGGCCGAAGGCGGCCGCTCTGCAAATCGAGGGCCGGCCGCACAGGAAAAGCCGGCCGACGCGCAAGCGGGCCGCCCCTGCAGGGCACGGCCCACGCCTTGCCGCCGTCGGCGGCGCACAATATCGCCGCCACCGCCAACCACCGCCTTGCGCCGGACACGTCGTCGTTCTGCTCTGGAAGCACTTGGAAGCGTGACAAGTGGTCTCCCTCCCGGAACAGTGTCACCATCTGTCAGTTGGATTGCCACACGGCGGCGGCAGAGGTCCACGCTCCTTGGAAGGTCACGGCACCTCGCCAGCCGACTTTGAGCAATGAGGCCACCTGGTCGTGGCCCACGAGGATCCTATTGACGAATCCTGACCATCACACCATTGATGGTGACAGGGGCGACCGCAAGTCATCACCAAGGGCCATTGAGGAGCCTGCATGATGATGCCGCTCGCACACTTCTGGGAACAGAAAAACACAGAGAGTAGCAGGACGAAGTGCAGGGGCGACGGCAGTCCGAGGCTGATCCCAGATCCCCTGTCTCCGTTTTCGGCCCGTTGTTGGGCAACCCCATGACCTCACACGTTTTGCGCTCGAGGGTGCTGCCCGCCCCGCTCACCTGCCCGTAGTAAAAGAATCGCGCGCTCATGGGCCGCGAGAGCCAGGTGTCGTTGCGCGGGGGCGGGGGTCGGTCGGCCAAGGTGAACCAGCCCGTCCACGTCGCCCCGGCAGGACGAGCTCGTCGCGAGGCAAGCGCCGCTCCAGAAACCACGAAGATTTGGTGGCGAACTGGGCGGGCGCGATTCTGCGCCGCGTTCATTGGCTGGTCCTGGGTCAGGTGGCCGACAAGCATATCATATGCTCAGGATGATCCTGAGCCCAGTCTGAGTTGGGGCACGTGTGCTGGTGGCGTTTGCGGTGGCCGCCCCCCCGGCGGTTGGCCGACCTCCTTAACGGCAGTCGGCCCTACGGATCGTGAATTTGTGTGGACAACCGTCGCACATAGATTGAGGGCCAGCCGCTCCAGTGGGCGATTCACGGCATTGAAAACAGGGTTCTCGCAGTAGATTCATTGTCAAAACGGCGGGCGCCACGGCCAATCCCGTGGAGAGAGACAACGCTGCACAGGACCGCCGTGCAAGGCGTTTCTTGAATACTAGCGGTGCCACTTGCCACAAAGAGCACGCAATCGGCCCACGACCCATTGGTGAATCCCCGAATGCGTTCTGTGACGGGTCGACTTCCACTTGCGTTCGATCATGTCCAAACACAGCGTTGCGGCCGTCGACATGTGGGAGACAGCAGTGTGTGCTAGACCGACCATCTGCGACCATCCCCCTCCAGTCCTGTGGCTGTCTGCCACTCAGCCGGCCGGCCCAGCAGCCAGCTCAATCGCGCCACGCGGCGGCGCCTCAGGAGACGGGTTCAAATGGATCGTGGGTTTGAGTGGGTCTTTTTTCGTGTGGCTGGGTTTTAATTACTCCGAGATGCCGTTTGATTTCGTGCCGTGTGCATGAGGAGCCGTCTGGTAAATGGGTCGAAATTCTGAGGTTGGGATCAAAGTCGTGGGAGCTTGGTGACTTACATACGCAGAAGCCTGACCTCGTGCTAATTAATTTGCACGCGCGCTCCAGCTCTTGACCAGAAACCGGGGCAGGCGAGATCAGTTGCGCGACCACCACGCGTGAGTGCTGGCAGCCGTCACGCCCTCGCCGGCTTTTGCCGAGCCTGCCGGTAGTGCGACGACGGGTGGTATGCGCGCCTGGTCATCACCGTGAAGAAAAGGGCGGGGAGCGGCACATTGCCGAGAGGATGGCTTGGGCCGGCCGTTCACAGATTGACGTAGTTTACCATCTGCTCGAGTCGTGGCTATCTTGGCGGGAAGCTTCCGCCGTTAAGCGGGCGGAGAGGGGCTGCATACAACCGCGTAGACGACGCCTGCTGACATGAGATGTGCGCCATGAGGAAGGGGACGTTGCCGGCGAGAACAAATTTAGCGCGCTGATTTCTCAGCGTACAACAGATCACCTGGCAACGTCCTCGTCAGTTCTTTTCGTTGCTTCCAAACCTTACGGATGAACTGCCAAGACATGACCACCGATGGAGGTGGAGAGGGGAATACCCAGCTGCTTGTGTTTCTTTGGTGGAGCAGGGGCGCGGCGTAAGAGCCGAATGTCTGACTGCCGCCCATCCGCGGCCGCCACACAGAGCCCCACCATTGCTGCTCGAGTCTCCTCCATGTTTGTGACCTCACGGCCGCCTCATGACCTACCGGCATTGTCTCCGCCCGTCTTAGTGTCTCACACTCCGCGTCGTTCGGCGTGCCGCCGTCGTCAACGCCTTGGCCGCCTTCGTCCCCGCCGCCCGTACGGACCAGACGTCGGCCAACAGCGTCATGCCCGAATTTTTGTGTGCGTCACGCGCTGTGTTGTGCACACGGAACTCCCGTGGACCCAATCGAGGGTGTTTTGAGCGCGATACCCCGTCGTTTCGCCTCCGAATGACATTTCACGAGCGGGCGCCGATCATGTCCCCGGGAGTACTTTCAATTGGGCCTACAGACGCACTTAGTCCTCGTGGTTCATCTGGACCATCCAAATCTTGCATTCGCGATCCATTCCGTCATTTGCATGATAGCTACAAGACAGCCACGGATCGAACTAGCTCGATATCACCATCAGATCTCGGCGGTCTCAGAACACGGAGCCACATCAAAGTTTAACCTCGTGGACGCTGGTGCCGGAGTCCTGCGCGAAAGGCCGCCTCCACAGCCGCTCGTTGGAGGAGTGCCGCGCCTCGAAAACCAAATCTAGAACCTGGGCCGGCGGCGGCAGAGGGCCCCCCGAGGGGAGCCACCGCCGCCCCCCCGCCGCGTGCCCTCGTCTGCGGCTGGTGTTGGCCGGCGCGGCGCGAGGCCAAGCCCCTCGGCGCCGCACGCGGGCGGGGTTTGGACGGGACGACCCCATCCTCGGCGCACCCCGTGGTGGTGCTCGCCGCGCGGCCAGGATGCGGACCCACCCCCCCGCCGCCGTCTCAGAGCGCGCTCCAGCCCGACACGTGTGTGCCTTGGCACAGCACGCCAGCTGGGCGCGAGCCCGCGCGACCACTCAGTTTCCCACGCGCACCTCCACTGGCCCCACGGCGGCCCTCTGAGCCTGCTTTGCATCGGAAAGTGGCGTCCCCCCCCTTCTGGGCGGCGCCCCACACCAGCTGCGCGCGCGCCGGCCGCGACCCAGATATGCACCGCCTGCCGCATCAGAGCCCTGGATACGGTCACATCCACCGGGCGGGCGCGCCGGCTGGACCGGCGGGCGGCGGCGGCACGGCCGAGGCCGCGTGCGGTGGCGGCAACCGTCGCCGCCGCCAGAGCGCACCCCGCCCAGCGAGTCAGGCGCCCGCCGTCGTGGCGGGCGTGGGGGGGGCGCGGTGTCGCCGACTTTGACGACCCGACAGACTGGGTTGGTGGCCGCTGCCGCCGCCGCCACCGCCCCCGCCGCCGCCGCCGCCGCCGAGGAGCGGCGCGTAGCCCG
>Ga0209831_1004227_pt1 | contig 11365 bp, 13 predicted proteins | sample Maine_Asex4_meta_FD_187451 | JGI IMG/M metagenome (GOLD analysis project Ga0209831, IMG submission 187451) | Marine algal microbial communities from Maine, USA - Maine_Asex4_metaG (SPAdes) (version 2) | ecosystem: Host-associated > Algae > Red algae > Unclassified | place: Maine, USA | collected...
ACCGGCCACGCCGCCGGCCGCCCATTCCCCGTGTCACCGAGGTACGCCCGCCCGTCGGCGAGGCCGACCTCGACGAGCAGGTTCCGCGGCGGCCGCCGTTCCCCCTCCTCCGCGGAGGAAGCCCAAAAGCCGGGCGAGCCCCGCCCCCGACCCGTCGCGGAGCACCCACCCGACGCGCGGTGTGGCGGCCGCAAATCCGAGCGCGCGCGCGATCGCCACGACGAGCGTGATGATTTCGAGGCACCAGCCGCCGCGAGAGGTGGCGACGAGCTTGTCCCACGCCGCCTTCAGCGTCGTGGCCATGCGCGGGGTGTCCCACACGGACAATTTATCACAGGGGATGGCCGTCTCGTGGGTGCCCTGCAGGCTGGCGAGCGTCGCCGCCGTGGGGGGGTGGGGGTCCCCTCCCCCGCGTAAAAGCGGATGCGCGAGAGATAGGCGGAGAGGAAGACGCAGGCGGGGAAAGGGCGGGGGGAGAAGCCGTTGTCATTGGGGGGGGAGGCGGGGGCGGGGGGGGCACCGCCATGACGGCGGCGGTGGGTGGAGGGGTGATGCCGCCCGCAGCGCCCGCAGCGTGAGAAGCGGAGGTGGTGGTGACGGAAGCATTGGTGAGGCGGCCGCCTGGTTGCGGCTGGTTGTAGCGGGGCCGGCCGGCCCGTTGCCCCACGGTCGACGCGGCGGCCCGACCGCCCTTTCACGGAAGGGGGGGCGTCGATGCCACCCCTTCCCCCCCGGGACGAAACCGGAACGCAGACGTCACGGCCTCGGCCGGGGCAGCCACGCCGCCGCACTTGACCGTGGCGGCGGCGGCCCCCGCGGCGGTGGGGCCCCCTCCCGCCACGGTCACAAGCGCGCCACGCGGGGGTTTGAGGCCCCCACTACCGCGCCTCGGGGGGAGATCGAGGTCCGCCCACTGCTCCGGGCGCGTCGCGCCGAGCTCGTTCCGCCGACGGCGATGCCAATGGCCGCCGCCACAGCCGCGGCAGACGGACCGATGGCCGAGGCGGCGGCGGCGGGCGGGGGACGCCGACCACCCCGTCACGCACCGCCACGTCGCGAGAGGGGGGGGCGCCGCAGGCGCGCGGGCGCCGCGCGCGCCGGCCACGTCGACTTCGTCGCGCCCCGCCGATGGTGCGTCGGCGCGCGAGCCGCACGCAACCGGGCGTGCCGACCAATGGCGCGGAGGCCCCCACGGGGCGGCGCGCGCGAGGGAGGGGGAGAGAGCTGGTTTGCTTCCACTCCGCAGTTGCCCATCTTTGGCTGGTGCCGCCTGGCGCCACGCATTGAAGGGGCCGCCGCCGCTGCCATTGACGGTTGCGGCGGCGGCGGGCCGTCTGCCTGCGACTGGCGGCCGGCGGCGGCCGGTGCAGCGGCGGTAGCCGGGCCTGCAGCGGCGGCGTTGCCGCCTCCGCCGCGCTGTCGCCGCCGCCGCCGCGGTGGTGGCGCCGGTGCCTCCGTCGCCGCCAAAGATGCGCGGCGGCGACACACGGCGGTGAGGCGACGGGCGGCGGCGACGGCGACGGCGGCGGTGACGGCGGCACCCGGCGGGAGTGGCTGCCACATCGCTGCGGCGGCGACGAACGCCAGGCGCCGGGCGCCCGTCGCCCCGTGCCCACGTGCCAGCGGCATTGCCAGCACGGTGCGGTGCGGGGTGTGCGGGGGGGGTGGGGCGGGGGGGGGCGCGCCGCCGCTGCCCCTGTTGTTGGCCGACGGTATCCGTCTGGGCGGCAGGTATGCCCTGCCGGACCGACCGATCGGCTGATTCTTCAGCGCGGGCGAGCGGGCGGGTGGACGGGCGGCGGCACACCTCTGTGCTGCCTGCGAGTGGGCGCCGGGAGGTGGGAGGCTGCGTTTGCAGCCGAGTCGGGCGTCGCTCCGGCTGCTGCACTTTGGGGCCCCCGTAGGCGCGCGGGCTGCGGGTTGCGCCCGCGAAGGACGTGGCGGGCTGGCGGGGGTTCCCTGGCGAGTGGACCGCCCCCCTAAAGGGACCTCACGCGGCGCCGCGGCGGCGGTGCCTCCGTCGCCACTGCTCGAGACACTGGTGAACGCGGCTGGTCGCGCGAGACGGGGTGCGCTTTGGCGAGGGGTGCGCACACCCAGGCGACGGAGCGGGGGGGGGAGCCCTCCCCCCTCGAGGCGGCGCGGCGCGGCAGACGAAGACAGTGGTGGCAAGGTGGGAGGAGGAGGAGGGGTCGGCGTGCTTGGCGGGTGGGGGCGTCCTGGTGATTCCAGCGTCGGGGATTCTCTGCACGGGGAAGGCGGTTGTGGACCGGCACGGGGTGGTTCGTGTTGTTGCTCGATTTGTCTTGAGTTTCTCCGTGGCGCTCGCCTCGCCCAACTTTTGGGTTGGTACGCTGCGAAGCTGTGCGCTACGCTATGTGCCCACTCTGTTTTCAATTGCAAGTATCGTAGCTGCCGCGTTGCGATCACAGGGCGACTGTAGATCATGCCGGTCCAGCAGTTTGGTTTCAAGATCGACTGTTCGGGGTTGACTGGCGCAGAGGGGGCCGACCGACGGAGGTGCTCGTAGTTCGGGGCCTAAGAGGGTGCTTGCGGGTCCGCCAACCCGTCGCCGGAGGCGGGGACCGCGGTCTGCCTCGGCAACAACGTATGGCAAGCACAACGCGCCCCAGAAAAAGGACTTCGCGCCCAGGCTCTGGAGAGATTTCTGACACACGCTGTCTGAATGAGAGTTGGCCAATCACTGGCATCTCGATAGATCGTGACCGCGGCCCACAGCGCGACAGACCTGTGATCCACGGATCGAGGTAGATCTCGTGACCCGAAGCACATTCGGCCTGGCGCCGGTCGAGCACCGCGCCTCAGTGCCATCTGTCGCCTCGGCAGGTGGTCCCTGCGGGGGGGTCGTCCGGGGACGCCCCAGCTCACAGGCGGTAGGCACCGGCTCATCGCTTCCTGCGTTTTCGTCGCCTATGACTGTTGAGATGGACGGTGCTGGGAACGCAGCGGGGCACGTTGGAGTCCGCTTTGACGGGTCAGTCCTTTTCAGTGACGGCAGCATACAATGTCCCTCCGCACGAGAGGCACCCGAGCTGGTCGCCACGGCCCCAGCTACACGTTTCATTGTGGTACGAGGCCACGGCCGGCTCTGATGCGAGCGACCACGGGCAGGCGGTATGTACAAGAGGTGGAGAGGGCAGCAATGGAGGGGACGTCCTGGCCCGTTTCCCAGGCCGAACGACCCACCGTGCGCCGCCTCACCCTCTTCACCCCCACCAGCCGTATCAATCCACCTGGTTCGTACCGCTGGCTTTGTGTGCCTGCCACCGCCCCCCAGCTTTCCATCGTTCTCCTCCCAGCATGACGCTGCGCAAGAGCACCACTCTTGTCCACTTGGCGGCCTCCATTGTGGCGGCCGCTATGCTGTCCGCCGCCCACCCCGCCGCAGCCCTGCCGGCCCTCTTCGTCACAGTGTCGGCCGCACAGCCGATTGCTGCGGCCGGGTCCGACGCAACGGCCAACCAAGGTGTCGCACTGCCGTCGAGGTCGCGCGAAGGCGAGCCTGTCTACACCACCGCAGATTGGGTCAAGGCCGCGAGCGCATGCACCAAACTCGCTGAGCTGTGCAAGACAGCGCCCCCCAAGATTGGAGTTGTGCGCAAGATGCAGCACTGCGCGCATTGCAGGAACACCTGTGGTTTTGCGTATGTCTTGTCGCGTATGATGGACCGCCCCGTGCACGAGCTGAGGCGTTGGAACTTCTTGACGAGGAGGTGTCTTTTGAAGTTGGTGAAGCTCACGAAGAGCCCCTCACACGGCGCCCGCGATGGGACGCTGACCACGTGAAGGAGTGCAGTAAAGACGGGGTAAGAGCACAGCCAGCAATGTCGCATTCCCCAAATATTGCATCCACGTGTCTAACGTGGCGCAACGTGGCAGCTCTATGCAGAAAAAGGCACATGCAGCAATGTACAGTAGCTATGCGGAACCTCCACATACTGCACGACCTGGTTATGCACAACGTCTGTCCGAATCACCGCAGGTCGCGCAACATATCTGCATAGTACAGAGAGTAACATGCATCAGATCTATCCATTCCACGTAGAATGTGCGCATTTCATTCATCGTTTGTGTTGCCGACAGCAAAATTTCTATTCTTTTTTGCATTCTCAATGAAATCGTGCACAGGAAACCCTCCGTGACAAAACGCAAGGCGATGTGGGGCCCCAAAGCCATGGGTGCCAAAGTTCCAGTCTTCACGTTCAAGAATGCAGGTACATAAGCTTCCTATGGTATCTCATCGATGCCAGGGCCGCCATAGCCTCTTCGGCAAGCACGGCAGTAGCGACAGTCTGCATGCTTCTGGGTGATAAAAACAGTTCGCACGGGGCCATTGAGGCCACCTTGCACAGCGAGCTGCAGTGATCCCCACGCGACTTCTCCCGGAATGCGCGATTCGGAGTAACGTGGTTTAGACCTTGCTGTGCTGTGCACCTTCATTGGGGACAGGCACCCATAAAAAAGATATATGAAAGAATAATATGGGTGCCACTTGCATACTTGGAAATTTGAAGGTGCTACTTGGGGCGTCGTGAGGGCGTTCCGGCTGCCTAATGGGGCGTCAGTAAGGCGTCTTATCCGTCGCGCGCCTCTGACGCCCCGGAAAATCGGGGCGTTGTGTGCAACCCTCAGAGCGTCTCCACCAAGGGCTCGAACCGTCCAAACAGCCAAACGTGGCACCGTTTGGCCATTTGGACGGTTGGAGCACTGGTTGCTGGTATCCGCTCCAAAACTAGGGTGTGACGGGGCTGTGACGGCCCAAAAATAGACCGGTTCACATTTTCTAAAATCTTGATACATCTCGCCGTGGCCTCGCGGGATCGCCCTTCTTTTGGAGCTCGAACGGCAGCGCCACTTCAAACAGGCCTCTTTGGAGACGCCCCTAGTCGTTTCGCCAACCCCTGGTTCCCTGTTCGGACCACGAAAGTCAATGGAAAGCGTGACCCGTGGCTTGCAGACAGTTGCGAGACGATCTGGCAGTCATGGAGATTCTCTGTCGTGCATCTGTGGGAATACTGGCGTGCCACAAGAGAGGCCCACCGCCAGAGACGTCGAGATGAGCCCAAGTTTGAGACGTGATCTGCTTAGTTTTGGCTCTGCGTTTGGAGAGCCAGTGACAGCACCACACGTTGTGCACACGTGGCCGTTGGATTGGACGGATGGCTCCATTGGTAGAGATGCTCTAAGCCCACCTACGGTCACCGGCGCAGGCGCCGCTGGCACACCACGGCAACGCCGTTGAGGCCCGGTCCGGGACACAGGGACAGGTTTGCGACGGGTGCTTGTTACGCAGGTTCCGCGCACTACACTGTTGGGGGCAATCTGGGACACCGGCTGGGAGGTAGGTTTGTGATGGCCAGGAATTAAAATTGCCATTCACAATTGCGTTCGCACCACTGACTGCTGACCGTGCTTTGGTTCGTCGGCTTGAGAGGTGATTGATCAGCTCGCACCGCATGGTCCGACGCCGTGTCGACACGCTCTGCAGTGGGGGGTGGACCAAGCCGTACGACTGACCACTACGCCTGCTCGCCCCAGAGAAGCGAGGATTCACCGGTATGTGCCGGTGCTGTGGCCGGACGCAACTACGAGGTGGGCAACCGCCAACCACGGCGGGTGTGGGCCCCGAGAACAGGCACGGTTGGTTCACCTCCGAGGTGCCTCGCGAGTACTGCGAGAGAGGATGGAGTCGTCAGCAAAGTCCGCGGATAAGGCATTTATGCTAAACATGCATCTCGCTGCTGCTTTTGTTGGGTCTCAGCGTGTGGAGGCACAATGCGCTTGAACACTTGAACGCTTGAACAGACGCAGAGTGTGAATCCAAGCAGACAAACAGTCAAACGAGAAGCGAGGGAGGCAGCTCGAGGTGTCTGATCATGTGAATAACGGTCGTGACCAGTCGATCCGTGCTCCGGCGCCTGCCTCCTCTGCTGTCGGTCCCACTCGGCCCTCCTCCCCTCGCCGCGGGTCCCCTCACAGAGCGCAAACGACACAAACGTGCGGATGGTGGCGGAACACACTCGTCATGGATGCGATTGATACAAAACCGGCCAATGCAGCAGGCCGCGTGCAGCCTCTGTGCGTGCCTTGCGCGGGTGCACCGCTATATACCGCTCCTTTGAATTCAGCGGCGGCGCGCCGGCGGCCAGCCGCGACCTATATGCAGTTTACCTGTGCTCATAATCAATTGCGACCAAGAGGTCCGGCGTCATTCCTGTACGCGCCTCACGAAATCCACCAGGCAGCCAGGCAGGCCTGCCTTGTCACACGGCTTTAGTCGAGTGGCGAAGGCCAGGCATGCTCAGGATCGACCTGGCGAACCGAGACACGTGACTGATTTCAACCAACCAGCGTTCGTCAACGTTCGTCACAAATGCTGTCACAAAGGCCTGCCTGTGTCCCGGAAGGGGCCTGAGACTAGGCTTGTTGAGTGCGCCCCGATTTGCGGGGCGCTGGTGCATAATGCGCCCCTGAGCGCCCTTTGAGCGCTCAGTGCGCCCTGAGCGCCCCTCGAGCGCCCGTGGTAGCACGCATGATTGATCAGGTAGCCCCCACTTGTTGTTACGTTTTGACTGTGTTTCGTGGAAACAAGCGACCATCTGTGAATTCCTCTATGCATGTGAAAGAAGGACTGTTGACAGTCATCCGCAAGCGCCAATGTGTCTGCATGCCGCCCACAGCGGCAGCTCCCAAGGACAAACAAGAGAACAGCTGAATATGTTCCAGGTTGTGATGTAGACAACCATACCGTCCGGCCATGAGGACAAGAAGCACACGCACACCATACACAGTCACGCCGACCTACGCACGTCTGCAGCCTTGGCCAAGTATATATCCTTGCCAAAGATGTCTTTCAGTGGTGGGAGATGGTTGAGAAGGATGCTGCTGCTCTGGCGCCGAGACGAGGGCCATCACTGCCGCCACGGCCACCTCCTGACGGGCCCTTCCCGCCTTACCGCTGGGGCACCTGCAGCCAGGGCTGCACGCCCATAGAGGCTGCAGACAGAGTCGTCGGGCACTCGGTCGACCACATGATGCTTACCTCCAAAAAATGGCGGATGCAGAGAGAAGGGAGGCAGAGCCGACGTCACAGCGTAGAAATGAAGTCGGATTGGCTGTTCGACAAGCAACGATCAAACTACTGGCTAAGCGTTTCCGCCAGTAATCTTGCAAGCCAATCAACGTATCTGGCAGGAGTCTCGCAGAGCCTTTGCAACCCACAATGAGATTTCCTGAGATTTTGGGGCCGCTTGCTTGGGCCTGAAGGGGGCATAGAGAGGGCCCTGGGCCAGACCTGTGATTTCTCATGAGATCAACAATTTTCTTCAAATTTCTTGGGATCCTGATGTGCGTTTCCAGTGCGCAGAGCTGCATGGGGAGACTGTGTAAAGAACTCACATGATTCCTAGTCTTTCCATTGGTCCACGTACGCTATTGAATGATTGCAACCACTCTGGAACCGCTTTTTTTTGGAGGTCAGCAATAGTTAAAATGTTATGACAATTATTATTCAGAGCGCCTATCAAAGCGCCCACGAAACCGTTGGCGTTGGGCGCTCGAGCGCCCTCTGAGCGCCCATTGAGCGCCTAAAATGTGCCCAAAAAGAGCGCCCTGGGCGTAGTCAACAACCCTAGTTGAGACCCTTCAAATCCACGGCGCGACAGACTCTTCTTCTGCCACTACCTACCTCTGGGCAAGCCCCAGGCCAAGCCCCAGGCCAAGCCTAAGGCCGATATGGTCGGCCGGCCACCGCCATTGACGGGGTGCAGGGTCGTCCGCCGCTTCGCCGCCACCCGCAAACGACTGGGAGGAATGAGAGCAAACCTAGCAAGGACAAAGGATTATCCTTATAATCTCAATTCGGCTTGCGACGTGGCGCCCCCTCACGGGCCGCCTATGGTAGGGTCCTGAAATGGGCCATATGAGCAATAGAGGTGCTCCGTACCGGGCTTCTTTTCCATCCATAGTCGTCCGTGTTGGTGGGCCGTCCGTGGCCCAATCCCTTGGAGTTCACTTTCCGCGGAATCTCGGAGCCTCTGAGGTGGCGTAATCCACGAGATCCGCTGCAGATTGCGGTCGACAGGCCGACGAAAAACAGCGATCGTTTGACACGATGCAGACACGAAGAACACTTATGACACAAAGTGAGAGATCGTCGTGAAAAACGTCGATTGAGCGCCACATGGCGGCGCCACGGGCTGCCACGGCACACGGGGAAGGTATTGTCTTAGCCAATGGTATTCTCTGTGGCAACAAAGAAGGCGCGAACAAATACCGTAGAACCACACTGACAGTACACAAGAGAAGGACCCAAAGGGTCAACCTACCGAGAGGACCAAGACGGCGCAAAGGCGCTCAAAGGCTAGGACTCGAGAGGGACGCCAAGATTAAGTTGGCGAGCAAGACGGGGCGGCGCGGGGCAAGGCCGGCGCCGTAATAACAAGACGAAAACAAACGAAAAGGAGAAACGGAAGAGTAGCCCCTGGCCCGAACAGGGGGGCTACTTAGGGAGGGACAGCCGTCCCACAGGCCGCAATCCGAAGTACGGAGAGACGGGCGCAAGTCCCGGTAGGGGCATAAGTACTGGACTTAGCCCCTACCGAATACAACACCCCCCTCGGGCCAAGACCTGGCGGTCACCCGCCAGCAATAACGGCTGCGGGGCCACGCGGGGAAAGCAGCCGCGGGGGGTCGCCAGCGCGAGGGCGCAGGGCGGGGCTACCAGGCGACGCGGACCGCGTGGGGGCGCGCGCGCGGGCAGCACGCGGCGGCGAGCGGTGGCGAGGCGTGTTGAAAGGTCAAAACCCAACTACGCCACATAACCGGTCTGACTGGCCTGGGGAGCTGAACATCACCAGTTGAACACTCCCCCCAGCTCCTCAGGGCCAGGCTCGTCTGACCCACGACTCCAAATTGCCTCTCCTGCAAACTCCTCCGTCCCCCTCCTGGGGCGCAGCCGTGGCGATTCTCGAACCCGCGACCTCTCAGAACTAAATCCAGGTCGAGCTGGGCCCATAACCTGTGAAGTGAGGGGTAGTTGGGTGGATGCGTTGCTTTACTCGAGAGCGGTCTCAGGCGCGAGGCCAGCAGGCTCTTAAACCCTCCGTGTGCCTCTCTCGCCACGTTCTGCCGGAGCACTCCCCCGCTAGCGCAGTGCTCCCTCCCTTGGAGGGTACATGCTCTCACCACCCCACAAATCGCGACGCCCCTCGATGACCCCACGAGAACCTCCCCGAGCTCAGCTCCAAAAGGAGCTGCCCTCAATATACAAGTACAAGTAGTTACATCACACACATACAGCAATGCATGACAATGGCAGAGCCAAACAAGCCGATGACCGCATAAGTACTCCCGGAACTAGACAGGCAGTCCGCGGTAACTCCGACTTACCTGCGCGGGCCTTGGGGGCTGCCTCAACACTCCCCCAGCGCCCCACAGTCCACGCCATGGAAGCTCCGTCACGGCCAGGGTGCGAGATCTTTCGACAACATCCGCGATCGAAAAAAAATGGCCAAGTCGATCTCATCGACTTGGCCGAAATCAGGTCGACTCGGTGGGAGCAGTAGGCCTACTGCTCCCACCGAGTCGACCTGATTTCGGCCAAGTAAAATCGACCTCGGCCAAAATCGTCAAAATCACCATCGACGTGAAGCAGACGTCGAGGTGAGTACAGCGCACCCGAGTGCGTCTCGAACGGAGACGATCCGGCGCATCGGCGGCCCGTCAAAGTCTGCTCGCTGGGAGCAGTAGGCCTACTGCTCCCGGCCAAAATCGGGGCCTACTACTTCCGGCCAAAATCGACCAAAATTGACTGGCACCAAAATCGACTCGTGCCCGTCGGGAGCAGTAGGCCTACTGCTCCCGGCCAAACGGCCCAAAATCGACTTAAGCCAAATCGAGTCGGGTGATCGCCGGGAAACCGCGGCTGCGCCACTGGACGCCCCCAGTGGCGCCACAGCGCCCCAGGACGGTCCCAACCAGCCGTCCCCCCAAGGCAACAGCGCCCCATCGCCGGCCCCAAACAAGTGGAGGGTAGCGCAACCGTCCACGACTGGCACTGGCCCGCGGTAAGGTCGACGGAGGTCGCTGCCGCGAATCCGGGGCCGCGCCACTGGACGCCTCCGGTGGCGCCATGGCGCCTCAGCACTCCCCCAACAGGGGGTCGCCAGGCCCGGCGCCCCGCTCAGCCGCGCCCAAATCTTTGCCAACCCCGACGGCAGCCCGGAAAGCCGTGAACGCCGGCGACGGCAGCGACTTGGTGAGCCCATCCGCCGGCATCTCGGCACTCGGGAGGCAGTAGAAGGCCACATCCCCGCGCGCCTGGTAGTCGCGAACCATGTGGTAGGCGACGTCGACATGCTTGGTCCGCCCCGTCGCCTCGGTGTTGTTGACCAGCGCCAGGCAGGACTGGTTGTCCTCCCCCATCGCCACGGCTCCACCGTCGACGCCCAGAGCCGACAGCAGCTTGCGCAGCCACAGCGCCTCCTTGGTCGCCATTGCGGCGGCCACGTACTCGGCCTCGGCCGTCGAGGTGGCCACGGTCGACTGGCGCTTACTTTCCCACGCAATCGCCCCGCCATTGCAGGGGAAGACGTAGCTGGTTGTTGACCGACGACCGTCGATGTCGCCGGCCCAGTCGGCGTCGACAAATTCTTGCAGCGGCTCGCTGCCGCTGTAGACCACACCCAGGCGAGTCGTCCCGCACAGGTAGCGCAGAACTCCTTTGGCCGCACGCATGTTGTCTTCCTCAGGGCAGGACATGAAGCGCGACAGCACCCCCACGGCGAAGGCGATGTCTGGCCTCTTCGTGGTAGACAGGTAGAGGAGGGAGCCGACTAACTCGGCGTAACGCTTGCCGTCTGGCAGCAGGCCCTCCCCTGTCTTGGTCAGCTTGACCCCCGACGCCATCGGCGTCTTTTCAGGCGTCGCCTTGTCCATCCCGAACGCCTCCAGCAGCGTCGCGGTGTGCCCCGGGTTGCTCAACGTCAGAGTCTTGGCCGCCCGGTTGCCCGTGACCATCATGCCGATAAAGTCCTTGACCTGCCCCATGTCGCGCACCTCAAACTTGGCAGACACGGAGCGCTTGACAGCCTCGACCCCAGCCAGCTTCTCGCCTGCCACGATAAGGTCGTCGACGTACACGAGGATGAAGATGCACCCGTGCATGGGGTGGTGCCACTCATAGAGGCACGGGTCCACCTTGGACCGGACCGCCCGCATCTCTTTGAGCTCTTTGTCGAGCTTGATGCCCCACAGCCGCCCCGCCTGCTTTGTCCCGTAGAGCGCCAGGTTAAGCCGACACATCTCCTCCAGCCCCTCCGGTTCGACACCGTCGGGGAGTTTG
>Ga0209831_1004228_pt1 | contig 11365 bp, 5 predicted proteins | sample Maine_Asex4_meta_FD_187451 | JGI IMG/M metagenome (GOLD analysis project Ga0209831, IMG submission 187451) | Marine algal microbial communities from Maine, USA - Maine_Asex4_metaG (SPAdes) (version 2) | ecosystem: Host-associated > Algae > Red algae > Unclassified | place: Maine, USA | collected...
TGATTTATATATTTAGATAAGATCATTTTTTGTTGCAAAGTACCGTATCCCGCTTGTCCGAATGCAAAAATCTCTACATCTAAGCTATCGGCGATATATGAATAGAAAGTTTTGTCTGTACTTACCTCAACAGCCTGAACAAAAGAATCTCCGATCAATAATACCTTGGGTTTTTCAGAATCTATATCTGGCCAGGTTCTAAAACCATAGTTTGCTGTCTCATAATTTACCTCCCATTCAATGGGATTGTCACCATGAGTTTGCATTTTGTATGATGAGCTATAGTCGGCTTTCGGTAACCAGCCCAACTCCTCATCCATAATGGATTTGTCAGAGTATTCTTTCTGGTCATTCGAGAATAATCTTAGGCTGACTTCACCGATAATTACTATGCCAATAAAAAAAAGAAGCATTAAAATCGAGGTGAATTTAATCTTCTCACTTAGCGTAAATGTCTTCTTCTCCTTCAAAAAAGTGAATCGTATTTAAATTAATTGGGGTTGTTACTGACAAATTAATCTTCAATATAAGTATTAAGAGCTCTTATTAATGCAGAGCTGGGTATAAAAATTCTTGCTTTAGCTACACAGTGACTCATGGGGCCAGTCTACGCACGGCAAGTCGGGAGAACTTTCGGTGCCTCTGACGCCGAAGGTCTTTTGACCTATGTTATTTAGCTAAGGAATTATGAAGTGGTTTGTTGGTAACGCCTCCCTGATTCTAATACCATTTTTCGCTGAAGGCGATTAAATGGTTTAGAATCTTCCTTTCTTCGCCCGGAGCAGAAGTTTGCTTTCCGATAAACATATTCGTACTTGATTACCATTATGCTCGCTGACTGCAGCTATTTAGGTTTTTGCATAAAAAAAGAGCTTGACATTAATGCCAAGCTCCTTAAAGTTGTTTTCTATTGTTTTGCTTCTATTGTACTTTAATAAATCTCTTTATTTCTCTTGAGCCCTTGGTACCCATATCGATAAGATATGCACCTGAGCCATAATCTGTAATGTTTATTTGAATATGTTTCTGATCTTGCTCTACTGCAATTCTTTCTACTATCTGGCCAACCATATTTGTGATGGTAATGTAACCAGAATGCCCTTCCGGAAATGCTTGAATATTGATATTCAACACATCTGATGCTGGATTAGGATATGCTAGATAGCTAACTGGTCCATTTTCAGGAGCAACACAGTCTTTGGTAACCGCAACCGTATTGGACAATGCATGACACGTTGACCATTTGCTGATGTTAAAACCTACTGCATAATTATTGATTGGTTCCGTATAACAAACATTATAAACCAAACAATCATCAGACCCGATTCCTTCAAAATCAATTGTATTGCCAAAAGTTACAATGTCCAAAATGTCTCCAGCTAAATTAGTAACAACTAAATCACAAGTCGAACCTGCTTGATCTGTCACAACAAAATCGAATGGATCCGCAACACCATCGTCTGAACATACCGTCAAGGTAGTTCCACCAGTTGCCAATTCGAGTGCACCGCCATCAACAAAATCTTTGTTTACTTCAATTGGATTCGATAATCCGAAACACCCATCTAAATTAACTTTATTCTGCCCTATTACTAATCCTGACAAACCAGGTGCATAGGTGATTCTATATAAGTGACAAGTCAATGGACCCAATCCTTCGAAATCAAAAGATGGACCTGATGGAAAATCTAAAATAAGACCAGTTGCATCAGTCAACAACCAAGATTCCAAATATCCTGAAGAGTTTCCTGAGAATATAATGTTGAAAGGATCACCTATTCCATCTCCGCTACAAATTGTAAATGATGTCACTCCCCAGTCAGTTGTCAATGAACCTCCTTTGATTGATTCTCTATTGACAACAATTGGATTTGATATATCAAAGCAACCCGCTAAGGCATCAAGATTACTTCCAACAAAATCACCATCTAATGGGCCATGCCAAGCAACAAAATAAATATTACATACACCTAATGGTGATCCTTCAAAGTCGAAGGTATTGCTTTGCTGCACTTCCAAGATATTGCCGAACTCATCAGTTAGAATGTACTCGTTAAACTGTCCAAATGATGTTGAGTTTATGACTGATACAACATCTGGAATTCCATCTGAGGTACACAGTGTTATATTACTTCCGTTTGCAGTTGTAATTATTCCTGCATCAGAAACATTTTTATTTACTTCGATTGGATTTGACAATTCAAAACAACCTTGCAATGCTGATATCGGCCAGTCTATATCTAATCCGGCCAAACCATCACCATAACAAATATTATAGATAAAACATGTTGAAGAAGTTCCTGATCCAGTCAATACGAACGGAGGACCTGATGGAAGATCTGTAATAACTCCATCTTCATCAGTGATTACCCATGCGCAATTGTCTCCACTGTTTCCAGTAAGAACAACATTGATTGTAAATTCATCACCATTATCTAGACAAAGATCAACTTCAGTCTCACCCGTATCGGTCGTCAATGTACCACCTGTAGAGCTCGATTTAATAACTGTAATATTATTTGAAATAGAAAAACATCCATCTAGGTCTGCAATGTTTGCTCCGAGACTTACGCCTGACAATCCTGATTCGTAAGTAATACAATAGATATAACACACTCCTGTTCCTGCTCCTTCAAAATCAATTTTATTACTCATTGGAATATCAAGAATAAATCCGTCTACATCCGTAACTACACATTGTGTAAATGGACCAACTTGTCCTGTGTGTGTTATTTCCAAAAGGTCTGGTTCACCATCACTTACACACGCAAAATACGTTGTCCCATTTGGCCCTGTAATCTCACCTGGCTCCGTGCCAGTTTTAGTTATTGTAATAGAATTTGAGAAAGCAAAACAGCCGCTAAACCCACTTATATTTGCTCCTATCGTAACCCCACTCATAGGTCCCGAAAATGCTAAATTCCAAATCAGACAAACGCCTGATGAACCTTCAACGTCAAAAGTGTTTGAATTAGGAAGATCCAAAATATTACCATCTAAATCGGTTACGATCCAGATTGTCTCTCCTACACCTCCTACTAGGAGGACAGTGAATTCATCTGATATTCCATCATTTGTACAAAAAGAGGCAGCAATTCCATGACCATCTATTCTTATAAAACCTGCATCTGCCTCAGTCCTATTAACCGTAATTGAATTAGACAAATCAAAACAACCTGTTAAATTAAATGCACTAGAACCAACAGACAAGCCACCAATTCCATTTTCATAAGATAGGTGCCAGATTAAGCAAGTTCCAAGTCCTGCGTTTTCAAAATTAAATGGAGGACCAGAAGGAAGTTCCAAAATAGTTCCTGCCACATCAGTAATCAACCATTGTGAGTTTGCTCCAAAATTTCCAGAAAGACTTACATCTACAATATCATCATCTCCATCATTCACACATACAAAAATGTCTGAACCTTGTGGGCTTGTTATCACCCCACCATTAGCACTAGACTTTGTTACTGTAATTTGGTTTGATAAGTCAAAGCAACCACTAAGATTGTTTGTATTTGATCCAATGACTGCACCTGTGATTGAACCTGCATATGCAAGGTGGAAAATCTGACAAGTACCGTTTGGATAATTATTAAAATTGAATGGAGGCCCCACTGGAACATCCAAGATATTTCCTGAAAGATCTGTAATCAACCAAGCTGAAGTACCCGTTCCACCTTGAAGATTTACATTTATTAAATCACTTGTATTATCGCTTGTGCAAATATCAACCGCGTATGTATTATCATCTAGTATAATAAGACCCGCATCTGCACCAGACTTGTTTACTGTGATTGGATTTGATAATCCAAAGCAACCATTCAGGTTGTTTGCATTTGCTCCAACAGTAGCACCTATCAATCCATCTTCAAATGTTAAATGCCAAATCAGGCAAGAAGCAAGTGTTGAGTTAGAAAAATCAAACGTTGAGTTAGGTGTAATTTCAATTATATTTCCTTGTAGGTCTGTGACTACAAAAGTATTGTTTGCACCTGTATTTCCAGAAACAGCTACACTTACTGTAGAAGACCCCGACGTATTACAAAGATTGACTGTTGATCCTTGCGGAGAAGTCAAAGTACCTGCAGTAATATCATCTACTACAATTGAAACCGCATTAGACAAACCAAAACAACCTGTCAACGTATTTATACTAGAGCCTACAATCAAACCGTTGACTGTGCTACTTGATGAAACATGGTATACAAAATAAGTCCCTGCTCCATAAGTCGCAAAATCAAATGAAGGCGAATTTGAAACTTGTAATATTGTATTATTTGATCCAACCAAAACATATTGTGAAAGGGCACCAATAGCTCCACTAACCGAGTAAGTTACAACTGTCGCTTGGTTTCCTGACAAACAAATATTGCTTGTTGGTCCAGTTAATGTTCCAGCCGTTGCTGATGTTCTAATGACAGTAATCGGATTTGACAAACCAAAACATCCATTTAATCCTGCAATGTTTGAACCAATGTTGATTCCAGTTGTGCCGGCATCATATGTTAGGTGATATATATTACATGTTCCTAGACCTGCTCCATCAAAATCAAAAGGAGCTGAGCTTGGAGTCTCCAAAATATTACCATTTTGGTCTGTAATTAAATATTGATTATTTGATCCATTATTTCCAGTTACTGAAACATCTACTAGATCGGCAGTACCATCACCTACACATATTGAAATTGTGCTACCCAATGAAGAAGATATTGTTCCTGCAGTGATTGCATTTGTAGAAATTGTCACACCATTCGATGCTCCGAAACAACCACTAATATTAATAAAACTTTGACCTGCAGTAACACCACCTAATCCTCCATCGGAAGAAATATTATAGACTACGTATGTTCCTGCGGGATAAAGTCCAAAATCAAAAGCTGGTGATGTTGACACTTGTAGAATAACTCCATTTGAACCAACCAATACATATTGTGATTGAGAGCCAGATCCTCCACTTAATGAAAAACTGACTGTTGTTGTTTGGTTTCCTGTCAAACAAACATTACTTACTGCTGATGTCAATGTTCCAGCCGTAACTGAAGTTCTAACTACAGTAATTGGATTTGACAAACCAAAACATCCACTTAGTCCAGATATATTTGCACCAACAGTGTTTCCTGTTGCCCCAGCATCATAGGTAAGATGATATATATTGCAATTACCTGCACCCGCCCCATCAAAATCAAAAAATTGAGGTGAGCTAGGAGTGCTTAAAATGAATCCATTTTGATCTGTAACCAGCCATTGATTAATTGATCCATTATTTCCAGTTACAGAAACATTTATAAAATCACCAACACCATCTCCCACACAAAGTGGAATAAAGTTACCCATTGGTGAAGATATTGTTCCTGCTGAAATTTGATTCGTACTTATTGTAACAGCGTTTGAAACTCCAAAGCAACCAGAAATATTTGCAAAACTCTGACCTGTTGCGACACCGCCTAATCCTCCATTTGAAGAAATATTATAAACGGTATACGAACCACTCGGATAGCTTGCAAAATCAAACGTTGGTGAATTTGAAACTTGTACAATCACACCATTTGATCCTACCAGTACAAACTGTGATTGAGATCCTGAACCACCACTAACTGAAAAGCTAATTGTTGTTGATTGACCACTAGTCAAACAAAGTGATTGAGATCCAGTGCTTATTGTTCCTCCGGCAATTGATTCCCTTACAATGGTAATAGGATTTGAAAGATCAAAACATCCAGAGATATTTGCAGCATTGCTTCCGACTGTTGCACCAGTCACAGCACCTGTCGAAACTAATTGCCAAATCTGGCAAGTACCAGCACCTGCACTATTAAAATCGAATGATGTTCCTGACTGTGTTTCTAATATATTTCCAGCGTTGTCTGTAATCAGATATAATACAGTTGTTCCTTCTAATGTTCCAGAAGTAGTCACTTCATAAACTGCATTTGTATTTCCAATACAAACCGAGATAGTCGTTTGACCATTTATGGCCAAAGTTTGAGCTTGTACTGTTGTTTTATCTACTAAAATAGAATTTGATAATGCTGTGCACCCTGTAAGATTAGTGACCGATTGTCCGATAGTCAAACCAGTTGCACCTTGAGAAGCCAAGTGATACACTAGACAAACTGACTCACTAATTCCTGAAAAATTAAGTGGCAAATTATTTTGGACTGTAATCAAATTGCTGTTTACATCAGTAATCAACCATTGAGAACCAGGCCCAACATTTCCCGAAAGGGTCGGAGATAAAGTAGCATTAGTACCTGCACAAAATGTGAAAGTTCCTGTTCCATCTGGTGCAGCTATTGTACCTTCTGTCACTATTGTTCTTCTTACTGTAATACCGTTAGATCTTCCAAAGCATCCTGAAATCGTCTGGATACTACCTCCTACTACTGCACCTTCTAACACGTCATCGTGATAGTATTGGTATAATAAACAAACGCCTGTTCCTGCATTTGAGAAATCGAAAGGAGGATTTCCTGTTTGCACATCAAGGATATTTCCTTGTTCGTCTGTAATTATATAAGTAGAATTTGCTCCAACACCTCCAATTGACTCAACATCAACCATTAATGGACCATTACCTGAAAGGCATAGCTCAACAGAAGTTGCTCCATTTGTTGTGATCGAAGAAGCTTGTACATTTTCTTTTGTAACATTAATTGGATTTGATAGTGAGTAACATCCCACTATATCAAAAACCGATTGACCAATTGCAAAATTTCCGAGATTACCCGCTGTACGGATAACATAGATGGTACAATTAGGAACCGTTATATCGCTAAGATCTAAAGTATTTGTTGGTTGAGATTCTAGAATGATTCCTTGAGGGTCTGTAATCAGATACACTACTCCACCTTCTCCTCCTGTTACAGTTACAGGCAAGGCTCCTGTTTGTTCTCCACAAACTTCAAGATTGGTCGCTCCATTAACTGAAATTGAACTTGGAGAAGTACTGAAAACACTTATAGTTATTGGATTTGACAAACCGAAACATCCGTTCATAGAAAACAAATTAGTTCCAACAGCTGGAACAATAGTATTATCTGAAGTACTTAGATGATAAATTATTTGTGTTCCATTAAGACCGGCAAAACTATATGGTGGACCAGCATTGATGCTGATTACATTATTAGAACCATCTGTAAGAATCCAATAGTTAAATGCTCCTTGATTTCCTGTAACAGTTGGGTTTGCCGTAAACTCGTTCGGGTCTCCACAAAACTGAAAGTCTGTTTGTCCATCTATAGATATGGTACCAGACTGAGCCATATTTCTTGTAACGATTACTGGATTAGAAACATCAAGACAACCTTGTAGATTGGCAATATTTGCTCCAATATCGGCACCAACTAATGATCCTTCATGTGCAACTAAATATACATAACAAACACCAGGACCTGCTCCAGCAAAATCAAATGTCGGACCAGCTCCAGGCAAAGAAAAAATGTTACCAGATGGGTCTGTAATAATATATGTAGTCAAAGGAGCTATTGTCCCAGTACTTAAAAAAGAAACTGCTGTTCCGCCTGCTCCATTAAGACAAAGATCAATTGATTGTGCACCACCATAGGTAGTAAGCTCACCTGCGATTGTAATACCATCTCCACATTGTGAGACTACTTTTATATCATCTACGTCCCACGCTTTTACACCGTATCCATTGCCTATAAAGCAATAAGGAAGTAGCTCAAAACTAAATGTCGATGCACTAGTAACGGTAAAATCAGGGTTATTTGAAAAATCAAATTCTTCAAAAGACCATTCTTGAGTAGTCTGAATATCTTCCTGAAGAAATACTTCGATTCCATCTCTATAGACAGTCAAAGAATATCTTGTTGGATAGTTATTAGGACCAGAGACTCCATCTATATAGATAAATTGCTCAGGTGCAAGCTCATGAAATGACAAAGCAGAAAGTGTCCCTTCTCCAATTGCTGGATTTGGAATCACTTGAACGTCAAATCTTAAAGCTTCTAGCTGACCAGGCTTGTAAAAACAACCTGCATATGAATTAATACACATAGCTGTTCCTCCATTTATTCCAGGAGCACATGAATGTGTATTATCTGTAGGATCTTGTCGATACAAGGTCGGATTGGTCATTGATAATTGTGTACAACCTTCTGAATTGAAGATAAAGGGTACAAATTCATCATAGTTTTCATTGGTGCCAAAATTTAAATTTGATTCACAGTTTTCCATATCCCAAAGGACATATGATGGGTTACCTGCAAATAGGAAATTGGCACACATTAGTATTACTAATGTACATAGAGGGTGTTGTGTTCTGAGACTCATACTTGTAGTATCTCGGTATTATTCATTAAAAAATAGGAATTAGCGATAGTTAAGATGGTCATGAAAAGACCAATTAACAATGTTAATCAACTACCGTTTTGGGACATGTGATTACAAAGGTACGATAATATCGCAGCCATCATAACTCTTTAACTTATTGGGTTTAGGTATATTACACATAAAGATAATATTTAATATGTAATTCACAAAAAAAGACGCACCTTCTAAAGTGCGTCTCAACTTTCCAACTGTCGCCTATTTGGCATTTAGATTATAAATCTCTTTATTTCCGATACTACAACCCCCTTCAACTTGTCTGCAGCTCTAAGAGCCATGTTCTGATCTGTCGGGAATGGTGCAGGAATATTGTCCAATCTTTTTCTTGTTACTGTAGTCAAAGCTCGTCTATCTCCTCTAAAAGTACATGCATAATCTTTATATGATGAGCTTACATCAATTGCCCTGCTGTTTAACAATTCTGTCGTACGAGCATCGTAAAACTTTATAACTCCAGCTACTCTCGCATTTTTAGTTCTGCTGATTTCAAGGATATCTGCATGGATTGTTACCATTCTTGGCTTTTTAATATCGTTGCCAAGTGTATCTTTTGCAACATTTCCATTATCGTCATAGAAATACTCCCATCCATCTTCAATTTCTTTATGCTCAGTAAATTCTCTTACGTGTTCCCTTTCTGGACTTACGTCAAATGCGGTTATTTCCATCTCGGCAACCATATCTATTTCAGCGTATCCGGGTTTGATGGTATAAAATTCGGTCCATCTATCATTAAGACCTTTTATATCCATAGAAAGAAGAGCTTCTTCAAATCCTATTGGCATTGCCACCAATGATCTATTTTCTGTTCTCAATAAAACTCTGTTTGTTCCTAAGAATAATGCCTGCTCTTTCAACTCTTCAATATCGTTGTAATGTCTGTAATGTCTGTGTACAAGACCCAACTCATCGTATGCATTTCTTGCTGCCCACTTATCTCCTTTTTTTGCTTTCGCTAAAAAGTCACCTGCATTTTTATAGTGATAGGCTGCTGCCTGCTTCGAAGTTTCCTTCAATAGGCCTTCCACTTTTATAAATTTGAATGTTGCGGCATATCCATCCTTTCCAACCAATGGAAGCAATGGAAGAAGTGCATCTTGTCTATGTTTTATATCAGAATATATTTCAAATATTCTATCATAGTTTTCTGGACGATTTTCATCTGTCAAAAATTTTACCCTATCCAGATCTCTTCTCAATGCTTTGTGATAAGCAACTTCTAACAATTTGATGTTCTTGGTAGATTTTTTCTTATCACCTTCAATTTTTCTTTTAGCAATTGCAATTGCTAACTCATAATCACCACGCTCTACTGCCCTGTTGATTGACTGACAGCTACTGAGAAAGATGATCGCGCTTAAAGTGTAAAGTAATCGTTTCATAGCTGATGATTTTAAATGAATTAATGTGTCTTTTTATTAAGTCACGTTTGAGAGCTTATTAGTTACTATACGCGGCTTCTTTAGGGATTTATTAACTGAATTGAGGGGGTTTTAAGAGATTATTAGCAAACTAGAGGTGAAACCCTTGGCTAGTTTATGCCCTCCTTACAACTATGCTTTTCAAGCTTCGTCGAATGGAACAGGAGATATTGATGGTTAGAAAATGATTTATTGCGTTGATAGATTCGCAGACAAGCTATGACTCCTTGGTTCACAAAACTCATTAAAAACGAACTTTTAAAGTAATCCTAAGAATAATGGATTTATTTAAGTCTGCCTGCCTTTTTTCGGCATGCCAAAAGGAAGAAGTAGACATGATCAACACTGAAATTATCGAGGAAGGTGAATTGGTTGATATAAACCTATATGGCACAGTGGTTGACGAAAACAAGATTCCTATAGAAGGAGCTTTGGTCAGTGTAGATAATCATAGTACAATCACCAACGAAAATGGAATTTACCATTTTGAAGCTATTCAAGCCTATGGACCTAGAGTAAAAGTGAGCATTCAACATCAGGACTATTTTAAGATGTTTGAGACAGTTCAAGTAGATGAGAACATTGACTATAAATTGGGTGTGCGGATGACCTCATTGAGTGAGGCAATAAATTTTAGTGCTTTCAATGGTGATGAAATCACTTTTGAAGATGGAGTAAATAAAATTCCCAACAAATGCTTTTGAAACAGAAGATGGTAATCCATACATCGGTGAGGTTTCTTTTTATGCACATTTTTTTGATCCACACGTTGATAATCATGGCGAAGTATTGCCTTCAGATTTTGAGGTAATTGATCTAGAAAACAAGCAAGGCATAATGCAAGCTTTTTCCATGGTAGGTGTAGAGATGAAAGATCTGCTTGGAAATGATTTACAATTAACTAAAGCTGCCACCATTGAATTTCCAATAAACGAAGAATTACTTCCGAATGCACCAGAAACAATTGCCTTGTCTCATCTTGATGAAGAGACTGGTTATTGGACTGAGCAAACTGAAGCATTTTTATCAAATATTGTATACAAGGCAGAAGTAACACATTTCTCTTTTTGGTGTGCCTACGTGATGCATGATCCTACTTTTATATTTGGCTACACTTTAGAAGAATTAATTGACCCAAATCCCCTTAATAATATTTTACAAGATCTTTACTTCTAAGTAACTATAAGCAACACAACTATTAGTGGTTCTACAAGAACACTTGAGGATGGCTTCTTTTCGATGAAAGTACCTAAAGGAATAGATCTTACGCTTTCGGTATATCCTAATGCATTCAATTCTGGTTGTGATGATCCTATCTTTAAAAGGAATATTCCTGCACTCTCGCAACTTTACGATGCTGGCAATATAATTATCGAACAGTCAGCATTGATTAGGATAACTGGAAAGGTTCTTGATTGTAAATTTTGACCAACTGAGTGACGGTTATCTCTTAGTTGAAAATCAAGATGGCGGAATTACGCCTAGTAGAATTAAAAATGATGGGAGCTTTTCTTTATCAATGTTTGGTTGTAATTCATCGATTAGCATCACAGCCTCGGCTTAAATACTAAACTGAACTTTAAATACTAAATTGG
>Ga0209831_1004230_pt1 | contig 11364 bp, 13 predicted proteins | sample Maine_Asex4_meta_FD_187451 | JGI IMG/M metagenome (GOLD analysis project Ga0209831, IMG submission 187451) | Marine algal microbial communities from Maine, USA - Maine_Asex4_metaG (SPAdes) (version 2) | ecosystem: Host-associated > Algae > Red algae > Unclassified | place: Maine, USA | collected...
CAAAAAATCGTTGCATAGCCATAGCTACGGAACTATTTTTTGTGTTTTTTAGAAGGGAAAAGAACAAGCATAATGGGGCAAGTTATTTATTTTCTTTCACTAAATTTGACGCGCATAGCCGAGCTACGTAAGGAAGATTTAGTGAAACATATAAGAAAAGAACAATTCAGACGGGTAGATTATTTTTTTCGTCTTCCCTAACCCGTTATTCGCGTCAAATTTTGCTCGTCTAAAGAAAAAATAACGGCGTGAAGACGTAGCGTTTGTTATCTTTTCATCCCTAAAATTCACATCATTCAAAATTCAAAATGAAAATAGGTATCACAGGCGGCATAGGCAGTGGAAAATCGACGGTTTGCAAGATATTTGAAATCTTGGGCGTTCCGGTATACTATGCCGATGACCGCGCCAAGTGGCTGATGAATAATCAACCAAAACTCATCGAAGGTGTAAAATCTATCTTTGGCAGCGAAGCCTATCACGCTGATGGTACGCTCAATCGTCCGTTTATCGCCGATATTGTTTTTAATGATAAATCGAAACTCGAACAACTCAATGCCCTCGTACATCCCGTCGTACATCAGGATGGCGTGGCTTGGAATGAAGCAAATACAAACGCAGTTTACACAATCAAAGAAGTCGCCATTTTATTTGAAAGTGGTTCGTATCTTACCGTCGATAAGGTGATTACAGTTTTTGCGCCGAAAGAAATACGCATCAAGCGTGTACTCACACGTGACAATACGACACGCGAAGCCATCGAAGCACGTATGGATAAACAAATCTCCGAAGAAGAAAAAATAGAACGTTCCGATTTTGTTGTTTATAATGATGACGAACATTCACTCATCGAACAAGTACTCATGATTCATCGTGAAATTTTGAGCTTGACTGAACTTGACGCTTGAACTCATTTATAACATACCGATATTCAAAACATTAACACAAATCAATTCATCGTTCATCGTTTGACGAAGACATTGATTCAATTTTTTTAAACAAAAACAACATGAAAAATTTACGCTACTTATTCCCCTTATTATTTCTTTTTGCTTGCGGCGGTTCGGGCGGTTCGGATACTGCTGTGACGACCACTGCTGCACCTGTCAGTGTGGGCGATTATGAGACGGTAGCCATTCCGGGGGTAGATGGTTTGGTGCGTGCTATCAAGAAAAACGGCGTAGGCAGAACTATCGAAGAAGGCACACTACTCAATGGTCAGAAACATGGCGCATGGATTATTCACGACGATGTGAAACAGCAGATTGTTGAGATAGTAAATTACCATGAAGGTAAAAAATGCGGGGTGTCAGTAAAGCCTAATTTTGCGCGTGAGAAGGAGAAAAGTTATTATGCTAATGACGTGCTACATGGACCAAGTGAAACTTACGGAAACAACGCAAAGCCATCAATGTCAAGCACTTATGTAAATGGACAATTGGAAGGGAAAGTTGTAAAATATTACGATGATGGCACGACACTTAAAGAGGAATCGAACTATAAAAATGGTAAGATGCATGGCTCTTCAAAGTTCTACGACCAAGAGGGAAATGTGAAGTTGGAGTATACTTATAAGAATGGAAAGATGGTGAAGTAGAGGATAGTTCATGGTCGATAGTTTGAGGCAAGGGTATTTCATGTTAGCCTATGGACTACGGACGGTTTTACCCTATTACCTTCGCCGCATCCCACAGGGCGTCCATTTCATTGAGTGTCATATCGTTGAGCGATTTATCAGCGTTGGCTTCAATGTATTCGAAGCGAGATTTAAATTTGCGGTTGGTGCGTTCGAGGGCGGTTTCGGGGTCGATGCCTTTAAAACGGGCATAGTTGATGAGTGCGAACAGGATGTCACCAAACTCGTCCTCTTGTTTGTCTTTTGATTGGTGAAGGCTTTCTTTAAATTCGCCGATTTCTTCTTCTACTTTTTCCCAGACTTGCTCGCTGTTTTCCCACTCGAAGCCGACTTGCCCGGTTTTTTCTTGCATTCGGTAGGCTTTGACCATTGCGGGAAGTGAGCGTGGTACACCCGATAAGACGGATTTTTTGCCCTCGGAGAGTTTGATTTGCTCCCAGTTTTTCATCACGTCTTCTTCGCCGTTGACCTTTACATCACCGTAGATGTGTGGGTGGCGGTTGATGAGTTTGTCGCACACTGCGTGTATTGCGTCGGCGATGTCAAACGCTTGTTTTTCGTCCGCTATTTTGCTGTAAAAAACCATGTGGAGCATGAGGTCGCCAATTTCTTCTTTGATTTCCTGCATGTCTTCATCGAGAATGGCGTCGGCGAGTTCGTAAGTCTCCTCTATCGTGAGGTTGCGGAGGCTTTTCATGGTTTGTTTTTTGTCCCAGGGGCATTGCTCGCGGAGTTCGTCCATGATTTTGAGCAGGCGAGCGAAGGCTTCGAGCTTGGAAGCGTATTTATTGGTATTTGTCATTGAATTTGAGCTTGATACTTGAACTTGCGTTTGAGCTTTCTACGCTTTCGCTTCGGGCATTTTGCATTCTTCTTCCGCTGTTTTACCGCAGACAGTGCAGTCTCCAATTTGATTTTTGAGCATTGGATTATTGGTCGCGCAGGTACCACGAAATTCTTTGCCGGATACCACCTGACGAAGGTTAATCATTATAAATGAAAGACCGAATACCACGAATATAATTGCCAACATGGGCAGAAATGTAGCCATAATTTTATTGTGTTGATGTGTTGTAGTGTTGATGTGTTGTCGTTTTTTCAATAATTCGACAATTCATCAGTCTGCAAAGATAACGTTTTTTCGTTTATAATGGTTGCCAAATCACATAGAGTCCTGGTTTGGTCGTACTTTCTGAGCGACGGGTGAATACTTGAAAGTCGGTGTTGCCAGCTTTGCCTGCCCACGAATTGTCGCCTGTGCGTTTGTAGTCGCCATCAAATTGGCTCATGAGTCCGCCGTGGATGTCTTGGGCGTCGCTGCTGTTGTCGAAATAGAGGTTAAATTCGATTTCGATGAGTTCGTCTGCGCCGTTGAAATGGTAGATGATGTCCGTAAAATCGTCTTCGCCCATGTCGGCAGTGTAGGCGAGTTTTTCGGATGTATCTTCGGTGAGATTGACGGTTTCGGTTTCGCTGCGTTTGACTTGGGCTGCGCTCATACCGAAGTTTGCCTTGCGAAATACGTGTGTGCCGTTGCTGTTTTGGGTGTTGGTATTATTTCCGCCGCAGGCGAAAAAAGTACCTATAAGTGCTGCCAAAAACAAAGTACGCCACCGCGAGGCGGTGCGTACTTTGTTGGTATTTTGAGTTTGTTGATTCATGTATTAATTACCTTTTTTCTTTTTGCCTTTACCGTTGTTATTACCTTTCATTGATTCTAATTGAGGCTTGCCTTTTCCACGGTATTCACCGTCTCGGTCGGCTTTACCTGACTTGCCTTTACCTCTGTACTCACCGTCTCTGTCAGCTTTATCGCTGTTGCCTTTGTTCTTTCCCTTGCCTCTGTCCTCGCGGTTGCTATCGTCGTCAGAGTCGTCATCAGAGTCATCATCTCCGTCATCAGAGTCGTCATCTCCGTAGTCGGAGTCATCGTCCGAATCATCGTCGCTGTCGTCATCCGAATCATCATCAGAGTCGTCGTCGTCTTTGCTGTTTCCTCTGCCTCTGTCGTAGCCTTTGCCTTTTCCCTTACTACCTTTGCCTTTATAGCCTTCTTTCTCTTGTTTCCATCTTTCTTTTTCGCGCTCTTTATCGCGTTTCCACTCTTCTTTATCTCTTTCCTTATCTTTTTTCCACTCTTCACGGTCACGCTCGTCTTCCCATTTGCGCTGCTCTCTATCGCGCTCATCTTCCCATTTTTGACGTTCGCGCTCACGCTCGGCACGCCATTTTTCGCGCTCTTTATCGCGGTCATTATAATCACGGTCACTATCGTCATTATCACGGTCACGACCTCTATCTTCTTCATAATCGCTATCATCGTAATCGCTATCTCTACTCTCACGGTCGTCATTATTACCGTCATTTTTTGATGGGCGTGGTCTTGGCTTGGTTTCTACATCTCTGTCGCTTTTACCTCTGGTTTCTCCATCATTATCTTTTTCAGGTTTTTTATTTTACCTCGTATGATGTCGTCCACATCTTTCAGGATGATGCGTGGTTTCTTAGTGGGTTGGTCTTGCGCGATTGCGTCTTGTGAAGCAAAAGCCATACACAAGACTAACACTGCCAAAATTAGTTTTTTCATTCTAAAAAATTTAAAATTATTAAATGTGTTAATAAAAATGGATATCTGCATTAGTATTAGGAATTAAATAAATGTACATTCTTCGTGTCGTTATTTTTTCTTTTTTAAAAGCTATCTGAGATCACGTCGCGAATGTACAACGTTTTAGGTTTCCAATAGTCGGACTTCATCACATCTTCAACGATGACGCCACTTGATGAAACGCTGTGAATAACCAGCAATTGAGTGGCGGAACTATGCAAAACCATCGAAACATGGCTGACCTTTCCGTTACGTTTGTAAAAAACCAAATCGCCGGCTTTAGCTTTACGTTGTTTGACTTTTTTGCCTTTACGCGCTTGCTCATAAGATAGGCGCGGGAGCCTGACATCGTACTTACGCATGACGTATTGCGTGAAGCCAGAACAATCAAAACCCTTTGATGATTCGCCGCCGTAGTGGTAGCGTACACCTTTGAATTTCTGGGCATAATTGACCACCTTTTTTCGGAGTTGGTATTCATTATAATTGGTGACTTCGGTATCGTTTATTTCGATGGTTTCTTCGGGTTGGTCAATATTCGGTTTTTCGGGTGTATAAGTTATTTTCCAACGTGTAATATCAACGCCTTCATCGTTTTCTATGGCGAGTGTAATGTCGTTTATGCCTTTTATAAGTCGAATTTTTGCTTTGATTGTATTGTTTTTAAAGGTGTAATTATTGGTGCGTTTTTCATTGTGGGACAATAAGATTTGTTGGCGACTCGTGATGCCTTCCAGCTTGCCTTCTATCGGAAAATACGGTTTGGATATCGTGAGTGTTTGGATTTCGGGCTGGAATTCGTTGAGGGTAGTGGATTTTGGTTTTTCGACTAAATTTGGTCGCGGCAGAATGGGTTTGAAATTGTCATTATTGGGTTGGTAGGTGATGAGAAATTGATGGGTTTTGCGTTTGACTTTTAGGGTGAATACATTGTCGCCGGGGCGCAATTGTACACTGCCATTAATCTGCCCCGTGCGCTTATCAAATTGGTATTTGAAGCGGCGTTTGTTGTGCGTAAATGTGACATCTTTAAGGTCTTTCACTTTGGGGATACGGAGTTCGATGTCGTAGTTTTGATTTTCTGTGATGCTGCGTTTTTCACTGGGGCGAATGAGTTGGATAGCTCCTTTTCCAAGAGAAGATTGAGCGAAAAGTGGTGTTGTCATTAGTATTATAAAAGGGAGTACAGATAGTATATTTTTCATAATATGACAATGAGTTAAAAGATTTATTTGTGTATCTTTCGTTTGATAAAAACTGTGCCAGAATGAGTTTTTTTTCATTCTACGAGATAATAAAACGTGTATATTTTTTCAATAAAGTTACAAGGTTAAATTAGCCTACCTGTTACAATAATTTGATTATCAATTTTTTACAAATAAAAATATGGTATGAATAATTTTTAGTTTTAAATAGTTGTTGTAGCAATAAAATTATAAACTATAAAAAGAGTAGTTTTGCTTCATGAATTTTTTATTCCGAAAAATAGATATTAGTACACTCATCTTTTTCCGCATCGTATTTGGGCTATTGGCACTCTACGAAATGGTGCATTTTATGGATGATGGCAGTCAATTTAAATGTCTGACGGGAGGGTCGGATTTTAACTTTACCTATTACGGTTTTGAGTGGGTAAAACCGCTGCCGCCGGAGGCGATGTATGCCCTTTGTTATTTTATGATTGGGCTTTCGTTGCTGATTATTGTGGGGTATTTTTATCGAATAAGTGCTTTTATATATGGTTTGGGTTATACGTATATTTACTTGATAGAAAAGGCGTATTATCTCAATCATGGGTATTTGTTTGCGGTGTTGTGTTTTTTGATGTGCGTTTTACCTGCCAATCGCGCCTTCTCCGTGGATGCTCGGCTCAATCCTTCGATACGGACTCAATTGATACCGTATTGGGGGGTTTTTCTACTACAATTTTCAATGGGTGTCGTCTATTTTTACGGCGGCATAGCAAAGCTCAATCCCGACTGGTTGCGTGGCATTCCGCTTGTGTATTGGCTGGATGGCAGTGCCGAAGATGTGCCGATTATCGGTCATATTCTCGAACTGGATTGGGTGGCGGTATTGATGAGTTACGGTGGTTTGCTGTTAGATTTGACTGCTATATTTTTTCTTTCCAATAAGCGTACACGCGGTATTTTCCTTGTATTTGTCATCTTTTTTCATGCGATGAATAAGCTGATATTTAGCATCGGAATTTTTCCTTATTTGTCCGTGAGTTTGAGTTTGATGTACTTTTCACCGGATTGGACTCGCCGAATCGCGCATCGTTTTTTCCCGAATTTTGTGGATGCCGAAGCTACTTTAGATACCACAGACAGCACGCCTTCGCTACTTTCACGGATTTGGAACAGACGCCTTGCGCTTAGTTTTATCGTTATTTTTTGTGCGTATCATATTTTATTTCCACTAAGACATTTTCTCATTGAAGGTCCTACGGATTGGACGGAAGAAGGGCATAAATACTCGTGGCACATGATGTTACGTACGAAAAAAGGCAAGGGCAGATTTACGGTGAAAATTCCTTCGGAAGACCGCGTTATCAAAATCAGCACTAAGAAATATCTCAATAAACGCCAACGCAAAAAACTTTTTACACACCCCGAAATGATATTGCAATTCGCTCATTTTCTGCGAGATAAGTATCAAGCAGAGGGCTATGAAGATGTAGAAGTCTATGCCAATGTAAAATCAAAATTTAATGGCAGGAGCTACACCAATATCGTCGATAGAGAAGTAGATTTGGCAAAAATAGCCTGTTGCCAACCGACGAAACACGATGATTGGATAATCATTCGTGAGGATGTATATACGTATGAGCATTTGAAAGAAAAAAAAGAAAAACAGCCCATCAGAAAAGATGATAATGAGGAAATTCTCTCGGATTCGATCTCCATTGATTCAATAAATTAACATGAAATACACGGATATAAATTTTGATAAAAATGCCCTAATTCTCTTTGACGGAGAGTGCATGTTTTGTAATAAAACGATTCAATTTATCCTAAAAAATGATAAAAAAGAACGCTTCTTTTTCGCTGCCTTACAATCCGAAATCGGGCAGTATGTCAAAGATTTGCATTTTGGCGACACGCCTGTGCTGGACTCTATCATTCTCGTAGATAAAGAAGGCGTTCACTTCAAATCAACTGCCGTTTTAAAGATATTCAAACACTGTGGTAGTATATCATGGCTCTCTTATTTGACCAACTGGATGCTCGCCTCAATACGCGACTTTTTCTATGATACATTCGCCAAAAAACGCTACACAATATTCGGAAAATCAGATACTTGTATGCTCTCCGCGCCCAATGTGCGCCAACGATTTTTTATGTAAACATTTTGTAATTATTCACCACTAAGTCCACAAAGGACACGAAATCGAATCAACGTAAAAGAAAACTAAGGTTTATAAGAAATTTACTTTTAATCCCTTGTGTTCTTCTACGTTAGTTCGACTTTAGTGTGCTTAGTGCACTTAGGGATGAAAAGATAATAAACGTTACATCTTCACGCCGTTATTTTTTCTTTACACGAGCCAAATTTGACGCGAATAACGGGTTATTTAAGGAGAATTTGGTGAAGTGTAAAGGAAAAAGAACAAGTCAAGATGTAGTGTTTATTATTTTTTCATCCCTTAGTGGTGAATAGTTATAATATTTTTTGGGATTTGGTGCTTGGAATCCCCTATTCTTCATAATAAGCCGCCAACATGACTTCGTAATAAGAGCGTTTTTGCAACTTACTTTTCAGCCATACGCTATAATCCAATAATTCATTCGCGCCGATTTCAAAATCCGTATATGTTTCGACAAATTGCTCTACTTTTTGAAGTGTGCGTGTGTTTTTGAGGGCATTGGGTTTGTTGAGCATATCTCGTATAATTTCGAGGAATTGCTTTTGCTCGGCATAGCCCGCTTGTGTGAGTTCTTTTCTGTATTTTCGGCGCAATTCTTTGTAACGATGAATCGCATACTCAAAATCCTGCGTTTCGTAGCGCAACATGAGTTCTACGATACCGATATTTAGTTGCCAGGGGCGTGAAATATCTTTATAGTCCTTAGAAACAATCACATTGCCAACATATTCGAGACTTTCATCTATTCTTTGGCAATAATAATTTAGTATAGAGAGGTTTACATATACAGAAAAATAACTCAATATCTTGCGATAACGAGGCGTGTTGAGTAATTCTTCGAGCATTTCAATCGCAGATTCGGGTGTTTTTTGGATAATATGCACCATCATTTTCGATTGATAGTACAACCACATATATTTGTTTTGCAACGAAGGTATAGACGCTTTAAGATTACTATCTAATCCATTAACAGATTTAGTAATTTTGTCGATATGGCGAAGTTTAATAGATGTGTTGACCATCCATATCAACATAATAATCTTTTCTTCCTCATTTTTTTTCACAAAAATACCATCCCGTTCAAACTCTTCAAAGCTTCTTTCAAGATATTCGCTCAATGTCTCAAATTCTCTTTTTTGAAGCAAAATTCTCCTTGCACAATGATTAATTTTTAGTCGCAATCCGGGCGACAAATTGTCACTATCCATTAGCTGAATATTTTGCTGAATCCGTTCCAAGGTTTCAACCACCCCGACTTCTTTCGCAGAAAAGTTGGAGCGATGAAGCTGATAACTAATCGTAGCCAGCAAAAGCTCATTTTGTTGAATTTGCTCATATTTGGTCTGCATAGCCTGTTTTTTCTCCAAATACGGTGCAGGATTCAAGGTATAATTGAGATTGCACAAGCTAATGAATTTGTCATAAATAATGTTCAATAAATTGTAGGCGCGATGTTTGGTTGCTAGACCCTCAGCTTCTTCTAAGTAATGCTGCGCTTCCTCATAAGCAGTACGCTGAAGAAAAATACTTGCCAACCTAATTCTATTCATAATCGCAAACTCCTCATCTTTTTCAAGGTGAAAAGTAATCAGACTATGCTCCAAATCATGTAAGAGCCTATTTTTAAGCCTGTAATATGAATTGGGTCTTTTTTGCGGAAAAAGTGCATTGGAAAGTTCGGTATCATACTCATCAGGGTTTTTATAATAAAGCATATCAAATAGCTCAACAGTCCGTTTCCCCTTACCTTTCTGCAAATAGTTGGCGTTAAATATCTTGTAGTAGCGTACCTCCTCAACGCGCATACTACGTATAAATTTTGTTAGTAAATATTTCATTATGTACTTTTGACCCTGTAATTTTTTCACACAAAAATACGTTCTTCATTCCTAATTTTGTTACAACTTTACAAAAGAAAGGGGAAATTTGTACTTTACTGGACTTCGGACTTTGGACATTGGGTAATTAGGGAACTGGGTAATTAAGTAAATTACTCATTATCAATAATTTACGTTAATTTGCATTTTATTTTAAATTAATTTTATTACAATTTTTATTATGCTGATAAATAGCGAATTATGCTTTTGTTAGCCTAATTACCTAATTTCCCAATTACCTAATGTCCAATGTCCAGTTAACTAAAATGAAGTAAGACATGAAAAAATCCAACTTAGTTATTTTTCTGTGTTTGTTGCTTATCAGTTTTTTCAACACTGAAGCGATATATGCACAAGGCAATGCCAATACTCAACAATATAGTGATGACGAATTTGAATTTGAATTTGAAGTCGAGTTAATCTATGGTGATGAGGTAGAAGAAGGCGAAGAAGATGACGATGATAATGATGACGATAGCGACGATGATAATGACGACGATAGCGACGATGATAATGACGGCGATAGCGACGACGATAATGACGACGATAGCGACGACGATAATGACGACGATAATGACGACGATAATGACGACGATAATGACGATGATAATGACGACGATAATGACGATGATAATGACGACGATAGCGACGACGATAATGACGATGATAATGACGAACAACTATTAGGCGCAGAAATACGGGTTACAAATACGGGCAATTCTCCGATAGATAACAATATCTTATTTCGAGCATACATAAGCACAGAAATCCCGGAAACTATTCCTAATACCTACGATGAGGAACAAACCATGAACTTATTGGACACCCCACTCGAATCCGGCAATTCAGAAGATATTTTCATAGACCTTTCACAGAAAAGGCTGGATGGCAGAGTAGTTATAATTTGGCCCCTCATTGATGCCAACAAAGCAAATAACAAACAAGACACACCATTCATAGCTATTTTGATACCAAAAATAAAAGTAAACGAAAAATTATGCATTGATGACTTTTCAGATATTAAATCATACCCTAACCCAACAAAAGGCATCTTAAACATAGATATATCAGGACATAATTCTACTAATCAAATAATCATTTATGACAAAACAGGGCAGGCAATAAAAACATTTGATGGAATTACTTCCGGTTTAACTGTGCTTAATTTGAAAGACTTATCTTCAGGTATATATTTTGCCACTATTGGGAATGAACACGGACAAACTATCCATCATATAAAGATAGTTATTCATAGATAATTTAAACATATTTACGCATTTAACTATAGGCGAGGCACAAGCCTCGCTTTTTTATTAAAAGACCACAACATAATACAAATGAAAAAAGTAATTAATTTTATACTGTTCGTAACAGTAACAAGCATGATGATATTTTCATGCTCAAAAAACCTTGATATTCCCATCGAAACAGACTACCAATTCAAAACAATAGCCACAGCAGATACTACGATATTAGACTGCTTCACCCCTACAGGTGATGTTACTATTTACACCCTTAGCGATACCCTTACAGTCGCTGCGGGCGCAGAACTTGAGGCGGTTTTGACCGACCTCATTGGCAATATGCAGCCGTTCACCTTAGCATTTCCTATCGAAATTATACTTGCAGATGGAACAACTCAAACACTATTCAAAATTGATGATTTGATCGCTGTGCTTGAAGAATGCGGAGTTGAGTTTGATGTAAATGAAGAGGACGAAAGCGACGATGACGCTGACGACGATTCAGACGATGATACAGACGAAAGCGATGACGACACAGATGAGTCAGACGATGACACGGACGAAACAGAAGATGATTCTGATGACGACACAGATGAGTCAGACGATGACACGGACGAAACAGAAGATGA
>Ga0209831_1004232_pt1 | contig 11363 bp, 11 predicted proteins | sample Maine_Asex4_meta_FD_187451 | JGI IMG/M metagenome (GOLD analysis project Ga0209831, IMG submission 187451) | Marine algal microbial communities from Maine, USA - Maine_Asex4_metaG (SPAdes) (version 2) | ecosystem: Host-associated > Algae > Red algae > Unclassified | place: Maine, USA | collected...
GGCGCATCTGCATTTTGGCCGACGCGGCCGCCGCGGCACGCAGCAGCGGCGGCGGTCGTCGTCGCGCACTCCTCCCGACCCCATTGGAGAGCGCGAGCGCCCCCCCTCCATATCTACTCCGCCACATTGGCAGCGACAGCAGAGGCCACGTTGCGCCACGCCCCGGCGGCCGCGAGCAGGGCGACCGCGGGCGAGGCGTCTGCGGTCGCCGCCGACGCGTCGGGCTCCAACAGTGGGGGGGGCCCTACAAGAAAAATATACGGGATGTCCCGGGTTTCCGCCCCGGAATCCCGGGAATCCTGGGATCCCGAGCCATATCGGTATCCCGGGAGCGATTTACCCGGGATTCCAAGACAGCGGAAATCGCCTCGTGCGGATCAACACGGGGGTTGTGGCCATTCGATCGGTGCACGGGGGTCAACCCGGGATCTTCCGGAAATGGGGTTTCGGGCCGGGCCTGCCTCTTCCACACCTCGCTGTGGCAGCGCACTCACTGGCGCCCAACCCCTGGCAGTGGCCTCAGACACAGGTTGGTCGCTACTCGCCTTCATTCGTTTCCGCAACTTACAGTCCTTCCACGGCCTTTCCACCGCCCCCACCCCCAACAGGTACAGTACGTGTTGCAGAGAGCGAGCGCCACACACTAGCGGACACAGCAATGCATCTTGCATCTGGTGGAAGGTTCCAGACACAAATTGCTCTGGTGTGCTCTCACAGAAAACCTGCCGCTTATGGAGGGCGATCAGCTTCCACCACGAAGAGCCACAGGTGACACATGGAATGCCATCGAAGCTTCCAGCACCATCCACTGTCAGCCAAAATTTCTGTACTCTGATTGGGCGACAGAGGCTTCGAACGATTATAAAATAGTATCCCTTGGGACTTCTGGTTGCCACATCAACCGCCCCATCAACACAGACGCATGCGGGACCACCTTCATCCGTCCCTTTCGCCGTCCCCCCGCCCTCCCCTCCCCCCCCGCACCTGGCGATGGCCCCCGGCGGGGCGTTCGACTGCGACTGCTTCACGTGTACGGACGGAGGCCGCGCAGGCCCTAAACGCGTATCCAGGTCCACCCTCTACAACCACCGCAAACACGAGAAGCGTCGCCGCCTGGACCCGCCCAGTGTCGGAAGCGCGCCAGATGAAGACGGGGGAGGGTCTTCGACGAGCGCCAGGGTGGGCGCCGGTGACGGGGCGGGCGCGGGCGCTGCGGAGGGCGCGGGCGCCGGGGCTGGCGCGGGCGCTGGGGCGGGCGCGGGCGCGGGCGCGAGCCCAAGCGACAGTGCGGGGGCGGCGGCGGGCGCGGGCTCGCGCTGGTCGGACTCGGGACCCGCTGGAAACGGCCGCAGATGCGATGCCGATGAAACCCCCGAGTCGAGCGAAGCCAGCGAGGCAAGTGATCCGGATGACGTTCCGACCCCCGGTATCGAAACCGAAATCGTACCGGAAAGCGAAGTCGGGCATGCACCAACACCTATCTACCAACCATCTGTAAGCACGAACGAATTGCGGCTTCCCATCGGCCAGTTCAAGGATCATATCGCTGATCTGGCGCTCCATGCTTGTACAGTTCGGCACGACTTGACGCAAGCTTCGATTGCAGATCTACTTAAGCTCAGCTCGACCGCAGTCAAGTACCGAACACCCTTTCTCATGGAGCGCTTTATCGACGCAAGCGTCAATTTGGAGACGCGCGCCGTCGATTGCTGCATCAACGGCTGCGTGGTCTTCACTCACTTACGCACGCAGCAGTCAGTGTGCGACGCGTGCGGCGCAGCGAGGTACGCAGCCAGCGGAAAACCAGCCAAACAAGTCATCTATTGGTCGCTAATTGCCTGGCTGGCACACCTCCTTGGCGACCCCGTCATTGGAAAAGCTATGCTGAAAAACATGGCGGCCGCCCGCACGGCTGCAGAAGAAGGGGCAGACGGCGTGCACGACTACCCTCATTCAGAGAACTTTCGTCACTATCTCGACAGGAAGCTGCTGGACGGCGGTCCCTTCATTCCCGTCAACGTTGGAACCGATGGCTTCCAATTCTTTCGACAGAACGGGTTTGAAGGCTGGCCAGTTACAGCTACTCCACTAAGTTTGAGCCCGGACCAACGCGCCCGCAACAGGCACCAACTACTTCTCGTCGTAACTCCCGGGCCAAAGCAACCTATCGACCTTGAGTCGTTTTTGCATCCTATCGCAGAGGAGCTAAATGAGCTGGCCAAGGGTGTCCCTGGCCTTATCATCCCGAACTCCACGACGCCAGTTACGCTAAGGGCGGGAGTGTTGAACTTCACAACAGACCAGCCCGGAGGCGATAAGCTGTGCCAGTCAACGGGCGTCAGCAGCTACGTTTACAACCGCCTCAGACTTTTTAAGGGGGTCTACGTGCCCGCAAGCAGCCATATCTACTTCCCGCCGACAGATCCTTCAAACGGTGACGTCCTTTTTAAGGTACTTGATTGTACAGCACCCCGTCGTACGGCGGCAAGTATTGCCGCAAGTGCGGCTGAAATCGAGAATGCTCGGGCGGAGGGCAAGTCTGTCGCGTGCCAAACAAGGATGCAACAGATAAGCGGTGTCAAGGGGTACTCGCTATTCTTCGCACCCAGTCCAGCTGCTCGTGACGCCTACCCGCACCTGAAAGACCTTTGGGACATGGGCCCCACCGCGGCGCCCTATGACACCATGCACTTGGTGCTGCTGAACGTCGTTCCGCACTTGTGGAGGCTGTTCGCGGGGCTCAAGCTGGTCAACAAGAAAAAGGATGAAGACTACATTATGCCAAAAGTCACAGTGGCCCGTATTGGCAGGGAGCTCCGCGGGGCTCGGCGGACAGTGCCCATGGCTCAGGCAAGGTCTCTGCGGAACATCGAAGTGCACCATAAGAGTTTCAAGGCCATTGACTGGATGCACTTTATCCTGTGCAGCGGAGAAGTCCTGCTGGCTGGACGGATTCCAAGCGACTATTTTGACATTTTCATGGAATTAAGTCGAGCGTGCCGGCTTCTGTTTCGCCCAAGAGGCGTACTTAAGACGGAGATTGAGGCGATTGACAAGGATCTCAAATACTTTGTGTCGAACTACTACGCCAAAATCTACCGTGGCACTACCGAGCGGCTGCCGCTCTGCCTGTCCACCATTGCCACTTTGTTGGACATCGTTCCCCTGCTATGGGCGTGCGGACCAGCCTGGGTTACATGGCAGTTTCCCATGGAAAGAAAGATTGGGACGCTTGGCAAGCTCATCCGATCGGCATCGAATCCTCATGCAAGTCTGACGGCGAATGTAACTCGCCATTGCAAGGCTGACCTCGTTTCTTCTTTCGGCGAACTGTACGTCCCGAAGGAGTGGGCCGCTACGACAGGCAAGCAACCCAAGGCAACGGGGATTCCTGTCGGAAGCTTGGTGATTCCTGAGGACGTCGGCCCCGACTGCGCGTTGCTCCCACCAAAGAAACCAAGCCTGCATTTGAGCGGGATGGAGTTGGAAAGCATGCGGGCGGCGCTCATGCTCGAGTCGGCGGCCGAAGTGCCTTCGGCTATCGAGGCAAAGAAGTACTATCGGGCTAAGCTGGCATCCGGAAGTGTGGCGGGATCCACACTAGTCGGTTCGGATTCTGACAAGCATCGGCGTCGCAACTACTTAGTGCGGATCAACTCTACGGAAGAATTCTTCCTCCCCGACAAAACGGTCGGGAAGCGCCTCGTTTCAACATTTGGGGCTGTTTTACACTACGCCGCCGTCTTCATCGATGGCCGACCAATGTCCTTCGCCTACGTCGAGCGAGTCAAGTCCGCCAAAGACCGTTCGGGACGGTATGGGTACTCGGCGATGAATTACGGAATCGATACCTTTCTCGGATTGGGGGGCTCTATGTACTACCTTCCTGTTGCTGCCTTATCCGAAGTCGTGGCGACTATCGAGAGAGAGGGGGTGCATTATATTTTGCATACTCGGGAGCCGTTTTCTGTGAGCGAGTAGGGCCGGGGGCCTTTTTTTGGTGCTCTGCGAAGAATGGTGGCCAACCGACTTGATTCAGACACCGAAGCACTTGGAAGAGCGGTGGAAAGATTAGGGTATTTTCTCAAGTCGTTGCATGTCTTGCAAGTCGAGTTTTGGAATGGCTTTATCTGAACAAGTATTTTTTTCCGCCTTCCAGACACGCTCGTCGGACGGAGCACGTCCCTCCGATCTCGTTTGGACCCGCGTCCGAGGCGCTTTCTCCGCCGCAGAATCTGGGAAACGCGGTCCTGAGCGTTGCGTGCACGTGTCCACGGGCCACGGGCCAGGAGAGAGCGGCCCCTTGCCACATGCGCGTAGAGCGTCCTGAGGCAGGGGGGGCTGCACAGCGTGAGCCAACGAGGGGGTGCCCCAGCAGGCGTTCCGACGACGCTGTGACACAGACGCCCAGGCAGCCGGACGCACGCCGTCGCTGCTCCGTAGCCCAGATCACCGGCCGACCCTCGTTGTCAGGCCCATGGACGTACAGAGTAGCGCTCTCCCACTCCGCCCTGCTTGCTCCGTGCGCGCGGTTCTTCTCTCCCCCGCTCCCCCCCTCCCCCCCACCACCCTCGTCTCTGCCGCCTGCCCCTTCTTTTCTCGGCTGTTTCATCACCCCTTGGACGTTTTTGCTGCACTACGGTCGGACGATGAGCAACCGTCGGAAGCGTACGCGCGCCGAGGCGCGGGCTGATGGTATGTTATCCATTGCTACGCTGTTATACTCGTCATGACGTTCCCAGCAACCGCCGCTCTCCCAACATGACCCTGCCACGTTTCATCATCTTCGCTTGTGCACGGTCCCATCGTGGTCACGCCGTCTTGTTCCCCAGTTTGGATTTCGGTGACCGTTATTTTCCATGATATCTGACTGTCGTGGGTTACCGTCTTACCTTAGCTCCTGTTCCTCGGTTTTCCTGGCAATCATTTGGCTTGCCGATTGTCGTTTATTACAGATGACCTAGCTGCGGCGGCGTCGGCAGCCGCAACTCTGTCGGCCACGTTTGGGGTCGTCGGCGGTGCCGCTCCACCGGCAAGCCGCCCGCCTGCGCGGCCACTCACAAGATCTGGCCGTGGCCGCGGCGTGGTGTCACCACCGGCACCTTCTCCGTCCACCGCACCCCCCCCTCCGCCCCGTCGGTCTAATCGTGGGACCCCACCGCCGCCGCCAGCTACCCCGCGGCGTCCATTTCGCGACCGCTCGATGGCTGCTCCCTGGGTGCCTCCCAGCCAGTCCGCATCTCTACCACTGCGGCAACCGCCTAGGGTGGGCGCCGCGCAAGCGACCCTAACGACGCCCTCTACGCGTAATGTCGGCAGCGCCGCCGGTGGCTCGGCCAATCAGCTGTCGCCGTCGTCGTTTCCGCTTCCAACGCCTACCACGCGTAATGTCGGTAGCTCCGCCGGCGGATCGGCCAATCGGCTGTCGCCGTCGCCGGTTTTACTTCCAACGCCTTCGAACTCCCCAAGGGGGCGTCGGCGGATTCGGTCTAACGGGCGGATGGGTTTCCAGCTGGATCCCGACCCACATGCAGGTCGGCGGACAGTGGCGATTCCGGTGGCGCGATCAATCAACCGGATGAAGGTCGTCGGTGCGTCGCCGCTCGGCATAGCGCCGACGGACGCCAACCGCTTGCGGGCCCTGGCGCGCCGGGCCGCCGCCGACTTTGCCCGCGGCGAGGGCGAGCGCCGCACGTTCTGCTCCCAGACTCGGGCGGCGATGGAGAAGGCGATAACTTACTTAGAGGACAACGAACCCCGCCTCGCCGTCTGCGAGCGGTCCTGGGGGGCGTGCGCCCTTCTTTCGAGGGCTACTACCAACGCGATTGACTATGCCAGCGAGGTGGCTGGGAGGGTCAGCCCTGTCGAGCCACCACCAGCGGCGTCTACATCCGTGACGGTGCCGCTGTCGGGCACTCGGGGACCGGAACCGTCCGCTTCTCCGGACGGGTCGAGTGGTAGCGCTGGCGGTGCCGCGGTGCAACCGCGGACCGCCGCGGACTTTTTTGCATCCATTTCTTAGTCATAGTTTTTGTCATGTAAACCATACACGAACCATTTATAAATCAAAATCTGAACAACAGAATTACCATCTCCTCATGGTTCAGAATTAGGTAACTGTCGTCCAGGCTAAATAGCTACGTGCAAAAAAACTAAGAAGACGCTTCTGTTGTTCTGTTGGCTCGTGGCTACATATGAGGAACGACTCAATATTACGAAGATTTTGATTATCGCCACCGGAATGTTTTCTTTTTCCATGTATGAGATTCCTGTGCCCATTCCTGTTAGTTTCGTCACTGCTTGACAGTGTTGCGAGGACCACTGGTTGCCCAGCAGTAAGCAACGTGGCCGGCTGTGAGCGAATCGCAGTCCAGAGTATCCCGGGTTTCCATGGCTCCGCTGGAGGTCTGTGGAGCACTTGGATTGCACGCGTATCCCGGGAAAGCCGGTATTTTTAGTGTGCCTGGTGGCCGTGTGGGAGCGGTTTCTGTTCCTCCAACCCGGGATGTTGGGACGCTTAACCCGGGATCTTGAGACTCAAAACCTGGGATTCTGAGACGGATTTTTCTTGTAGGGGGGGCGCCCCGCCCGCAGCCGCCGTCGCCGTCGACACCCGCATTGGCGGCGGCGTCGATCCCCCCATCCCCGTCGCTGCCGTCACTGTCGGCCGTGGGAACGACGGCTGTGGCGCCGCTGCGTCCGTCGCCGCCGTCGCCCCTTTCTTCCCCCTCCTCTTTCCTCTCTTCCCGCAGACGCCACGACGCTGCCGTTGAAAAAAGGGCCGTGGGCCAGATGTGCAATTACCTTGAGTATTGCAATCTTGATCGACTTCAACGTAACTTACATGCTGCGATCAAACATACGGTACATGGTACTTTTATCAGCAATGGCCAGCGCTCAGAGACAGCTTGTCCGACTTGGCGAGGTACCCAAAGTGACATCTTTTCGTGTGTCTTTCGGAATCCTCAATTACCCGTTGATCTGCTGAACATCGGGACGATCAACACGGCCGATTCTGCGATCGAGTCGTCGACCGTGGGGGCGGTCGGCGGGTCTATCGCCCTGACGCGCGTCGATTTCCACCCCGCTCACGCCCGCCGTCGCCGTCGCTGCTGCCGTCCCCCTCCCCCCGTCACGCACCTCCCTCCCCCCCACCCCCCCACCGCACGCCCCCCCGGACCCCTTCACCATGGTGGCCAAGGCACCCACTGCGGTCCCCGAGTCGGTGCTGAAGAAGCGCCGCACGTCTGAGAAAATTGCGGCGGAGCGCGCGGCCGCGGCCGTCAAGGCCAAGGCCGCCCGCAAGATTACCAAGAAGGAGTACGTGAAGCGGGCTGAGACCTACGCTGCCGAGTACCGTGCGGCCGCGCGCAACACGGTCGAGGCCAAGCGCGCCGCCCGCGCGGAGGGCAAGTTTTACGTCCCCGCCGGCGCCAAGGTCGTCTTTGTCGTCCGCATCCGCGGTATCAAAGAGCTCGCGCCCAAGGACGTGTGACCTCTGGCAAGCCCCCCAGTGGGGAACCAGCCAGATTGGCGGATGGGCCGGTTCCACGGAGTGGGGGGCGAGAAAGAGCGATGGAGGGCTCATTGCTGTCGTTTGCTGCCTCGTGTGTCAGAGCTGTTAAGATTCGAAAATCGTATCACTCAGCTACAGCCACAATACCGGCGTGAATGGTCCTCAGGAGTTCAAACTTATAGTGCAACACTCCTTTCAACTTCACAGGACCACGAGCAGAAAGGTCTTATTCACGAAGCCAATCACAAGGCCTCTGCAATTTCAAGTCGCCCACAGGTGAGATTTGAATTTGCGACCTCCTGCAAAGTCAACCAGCTTTAGCTGGAATTTTCTGGGCCCATACCCTGTTGGGATTCGAAGATTGTACCACTCAGCTACAGCCACAATACCGGTGTTGCGGCGGTCGGGGGTCCCCCAGTTGGAAGGGGCGTGGCCCCTCAGCTGTGTACAGCACACCCCCGGGGCCCGTCCCAAAATATCCCGATCCGGGCCAGCAAGGGAATGAACTGTCCAGATCTCGGGGAGATCGGATTCGGTCGGGGGCGGGGCTTTTCCCCAGTGGTTCTGACAACCCCCCTACTACTTGTTTGAACTTTTCGCTTTGGAGGGATTCATCGGTTTGGCGCATTTAGGGCGGCTACTTTGGCCGCCAGCGTTCGGGTTTGGGAGGGGTTCATTGACAGCGCGGACGCCATCCCCGTCGCCTTTTGATAAAACCAACTGTGCTTTGGACTACGATTCCCCCCTGGGCTTTGCCGTGATCCTCTCCTCCCGTTGGGGGAAGGCTGAGCTGTGGGTCGATTTCCGGGGCAGTTCCTTCGACGGACCGAGCTGATCAAGAGGTCACTCGCAAGACGACGAACCAACGTGGTGGTGCTTAGAACCGCTACAGGTGTGAATGATCCTGATGAGTTCAAACGTGTAGTCCAACAAGAGCAGCCCGCGTCTGATGAGGCCACTCCCAAAAATTGTGAAGGATTCCGACGGCACCAACCCGCTGAGTCGTGACCTGCCTCTAGGCTGTCCGTGAGCCGGTGCCAAGTGGGGTATCTATTTCAGGGCCTTTTCTCAATAGAGACGCTCTGGCGCTGTCTCATTGGTCCACCAGATCACCGACCAAGTGGGCAGTGCCTCCTAGACCCTCGCGCCAATGAGGGCGTCGAGCCGCGGGAACTATCGAGGCAACAATTTGCCGGCCTGCGCGATAGTGCCCACCACGTGTGAACGTGAGCGACAATCTGGAGCCATGTATGCAATGGACCTGCCATGAACGCCGAAGTCGGGCGCGGCGCCTGCTGTCCCCGAAAGTTTGTTTCGGAAATGAGGGTCCCCCGGGACCGCTGGGTGTCTCCTGCAATCGTGGATCGGTCACGTTTGAGGGAATTTCGAGAGCGACTGCCCAAAATCGAGAGCGTTGCATCCTAAACGAGGCACATATGAAATGTCGAGGGCACTATTGGTCCCGCCGGAGTGCTAGGTTTTTTGTGGAACGACTTTACGCGGCGCAAGTGCTCGAGAAGTTCGGTATGGCAGAGTGCACCCCGATCGCGACTCCGTTGTACAACGGGCTGCAGCTGGCTAAGTCGCGGAAGAGCGACGAGTCACTTCCTTGTCGCGAGGCCGTCGGAAGCCAGATGTACCTGATGGTCGGGACGCGTCCTGATCTCGCCTTTGCGGTCGGCAAGCTAAGTCGTTTCGTGTCAGGCTACGGGAAGGAGCACTGGGCGGCTGTGAAGTGCGTCCCCCAATATGTTAAGGGGTCTGTCGACAAGGGCCTGGTCTACAAGTCCGCGTCGGGCATCCTCCAAGGATTCCGCGATGCCGACTGAGCAGGTGACTACGAGACGCGGCGGTCTACGACGGGCTTCATGATCATCGTTGGCGAGGCGGCCGTCAGCTGGGTTTCGAAGTTGCAGAAGACGGTGGGGCTATCTACCATAAAGGCGGAGTACATGGCTCTTTGCCAGGCCAGAAAGGAAACTGTTTAGCACGACAAGCTCATCCAACGCGTCATCATGCTCGTGACAAATTCGGACAATTTGTTTGGGCCTGTTAACATCGAGGTAGGCAAAAGCGGCTGCATCGACTTCGCCAAGAATCCCGTCGAGCACAAGCGCACCAAGCACATCGACAATCGCTACCACTTTGTGCGGGATGCAATCACGACGGACAAGGTCATCCTCGAGAACTGCCTAACGGACGAGATGGCGGCAGACTTGATGACAAAGGAGGTCGGCAAGGTCAACCAAGAGAAACATGTCAAAACGATGAGGATATGGTGGTTTCAAGTACGAGCCGTAAGTGCATCCTGACGAAAGTATATTGCTGCTCCAAGGCGGCCATGACGAGCGGCATCCGATTTGGGACATCAAGACTCTGCGCGGACATACTTCTCGGTAAGTACTTGAAGGGCGGTCAGCTGTCAGGCGGCGTTAAGCAAGGGGGCGTGTTAGTACGATCTGCTCAACACCTCTGTAAGCTTTGCTGCTGTAAACAGCAAAATTCAAGAAACCAGGTATTGACAGGGTTTGAACCCCCGCCTCCTGGACGCGACCCAAAGGTCACGCCTAATGAGAGTGGGAGCCTTACATCCCACTAAAGGTGGATCTCACGCATTAAAACTTCTGGCGGCGACGCATGTTCAGGCCGACCAGAGACGGACACCATCGCACCCCATGCCAACTTTTATGCTATTGAAAGAACCACCAACTCGCAAGCTTTCCGCTTTTGCGCGCCTTTCCGATGTGTGGACTGTGTTTTGGAGCTTTGTCGTGCGTGCAGAAAACGTATGGTGCCGGTTTTGCGGTACTTTTTGCGCCCTCGTTGACGCCATGCTTCTATGATGGGCATGTGAGGCGTGCTCGACCAGGGAGAGTTGTAAGCATGTACATGAAGAGCCTTACAGCCCGTCAGAAGTCGAGACTGAGCATTGCGGAAGCGCTGGCGGTCGGGACCGAAAGTGAAGCGCCGGCCCTTGGACTCGGCCGTATCGTTTCATGTCACTCGCTGGTCGCACAGATTACGAAGCGGGGGGTACTGTTTGATTGCATGTTCTTGTTTTCGTCTCATGCAAGCCAGCCAGCTTGATCCGTCATATCAGTTTGAGTAGACTGTATTTATCAGTTGGATCATTGTTGCAACGGCTATTGTTGAGCTGGACACCGGACTCAGCGCTTCACCTGTGTCGCGCAACCCACGCGCATTCAGGCGCTTCTCGCATTCACAGCCCCTTTTTCTCGGAATACCGCCGGAACTCCCATACTTGTCATCGGAGGGACTTTGGCTCCTGGAGGACCAGTTCCGACGCTCCCACATCATTTTTGGGACAGATTTTAGTGCATGAGATATACCTTTAGGCTACCCATGCGACTTCCTTGCGGTTTGACGTCCACTGGTGCATTCGACATTTGTACCCGTGCGATTTTGAGTGAAGTTTTTGCGACTTCACATTTTCTGTTCTTGCGCTTCTGATGCTTTGATTTGCGTGGGCTTTGCTTTGATCCCTGATGCTTTGACTTGGTGAGCGCTTTGATTCAGAATGCGGGCGGGCGCGAGCGCGGGCGAGCTGCTTGGGCTGCGTGGTGGGCTTGAGTGCTCCAACTTGGACTACTTGAGGAGTGCCCTTAATGGGAGGAGGGGCGCTTTGGAGAGACAACCAACAAAGCACGTTCGCACACATACACACAAGCTCAATTCACTCAACCAATTCAACGTGGTCCCCCATCCCCTATCCTCACTGCGTTTCAACAGACGAACTTCCTCGAGACCTTCCTCCGACGAAACCGCTGACGGATCTCTATCTGGACCTGCTCAGGCCTTTTCTCCCGATAGCGGCGGGGAGTATGCA
>Ga0209831_1004234_pt1 | contig 11359 bp, 12 predicted proteins | sample Maine_Asex4_meta_FD_187451 | JGI IMG/M metagenome (GOLD analysis project Ga0209831, IMG submission 187451) | Marine algal microbial communities from Maine, USA - Maine_Asex4_metaG (SPAdes) (version 2) | ecosystem: Host-associated > Algae > Red algae > Unclassified | place: Maine, USA | collected...
AAACGGGCGAATTATACGAGTATATTCAAAAGATCTATTGGCAAGAAACGGGCCGAGAAATCAGCCGCAGCGAAGCGAAGAAACTGATGTTTACCGTAGCATTCTCGTCGCATCGCTACTGTCCTGAGGGAAAAAAGGTGCTGAAAAAGCACTTTCCAAGCGTCATACAGCTCATAGACGAATTCAAGAAGGGGATGATCCAGGAATATGCTCTGGATACGGCGTATACAGCCGATCAAGCACGGGATAAAGGCAATGCTTCCTTTGCCGTCATGCTGCAACAGACTGAGTCTCTGGTGTTTATCGACCGCATCCTGGCTCAGTGTCACAAGCGTAAAATCAAGGCACTCAGCAAGCACGACAGCATCCTCTGCCGTGTCTGTGACAAACATAAGGTCACCAAAGTCATCTGTCGAGTGCTCAATCAGCTCTTTGGCCGCTTCTCTTATAGCCTGGACATCGATGGCCAAGTCTTCGAGCATCGCAAGAAGCGCAAGACAAGAATGCAGCGCTTTGTGAATCAGTTCGTCTCTACCCTCTTCGGGATGGCGAATCAAGCGAATGCGCCACCCAGGGTGCGGAAGCGGAATGAGGCGTATTTACAGCTCAGCCAAGTGGGTGAGACGTGTGTCAAAGAGATAAAAGTCGTGAGTGATCCGCGAGCTACTGGGAGTACTATGAGTCAGCGTGAGCAAGAGATTATGAAGATTCGGAATCCGAGGATTCGGGAGTTGAAGAGGCGGTTTGGGGTTTGATCGTATCAATTGAAAAGTATGGCTTAGGTAGGCAAGATTAACGGATGATTATAAGCGGAGGATGACCGTAGGGAATATTCCGTCTTATATATTGTTAGAGGCTTTTTTACATTAATGTTTCGGCTTTTATTATTCTTATTTGTGGATTTACTTTTTCTACAAGTTCACGTAAAAATCCAAAATCAGAGTTACTCATTGCTCTTCCTGTAATTAGTTCTTCAACTTGAATATCTATAAAAAACTTATTTCGGACAAATACACGAACTTCTTCTTCGTAATTCCAAACTTCAAGTTTATGGCTTAGGATCTCCATAGCGGTTTGATCGTTAAAATCTTGATTTCTTATAGAAACAAGACCATCATAGTGAATCGGTCTTACTGAATATTCGAGTTCATTTACTCTTAGCCCAATAGCAACCCCACGCTGTCCATTTGTATAATGCGACCACATCAATTCATTGTTATTGACTTTTGACAATGAACAAAGTCTAAGGTCTCCTTTTTCCTCAAGTAATTTTGTTCGAATGCTTCGATTTAACTCTCCACTATTGTAATAATACTGCCCTTCCATTGGGTCATTTAGATCCTTGTATTTTGCTGCCCACAATCTATTTTTTAATAGAATATCAATGAAATTTTTGAAATTATCTAAGCTGCGATATTTATAGAGAGTTTCGGTCATATTTGATGATTATATTCCAAAATAGAATTTAAGAATTAAAGTTACAATTACTGATACTATTATCCCGGAAATGAAAAACGGTTAGTGGGACTGCTTTAAGTACGAGAGAGGAAGAGTTGTTGAGAATTCGGAATCCTAAGATTAAGGAGATGAAGAGGCGGTTTGGGGTGTGAAGGCCTGTTTCTATGGAAGTATCATTGACTAATCTCCGTGCTAAAAAGATTATCTCTTATTCTTTCTAATCTTATACGTCAAGAGGCCTTCTGAGTTTCTCATTGTAGTTTTATCGACAAAGTATTTCAATTTTAGATCTTTAATGCCTTCTACATTTTGGCCTTCTAATATTTCAAACCAGTCTACATCGTCTACTATAGCTTTGTCTAATTTGACATTTTTAAAGTTTGCTCTAGAATAGTTACAACCAATAAAGTTTGCACCAGATAGGTCCGAATTACTCAAGTCACAACTAGTGAAATCTGATGCCGTGAAAAATGATTTCTTGCAATCACATCTCGACAAATTTGCGCCTTTTAGAAGCGTACCTGTAAAATAAACCTGCTTTAGGTTAGAGTGCCTTAATTCAACGTTGGTTAGATTGGAACGTACAAAAGAACCAGCCTGCATGTCAATAAGAATCATAACAGAATTTGTTAAATCAAAATCATCTAAACTTGCATTTTTGAGATAAGCACCAGATAGATAGAATTTTCGAATACCTAAATCATATAACTGCCCCATATTTGAAATAATCTTGACTCTAGACTCATCATTTTTGATTTGAATATAATCTTCAATTTCTGCTTTGTATTTCTCTATCTTTCCGTTTTTATTCCTTATCAACTCAAAGACTGAAAGAAGTATTCCAAATATGAGTAAGTCAAATACCAAACCGTGCGCTTCTACTATTATATCGTGCCAACTAAATTCATTATCATAACTATCTATAATTGCAATAACTACAACGCTAAACAGGCCAAGGGACCCGAAGAATATAATAGTGGAATAGGTTGATAACCTATATTTAAACCAAAATCTTAAGCTCATAACTGAAGATGTCCAATATTTTTTTATTGTTCTCCTCAATTAGATATAAAAATTAAATTTCGCATGAATCTAAGTTCTGTTCATTATAGGTTCTATTTTTGGATTCTAAAAAGATATCCCATTTGATAGAAGTAGCTAAGCCATCGCCATCAGGGAACAATCTAAAATGATTGATCCCTAATCTGTCAAGTTCGACCCTTAATTGATGCTTCTTATTCCCAGGTATGATGATTTTTTCTAAAGACTGACCACCAGATGGACTAAATTCAGTGTCAAAAACTGATGAAACTTCAATGTTTTGTGAAGGAACCCTGTGTATTGTAAAACAACCGGATTGAGCTATAATTCTTGGATTATTTAATTTTGGAGTGTAAACTATTATATCATAATTGTACCTCTTTGCAAACCAATCTCTCAAATCTGAGAGCGATTTGAGTTTAAGACTATCTGGCATCCAAGATTGTCCCGCCAAAAACCAAACAACACCATCTTTCATATCATCATCTATGTAATTATCAATAACAGAAAAATACAGTGCTACTAAAGGATTCGATGACCAGTCTATAAATCTTGATGGCAAACCATAATGTCTAGACTGAGCTATAAGCTCTAATATATCATCATCAACATCCTTAAGATATCTAGAACCAAATCTCTTAAACTTCAATAATAGGTCATGCTCGATGCCACGCCACTTATGAAAATTACCGTCATTATGAAATTTATGTCTAAATAGTGATGGTATCAATTCTCTCGAAGCATCACATTCCCCCCTAAATAGTTGTTTTGGAAGTCCCTGGCATATTTTAATATACTCAGTCAATGACTCTATTTTGTGTTCTCTAACTTTCACTTAGTTTTCTTCTCAAACAATGGCGCCGTATACTCCTCATACAGCTCAAATAAAAATTCTATCCGCTCTCGCTCATTGGCAAAGGGCTTCTTGCGGTAACACTGGTCTACGGCCTTATCGAGAGCTTGGTGCGCTTTGATTAGATCAGGCGGCATAGTGAGAGGATCGTAGAGATCAGCTAAGCTACTGTCAGGGTAATTGGATCTGGTGTCTAATACTACTTGGGCTACTGATTCTACCTTATTCATTTGCCCATCAGATGGGTCTTTAGGCCATGGATAATTATTGTATACTATAGTATTAGAATAATTATAGTCGCTTTTCATTCGCCCACAAGTATGTTTCATCCATGACATATGCATTATGGAAGTAATAATACCAAATGTCCATAATGATGCATTTGGTAGTGCTGTAGCTCTATCGTTTATAATTATGTCTTTAGAAAGAAAACCAATTGGAATGTACTTTCTATTCTCAGATGAAACCCGTGGAATGAGTAGGTATTCTGATTCAGGCTGCCGATCCTCTATGAAAAGATATGGGAAATCAGCCCATCTTCGAGTTGCTTCCTTTGTACTCATAGTACGCATTTCACGAACACCTTGCAATCTATTTTTAATACAAGTAAATGATTTTAATTCAGCGGGACTGGCATCTTTCAGCCATAAACACCAACGCCATTTATTATTGATATACTCTACACTTCCCACATATGGTTTAATATATTTAGAAATCCTTGAATCAGTTTTTTCTAAATTAATTTTTTCTTCATAACTAAGAATAAGATTACCACCTTCAACTGCTTTTGATCCATTAATCATAGGTTGTACTGACTGTATAGGTCTTCGCTGGGGCGCAACAAATAAATCAGCACCTTCAATTAAATATGGACTTATATTTTTAACAATGACCCCATGGGGCTCAGAGGTTACTGTTGAGTATTCAAAAATAGTTTTTATTGATTTTTCAAAAGTAGCAATACCCATTATTACTACATGAACAGCAGCATTTCTTGATGCTTCATTTTGCCATTTAAATGTTTTGTGACAAAAGTTAATCTTGATTTTATATTTATTAAAAAGCTGTTTCCATAGTATACTGACTTGCTCACCTTGCGTTATTGAATTCGTTGAAACCAATGCAGTCTCAATGGTGTTATTTTGCATGATTTCAGCAGCCTTAATAAACCAACATGTAACATAATCGGCACTTGCTACACCTTTTGCGTTATAAATACGCTGAATATCCTCTTTTTGAGCTTTTGTCTGAAAATTCTTTCCTATAAATGGCGGATTCCCAATGATATAGCTAAGCTTCTCTTTTGACACTACTTCCTCCCACTCTATCCGCAATGCATTCCCATGTACAATATTCGCTGAATCCGCTAAAGGAAGATTGATTACATTCTGGCCAAACTCTAAGGAGAATACTTCATTCATCTGGTGCTCTACCAGCCACATCCCCACCTCTGCGACCTTAGATGCGAACTCCTCATACTCTATACCATAGAACTGATTAATCGATACCTTAAGTAGCTCTCGGATATCCAGGATCATCTGGCCATCCTTATTCAGTAAGCGAAGGATCTCTAACTCTAATTGGCGTAGCTCCCTGTAGGTGATGATGAGGAAGTTACCCGATCCACAAGCTGGATCAAGAAAGCACAGCTCCCCTATCCGCTGGTGTAATTCTCTGAGCTTCTTCGGACTGCGCTTAGCTTTTTCAAAGTCTGCCCATAAGTCATCTAAGAATAGTGGCTTGATGACCTTGAGGATGTTCTTCTCGCTGGTGTAGTGAGCACCCAGGTTACGTCGCTCTTTAGGATTCATGGCCGCCTGAAACATCGAGCCAAAGATGGCCGGCGAGATCTCACCCCAGTCTAGTGTACAGGCATCTAAAAACATATCGCGCATCTCACTGTCAAAAGAAGCGATGCGTACATTCTCTTCAAAGAGCTGCCCATTCACATACGGAAACTGAGCGATGCTCTCATCCAGATTAGACAGTCGCTCATCTTGTGGTGTATCGAGCGTCTGGAAGAGCTGTGCGATGTGATAGGATAGATCGCTGCCGTCCTCCTTCGTGACTGTCCTGATGTATTCTTCAAAGATGCCTCGCTCAAAGATACCTGTATCATCTGCAAAGAGACAGAACAGTAACCGCACTAAATAGACTTCCAAGTCATGGCCGGTGTAGCCTGTCTGTGCTAAGCGGTCATGTAGCTTACCCATCAGCTCAGCTGCTTCGATATTCACCGGATCTTCCTCTTTGAAGGTCCGCTTCTCCCATCCGGCTATAAAGCCAAATAGATGGACCTGGTCGATCAGCTCTGATAATAGAAACTCATGCTCCGTACCATCATCCAAGTCATAGAGCTTGAATCTGGCGAAGTCGGAGACAAGCACGTACTTGGGTAGCTCATGCTCCTTTAGTCCTGTAAAATAATCAAGTGCCTGAGTATAGGCTTTGCCGAGATCCTCCCCACCTGACTTATGCTCCACTAAGAGTTTGCCTTTCCAGAATAGATCTATGAATCCATAATTATTATTGAGCTTTTTGACTGGTGCCTCAAAGGTGGCCACCCGCCGCCGAGAGATCCCAAAAACATGGAAGAACTGATTCCAGAAGGTGTCCTTCTCTGCTCGTTCTCTGCGCTCCCCTTCCCACTCTTTGGAGAATCGTAAGGCGCGATCTTTTATTTCATTCCAGGATAAAGGCATTCTATGTATTTAAGAGATCTGACTTGCAGATCATGAGTATTAATGAATTGAATGAGACCTTTGTTGATTGTTCTTTTGTTGGGTGAAGATAGGGAAATGACTGGCGAGAATTATTGGGACTACATGTAATCGAGTTATTCTATTTAAGAATCTCATTAAGCTATACAGATTGCTGAATGAGTTTCAATTCGTCAAGATTTAATTTTCCCTTTAAGTTATAATCGATTTTCTTTGCAGCAATTAACATTCTCTTGTACCTATCTAAATTATTTCCTATTGATTCTATTTCCACATGCGCTTGTTCCGCCCACTCATTTCTCTTTTTGATCATGAATTTTGCAAAATTTAGATGAGAAAGGTTTTGATTAGTAAAACCGTTGAACTTTAATTTTTCTAAGTCCAACGTTACCATTTCTTCTTTAGATAATAAATCTAAAGAGTTAGTAATTTCTCTAAACATAGTAAGAATATCAATAACTTCCTTACCGATTTTACGAGATACTGTAGAATATAAATTTATTGAAAATATATTTTGATACTCTGTCTCATAACCGTTTTCTAAAATTGATATGTTCTCATCATAAGATGCTTTATTATCGGGATCAATAATTTTTAATATTTGATTTTGATTAGACAAAATCTGTCTTTCAACCGCTGATAAATTTATACTATACATATTATAATTTTTTAAATATGAATAGCAAATATACTTTTTTTTATATTTTGTAGCATGCTTTAAAGAAACTACTCCCAGCTCCCTCTCCCCTGCACTCTTGCTTCACGCTGCGCCTGGCTGAATAGGTCTGCATACTTCACATTGGGTGCGATGGTCATGGTGCGTGCCCAGCCAGCCTGGACGATTTCCAGATTGAAGAAGGTGCCATCCTGTAAGTATACATAGACCAGATGTCTGCCGTATCTATCCAGCTCTGTGACATCGTAGACGATTCTGACTGTCTGATCCAATAGCATGGCCGTGGTGAAGACGGTAGCTTCTTGATGGAATGGTTCTGGGAGGCCATTGCGCTTGCCTGTCTCCGGAGTGTTGATACCTATGGGGCGGAATTTGCGTTTTTCTCCATCGGCATTGATGCCGTGGAAGGTGTCGCCGTCGACGATGTAAGTCACTTTGAAAAGCTCATAGTCATCTTGCTTGGGATCTATCTGGTGTGATAGATTGAAGATGAGGGATAGGATGAGTAGTAGATTGTGCATAGTATGATAGGTGCTAAAGTTGTGCCAAGGGGATCACTATTCCATTTAGGCTTGTCTTACGTGACGGGTCTTTCCAGATCTTCGGGACAGGCTATTTTTTCCATTGATGAAAAAACGAAGAAAAAAATCTATGATTATTAATTCATCCCACCTTTCACAGTGATTAGGTTCTTTCATTATCAAACATCCATTTTGGATGCTTGATTCCGCAAGCGAACTCTCAGTCTTGCATAATGATCAGGCATCCGCGGCACTTTAAGGAAAGGACTATAATCTGGAAATACAAATCAAGGCGATATAATATCGGCGCTCATGGCTTACCTCTAAATACTAATTCATCCTCGGACGGTGCCGAGGTTCTTTAGATTATGAGTGAAACACATGATGGCGATTTTCTGGCGAATTTGGTGATAAGCAATCTAATTTAATATCACTTTTTAATGATACTCATTTTTTCTTATCCTTGGTTGATTTTTGTTCTTGAATATTTGGTTATCCCCTAATATTTTATTTAAAAATTTAAAATGGTTCTCGGAGCTATACACTTGTCTTTCTCCTGATAAAATAATTATACTATTATAAAATTTAGAGGCTTCTCTGCTACTTAGGTCTAATATTTTGTTATTCCACACTCTAAATTCGGGCAGTTGTTGTGGAATTAAAATACTCAAAATGTATGATGGTGTCAATGGTATAAATATTTCATGCTCGATTTTGAAAAAATCTCCGTGGTTGTAAGTTGAGACTGGATTGTCTGAGGTAAAGAATTTATACTTAGTTTTATTTTTATGCACAACCCATATTCGATCACTTAAATCAAAATTTGAAGTATGGGCCACAGAATTTATCATAGATAGTTGGATACTCTTAGAATCAAGAGTATCCATTTCTGCCTGAGCTTGTTGAAATTCTGCTTCTGACATCTTATTTTTTAATTGTCTAAGAAGTTCTACTGTTGTTTGAGAAATTCGGTTTCGATGACCTTCTGTTCTAAATAATTGTGACTGAATAAATTTTGATAAAATCGTTCTTTCCTCTATTGAAAAACCAGAAAATTTATTTAACCTCAGCTTCGCTATAAGCTCCTTGTACACCGGAGCTGTTTCCGATTCTATTTCTCCAAGCTTATGTTCAATTATCTGTTTGCTCTTAGCATCATCTATTTCGTCTATATCATAAAATCCACCAATTTTTCCAATTTTACTAGGAACAACCTCAAAAGTTGTAAAAGTGGGCTTATCAAAAACGTGTACTTTCCCTTTCGTATTGGCGAAATACTTAAGGTAAAATTGTGGGACTATATGTGAGTGTTTTACTCTACTCAATTTGTTTTGTTTTGATTCCAATAACGTATCGTCGTCATCAGTCGTGTTGACGAAGGAAGCATGATCGTGATCGTCGCTTGTATATCCAGCATCATGTGAATGCCCAAGTCTAAGGGATTTTTACTTTGAACTAATGTATACTGATTATTTTCCACTATCCTTTTTATTATCTGCTTTGATTCGTTGTATCTCTGCACTGATTTCAGAAAGGTCAATCTCTGTCAGCTGCTCATCTTGAGAACCCAGAAAGTCAATATCGATATGCTTGTCCATCACTAGATTAAGTTGATTGAGTTTCATTTTTTCGCTTGGGTGGTAAATACTCTACCCTGCTGATCTCTTCTGGCTTTACGCTTTTTGAAATAATCATTGAAAGCCTTACGATCCTCCTCATTGATCGGTCTATCCTGGGAGCCGACAGTGTCTACCTCCAATATCTTTTTGTCTGTCATTGTAAACCTCTAAAATAACCATAATCATAGTGCTACAATAATAATTCATATGATAACTATTTTATATGTAAACTGATTTGTAATATTACACTACAAATATTACAAATATGACACGTATTATATCCTTCGCGAATCACAAAGGAGGTGTCGGTAAAACTACTTCCACCCACAGCATCGGTGTCGCCTTAGGTAAAGCTGGCCGTAAAGTGCTGCTAATTGATTTCGATCCACAGGCTAATATGTCTGACTCTGCAGGCGTACAAGAACCTGAGTATGACATCTATCATGCCCTGACCAATAAGATCGATTATTTACCTATTGTAGAGCTGTATGAAAATGTAAGTATTGTCCCCTCTTCGATTGACTTAGCCTCTGCAGAACAAGAATTGAGTTCGGAAATGGGTCGAGAATACTTCCTTAAGACGCTGTTTCAAGCTCATGCAGGAGACTTTGATTATGTTTTGATAGATTGTCCGCCCTCCTTGGGATTGCTGACTACAAACGCTCTAACGGCCTCTACGGACGTATTTATCCCCATTCAGGCGCAGTTTCTCGCGATGAAGGGATTAGATAAGCTGCTTAAGGTGGTCGATATCATCAGAAACAGGCTTAATCCTGATATCAAGCTATCTGGTGTCTTAGTGACACAATTCAATAAAACCATCTCACTGAATAAGGATGTGTACAGCTATGTACAGCAGAAATTTCCAGAAGTCGCATTTAAGACCGCTATTCGGACGAATATCACCCTTGCAGAATCACCTAGTGCCGGTACAGATGTCTTTGCCTATGATGCGAAGAGCAATGGCGCAAAAGACTATCTGGCAGTGACAGAAGAAATATTAGCAAGATTTGAAACCGTAAAAGCATAAACCATGGCCAAGAAAGACTTTTTCAGCAGCTTCGAGAAGAACCTCAGTATTGACAAGGTAGAAAAGGAACCTGCAGAAAAGACTGCAGATAAAAGTGATATTACAGATATTACAAAGCTTACAAAAACTACAAAGAAAGATAAGAAAGGTGCTACTACAGGTATTACAAAAAATACTAAGACTACTAATATTACAAAGAATACAACAACTACAGGTATTACTAAAAATACAAAGCAATCTCATATTACAGAGAATACAGAGAAAGATAAGAAAGCTGATAATACCAATATTACAAAGAATACAAGCACTACAGATATTACAAAAGTAACCACGTTCAGAATCAAGGTTGAAGTCTTGGAGAAGATAAAAGCACTAGCGTACTGGGATCGCGAGAAAATCCAAGATGTATTAGACAAAGCGCTGAATGAATACTTAGATAAAGTGCCTGCAAAAGAGATGGAAAAGGCCCTAAAAGCCTATAAAGACTGATTGTAATATCACATTACAGTGTAATATTACACTACTGCTGTTCTCAGTAATTCTCTTGTTTTGCTATATCATCTTTGATTTTTTGAAAATTGAAATATGCATAACGATATACTAGACCTTGAACCACAACCTATTAAGACGTCTCATAAAAAGTGGCAACGGATAATAACAATTCTTCTTAGTCTTATCATAGGCTGCTATCTGCCTTCCAAATTAATTGTGATAGAGACTTTAACAGGATCGCATCTATTTGTAATAATTGGAACCTCAATTTTATGTTTACTTACGGCTGCCGGTATAGGCATAATCATCAATTTTGTGCTTAATTTATTGAAGCACAAAAATTTAAGCTTTCTTAAGACTTTAGAGTTCTATGTAAAGGGGATTATGGTAGGTGCTTATATCTGGATCGTTATTATGATCTTGTTTATAGCTAGGGATATTCTAATTGTCATTTTGATTGATTAAAGCAACATAAATTGCATCATCGGATTGATTTATATACAATTATCTTAATCCCACTTAGCCATATAAAGGATCTCATTCTTCTTCTTGTATAGCCCTTGCTCTTCTGCCTGAACTCCACCGCGAGTCATCAGCATCGCTTCTTAGCCCCGAGGTATTCTGATGGTTTGATGATATTCTCCTGGTACTTCTTCTCTGTGATGGCAAATAGCTTCTCGTCGATCTCTATGGTTTCCATGGTCGTCCTCAAAGCTTGCTGGTCGATCTGGTAGTCATGATAGAGCTGTCTGAGTTTATAGAGTCTGTCTGTGAGTAGGATATCAAAGTTCAGGATGAGCGACTCCCGATCAAGCTTGCGCTTGCGTTCTTTCTCTTTGCGATCCAGGATCTGCAGGGGAGACCAGCTGGCGGCTGGCCGCGGTGCGCCCATGGGCGTGTATGCGACGCCGACAGAGGGCAGAAGATCCTTCCAGTCTGCGGACTTAGT
>Ga0209831_1004236_pt1 | contig 11356 bp, 8 predicted proteins | sample Maine_Asex4_meta_FD_187451 | JGI IMG/M metagenome (GOLD analysis project Ga0209831, IMG submission 187451) | Marine algal microbial communities from Maine, USA - Maine_Asex4_metaG (SPAdes) (version 2) | ecosystem: Host-associated > Algae > Red algae > Unclassified | place: Maine, USA | collected...
GATTCTTTGTCGGAGGCGTCTCCGCCGCCGGCGTCTACAGGAGATGCGCCGGCGGCAGGGGAGTCTACACCCTCCACACCCGCGCTGACATCATCGTCGACGCCGCGTATGCCGCCGGCGCGGGACCCGCCGGCTTGCAAGGCGGTGGTGCCGGCATCTACGCCGGCGGTGAGCGCCCCTGGGGGTGCGTGGCTGGCGTCTGCGGTCAAGACGACGACTGCGACTGTGTCCTCACCGGCGGCCTCGGCCGCCGGCTCTGGTGCACCTGGGGGTGCGCCGCCGGCGTCTACGGTCAAAACGACGACTGCTACTGTGTCCTCACCGGCGGCCTCAGCCGCCGGCTCTGGTGCAGCAAGCCGTGGCCGGCGGTCGCTGTCGACGAAGCAGGCCAAGGCAGCGGCGGCTTTTGCCGCTGGGTCCAAGACACTCGACGATGAGAACGATGGCATTTATGTGGTGTCTGTTTTTCCTGTGCGCGACGATGGCGCGGATTGTTCTGAGGACCGGCAAGACGCTGACGGGGACGACTCGAGTGATGAAGATAGCGACGCGGAGTACCAGTAGTGTGTTTGAGTGCGTATTGGACAGCGACTTCAAAGGCTTTCATTTCCCCGTTGGGCAGGTTTTTTTTTTCGTGCTTACTTCGTCTTTGCGTCCGACAGAGAGTATCCCTCTCGCGTCGGTCCCGGGTAGCTCACCACGCCAGCAGCGGCAGATATCTGCGCGATAGCCGCAGCGCTGCTCGCCGTCACGCCGACTTTGCGCCGATGCTGAGCTGCCTTGCTGTGCTTTTCGCACGCCGCCGCCGTCGGCGCGTCAGTAACAACTGTGCGTGCGTAGCGGCGGCGGCCTTTAGGCAGGTCTACCTCTCAAAAGGCAGCCAAGGCAGGCCCCACGAAACACTCTCAAGAAGACACACAGATGTAAGGAAAAAAAAACCGCGAGGCGGGAAAAAAAAACCTTTGTTCGTCTCTAGTTAAAGGTACAGCTGCAAAAGCGTTGCTCTGTCCGCCCTTACGTCCTCCGCCAGGTCATGCCTCAGCTTCACGTGCTCCTCCTCGCTCCGCGTTTCGGCCCAAGCGCCTAACGCTTGCCCAAAAATGCCTACAGGTAGCCAGGCTACGTGTGCAATGGCGGGCGCAATGGCGGGGGGGGGATCACCGCCCCCCACACGGCCGTCTTCATCGTCCTCCATTCCCTCAGCACCACCGCAGACCGCCTGACCACCGCTGGCGGCAGCGGCCGCCGCCGCAACTCCCTCAGCACTGCCACCCGCAACCAAATCGCCGCCGACGGATCCATCACCGCCGGCTGCGGCCGCTCCTCCATTGCCGCCGCCGGCGTTCCTGGCGGCGCCGTCGTGCGCACCCACATCGCCAGCCGCCCCGCCACCGCCCGCCACCTGACCGCCGGCGGCAGCGGCCGCCGCCGCAACTCGCCAAGCACCCCCACCCGCAATCAAAGCGCGGCCGGCGGATCCATCACCGCCGGCAGCGGCCGCTCCTCCTTTGCCGCTGGCGGTGTTGCCAGCGGCAGCGCCGTGCATACCTCCGAGTACAGCCGCCCTGCCGCCGCCGCCGGCCGCCTGACCGCCGGCGGCAGCGGCCGCCGCCGCAACTCCCGCAGGCCCAGCAGCAGCAACCAAAATGCCGCCGGCGGATCAATCACCGCCGGCGACGACCGCTGCTGCATTGCCGCTGGCGGTGTTGTCGGTGGCAGCGGCGTGCATATCTCCAAGTACCGCCGCCCCGCCGCCGCCGCCGGCAACCGGACCGCCGGCGGCGCCCGCCGCGGCCGCAACTCCTCCAGCCTCCCCACCCGCAACCAAATCGCCGCCGGCGGATCCATCACCCCCGGCTGCGGCCGCTCCTCCATTGCCGCCACAGGCATTGCCGGCGGCGAAGCCGTGCGCACCCATATCGCCCGCCTCGCTGCCGTCGCCGGCCGCCTGACCGCCGGCGGGAGCGGCCGCCACCGCAACTCCCGCAGGCCCCCCACCAGCAACCAATTTGCCGCCGGCGGATCCATCACCGCCGGCGACGGCCGCTCCTCCATTGCCGCTGGCGGTCTTGCCGGTAGCAGTGCCTTGCATATCTCCAAGTACCGCCGCCCCGCCGCCGCCGCCGGCAACCGGACCGCCGGCGGCGCCCGCCGCGGCCGCAACTCCCCCAGCCTCCCCACCCGCAACCAAATCGCCGCCGGCGGATCCATCACCCCCGGCTGCGGCCGCTCCTCCATTGCCGCCACAGGCATTGCCGGCGGCGAAGCCGTGCGCACCCATATCGCCCGCCTCGCCGCCGCCGCCGGCCGCCTGACCGCCGGCGGGAGCGGCCGCCACCGCAACTCCCGCAGGCCCCCCACCAGCAACCAATTTGCTGCCGGCGGATCCATCACCGCCGGCGACGGCCGCTCCTCCATTGCCGCTCGCGGTCTTGCCGGTAGCAGCGCCTTGCATATCTCCAAGTACCGAGGCCCCGCCGCCACCGCCGGCAACCGGACCGCTGGCAGCGCCCGCCGCGGCCGCAACTCCCCCGGCCTCCCCACCCGCAACTAAATCGCCGCCGGCGGATCCATCACCGCCGGCTGCGGCCGCTCCTCCATTGCTGCCGCCGGCGTCGCCGGCGGCAGCACCGTGCACACCCCCGAGTACCGCCGCCCCGCCGCCGCCGCCGGCCGCCAGACCGCCGGCGGCGCCCGCCGCCGCAACTCCCCCAGCCCCCCCGCCCATAACCAGACCACCGCCGGTGTATCCGTCACCGCCGGCGGCGGCCGCTCCTCCATTGCCGCCGCCGGCGTTTCCTGCGGCGCCGCCGTGCCCACCCGCAGGCCCCGCCGCCCCGACGCCGCCGGCCGCCTGACCGCAGGCGGCCATACGGGAGCGGGACACATACCCGTCGCGCCGCTTCTCGGTGACCATGTTGTGCAGGATGGCCACCGCGTTAGTGACGGTGACCATCTGATCAACGGTGGAGTACTTTGCAGGATGCAATGCCACATGAAAACGTGCCGTAAGCACGGCATACAGTCGTTCGACATCTTTCCGCAGGGCTTCTTGAAGCCCGTTAAATGTAACCTCTACTTCTGTCGTGGGGTTAGGAAACGGAGAGACGAAAAACGCGAACCGAGGATAAATACCATCCACAAGATAATACAGGAGCGTGCGGGTCGTGCCGTTGGCAGTGAAAGAAAACGTACGGGGCGGCCATTCCTCTTTCGTGACGGATAAATAGAGGGGGGAAACATGCATAGCGTTGAGGTCGTTGTGAGATCCAGGACACCCCACAAATGAGTGCCAAATCCAGAGGTCCTCATCACAAACGGTCTCCATCACCACGGAACGCTTTCCGTGGCGATTCTGGTACACGCCAGCGAACGCCTTAAGGCAGTTGCGCCACTCCCAGTGGCTGCAGTCGAGAGAGCCAATGCATCCGGGCTTCCCGCGCTCAGCATTGCGCGTCAAAATGCGCAGCAGTTCTTCAGGGGGGGGGGAACGCAAATATGAGGGTCCAAGCTCATCCACAATAAACCGCATCAACTCTCGCACCGACATAGCAATGGTTGAAGCGGACAGTCGCACATATTCATCCGTCCTGTCCGGATCCTCTCCATACACATTGACTCGGAACGACGCAACCACCTTTTGCAAGGGGTGAGCCTGGAGCCTCATGGTGGCATTAATGCGCTGGGCAAAAAACGGTCGGTCCTTCACGGCATTGTATACACGAAGAAACACGCTGCGCGGCACGCGGAGCCGACGCTCAAAGTCGCCCTTGTTGTAGACAGGCGGCTCCCCATTGAGACCAAAATAATCTCTCAGAATAGGGCGCAAACCTGAGCGGAAGTTACGCAGCTTATTCGGCCACCGGCTTTGCACAGATCCAAAATAACGCGGCCGCCGGTGCCCCCGAGACCCACGGGCACGCTTCTGCCAAGGACACAACGCGTGTAGGTGTGACGCAACCGCCGAAGCAATTTGTGAGTCCTCCGTGTTCTCCAGCATCGCGTCTGCGGACAGATCAAAAAGGTCGACCATCGCGCGAAGAAGACGGTCGCCACGACGGTGGCGACGGACGGCCGTCGACGACGATGGCGCCGCGCTGACGATGCCACCTGCACTCGGATCTCCCCAGCACCCCACAGTGAACACACCGCACGGACAGAGCAGATTTCCTTTCGCCCGCCCCCCCGGCAGACCGTTTCAATGCCCCCCGCTGGAACCCCGAAACGGTCGCATCCCGAGTTGGAGGCACGGTCGCCTGTGGTCGCGTGCTCGATGCGACGGTCCGTAGCAATCGCCATACCGTTGCAAACGGTGAGCGATCGAACGCTCTCCCGCGACACAAAGTGCATGGTTTGTCACTGCAGTTTTCTAAAAAGCCGGATGCCTCGACACAAGCTTTTCGAACGGCGGCCAAAGCAGCACCAGCCAATGAGAGTCCTATACAAGATGGGGAGGAGCGCTCCGACTCTCCAAATCGTGCAGAGAATGGGGGACAAGGGCCTCACCCCCCATTTTCTGCCCGCTGAATCTGTGTGTACTTATGTGATTCCGATCAACTAGATTCGGGGTTTCTCTCTTCGATTTGGGGTGCCCGACGTTGCTGTGGAGCCGTCCCCAACCCCAAGAGTCTAAATTGAGCCACGTGGAGCATTCGGGAGACACGTTTCTGACACGTATACACATTGGGACTTGGGGAAGACGTTGTTGGGTGTGCTCTCACCACCCGTGCAACGCGTTTTGGTGCACACAATCCCGTCTGTGATTCTTGCATGCGTGATTGGCTGACACGTCGTCCTGGCCCTGCACGGTGGCAGCCTGTGGAGCTGCCATGTATCACTCAATCGACGTTTACGCCGACGATCTCCCACTTTTGGCCATACTTGTGCTTCGTGTCTGCTTTTGAGTCTGCAGATCGCTGCCTTTCGTCGGCCTGTCGACCGCAATCTGTAGCGGATCTCGCGGATCACGCCTCGCTGGAGGCTCCGAGATTCTTCGTACGGTATACTCCAAGGGATAGGCAACGAACCGCCCAACAACAAAGAGGACCATCGATGAAAAAGTAGCCCTGTCAGGAGTAACTCTATTGCGCATATCGCCCATTTTAGGAGCCTACAATAGGCGGCCTTTGAGGGGGCGCCACGTCGCAAGCCCAATTGAGATTTCAAGGATAGTCCTTTGACATTGCTAGGTTTGCTCTCACCTGCGGCCAGTCGCGCCCCGTTTGCCATCCGCGACTCGCCGTCGGAGAGCCACTCGCAGCTGAACTCCGGTGCGTCATCACGCATCGGCGTTAGCGTTCGTGCCAAACGAGCGACCCGTTTCCTTGCTCGCCCCCCCGGCTTTTCTTCTATACACGGCAGCAGCAAGGAGCTGCCGCTGAGACCACGGCTGACCGCTCTGGTGTCAGTAAGGATGCTGTTGTGGCAACGGGTGCTTCGTGGGGAGACAGGCAGGTGACCGAGTTGCCCCGCGCCACAGCACGTAGTGTGGGCCTCTAGGCGAGTCAGCGATGGGCCGTTGGACCCGGCGCAGCGCGCAGTCAAGGATTGACCGCGGCGAAGAAAGAGCATAAATGGCCTCCCCTTGTGGGGAAGAGCAAGGCAGCCTACGCTGTTCACCCAACACACCACAAGTGGCACCGCTACAACTATACCACCACAACAACGCGCAGCTTGTACCCCTCCCACTTGCCTTATTAACCACGTTCCCCCCCCGCCCGACGTTTATAGATACGTCTTAACTCCCACCCCTCCTCCCAAGATGCCTTCCCGATGGGCGACGGCTGTCGGTGCCCCTGCCATGGAGGTCGCCCTCCTGGCCGCCGCCAGCGCAGCCGCCGGCGCTCCACCAAAGCTCACGTGCCACCTGGTCCCGACCGACAACCACGTTGTCCGCGGCAACGTCGCCTTCACACCCTGCCCGCGCAACGCCGGCACGCGCATCAGCGCCACCATTTCGGGGTTACAGACCGGGTCGGTCCACGGGTGGCACGTCCACGAGTTTGGGGACGTCTAGACTATTGACGGTAGCGGAACGGGCGGGCACTTCAACCCGAACCTCGTGACGCACGGGCTGCCCGGTGGCGGGCCGCGGCACGTGGGGGATCTCGGCAACCTGCCCGCGGTCGACGTGGCCGGTAAAATCACCCTGGCAAACAACGCTTGCATGGCCGGCCTGCGCACCAATGCAATCGTCGGGCGCGGCCTGATACTCCACTCCAGGACCGACACGGGGCTCGGGGCGAGCGGAGAGGCGGGGCCGTGCCTCGCGCAGTGCGTGTTGGGCGTTGCGAAGACTCCTCTACCGACGCCCACCGTACTGGGGCGGTGGGGCCGGTATGGCGCCGTGTCACGCGCGGGAGTGCGTGTGCCGTGCAGCTAATCCTCCCCCGCATCTGCAGCGGATGAGTGGCAGCGCAGAAAGCGGGAGAGAGGGGAAGGGCATGGGAGCCATTGAAAGCACAGTCACAGCACGGTGACAGCATGCTGTAACTTGCTGTGGAACTTGCTCGGATCCGATCATTCTTTGGCGACGCGCCATATTGATTGACGATTGGATCATGGAGACCCTTAGCCGTCATAGCGATTGGCTCCGTGTCGCTCTTGACAGCTGGAGATTTCCCTGGCCTTTGGAGCACACCTAACAACGTCTTCCCCAAGTCCCAATGTGTATACATGTCAGTAACGTGTCTCCCGAATGCTCCACGTGGCTCAATTTAGGCTCTTGGGGTTGGGGACGGCTCCACAGCAACGTCGGGCACCCCAAATCGAAGAGAGAAACCCCGAATCTAGTTGATCGGAATCACATAAGTACACACAGATTCAGCGGGCAGAAAATGGGGGGTGAGGCCCTTGTCCCCCATTCTCTGCACGATTTGGAGAGTCGGAGCGCTCCTCCCCATCTTGTTCAGCACTCTCATTGGCTGGCGCTGCTTTGGCCGCCGTTCGAAAAGCTTGTGTCGTGGCATCCGGCTTTTTAGAAAACTGCAGTGACAAACCATGCACTTTGTGTCGCGGGAGAGCGTTCGAGCGATCACCGTTTGCAACGGTATCGCGACTGCTATGGACCGTCGCATCGAGCACGCGACCGCAGGTGACGAAGCCTCCACCCCAGGATGCGACCGTTTCGGGGTTCCAGCGGGGGGCATTGAAACGGTCTGCCGGAGGGGTGGGCCAAAGAAAGTCTGCTCTGTCCATGCGGTGTGTTCTCAGTGGGGTGCTGAGGAGATTCGAGTGAGAAGGCGCAGGCAGCGTAGCGCACTGGCGTCGTCGTGGACGACGACCGTCCGCCGCCACCGTCGTGGCGACCGTCTTTTTCGCGTGATGGATGATCCTTTAGACATGTCTGCGGACGCGATGCTGGAGGATACCGAGGACCTGCATATTGCTTCGGCGGTTGCGGCGCACCTGCAGGCGTTGCGTAATTGACGGAAGCGCGCGCGTGGGTCTTGGGTGTCCCGGCGGCCGCGTTATGTTGGATCTGTACCGGGCCGGTGGCCGAATAAGTGGCGTAACTTCCGCTCAGGTTTGCGCCCTATTCTGAGAGATTATTTTGGTCTCAATGGGGAGCCGCCTGTCTACAACAAGGGCGACTTTGAGCGTCGGCTCCGCGTGCCGCGCAGCGTGTTTCTTCGTGTATACAATGCCGTGAAGGACCGACCGTTTTTTGCCCAGCGCATTAATGCCACCATGAGGCTCCAGGCTCACCCCTTGCAAAAGGTGGTTGCGTCGTTCCGAGTCAATGTGTATGGAGAGGATCCGGACAGGACGGATGAATATGTGCGACTGTCCGCTTCAACCATTGCTATGTCGGTGCGAGAGTTGATGCGGTTTATTGTGGATGAGCTTGGACCCTCATATTTGCGTTCCCCCCCCCCTGAAGAACTGCTGCGCATTTTGACGCGCAATGCTGAGCGCGGGAAGCCCGGATGCATTGGCTCTCTCGACTGCAGCCACTGGGAGTGGCGCAACTGCCTTAAGGCGTTCGCTGGCGTGTACCAGAATCGCCACGGAAAGCGTTCCGTGGTGATGGAGACCGTTTGTGATGAGGACCTCTGGATTTGGCACTCATTTGTGGGGTGTCCTGGATCTCACAACGACCTCAACGCTATGCATGTTTCCCCCCTCTATTTATCCGTCACGAAAGAGGAATGGCCGCCCCGTACGTTTTCTTTCACTGCCAACGGCACGACCCGCACGCTCCTGTATTATCTTGTGGATGGTATTTATCCTCGGTTCGCGTTTTTCGTCTCTCCGTTTCCTAACCCCACGACAGAAGTAGAGGTTACATTTAACGGGCTTCAAGAAGCCCTGCGGAAAGATGTCGAACGACTGTATGCCGTGCTTACGGCACGTTTTCATGTGGCATTGCATCCTGCAAAGTACTCCACCGTTGATCAGATGGTCACCGTCACTAACGCGGTGGCCATCCTGCACAACATGGTCACCGAGAAGCGGCGCGACGGGTATGTGTCCCGCTCCCGTATGGCCGCCTGCGGTCAGGCGGCCGGCGGCGTCGGGGCGGCGGGGCCTGCGGGTGGGCACGGCGGCGCCGCAGGAAACGCCGGCGGCGGCAATGGAGGAGCGGCCGCCGCCGGCGGTGACGGATACACCGGCGGTGGTCTGGTTATGGGCGGGGGGGCTGGGGGAGTTGCGGCGGCGGGCGCCGCCGGCGGTCTGGCGGCCGGCGGCGGCGGCGGGGCGGCGGTACTCGGGGGTGTGCACGGTGCTGCCGCCGGCGACGCCGGCGGCAGCAATGGAGGAGCGGCCGCAGCCGGCGGTGATGGATCCGCCGGCGGCGATTTAGTTGCGGGTGGGGAGGCCGGGGGAGTTGCGGCCGCGGCGGGCGCTGCCAGCGGTCCGGTTGCCGGCGGTGGCGGCGGGGCCTCGGTACTTGGAGATATGCAAGGCGCTGCTACCGGCAAGACCGCGAGCGGCAATGGAGGAGCGGCCGTCGCCGGCGGTGATGGATCCGCCGGCAGCAAATTGGTTGCTGGTGGGGGGCCTGCGGGAGTTGCGGTGGCGGCCGCTCCCGCCGGCGGTCAGGCGGCCGGCGGCGGCGGCGAGGCGGGCGATATGGGTGCGCACGGCTTCGCCGCCGGCAATGCCTGTGGCGGCAATGGAGGAGCGGCCGCAGCCGGGGGTGATGGATCCGCCGGCGGCGATTTGGTTGCGGGTGGGGAGGCTGGGGGAGTTGCGGCCGCGGCGGGCGCCGCCGGCGGTCCGGTTGCCGGCGGCGGCGGCGGGGCGGCGGTACTTGGAGATATGCAAGGCACTGCTACCGGCAAGACCGCCAGCGGCAATGGAGGAGCGGCCGTCGCCGGCGGTGATGGATCCGCCGGCGGCAAATTGGTTGCTGGTGGGGGGCCTGCGGGAGTTGCGGTGGCGGCCGCTCCCGCCGGCGGTCAGGCGGCCGGCGACGGCAGCGAGGCGGGCGATATGGGTGCGCACGGCTTCGCCGCCGGCAATGCCTGTGGCGGCAATGGAGGAGCGGCCGCAGCCGGGGGTGATGGATCCGCCGGCGGCGATTTGGTTGCGGGTGGGGAGGCTGGAGGAGTTGCGGCCGCGGCGGGCGCCGCCGGCGGTCCGGTTGCCGGCGGCGGCGGCGGGGCGGCGGTACTTGGAGATATGCACGCCGCTGCCACCGACAACACCGCCAGCGGCAATGCAGCAGCGGTCGTCGCCGGCGGTGATTGATCCGCCGGCGGCATTTTGGTTGCTGCTGCTGGGCCTGCGGGAGTTGCGGCGGCGGCCGCTGCCGCCGGCGGTCAGGCGGCCGGCGGCGGCGGCAGGGCGGCTGTACTCGGAGGTATGCACGGCGCTGCCGCTGGCAACACCGCCAGCGGCAAAGGAGGAGCGGCCGCTGCCGGCGGTGATGGATCCGCCGGCCGCGCTTTGATTGCGGGTGGGGGTGCTTGGCGAGTTGCGGCGGCGGCCGCTGCCGCCGGCGGTCAGGTGGCGGGCGGTGGCGGGGCGGCTGGCGATGTGGGTGCGCACGACGGCGCCGCCAGGAACGCCGGCGGCGGCAATGGAGGAGCGGCCGCAGCCGGCGGTGATGGATCCGTCGGCGGCGATTTGGTTGCGGGTGGCAGTGCTGAGGGAGTTGCGGCGGCGGCCGCTGCCGCCAGCGGTGGTCAGGCGGTCTGCGGTGGTGCTGAGGGAATGGAGGACGATGAAGACGGCCGTGTGGGGGGCGGTGATCCCCCCCCCGCCATTGCGCCCGCCATTGCACACGTAGCCTGGCTACCTGTAGGCATTTTTGGGCAAGCGTTAGGCGCTTGGGCCGAAACGCGGAGCGAGGAGGAGCACGTGAAGCTGAGGCATGACCTGGCGGAGGACGTAAGGGCGGACAGAGCAACGCTTTTGCAGCTGTACCTTTAACTAGAGACGAACAAAGGTTTTTTTTTCCCGCCTCGCGGTTTTTTTTTCCTTACATCTGTGTGTCTTCTTGAGAGTGTTTCGTGGGGCCTGCCTTGGCTGCCTTTTGAGAGGTAGACCTGCCTAAAGGCCGCCGCCGCTACGCACGCACAGTTGTTACTGACGCGCCGACGGCGGCGGCGTGCGAAAAGCACAGCAAGGCAGCTCAGCATCGGCGCAAAGTCGGCGTGACGGCGAGCAGCGCTGCGGCTATCGCGCAGATATCTGCCGCTGCTGGCGTGGTGAGCTACCCGGGACCGACGCGAGAGGGATACTCTCTGTCGGACGCAAAGACGAAGTAAGCACGAAAAAAAAAACCTGCCCAACGGGGAAATGAAAGCCTTTGAAGTCGCTGTCCAATACGCACTCAAACACACTACTGGTACTCCGCGTCGCTATCTTCATCACTCGAGTCGTCCCCGTCAGCGTCTTGCCGGTCCTCAGAACAATCCGCGCCATCGTCGCGCACAGGAAAAACAGACACCACATAAATGCCATCGTTCTCATCGTCGAGTGTCTTGGACCCAGCGGCAAAAGCCGCCGCTGCCTTGGCCTGCTTCGTCGACAGCGACCGCCGGCCACGGCTTGCTGCACCAGAGCCGGCGGCTGAGGCCGCCGGTGAGGACACAGTAGCAGTCGTCGTTTTGACCGTAGACGCCGGCGGCGCACCCCCAGGTGCACCAGAGCCGGCGGCCGAGGCCGCCGGTGAGGACACAGTCGCAGTCGTCGTCTTGACCGCAGACGCCAGCCACGCACCCCCAGGGGCGCTCACCGCCGGCGTAGATGCCGGCACCACCGCCTTGCAAGCCGGCGGGTCCCGCGCCGGCGGCATACGCGGCGTCGACGATGATGTCAGCGCGGGTGTGGAGGGTGTAGACTCCCCTGCCGCCGGCGCATCTCCTGTAGACGCCGGCGGCGGAGACGCCTCCGACAAAGAATC
>Ga0209831_1004240_pt1 | contig 11349 bp, 11 predicted proteins | sample Maine_Asex4_meta_FD_187451 | JGI IMG/M metagenome (GOLD analysis project Ga0209831, IMG submission 187451) | Marine algal microbial communities from Maine, USA - Maine_Asex4_metaG (SPAdes) (version 2) | ecosystem: Host-associated > Algae > Red algae > Unclassified | place: Maine, USA | collected...
CCACCGCCGACTACGGGCCACTCGACGGCCTCGCCCGCAACAAGATCAACACCAAACTCATCGCCGACGAGTGGGACGAAATCTGCCGGCTCACCGCGTCCATCGAAGCCGGCACCGTCGTGCCGTCCACCATCATGCGAACCCTGCAACGCGGACCCAACCCGTCCCGACTCGCCCGGGCGCTCGTCGAACTCGGACGGATCATCAAGACACTCCACATCTTGAACTACTGCGACGACGCCACCTACCGCAGAGACATCCAACGCATCTTGAACCGCGGCGAAAGCCGCAACGGCCTCGCCCGAGACGTCTTCAACGGCGGGCTCGGCAAACTCGCCCAGCGCTACCAAGCCGGCCAAGAAAGCCAACTCGGTGCCCTCGGCGTGATGGTCAACATCATCGTGCTCTGGCAAACCGTCTACACTCAAGCCGCCCTCGACCACCTCGCTGCCAACGGCCACGACATCGACCCGGCCGACGTCGCTCGACTCTCGCCGCTCGCACACCCCACCATCAACCTCCAAGGCCGCTACGAAACCACCGGACCAACACCCGTCGGAGCACTCCGACCCCTCCGAATCGACCCCTGAACCCCACCCAAATTCAGGATTCCGCGCAGATCCTCGTCACACCCCGATTGAAGCGCATCGGCGCGCAGCGCCTCTACACCCCCGAACCCGGTACTGCTGGTCGTTGGCCGGCGTTGCAACCGGTGCTGACGCGGTCGATTCGGTGGGATCTGATTGCGCAGCAGTACGACCAGATGATCCGCTACGCCACAGCCATCCGCCTCGGCACCGCTGACACCGAAACAATCCTGCGACGCTTCGCCCGATCCAACGTCCAGCACCCCACGTACCGGGCGTTGCACGAACTCGGCAAAGCCTGCCGGACACGGTTCCTATGCGACTACCTCACCCAGATCGAGCTGCGACGCAAGATCCAAGAAGGCCTCAACGTCGTCGAGAACTGGAATTCGGCCAACGGATTCGTCCGCTACGGCAAACACGGCGACATCACCACCAACCGCCGCGACGACCAAGAAGTCCAAGCACTCTGCCTGCATCTCCTGCAATCAGCGCTCGTCTACATCAACACCCTCATGATCCAAGACGTCCTCGACGATCCAGCACAATCGATCACCCTCGACGCCACCGACCGGCGAGCATTGACACCGCTCACATACAGCCACGTCAACCCCTACGGAGAGTTCAACCTCGACCTCAACACCCGCCTCACGCTGGCCTGACGCAGCTACCTGACCCCATATCGGGCCGACCGTAACGGGGGGCCAACCCCAGCGACGGAGGCGCCCGCTAACGTCACCACCCGCCGGCCAGCACACCGACCTCATGTCGGTTTTCGATGATCCCCGATGACGGGTTTCTCTGATCGCTCACACACGCTGGGTGTCGAAGCCGGGTGCTCTCATCCATGGCTCGGCGAGTGCTTCAAGACCGACCTCGAAGTCGCTCTTCTCCATCAGCTTCCCGATCGTGACCGATTCGAGCTTGCGGGCGATGTCGAGGATCTCGACGGCGAGCAGCCGTTCTTGTTCAACCAGGGCGCTGTACTCGGCCACGGCCACCGCATCGATGGGATCGGTGGCTTCCAGGTGCCAACGCAGTCCTTGCTCGGCGTAGACACCGCTCCATTCGAGCGTCTCGGTCCACACCCGCAGCATCCGTGCGACGGTGGCATCGTCAAGGCGATACGGGCCGGCGTCGGCCAGCGGCTCGTGGGCGTCACGGCGTGCTCGACGCCCTGACGGGCAATCTCGGTCAGCATCGCGACATCCCTCAACGGCCGCCAGGTCGGCTCCTCGTCACGCATATCGACCACCTTCGCGCATTGACGATGCCATGTCGATGGCCGGGCAACTCCACGACCGACTGCGTTAGTGGAACCATTCGCGTGTCAGATCCCACGGCTACCCCCTTGACCCGAACTCGTCAAACCCCTTCTACGACCGCCAACGCCACCAAGCCGGGCTCGATCACCACACCCCTGCCGAGGTCTACGCCACCTCAGCAGTCGCATGAAATCTCACAACAACCCCTGCGTCACACAGCGGGGGAACTCCAACCGCGAACTCCGGTCGCTCTCATCCCGTCCCGACAGGGCCCACTGTGCAGCTTCGGGCGGTTCCCGAGGTGTAGGGGTCGCCGTTGTCGACGGTTCCATCGGAGAAGATCCGCACGCTGCACTTGCCCAAGTCGAAGGCAGGACCCTGCAGTTCCATGAAGAAAAGCACTGGGTCGGAGTCATTCACTTCGGCGATCAACCGGTCCACTTCATCTTCGAGCCACCCGTCGGCGCTATAGCTAAGTGGTTCGGGATCGATCGCAGTTGTTAGAGGTGCGGGGCATCGCAGTTGGCCTTCGCGGCCGTCGCATGCGCCGCCTGGTCCGTTGACGGGTTCTTGCAGGTCATAGAACACAGCTGGTCTGGTGTTTGGCAAAATATCGGGGGCCGTGCGTCCGTCGATGGTTCCATTGAACTCGATGAGGGGCGGCGTTACGAGAGCGGTGAGAGCCGCTTGCCCGGGCGGTGATTGAGTGATGTCCTTGCTTAAGGAGACCATCGGTCGTTCGAACGTGACAGCAACGTCGTACTCCCAGCCGACATCCGTGATGACGTGAAATTCGACCCGTCGTTGATCGTTCGCTTGCGATGGTTCGAGATTGGAGGTCTCTCCCAATCGATACGGCGATGTCGTCTCTGGGGACGTGATGTGTTCGACGACATCGAAGTAGCCCGCCGCCAGTGCGTCCAGCATGTCGGGCAACGGGGGGCCTGTCGACCCGAAGCTGAACGTCACGATGAATTCATCGCTGAACACGCCGACCTCACCGCCGCGGGTGAAAACCACTTCGTCAGGTAAGCCAGGTGCAGTAGCTGTGAAGTCGGGCCTTTCGGTTCCGCGGGTCTCGGCGGTGTCGCGGGTAAACGTGTCGTAGGAGGTCAGCCATTCTTCCTGAGAGTCGTAAGGACTCAGCTTCGCTTCGACGATCAGCGGACCGACGAAGCACAGCGCGGAGTTTCCGAACCAGTTTTCGAGCACGTTCTCCACCGGCGCACCAGGGTCGTAGAGATCGAGAAATGCGCGCGTACCGTCCCCGCCAATCAATCGGCACTCGCCGCGTTCTCCCACATCGTCGGCGAACGCCGGGAACGCGGCGATGATTGCAGAGGAATCAATCTGTGGCACTGGTGCCACAGGCGACGCCGCAACCGCCGGGTAGGCGTCCAAAATTGCCTGGAGCAGTCGCTCCATCGCGAGACGAGCAGTCTCTGGACTTACCAAGGGGCCAGAGATGCTCACCGAGGTGTCGTTGTCCACCCAAACGACAAAACCTTGGTCGCTATCGTCGAAGAAGCCGAAACGGTGGACCATCACCGGTACGACGTCGTCTGGGTACACCGTGTACTCATCGCGGCGGTCAGCGCGATCGTCGCTGTCGAGGTATTGCTCGATGTCGTCGGGGCCGTCAAGACTGATCCGGATGGAAACGGTGCTGTCATCTGAACCCGTGAAGGAACACTGGTAGCTCTCGTCACCCCACGAGCCTGCGCGACTGTGACTGAACTCAGAAACTTCCAAGGCGACACCGACGCTCTCGAACACGGCCAGGACGGACGCGTTGTCGATGACGCAGCTGTCAACGTTCTCCGGATCGAACTTGTTGGTGGCCCAATTGGGACTCGCTTGCGCCGACGCCAGGTTCACCGACTTCACGATCGAATCAAGGCGACGCACCTCTGCCGCGTCCGGCAGACCGGGATCGTCATCGGTTGCAGATTCGGGCTCCGCCACTTCTGCAGTTTCAGCAGGCAGCGATTCCGGCACCGAAGCGACGCGGTCGATCGATCCAACCTCGCTCGTCACTACCTGCGGATCGCTAGCTGTTTCCGATCCGCCGCAAGCCGCCACGGCCAGAAGAAGGGCAAGCAGAAAAGATTTCCGTCGAGTCGCCACTTCGGCAGAATAGCGGTTCTCCGCGTGACCGTTCGTGGCCTGCTGGTAAGAAACGTGTCACCAGCGGCACGTTGGGCACGAAACACCAGCTCAGCGGCTACGCACCGACGACCCCGTACTCACTGAAACTTCGGTCAGAACGAAGCGCAAAGGACCTGGTCAGAAGTGACGCGGAGCGCTCGTTTGCCGCGGGTGAGTCCCGCCACGTGGTGTAGGAGGCGGTCATCGCCGAGATGGTGATGGTCATCGTGCGATTCTCAATAGCGACCAAGCAACTGAGAGGAACACCGCACGATGACCACTTATGAGTCTGCCCTGTCCGAACTGTCGAGTCGACTGATCGGCACCGATTCCACCCTGACCACCTCGCTCAGCGACATCCTTGCTGCCGCGCTTCAAGAGATGATCGAGGCGCAGTTGACTGCCACGATCGGCGCCGCACACGGCGAGCGAACCGACGGCCGGTTGGCGCAACGCAACGGGCACCGCCCGAAGCTGTTGACCACACCGGCTGGCGATGTCGACTTGGCGATCCCGAAGCTCCGCCAGGGTTCGTTCTTCCCGGAGCTCCTCGAGCCGCGCCGCCGGATCGACAAGGCGTTGTGGGCGGTGATCATGACCGCGTACATCACCGGCACCTCGACCCGAAAAGTTGACGACCTGGTGAAAGCGCTCGGCTGCGACAGCGGCGTGTCGAAGTCGACCGTGAGCAGGATCTGCAAACAGATCGACGCCGACGTCAACGTGTTGCGCACCCGTCGGTTGGATCACCAACCGTTTGTCTATGTGTGGCTCGACGCCACCTACGTTCATGTCCGCGAGAACCGCCACGTCGTGTCCAAAGCAGTCGTGATCGCCACAGGGCTACGTGCTGACGGGCACCGAGAAGTCCTCGGTGTCGACATTGGTGATTCAGAGAACGAGACGTTCTGGAAAGAGTTCCTTGGCGACTTGCGCGAACGTGGACTTGCTGGGACCAAGCTCGTGATCTCCGACGCGCACGCCGGCCTCGTCGCTGCGATCAAGGTCAAGTTCCAAGGCTCCGCGTGGCAACGCTGCCGAGTCCACGCAATGCGCAACATGATGCGCGCTGCGCCGCACCAGCAACGTCAGGTGATCTCGGCGCTGATCCGCACGATCTTTGTTCAACCCGACCACACCACAGCGTCCGCGCAGTTACGTCTCGTTGTCGGCCAACTCGAGCCACTTGCTCCCAAGGTCGCCGCGCTGCTCGAAGGCATGGAAACCGACCTCCTCGCCTACACCGGCTTCCCCAACGCGCACTGGTCCAAGATCTGGTCGAACAACCCGATCGAACGCTTGAACCGTGAGCTGAAACGACGCACCAACGTCGTGTCCATCTTCCCCGACACCGCCAGCGTGATCCGCCTCATCGGCGCACTCCTCGTCGAGATCAACGATGAAATGATCGCCGCCGAACGCCGATACATCTCAGCAGCCAGCGTTGCTGACATCGACGGAATCGAACCCGACCTACAATCCCTGCCAGCCGCATCCCGCGACTGACACAGCAACAGAGGATCGCACGACCCTCCTACACCACACCCCGGGACGCAATCTCTTCAGGGATCTCCGTACTGAGCTGATGGCCTTGGGAGCGAGGAAGCTCATGGAGTTCGTTCCGAAATCCGGATACGACTCATGCCCCGCCGAACTGGCCACCTCCCAAGACGGCCTCCGGCTGTCGGTGATGGTCTGCCGAGACCTGCCGAACGACACGGACGATGTCCTCTTCTCCGTGTCGGCTGACAGCGATGCCCGATTCCTTCACCGGGTCTACAACGAGTCATTCGCAGTTCGCGACGGTTCAAGAATTGAAGAACTGACCGACGAGGAGTGGGGCTACGTGACGTGATTCTCGAAGCGTCGGAGAGGATTCCGATCTAGCCGCATTGGAGGATCATCCAACTGCGGTCGAACTTGCGCTCGGCCGGTTCGTTTGAGCGGACCGTGTAGTAGAGCGCCCCGACGTCTCCCCACATCCAGCCGGCAGCGTCGTCAGACTCGACCTGAAGTAGCAAGCGCCAGTCGGCCTGGGTGTCCGGGACGCCAGCTCGTTCTGCTGCGCTCCATTGCTCCGAGGTTCCCAGCGGATACCCCTGTGAGACGAGATCGCACTCACGCCAGATCGGGCCTTGCTGCAGAACGGGCCATCCTCCGACTTGGTGGCCGATGTAGTCGGGGTTCTCTCCGGTCTTCCGCCAGGAGTCCTGGACAGCGAAGTAGGCATCGCGACGCGCTTGGTCTTTCTTGTCCGCTCGCTTTCCGACGAGCCCGTTACGCGATGGGCCATGAGCGGGAAACAGCGGGCTCGCGACCGGTTCCTCCCAGCCTGGAATCGTGAGTGCTTGCTCAGCGGTCAGCCACACCGTTGGAAATGTCGGCGCGTCCGGCGGCGGTGGAACTTCTATTGCGGACGACGAGGTGGCGTAGACAACGCGCCACGCGAGGTGGTCGCCCGGTTCGAACCCCCAGACTGATTGTTCCTCTGCGTCGTAGAAGAAGTTCAGGTAGCCCTCGACCGGGAGATCGATGTCGACACCGAACTTTGACAACTCGGCGAGGTCAAGCACGACGACAAGCGCAAGGGCGCGGCTATCGAGCATCGGCCAGAGCTCGCCGGGCTCCAGACGTGCACTTCCTCCAAGATGGGTCTCCGATCCTCGTTGGCCGTGAGACAGCCGGACGGCGGGCCGAGCGAGGCCGAGAATGACTTCGGCGTCGTCTGCGCCGAGGTTGCTGTGCGCGATCGACGTGAGCCTCTTGCGCAACTCCGCTAACGACTTCTGGTTGGTTTCCGACGGCACGGAGGGATTCTCTCATCTCGATCCCTCCGCGCCGTGGTGGGTCCCATAGTTCGATTGGCTGACCGGGCAGCCCGCTCCGACAGACATCATCGGGTCGTGAGCAAAGATCCAAACTCAGACGAGGGCTCATCGCCGTGCCCCGTGTGCGGAGCCGGCCCGGAACACGCCGATCGCGAAACCCCTGGTCAGCGGGACGTGGCAACACCGAGCGGCATTCACGAAATCGATGAAGGTGGGCTGCAGCGATTGTTCAGTCCCATGTGGAGACGCGATCCTGAGGTGTTGCGGGGCTGCGATCAACGGTGAGCGATGTGAATTGAACGGCGAACTCGCCCTCAGGCCACAGGAGTGCACGGTGCTCGAACCGATCAGGCCCGACCACGCCAATCTCGTCTGCGCCAATCTCGTAGGCCTTCTCCGACCACGTGTTCACTTCCTCCGCCGTCGCGCTGACGAGCGCGGCCCCGTTGTAGGTGAGGTTGGCCCACTCGTAGCCCGCTTGGAGGTCACCGATCAGAAGTCTCAAGCGAAGGATGCCGGCGGTGTGAAAGCACTCTCGCAGCTGCGCGTCATGCAGGTTCGTCGCGCCGGCGAGTAGCTCGGCGCCGCTATTCAACCGACCTGCAATCTCGGCCACGTGCTGTTCGTGATAGTCGATTCGTCCCTGCCATTCGGCCTCGTCGAGACCGCCAGTCAGGAAATCTCGGCTGAACCACCTCATGCTGAGGGACCGTTGCCCGCTGAGAGCGTCGCTTCCGCTCGGATTGATGTTCCGTCGCGGGAGATCGAGATGCGGTCGAAATCGTTGGCGAGGTACAGTCCGCCGTCGAAGTGGTGAAGCGCCTCGTGACGAACATCGTCAATCGTCTGGCCATCTCCGTGGTCGGCGTAGCGCGGACTGAAGTGGGTGAGAATCAGGTTGCGGACACCGTGTCGCTGTGCGGCGCTCGCCACTCGTGCAGCGGTGCTGTGGCCGCGATCATCGCCCAGCGTTGTGAGCACGGGTTCCGTGTAGGTCGCTTCGTGCACGGCGACGTCGGCGCCTTCTGCCTGCTCGAAAAGCGCAGCGGGTGACGCGTTGTCGCCGGCGATCAAGATCCGCCGGCCTGGGCGTGATGGTCCGGTGACATCGTCGGGCGCCACCCTGCGTCCGTCCTCCAACTCCACGGCCTCGCCGCGTTGGAGCCGACCGAACATCGGCCCTTCCGGCACGCCAGCCGAGCGCGCTGCCTCGACGTTGAACTGGCCCGGTCGTTCTCGTTCGCGCATGGACCAGGCAAGGCTCGTCACTCGGTGAGTGAGCGGCACGGCATCCACCGTCATTGCCTCGTCGTCGATCACGCGGCCGCCATCGGGAGCAACCTCGTGGACTTCCATTGGGTAGGCGATGTGTGTGCTCGATGCTTGGAGGACGGCGTCGATCATCGTTCGCAGCCCAGGTGGTCCGAAGATCGTCAGGGGAGTGGTCGAGCCGTCCATCGAGCGTGAGCCGAGGAGGCCGAATAGCCCGAAGCAGTGGTCGCCGTGGAGGTGGCTGATGAAGATGCGTCGGAGTTTTGACAGTGAGAGTGAGGTCCGGAGGAGCTGGTGTTGAGTGGCTTCGCCGCAGTCGAACAGATCCCAGTGTCCGCCGGTCCGGAGAGCGAGGCCGGTCACGTTCCGATCCATGGTGGGCGCGCCCGAGGACGTGCCGAGAAAGGTCAACTCCATCGAGTGTGCTTAGCACGGTGCTCTGACCGTAGGAGATGAGGTTCGAAACCCTTCGGGCTCTCTGGTCTGCGTGTACCTTCGAGAAGGGATCGGCGATGCCTCGTCGCTGAGTGGACGAACGAAGTCGGGAACATGGAGCAGGTGGACAATGTTTGATCGATCAGAACCCGGTCGGCCGCCCCCATCGGGCGGACCCCTTTCCGGCACGCCCCTTCCAGGGGTCCTCCCGTCGGCCCAGCCCCCGCGTGGGATGCGTCGGGCGGAAGGATGTACAGCGTGCGGGTCGATGCCGACGACGAACGATCTCGTCGCGCTGGCGTCGAATTGATGGAGCGACACGCCTGACCCTTCGTGCGCTGGGCCACGCCCTGCCGAAATCGGTCAGCCAACGAGGAGTCTCAGGTTGCCTGATGTTCGAGCGCCCAGTCGTGCCACCTCGTGAGCTGCTCGATGGCAATGTCGGCCTGTCTCCTGGCGCCGATCATCGTCAGGGTGCCGGAGATCGGAAAATCGCCCGCCTGTCGGTTGCTGAGGCGAAAGCCGAGCTGGCGAAGTGCTCGCGCGACAGGCGCGCGATCATCCCACTGGTCGGCACGGTCGGAGGGAGATCCTCGACGCAGCGCCACCGCTTGACGATGGGGCCATCGTGACGAGCGTCGGCCGATCGAATCGACGCCAACGAATCCCTCGATGTCTTCGGCCGGAATGCTTCGCATTGTCAGGCCGCAACGAAGCTTCAGAACAGGCCCATCCGAACTCGCACCGCCGCGAACGACGCCGATGAGCATGATGATCGGCAAACCAATGAACAGGCTCCCGACGACGAGATAGCCGGCCGCGTCCAAAGGCTGAAGGTCGGTCTCTGCCAACAGCCCTCGGATCAGGACGAATGAGATGAAGATCGAGACCGCGCTCAAGAACATGCTCGGCCAGATGAGTGTCGCGATAGGCGGCCGAATACGGACCGTGGGCTGTTCGCCGACCTTCCAGCTCATCGGCGTCGCCACCAGGCCGCCTTGGGCCGTGCTCCAGTGCGGCGGAGCTGCTGGAGCGGAGCGTTGGGGCTGTCGGGCCAACGCCAGTACGTTCCGCCGCATTGCTCGCACGTCCCCACCATCCGGTCACGTCCAGGGTTCAGTTCTCCCGGGCCCCACGCCGAGTCCATCGACCACTGTCGGAACGTAGTCGAGCAGTGCGGGCACGACTCACCTTGGAGCCGCAGGCGACGGCTGGTCTGGGTCGACTTTCGATGCGAATCCATCTGGCGTCGCGGCAGGACGGTTGAGTTGAGGTCGTCAAGCAGGTAGTCAAGGAGTGATTCGGCTTCGACGTTGAAGTCTTGTTTGTGTTCATCGTCGAGACCCTCGGACCAGCCGAACACTCGTGGGTCGTCGGGCGTCAAGAACCAGAGCATGTAGCCCTGGTGCATCATGAAGGTAAGGGCGTCCTCGGGCAGGGAGGAGCGGACCTCGTTCTCGGCGAGCAGGTTGACGGCGTACTCGCGCATGTCGAGCATGCGTGGGTATTCAATGTCTGACCCGCGGAAGAGTCCGCCGACGTCACGGCCCATCGTCTCGAGAAACGTGCGGTACTCGCTCGGCAGTGGCTGCCCGTAGCTCTCCTCGACGCGTTCTACCTCGGCGGGGGCGCAGCCAAGCGCATTGAGATGTTGGGCGAGGTCGGCGATCGACTCGTAGCTGCTCATGCGATAGCGGCCGCAGCGCTCAGCGATTCATGTGCGTGCCACTCGTGCTCGATGCCGCGCATGAGAAGCGCGTTGTCGAACTCGACAGTGCCGGCCGGGAACATGGACCGGTCGTCGAAGAAGCTCGATTCGACGCGATCCACATCGAGCGCTGACACGCGCCACTGGTCCGTACGCAGTTCGAGCCCATCGAAGCGGCCGTCGGTCGATGTGTCGGAGAAGCCAAGCGAACCCGACTCGAAGAACGACGACGCCGCAGCAACGTCGGCGAAGACCGAGCCACCCGGGAGGCGGTCGGCGATCTTGCTCTCGACGAACAGTCTCGTTACGTCGTCGTCACTGCGCATCGTGACGTCGAACCGGTCCTCGGTCTCGACGCTCGTGAACTGCGCGTGATGGTGAGCTCCAGGGAACAGCCGGCCACCCACCAGCACATTGAGCCGGGAGTTTGTGTCGCGACGTGGGAAGTACACAGCGTTCGATCCGTCCGGCAGCACGACCGCAACGCGATGTGCCGCGTTCTCTGATCGCAGCCCCCATGTTCCCGGCAGGAACGCAGGACGAAGACCAGCGAGTCGGATGAGGCAGACGCCAGCGATGCCGGCACCGCCCACCAGTTGCGGTTCGAACGGCTTGGGGAGCACGGACGCCAACACGTCGGGATCGACTCGGAAGTTGACGAGAATCCGCCGGTCGATCACGCCACGAATCGTCGGAATCCTCACGGAGACAAGGCTACGTGCAGCGGAGATCCCAGCCAGTGTTGTCGAACCGGTACCACCAGTCGACGCGGATCGTCCGGCGCTCCTCGGTCGTGACGGTGAGTTCTCCATCCGTTGGGTCGAGCGCAGTGGAGAAGTGCATTCGCACCGTTGTGGCGTCGAGGTCCGTCTCGTAGACGGCCCATGCCTCGCGATCGCAGTGGTCGCCGTTGGTCCCAGGCTGTAGTCCGAACCGTGACCCGCGTTCGATCAGCTCCGTTCCGTCGAGACTGGTCGCTTCGTAGAAGTCGCCACGCCACGCGTCCATGTCACGGTTGTTTCGCAGAATCGCCCATGAAAGCCCTCCGGCGATCACGACGACGGGCGCGAGAAACGCGACGATCAGCAGGTACCGCCGCCAGCTGC
>Ga0209831_1004241_pt1 | contig 11345 bp, 8 predicted proteins | sample Maine_Asex4_meta_FD_187451 | JGI IMG/M metagenome (GOLD analysis project Ga0209831, IMG submission 187451) | Marine algal microbial communities from Maine, USA - Maine_Asex4_metaG (SPAdes) (version 2) | ecosystem: Host-associated > Algae > Red algae > Unclassified | place: Maine, USA | collected...
CCTCTGCGAGCGGTTAAAGACACCGCCTTTGATCAGCGGCAATATGCCCAGCAGTTTCAGGCCAAGCTTGCCTTCGATGTCAGCAGTCCCCTTGATGGTCTCGTCCATTTGCTCGTACAGAAAGGCCATGAGCATGGACAAGATCAGTGAACCTAATGCGGCCAACGCAATAATCAGCTGCTTCTTGGGTTTGAACGCATTAGTAGGTGGCAACGCGTAGTCCGAAATACGGGCGTTGGCTGCTTCTAATCCGTCAGCAGACTTGGCTTCAGTAATACGGCTAAAGAATGTGTCATAGATAGACCGGTTAGTGGCGACTTCACGCTCCAGTGCGTCCAGTTCGAACTTCTTGGTACCAATAACCTGAATGTCGCTCTTGCCCACATTGAGTTTCGCCTGAATGGACGCAACACGTTGCTGGGTAAGCTGGTAGTCATTGGTTACACTGCCTACTACTCGGGCTACGTGTCCTTCCAGTGTTGCATTCAACGTTTGCAGTTGAGACATGGCATCTACAACGCGTGGGTGACGCTCCCCATACCGGTTGCGAAGTTCGTCCAGATTACGTTGTGCCTGGCCTTGATCAATCTTGACCCGCTGGATTAAGGGATCGGCCTGGAACGCTGGCAATGCCCCTAACAATTCGGCGTTACCCTCCAGCGCCTGAACTTCACGATACAGATTTTCCTTGGCAGACAATTCACTACGTGCCTGAGCCAGTTCGGCCGTCACCAGCAGCAATTCCTGTTCATTCAAACGCCCGACACTACCGCCCACATCCACCAGGCCGTTGTCTTGCTTGAAGGCAATCAGACGGTCTTCAGATTCGTCGAGAGTGACCTTGAGCTGCGTCAGACGCTCGTTGAGCCACACTGACGCACGTGTGGTCAGCTCAATCTTGGCGTCCAGATAGCTGTTGATGTATTCCTCACCCACCGTGTTAGCCACGATGGCTGCCATGGTAGGGTCTGGCGATTCGAACGATATGTTGACCAGTTTTGTCTTACGCAGCGGGCTGATGTTGAGGCGCGACATGAACCGGCCCAACACCTCCTGTTGAGCACTGGTGAGCATCTCGCCCTGACCAAACGCATCGGCATCCAGCTCCAGAGAGAAGGCAGCGCCGTCAGCGTTTTTAGCGAAGTCGGATGCCATACGCAGCGTACGCTCGGTCGCCGTTTCTGGCGTAGCGTCTGCTTGCGCCGCTGCTGTCGGGTTATCCAGATCGATGACCACGTCGGTGCCGGCGCCCTGGTCTGCGCTGTCACCACCCATACCCACCAGATTCTTGAGGCTGTCTACCGCGCTGGACAAACCCTGCGTCGGTTGCTCAGGCATACCACCGTCCGTTTGCGACGTTGTTGATGCCTGCCCAGCGCTGCCAGGAGCCGTGCTGGATGAAAATTCCGGGTGCTCCCACAGGTTGAGCTTGTCTGCCACGCGCTGAGCCAGTCCACGAGATTTTAAAAGCTCGTACTGTGTCTGGTAATACTCGGCATTTTCTGTTTCTGCGCCAACCAGTTGCTCGAAAGTGATAGGGCTATTCGCCTGCGACTCGATAAGCAATGTAGATGTTGCGTTGTAAATCGGTGTCGCGGTGTAGGCGTAATAGGCCGCAAGAGCGGTGATAATCGCTGTAAACAGCGTGATCGGCAGCTTGTACTTACGCAGAATTCGCAGGTAATGCTGCAGATCCAGTTGGTCGAACGCTGACCCGGACTCTTCTCTATCGTCTCCGTAGCCGTCGTTGAAATTCATGTCGTCGATTGGTCGTGCCATCAGAAAAATCCTTCTTTAATTGTTATGGTATCGCCCGGCTGAACCCTGAAATTCATCTGTATCCGCGTTTCATCACCGTTGTTGCCGCTAGCTTTTGTGACATACATCTTGCGCGTGGACGCTCGGTCGGTCAGGCCACCCGCCAGCGCTATCGCTCTGTCAAGCGTCAAACCCGGGCGGTAGGGGTATCCACCGGGAGCACGAACTTCGCCATTGATATAAAACGGCCGGTATTGGGTTACTGTTACGTTGACCGATGGATTGACCAAGTATCCGTTTTCCAGCAGCCCGGCTATATGCTTTTCCAGTTCTGCCGGAGACTTGCCAGCAACCTTGATGTCTCCAAGGTAGGAATAGTTGATGGAGCCACTAGCACCCACGATGGATTGCAAGGTGAGGTCTGGCTCGTCAAACACCTGGATGGCGATGGCGTCGCCTTCACCGAGGCGATAGGTATTGGGATCGACTGGCTCGGCAGCGTCTGCAGCAGTGGCATCACTGCCTGTTGATAGTTCCTGAGGGGCACTATCGGGTCCCGGAGTGGCGCACCCGGCTGCCATAAACAGCGATAGTACTAATGAGGGAATAAGGCGGGAAATCATGTAGTCTTGAGCTCTTGTTTCGGGTCAGAAGACGATACTCGGCCGGAACACTTCACGTGAGTACCGGGTTCTCAAATTAGCCATGCGGGTTATGTGATGACGTCCGCAACCTCGCAGTTTACACCGAACGACGATAAACGTGTCTTGAGCCGATGGGCATATTACCAGCCACGAAATCTCAGGCAAGTTTACCGATCAATAACAAACGTCACATCTTCGGCAAAAGTAGCCAATATCACGCCAATTAGCATATGGCATCACAGCTATTCCTTAAACGACACCCATCCAGGCTGGCGGACAGGCTACCTGTAACACAGTGGTCTACAGCGTTACGTAGACAAAAGCACCCAGATTATTGACGTCGTAATCTGCCGCACCTGGCTCACGCAATCCACTGCAATCACCCACGGTTCTCTGGCTATTGCTGGCACTCAGGCCGACAGACACCCAGCGTCGAATGTTCACACCCACTTCGAGCGCTATAGTGCCGGTATCTGTTCCGTTATTCGGGCAAGTTCTGTCGAACCGCTCCAGCTCATACGCCAATCGGGAAGACAGACGGCTACTCCACTCCTGAGACCACGAAATACCCAGCTTATCGACCGTGGACTGCCGGGCTCCCGCAGCATCATTATCGACCGTGTTCAGATCGCGGTTGAAGCTGACGCTGAACCGGGAAAATGTACGCGGGCTAAAGAAGAGATCTACATCGGCAACGAAGGTAGAGGTATCCTCAATGCCCTGCGTGTCGTAGCTGGCATTGGTAACACCGAGTCGTACACTGCCGCCGGTGCGGGATGTGGCTTTTAGATCAAAACCTCCCAGAACGCTAATCTCGCTGCGATCACGCCGATCATCATCGTAATCCACCACGCCGTATCGCGTTTCGGCTACCAGCCGAGTGTCAGGTGACAGACGGTAGGAGAACGTGACATAAGGTCGCACTACCGAGTAGTCGTCGCCGTCTGTTATGTCATCTAAGTTGTCATAGGAGACGGCGGAGAAGATAATACCGGTACCCACGTTACCTTTTGCACTGGCTGCGCCATACACATATCCTAATCGCAGGGTGGACGCCGTGGTTTCGATTTGGTCGTCGGGATTATTGAGGAACCGGGTTTGCCCGGTTCCTACCTCCTCATGGCTGCGGTTCAGCAAAAACCTGCCATTGAGTCGATGCCTTGTGCCTGGGGCACTATCAACACCGAAGGCAATGCGGTGATCATCGAAATCTCGCGCAGACTCATCATACGCACCGTATCTACCATCGTAGCCTGCACTTAACGCCAGCAGACGTCGGTCTGCCACCCAGGAAAGCGAGGGTGACACTATCAGTCCTGAGGTTCCCACGGGATCATCAGCGGATCGGAACGTGTTGTCGACCGTGACGTAATCCAGCCGCAGGGTGGGCGTCAGATTGGTATCACCCAGTTTCACCGCTTGCTGCGCAGTAGCCGCCGAGAACGGCATGGCCAGCACAGCCAGTGGCACCAGCGTTAACAACCGTGCTCCCGAGCGGGGTTTGGTGTCGCCGCATGTCAAGGCCCGCTGAGTATCGGGCTTGTCTGAAAAATTAATCACGTCGCTAGTCAAGAGTATTCGCATCGGGTCTCCCAGTATATACCCTGGGCTACGGTGTATTGGGTTGCAGGCGTGTCAGCGGGCCAGCATCATCGTAAACATCAGTGACTTCGTTCAGGCTCTCGCAGCCGCTCCTCGTGCACTGGCGTCGTCTCTATCTGCCGTTCGTGTGCGTCTGTAAAGTTGATCAGCTCGCGAACCTTAAAGCTCTTTTTATCTCCCGTGGCGTAGTAAATTCTCACAGACAACTCACCGATAACGCCGATGCTGAACAACTGAAGACTCAAAATGGCCGACACGAATGATATGAACGTGAGTGGGTTACCCGTCATATCGGCGCCCCATCCCAGCTTCATCACCACCACGGCCAACAATGAGACGATCGAGATCAGTACCAGAAAAATGCCACCCATCCCGAAAAACTTCATGGGACTGGCGAAAAAGGAGGTCATGTACTTGATGGTGATGAGATCCAGCACAACCCGCACAGAGCGCCCTATTCCGTACTTTGACTCGCCGAACCGGCGTGCGCGGTGATTGACTTCCATCTCATGACACTGGGCACCCAGATTTGACGCCAGAATGGGAATGAAGCGGTGCATCTCACCGTACAGCTCAATGTCCTTGGCAATCTCGGATTTGATCGCTTTGAGCGTACAGCCCAGATCATTAATAGGAAAATCGGTTACCTTCGATATCAACCGGTTTGCCAACCAGGAGGGTACTTTTCTGGAGATCAGTTTGTCTTGCCTGGACTTGCGCCATCCGTGCACCAGATCAAAACCCTCGTCCAGCTTCTGCAGCATGGCCGGAATGCTCGCCGGATCATTTTGCAGATCGCCGTCCATCGTCACAATGTAATCGCCGGTGGCATGTTGAATGCCGGCGTGCATGGCGGCGGTTTGTCCAAAATTTCTGCGGAGAAAAATTGAGCGCGCACACGAGTTGGTTGACAACCGTCTGAGCACTTCGCGACTGCCATCGGACGAGCCGTCGTCCACGAATATGACCTCGTACTTACGCTGGGTAAGTTCCATGACGTCACGCACCTCCTCCCACGCCAGCGCGATATTATCAACCTCGTTGTATACGGGTATGATTATCGATACTGATTTAAGCTTGTCCAACCTATCCATACTTTATAACATCCCTGCGGTAGTCGCCTTTCGACCCGCCGCAATTTTACCAGAATACAATGAGGCCACTCTGAGCATTGGCTCATATTTAATACGAATAAACGGGGCCGCCAGCCATGCAAGACGCTGCCGACACACACTCTATTCACACAGCGTTGAGATTACGGCCGCATTACCGCCAATTTGTGTGTCATGACTTTTTTCAACGACAGTCATTCTGCTATATTCGGTGCCCAATCTGGACCGAGGTACACCCGTGGACAGTACACGCTGCTTGATCGCTTGTGTACCTGATACTCGTTGCCTGTCGATTCTGTACAGGAGGTGTAATGCATGGACGTACCAGTGAACGACAATATCTCGAATAACCCGCAAACCAGCAAGCTGGCGTTAATAGCGGTTTTCGTATTTGGGCTTATTCTGCTCCCCCTGCTCACACACTCATTGATTGATCACCCGCCGGAATACGATGAGTTGCTGCATGTGCTGTCTGCCAAGAGTCTGCAGGAGACCGGTGAGCCCCTGATAGCAGACGGTGCCTATCCACGTGCCATTCTCTATACGAAGATCGTGGCCCTGGTGCAACAAAGTGGCGCCAACGAACTGGTACTAGCCAGACTCCCGGCGCTGGTTGCGGGTGCCATTTTAATTGCTTTCACCGCTGCTTGGGTTGCTCTGCGTGCCGGGCTTATCGCTGGACTTACTACTGCCGTTATTCTGGCCATCATGCCAGACACGGTGCATCTGTCGGTGCTGGTGCGCTTTTATACTTTGCATGCACTGTTTATGGTGATCATGCTTATCCTGGTCTACGAGAGTCTACGGCCTGACGTATCCATTGCTCGCTCGGCAGGCTTGCTTGCGGGCGCCGCAGTTTTCTTCTGGCTAGGCATGCAGCTACAAATTCTCACTCAGGTTACCGCTCTAGCGTGCGTGACCGCAGCATTCACGCTGCTGGTATTTGATTGGCGCAAGCCTGTTACTCATTGGGTCAAGACACACCTCCTGATCACCTTGATCGGACTGGTAGCCTTACTGGCAGCAGGGCTCTATATGGCCATGATGCTGGATGTGATTGGCAAACTTCGCGGCGTGACACCCGCCTGGTCTGTGGCCAAGGCTAATGATCCATTCTTCTATATCAAATCTTTCACACCCCGCCTTCCCATGCTTTGGCCCTTGTTTCCGGCCATCGTACTGATGGCGTTCAGCACGCATCGACGGCTGACTCTGTATTTTCTGGTTGTCGTGCTGGTGTCTCTGTTCGTCAGCTCAATGGCCTCACAGAAAGCAACACGCTACATCTACCACATGATTCCTGCCATCTGTATTCTCTACGGATTAGGCATTCATTCCATTGTAGCCAGCATGAGTCGTTACGCGGCACAAAGAGATAACGACCGTATCGGTAAGTCACGCATACCGGTTATCGCTCTGCTACTAACCTGCGCTCTGGTATCCACCGAGGTACAACGCGCCGCTAAGCTGGTTCTGGCGCGCGGCACTATGGATGTGGTCATTCCGGTTAACGAAGAACCTGATTGGTTTCTCTCCAGGAACGCTCTGGCCGACGATCTTGCCAACGCGCAAACCGTTATAGTGTCCAGTGGTGTCAAAGGTCTGTATGCCTATGGTCGTTACGATTTTGAACTCAGCAGAACGGTCATAGACGACACTGATACTAAAGAGGAATTCGGCTTTGACCCTCGAACCGGCCGATATGTCATCAGCACACCCGCCTCTGTAGAGACGGTGCTGAGCCGTCCGGGCAGTGAGTTGTTCATCCTGGAAAACCGGATGATGAACCAGACCTATAGCGCGCCAGCGGAGACGGTTGCTGTGCTGGAGGAAAAATGCCAGCGTATCCAGATACCGGTAGAGAGTCAGCTGACGGCGTGGAGTTGTCTGTGAAACCCATCAAGTCCATGATGGTTAGTCATTCGGATATTACCGGCGGGGCGTTTATTGCAGCCTACCGGCTGCACAAAGCCTTGCGTGCGCAAGGTGCTGATTCAACGTTATGGGTAAACAAAAAAGCCTCTGATGACTGGACGGTCAAGACTCATTCTGGTCGTTTGCAGCAGCTGGTTGCACGTGCCCGGCCTGCCATGGGCAAAAGTGTGGCCAATGCGCTGTTCAGCGACACAGACTCCACCATGCGCTCGTGGAACTGGATGCCTTCACCGTGGCCGGGGATAGTGCAGGCCTCAGATGCTGACCTGGTACACCTGCAGTGGTACAACGCAGAAATGATGTCCATCAAAGATGTCAGCCGAATAAAAAAACCGCTGGTTCAGACTTTGCACGACATGTGGGCATTCTGTGGTGCAGAGCACTATGCCGAAAACGATCGGTGGCGTGAAGGCTATTCTCGCCAAAACCGCCCGGCCTCCGAAAGCGGCATGGATCTGGATGCGTACAACTGGCGATCAAAAAAGAAACACTGGAAAGAGCCCTGGCAACTGGTTGCCGTGAGTCACTGGCTTGCAGATTGCGTCAGGTCCAGCGATGTGTTGTCGCAATTTCCGATTGTCGTCATTCCCAATCCGCTGGACACCCATCGCTGGAAACCCATGGACAAGCACGCGGCAAGAACACTACTCAATTTGCCCATGGATAAAATGATCATTACCTTCGGCGCTCTGGCTGGCACGTGGAATCCAAGAAAAGGGTACGACCACCTGCTCAAGGCACTGGAGATTCTTAAACAGAAACACGACGACATTCACATTGTCATATTCGGCCAGTCGGAACCTCAGGTTCCCACGGACACTGTGTTTCCCACCACCTACGCAGGCCCGCTGTTTGATCAACCCACGCTGTGCGCGTTGAACAGTGCTGCCGATTGCTACGTGAATCCGGCTGTACAGGAGGCCTTTGGCCAGACCGCTTCGGAGGCCCAGGCCTGCGGCCTGCCCGTGGTTGCATTCGACGACACAGGTTCTTGCGATGTCATTGAACATCAGCAAACAGGCTACCTGGCTCAATTGGCAGACGCTGCAGATCTGGCACACGGCATCGAGTGGGTACTGAGCGAAAATACCGCTCCGGATAAAGACAACCCTGGCACTCGAAGCGCTATCAGCCAACGTTCCACGGCACGGGCTCAACGATTGTTTTCGTATGAAACCGTCGGCGCGCAATACACCTCACTGTACGCATCCGTCATGGAATCATGCAAGCGCTAAACGGTAGCTCTATAGTCAGGCACACAGCCACTATGGCTATTACCTCTGAGACTATTGTTATTACCGCACAGACTATGGGCGCACTGACGCGGGCGACAGTCACCGCCACCGAGGCGGGGGTTTACCAGTGCAGCTGCAAGGGTTAAAAACCAGAGCCCAGTCGGTGTTGGCCAACAAGCGCATCAGGCTAGTGCTGATGGGTGCTGGCGCCAATGCCATCAGTACTGTACTCAGCTTTACCGTATTCTTCATCTCAGTGCCGCTGACCATCAGTTATCTAGGCCCGGAGAGATTTGGTCTGTGGATGACGGTAGCCAGCATTGCCGGCATGCTCAGCTTCATGGATTTTGGTGTGGGTAACGGTCTGGTGTCGCAGGTGGCTCGCAACAATACCGGACAACGTGCGCAAGCGCTGCAACACACTATCAGCAACGGTCTGATCATACTGACGCTGATCGGACTGCTGGTGGCGGCCTTGCTCAGCATGGTATACCTGCTGGTACCTGTAGACAATGTGCTGAACATCAGCTCGCCGCAGGCCATCACTGAGGCCGACACCCTCTTCAAGGTATTCATTTTTTTCTTCTGTCTTAACATTCCCCTAAACGGCATGTTCAAGATACTGCTGGGTTTGCAGATGAACTGGCTGGCGCATGCCATCAAGAGTACGGCCTCAATAGTGTCTCTCATTGCCATTATCCTACTGGCCAGATCCGAGGCACCGCCTGCGCAGTTGCTGATGGCCACTTACGGGGTGCAAGTGACCAGCACGTTGTTACTGGTACCGTGGTTTTTCAGAACACAGTTACTGAGCTGGGCTTGCCTGATCGATTGGCAGAGCTTGCGCAATGAGTACCGCCTGTTTCTCAACGTGGGCGGTCTGTTTCTTATCTTGCAGCTGGGCATGATGGCAGGCTGGGGAGCTGATGCACTGATTATCTCCTCACTGGCCGATGTGGCGGCAGTGGCTCAATATGCCGTTATTCATCGGCTATACCAGTTCGTCTCCGTACCGGTCACCATCATCAATACCCCGTTGTGGGGTGCCTACGCCGATGCGCATGCGCAAGGTGATATTGCGTTTATCAGGAACACACTGAAAACCTCTCTGGCACTGACCTTCCTGGTGAGCGCCTCGCTTTCCCTGATGCTGTACTTTGCCTCCGACTGGATACTCAGCGTATGGACCGAAGACGCCATCGAGGTGTCTGGCGCGCTTATCCTGGGATTTACGATCTGGAAGGTTCTGGAATCTGTTGGCAATTCCCTGTCAATGGCACTGAATGGTCTTCACGTTATCAAACCGCAAGTGGTATCGGTGCTGCTGCTGTGCCTGATGGTATTGCCGTTGAAATTCTATTTCACACCCACGTACGGCGCAGTTGCCGTGATATGGAGCACGGTTGTTGCCTATTTTCTGTCCACACTGCTGTTTTACCTGATCTATTTCAGGAAGCAGATAGCGCAGGAACTATTCAAGGCATGAGTTGCATTACCCTAGTGATGCATAAAAAGATGTTCGTTATCAGAGCTTTTTCGTAGTCATGCATATACTCATCCACGAACCCAACCCCGGTGGGCACCGGCTAACGACTGTGCGAGTGCTGCTCGATGCTCTGCTGAAACTGAAAGCACAGTGCCACGCTATTGAGCGCATCACCATTGCCACAACAGCCGATGCCATAAAAACCGATGAGTACCGCGAGCAACTGTCTGCTGTATCCACATCGTTCGAGCTGTATGTGTTGCCAGCGCCACGTGCCAGCCAGCGTGCCATCACCAAGACGTTGCAGCAATTGAGCGGGCTGCGTCATTGCCTGCAAGCACTGGATGCGGATCACGTCTATCTACCCTATACCGATTTCCAGCTGCAGCTTTTGACACTGTCACGTCTGCTACCGTGGTCTCGCTGGTGGCCCGCTGAACCGGTGGTAGAGGCTCAGCTGATGAAAAGCTCGTTTGCCTACCCGTTTGGCAAGCGCTCCAGAAAATTCATGTCGCTCATGTCGGTGCGGTATTCAGGGTGTGAACGTGTGCACCTGAACGATTCACTCGCTATCAGCTACTTGCACAAGAACCATCCAGACACACTAGGCCAGGTTCGCAACATACCCGACCCTATCAGTCACACCACATTGCAGGACAAGCAGCTGGCCCGAGCCATTCTGGGCATAGCGGCTGATGCGCGGGTGGTGGGCTGCCTGGGCGTGATCAACGAGCGAAAAGGTGCCGACATTCTGGTGAGAGCCTTCGTGCAAGCCAAGCTAGCCGATAACGATGTGTTGCTGCTGGCCGGCAGGCTGAGCCCTACACTGCGGCAGCTCGTGGACGAGTCGGACGACAAGCGCATTCACGTGGCCGACCGGTACCTGACGGAAGAGGAACTGTGCACAGCGTTGTCTGCCATGGATCTGGTGGCAACGCCGTATCGCCAGGTGGTAGGTTCTGCCAGCATCATCATCCGCGCGGCCATGGCCAACCGAATGGTTCTGTCGTCCGACACCGGTTGGGCGGGCGTAGTGGTGCCGCACTATGGGCTGGGCAGAGCTGCCAGTATAGAGCACTTGCCCCACTTTACGCAGGCGCTGGAGCACGCCATGCAAGAAGCGCCCCACTTCCAGCTCGATGAGCGCGCCACTGCATTTATTCAATACAACGCTATCGACAACGTTCATGCGCACTGGACAGCACTACTGAGTGAACGGGTGGGGTTAGTCTCTATGGCAAAGCCGTTAGCGCATATTGAGGACTTGTCTATTTAGGCGCTGGCTCGGAATAGAGGAACTGGCTTTCCAAGTGCTGAATCGCCTTTGTCACACCGACCTGGGCGGAGGTTAGTCGTGCAATGAGTATAAAGTCTCGGGTACTCGGGTACTCGGGTACTCGGGTACTCGGGTACTCGGGTACTCGGGTATTTGGGTATTTGGGTATTTGGGTATTTGGGTATTTGGGTACGACAATGTTCGAGCGTAACGTTAAACCATGCAAGGCTGGCAGTATTGATACTGTCATGATTTCATTTTCAAGGCTTGACGGCCTGTTAACCGGTAGACCCAATA
>Ga0209831_1004244_pt1 | contig 11341 bp, 10 predicted proteins | sample Maine_Asex4_meta_FD_187451 | JGI IMG/M metagenome (GOLD analysis project Ga0209831, IMG submission 187451) | Marine algal microbial communities from Maine, USA - Maine_Asex4_metaG (SPAdes) (version 2) | ecosystem: Host-associated > Algae > Red algae > Unclassified | place: Maine, USA | collected...
TGAAATAATTGCGATTGGCCATCGCATGTGCTCCCCAGCTTGGATTCGCTGTCCAGTGTGCAATAATTCCTTTCAATTGACGAATGGAATAAAATTGTATATTCCTTAAAGCAGGTCGATTGTGGTTTGTTAGATATTTACGCGTAATTGGTATCATAAATTCTTGAGGTCTAGTTTTCTCTAGTATAGTACTAAATGAGTAAATGAAAGAATGAATAAATGAGTAAATAGGTGGCGCATCTATGGAAAAGTAGCTCCTTTCTAACAGACGAGCGACCTGCATTTAATCATTTTCACATTTCTTCATTTACTCATTGAATACTTACGAATAGTGCAATTTAATAAATTAGCGCAAGCGATCCATAGATTTTACTAAATTATCGTCTTTATTGATAAATCTTATCGCAAATAGCGTGAAAATAATAGACAAAATAGGCAATCCAAGCCCCATTTCTTCTTTAGGAGTAGCCGAGCCCATATTCGCAGCATCTTGCATAAAAAATACAACCGTAAGTATAATTCCAATTATATTCGCAATAATAGAAAGCCTGCTTAATACTTTTTGTAAATTTCTATTTTTAAATAAAAATATAGCAACAAAAGCTAGTAAACCTGCTATAGTGAATATGGCTAATAATGCTATGTTATCTTGTAAATTAAATACTCCATCCGCAAATAAAGTAGATTGTTTGATAACAGGACTAACCGAGCCAAATGGTAGTTGGTGTAGACCAAGTACGGAACCTGAACCTAGTAATAATAATAATGATTGAATTCGTTGAATCATAGAGAATTTATAAATTAAGCTTAATATATATAGGCTTGTTTATTTGTTTAAGCTGTTTATTTGTTTAACGCTAAATAGCTAAACAAATAAACAGCTTAAACAAATAAACAATCTAAAAAAGCCACTAAAATAATAGGAAAGTTTGTAAGTACCATATTTAATACAACATAAAATGAAAAAGAACCTCAGCTATTGGGAAAAAGATAGTTTTTTACGAAGGGCAGATTTTACAGTAATTGGAAGTGGAATCGTAGGTATTAATGCAGCCTTAAAATGGAAAGAAAAATATCCAAAGAGTAGAGTAGTGGTAATAGAACGTGGATCCCTTCCTTCGGGTGCAAGTACCAAAAATGCGGGTTTTGCTTGTTTTGGCAGTCTGTCCGAATTAGTAGAAGATTTAGAACAGTATGGGGAGCAGGAAGTTTTTGCTTTAGTAGCAAAGCGTTGGGAAGGATTGAAGTGTCTTAGGACCAAACTCGGAGATAGCTTAATAGATTACGAAGAAAATGGAGGATATGAATTATTTTTGGAAGACTCCAAAGATGCTGCGCATCTAAAAAAATATATACCCTTTTTAAACGACAGAATTGCCAGTACCATAGGACAACAAGCTGTTTTTTCTATAGTTGAAAATACCACAACTTTTGGGTTTAGAAAAAATACGCAATTAATACGCAATAGGGTAGAAGGGCAATTGCATCCCGGTAAAATGATGCAAGCTTTTCTTCAATTGGCTAGAGCGAAAGGTATTATCTTGCTGACAGGAGCCACTGTTCAAAATTGGAAAGAGGATTCCACAGGTGTTTTTATAGAAACAGATTTATTGGAATTAAAGACTAAAAAATTATTGGTGGCAACCAATGGATTTACTACTCAATTATTACCAGAAATTGAACTTCAGCCTGCAAGAAACCAAGTGATTGTCACGCAGCCTATTCCTAATTTATCCTTTAAAGGGTGTTTTCATCACGATAGGGGCTACTATTATTTCAGAAATATAGGCAACCGTATTTTATTAGGTGGTGCAAGAAATTTAGCCCCTATTGCAGAAACAACCGCTGAATTTGGAGAATCAAGTATTATTCAACAAGGATTGCTTAAATTTTTATCAGAAGTAATTTTGCCAAATCAAGAAGTGGAGATAGATCAAAAATGGAGTGGTATTTTAGGCGTGGGTACTACTAAAACGCCTATCGTAAAACGGATAAGTGAACATGTTGGAATTGCGGTACGATTAGGCGGAATGGGGGTAGCTATCGGTACATTAATTGGAGAAGAAGGAGCCGAATTATTTGGCAAGTAAAAATAATGTTGTAGTTTTCGGACTTAATTTAAGAACCGAAAAAAGAAAAAAATATGAAAAAAATTATTATTTTATTAGTATTAGGTTTATTTATTTTTCACGCTCCAAGTATTGCTGTTACGCCTACTGTTCCTAATTCGATGGAAGTAATTCATTCAGAAACGGAAGCTAGTCAACTAAAGAGTCAGAAAAAATTAGAACGCAAACGGGCGAAATTTACAAAACGAATAGATAAATTTAGAAAGAAGATGGAAAAGAAGGGAATGGCTCAAGGTGCTGGCGTATGGGACGATGATACTTTTAGATTAGGAGCAATGATTGCACTAGGAGGCTTGTTACTACGATTGTTAGCGTTTATTCCTTTATTAGGAGGTCTTCTAAGTTCGATAGGTTTTCTAATCCTACTAATAGGGGTAGGTATTATGATATGGGTGCTTATAAAAAAATAGTCCTACTTGCTTTCCTTAGGCACTTGAATTTAAACTTTTCAATAAAAAAAACTTAAAGTTGTTCAGACCTAAGTCTGAGCAACCTTAAGTTTTTTGCTATCCGCCTGTTACGGTTTGAAGGGTCTTCATCTGACTCTCCCAAAGAGCTCTAGTATCGTCTATTTCGTCCTCATCACAGAAATCAGTGATTTCCATAATGGATGTATTCGTAACATCGGATTTAGACATTCTAAACTCTAGGTATTCTTCGTCATTATCAGAATCCGCCCATTTAAACCGAAGGCGTTCTTCTTCAATATCGTCTACCAATTCAGCAACTTCCTCAGAACCACTCCAAGTGTATGTATACTGGTCTCCTGTGATATCTGCTTCATCGCAAAACCATCGAATGAGACAATCAGGAGTTGTTAAAAATTTGTAAAGGATAGCAGGAGAAGCACGGAAAATAAATTCAAGATTTATCTTTACTCTTTTCATTGGGAAAAGATTTTGTTTTAAGTAGCTTTGGTAATAGGAAGGTCTTTCCACCTTTTAGGGAACGATGAGCTGTTTAGCACCGTTGATGTTTGGCTTATAAACTTTAAATACCTTAGCTGTCTAAGAATAGGCGCAATAAAAAATAAATAATTGGATATTCCAAATAAAAAGAATTAATTATTTGCTATTCTTTTATTATTCGCTGTTTAATACTAAATTAACTACGTTAATAGATAAATATTAGTCATCTAACCCTCTTGTTATTTATTATATACTCGACTTTAGCCATTGGTCTATCTCTATTCTTGCTTCTCTGCGCTCTATTCTGAACAGTTACGTGTGTTTTTAATTAAAATCAACTAATTCTATATCAAAAAGTATTGGGGTATTGGCCCTAATTGAACCAGAACCATTGGCTCCATAAGCTAGATTAGATGGAATTAATAATACGCCTTTGCCTCCTTTTTGAAATAAAGGTATACCTTCTGTCCATCCTGGTATTACACTGCCCAAGCTTATCGTCAGTGGTGTTCCATTAGTTTGATCAAATACCTCTCCATCTAAGAAGTATCCTTTATAGTTTACTTGAACTAGAGAGCCAGCAGTAGGATTTCCCCCAGAGCCTGGCTCTTCCACAACATATTGCAAACCAGATGCTGTTGTTTGAGCAGTCAGATTATTAGCGGCTAGATATTCTTCAAATAATAAAGTTTCATAAGTAAGTAGATCGGGTTGTACATCTATTAGTTCAATCTCAAAGAGCAATGGACTATTGGGTGGGATACCTCCTGAGCCACTCGTTCCAAACGCTAAAGCAGATGGAACAATGAAAGTTCCTTTCCCTCCCTTTTGAAGTAGGCCAACCGATTCTCGTAAACCTGGAAATAATCCAGATAGCTGAGAAATAAAAGGTCTTACCCCTGAGTCAAAGATAAGGTCTCCGTTCAACAAGAATTCTTTTACATTTATAGCAACTACTTGGTCACCAGTTGGTTGGTTGCCTGTGCCTACTTCATCAATAACATATAACAAGCCAGAGCTAGTCGATTCTGGCATTAAACTATTACTAGCAATATAGCGGTCAATAATTTCTTGCTCATTTGCAGAGATATCGTCGTCGTCGCCACAATTGGCAAATAGTATCCCTATTAGGAAAATTGGAAATATATATTTCATGCTTTTGTTTTTAAAATGTTTATGCTTATTGTTATATTGCTTTATTGCTTTATTGTCTTATTGCTTTATTGTTGAGTGCCAGCGGTCTAGTAGGAGAACAATATAACAATCAGCAGTTCCCCATTTAGAAAATTTAAGTAGGCTTTTTGTCCAGCAATTTTCAATTGCTGGACAAATTTCTAAGCAGACCGCCTTAATTTGTCCAGCAATCGAAAATTGCTGGACAAAAAGGCTATCCATATTTTCCAAAAGGGGAACTGCTGTATAACAATAAAGCAATAAAACAATATAACAATTTTTCTATTCTGCTCCTAAATCCTTTAAAATACCAGTCAATTTATTATCTAATACGGCAGAAACTTCATCAAAATTAGCTTTGTCGTTGAGTTGGTCATTCACACTACAGTAAAATTTAATTTTAGGTTCTGTACCAGAAGGACGAGCAGAAATAATACTACCATCTGCTGTGAAAAATTGTAATACATTAGAAGATGGCAAATCTATTTTACTTTCTTTCCCGGTGATATTATCGGTAACAATGCTGGTTTTATAATCAATTATTTTCTCTACCTTAGACCCTCCTAATGATTGTGGTGGATTGGTTCTAAAACCTTCCATTAATGCTTTAATTTCTTCTGCACCGCTTTTCCCCTTCTTCGTAATAGCGATTAATTTCTCTTTATAGTATCCATATTCTAGATACAGATCAAGCAGCGCTTCATAGAGACTACTTCCTTTATCTTTATAATAAGCGGTCATTTCCGCTATCATGGCACAAGAAATAACGGCGTCTTTATCTCTAGCATGTTCCCCTACCAAATATCCGTAACTTTCTTCTCCACCTGCAATGAATGTCTTTTTGCCTTCCAGCTTGGTCATTATTTCGCCAATATACTTAAATCCTGTCAGTGTGTTGAAACATTCGACCTCTTTTGATGCCGCTATTTTGTCAATCATATAAGAAGTGACGACTGTTTTAACGATATATTGATCACCTGTTAGTTTTCCAGCTTTTTCCCAAGCCGTTAAAACATAGTGTATTAATAAACAAGCAGCTTGATTTCCATTTAATAAAATGAATTCATTTTTATTATTTTTAACGGCAATTCCTACTCGGTCAGCATCTGGATCGGTTGCCATTACAAGATCGGCATCTACTTCTTTAGCCTTATTCAAAGCCATGGTCAAGGCTTCTTTTTCTTCTGGATTTGGATAAATAACGGTAGGAAAATTGCCATCTACCACCATTTGTTCCTCCACTAATATAACATTTTCAAATCCAAAACGCTTTAATGCGGGCGGCACCATAACGCCACCTGTTCCATGTATGGGAGAAAAGACGATTTTTAAATCTTTCTGTCTTTGAATGGCTTCTTTAGATAAAGACAAGGCAGTTAAAGCACTTAGAAATTTTTCATCTATTTCTTTGCCAATTAGCTCGATATTTCGTTCTCTTCTTACAAAACGAATATCATCAATACTTGAAATCTTCTTTACTTCTGCCATGACTGCCTTATCCGCAGGAGCTACCAATTGCCCCCCATCTTCCCCATAAGCCTTATATCCATTGTATTCTTTTGGATTGTGGGATGCAGTTAACATCACACCGCCTTGGCAACCTAGTTCTCGAATCGCAAAGGATAATTCAGGGGTAGGTCTTAGTCCTTCAAAGAAATATACGTATATATCATTGGCAGAAAAAACCTCCGCAGTAAGTTGAGCAAATAAACTAGAATTATTTCGATTATCATGAGCAATCGCAACCTTTATTTGTTGATTAGGATACGTTTGATGCAGATAATTACATAAACCCTGAGTAGCCATTCCAAGGGTATATTTATTGACCCGATTCGAGCCAGCCCCCATGATTCCTCTCAATCCCCCTGTCCCAAATTCTAAGTCTTTATAAAAGGCATCTGTCAGAGCAGTATAGTCTTTCTGGTCTATAAGATTTTGAATCTCTGCTTTAGTAGCAGCATCATAATTTCCATTAAGCCAACTGTCAATTTTTTCTTGGACGTTTTTGTCTATTGTGCTTGTAGGCATGATTTATTGATTGTGAAAGTAGAAACTTACTAATAGATATTTCTTAAACAATAGCAAGTCTAATAATAGTTATAAATTAGGTACTTAACACACCTAATTATAAAGAGCTGATTAATAAATAAAGACGAACAAATAAACTTCTTTGTTCGTCAACAAGTAGGTAGTTTATTTATTGATAATATTTAAAGGTGTAAAATATACAGGAATACAGTCGAGTTAAGCAAATAAACAACTTTTCTTCTTTCTTTTACTGTTTTCTTAATTTTTTTGTTGGAAAAAACCCTTAATTAAACGGCGAAAATATGAAATTATTAATTAGTTCTACCTTTTTTATAAAGGAGTATCTTTTTATATGGCTGGTTACGAGATATTCACGTCCGAAATCCTACATTTCGAAGCCGACTTGTTAAGTAGTATAGCATAATTAATAATCAGTAATTAGGGATGTAAATAGCATTTTTTAAACATTATTTTCTGCCAACTTCTGGCATTAGGTAAATAATAAATTAGGTAGATTTTTTTAGAGGGAGTGAATTCGATTTGTTTTTTTGCAAAAAAATAATTCAAATTCACTCCCTCCAAAGAAGTTTTCTGCCAAATATACTTTTTACCCGCTAATTTAGATGAAGAAAAAGGGTTTAAAAAATGCTACACTACTTACTTAGGGGCATCAGGAATAGTCGCTAGAAATGTATAGCTTTTTAAGGCATAATTCATCTGACAACAATAGGTGTCTATTCCATTACTAACTAATAAATAGGGGACTTGAAATACTAAATTATATTGTGCGATTTGATTAAAAACGGCTTGATTTAATGGAATAGAAGGTGCTTTGACCTCTATTAGCATAAAGGGGTTGGTATCTTTCTCATAGATAAGAATGTCGAAGCGTCTCTTATTTGTATTTACCGTTAAACCTTTTTCAACTTGTATACTATTTTTATTATATTTTTTTTCTTGTATTAAATAATGCATCAACAATTGTCGAACTAATTCCTCTGGTTGCCAGACAAGATACTTCTTTCTAATAAGGTCGAATACCCACTTTTTATTTTGAACGGTTTTTACTTTAAGGTCTTTTTGAAAAGCTAATAAGTTTAAATCTATTTTCATTGATAAGAATGTTTGTGTTGCGGGTTGCTGAAACCCGCAACCCGCAACCCGTTTTCACTCCCTTCTCCATGTCAATTTATTATCGTCTACCTGTTCCAAAAAGCCTTCGTCTACTAAATAATTTAGGGTCGTCAAAACGATTTCTTTACGTTTAGGAGCAAACGATTCTTGAATTTCTAGGACACTTAAGGGTTCTTTTACTAGAACTTGTTTAATTTTTACTTTATAGCGGACATAAGCAGCTTCATCAATATCTGCTTTATTTCTTCCTGTGCATACATCACATTGACCGCACAAAGGAGCTTCTTCTTCGCCAAAATAACCCAGTAATTGTTTATTTCGACATCGGTTTTGTTCTGCGTATTTGATAGCAGCTTGAATACTTTTAAGGTATCGCTCTTTTCTAAATTTAAATAATTCATAATCGATGGTCAGGTTTTCAGCGGCAACCCGTTCTTTTAAAAAAACGATTTGTGGTTGGTCTTTTTGAGGAAGGTATTGAACAATCCCATCCGCCTGTAATTTTTTTAAGGCGAATAGTAATTCCTTTTCGGGTATCTTGAGGAAATAAGCTAATTGGGATTCTTTAATTCGGACAGGTCCATTAAAAACCCCTTGATAGGCTTGTAATATTTTCTTTATTATACGGTCCATTTTCTTATTCCTCAATTGATAATCATAAAGTACTTCTCTATTTACCTTGAGGTATAAAGTGGGCGGAATAAAAACAGATTCACTCATCACTAACCACCCCGCTTGACTCAGTAATTTTAGACTATTATAGGTTTTTAATACCTCCAATTGAAAATTTTTGGTAAAATCTGCAATGTCAAAATCATAACTTTTACCAATTCCTCCTCCCGTTGCTAATTGCAAATAACTACCCAAGGCGCGATAAACTTGACGGATACTAAGCAGGCTTGGAAAGGCATTTTTATAAGCATTTTCTAAACGTGTTTTATCTTCTGGTCCGTATAATAAAACAGCATAGGCTTTTTTTTCATCTCGACCCGCACGACCCGCTTCTTGAAAATAAGCTTCCAGACTATCTGGTAAGTCTAAATGAATGACGGTGCGCACATCTGACTTGTCGATACCCATTCCAAAGGCATTCGTACTAACAATGACTCGTGTTTTATTCTGCACCCATGCATCTTGTTTAACGGAGCGTTGCTCAGGAGAAAGGCCTGCATGATAAAAATCAGCACTAATTTTTTGACGTTGTAAATATTGGGCTATTTCTTTGGTTCTTTTTCGATTGCGGGTATAAATAATGCTAGTGCCAGGTACTTTTTGAAGAATATTTATTAAATTCTTCATCTTATTCGCTTCCTTTAAAACGACATAAGACAAATTGGTTCGTTCAAAACTTTTCTGAAATACATTTTTTGTTGGAAAATTTAGTTTTTCTTGTATATCTATTATTACATTTTCGGTGGCAGTAGCGGTTAAAGCGATTACGGGTACTTTAGGGTGTAAATCTCTAATTTGAGCAATTTCTAAATAAGGTGGTCTGAAATCGTAACCCCATTGAGATATAGCATGTGCTTCATCTACCGCAATCAAGTTAATATTCATTTTGGCAATCCGCTGCTGGGCTAGGTCACTGAGCAGCCGTTCTGGAGAAAGGTATAAAAATTTAGTTTTTCCATAAATGCAATTATCCAATTCTCGGTCAATATCTTGATAGCGCATTCCAGAATAAATGGCAACTGCTGGTATATTTCTTTTTTTTAAATGTTCAACCTGATCTTTCATCAAGGCTATAAGTGGGGAAACCACTAAACAGATTCCTTCTTTACATAACGCGGGTATTTGGAAACAAATAGATTTGCCGCCTCCTGTAGGTAATAAGGCTAGTGTATCTTTGCCGTCCAATACTGACTGGATAATTTCTGCTTGTAAAGGCCGAAAGGCATCAAAGCCCCAATATTGATGTAGTATCTCTTTGGGTGTAGACAATAGTTTTATTTCAAAAGTACAATTCTCAAATTATATATAGCACCTTAAGAACGCTGAAAAGATAGATTTACATTTTCAAAACTATAAACTACTGATTGCCAGCTAGTTTTTTAATTTTAATTTGCATTCATTCCTTAATCCACTAATCTCTTAATTTCTCCATGGACTAAGGCAGTAACGACTTTATAAACATTCTGTGGCTGATGAGGTCGCCAATTAATATCATTATAATATTTACCAAAATTAAGGTAATATTGTAAACGCATTTCTTTCATCTCATCTTCTATATGTTCTCTGACATTAATCATACAAATCCAACCACCTTCATCCCTACATTCTTCGGCCCACTCTTCATAATAGCAATCATCAGAACCATGAAAATTTAGTACATTCTCACAAACAAGTATAAACTTGTAAATGCCTTCTTTCATTAACAGTTCTATCAAATTACGTTTGAGTAACATCACATCATTTTGAATGGCATCATTCCATTCTCCAATAAATTCTAAAATAGCAAAACCTTCTTCATAATCTTGAAATAAGATTTTTGTGTATAACGTTGGAGAACCAAAATCATCCCATTGTGGATGAATGAAATAATTATAAATCTTGTTAGTATAGTTAAATTCATCATATTCTGTTCCGAAAAAAGGGGACCGCTGATCATCAGCAGCTATATAATCTTTTCTCCATTTGTAATGTGGTTCAATATCGTGCATAAGGATAATTCTTAAATGGGTTTTCAGAAACTTAGCATTTAATTTTTATTTAACATCAGTAAGCCAAGTATGTTTAATGGTAAAGCAAAAATCCAATATAATAAATTTAGTTTTTAAATACACAAGTTGCAATGAAAAAAATAATATTCACGGGACCCGAATCGACAGGCAAATCAACGATAGCAAGTACCGTGGCAAATTTTTATGGAATAGAGTGGGTGAGAGAGTATGCTAGAGGCTATCTTGAAAACTTAGGACGACCCTACCAAGAAAAGGATTTATTAGTCATTGCAAAAGGCCAGTGGCAGGCGGAACAAAAATTAGCCAACTTGGATACTCCTTTTCTGATTTGTGATACCTCTTTATTAGTCCTAAAAATTTGGTCAGAAGTTAAATATGGACGCTGCCATCCTTGGATACTAGCACAACTTCAGCAAGCACCCGCCACCTTATATTTTCTTTGCGATATAGATGTGAAATGGGAATATGATCCATTAAGAGAACATCCTCAACAACGAGCGATCCTATTTGAGCGGTATCGACAAGCATTGGACGCACTAAAAGTGCCATATATTATTATTAGAGGAAATAAAGACCAACGTAAAAGGCAAGTACTAGATATTTTGTCTATTTATGAAAAGTAGTGGTCAGATTAAGGTAATCTGATATAATATATATTCCAAAATAGAACGAAAATTGGCAAGAATAAATGCTTAACTTGTTAAAAAGCTAATCATTTTATAACTTACAAGTATAATGTGAAAATATAGTTCTTCTATACAAGATAATTTCCTCACTTTTTTTTTTGATTGAATCCCTGAAGGTGCCTTGAAGTTCGAATATCTGTCCTAGAGAAAGAACTGGGCACCATTCAAAGGATTCATCTTCAACTATTTAGAGAGATTTGGGGAGGGAGTGTTTTACACTCCCTCTAACTTTTTCCCACACTTTTTTCTTTTCAACTATTTTTCTTTTTATTCCTGCACTATTTTCTTCTCCTCTATCTTTCTTTGGTTTTTATACTGTATTTATACTGATTTTTGTGTGTACACAAAAAAAAGAATTTTATTTGATAAGTCTTAACAATATTTTCAAAAGTTCATTACTGCATTTAATGGTGCTTATTGTAAGTGTTTTTATGATAAGTAATTGATATTGAGGTGATTAGTTAATTGTAAAATGGTAAATTTGTTACCCTTTTATGGAGTGGTGAGTAAATATAAATTGTACGTAGTGAAATTCAATGAAAATAGGTCATTTTAGAATAAAACAAGGGTTGTACGAAGTTTATAAAAATTGGCTGGCGCAA
>Ga0209831_1004248_pt1 | contig 11337 bp, 6 predicted proteins | sample Maine_Asex4_meta_FD_187451 | JGI IMG/M metagenome (GOLD analysis project Ga0209831, IMG submission 187451) | Marine algal microbial communities from Maine, USA - Maine_Asex4_metaG (SPAdes) (version 2) | ecosystem: Host-associated > Algae > Red algae > Unclassified | place: Maine, USA | collected...
ACACTGTGTAACACCAAAAAAAATAAGATTGAAAACTTGCTAAGCAGCTTCCGGGAGGAGGCTGCTTTTTTTTTGTTCCCACGGCTATGAGTTGAAATTTTTTATAAAGGTATACATCGCTGCATTACCAATCCTCCAACCAATCCGACCGATGCTCAAAGATTTCTTTTACCCGCACAGAAAACCTCTTAAATTTGTAGCGACTTAAAAAACCAAGATGAAATGTAAGCTATTCCTCATTTAGAGGGATAGCTTGTTTTTGGTATTGATCGTTGATTTTTCACATAAAAAAGGATCATTAAAAGAATAACTTATAACATTTGGCTGCTTCATTTAATTCTACTTTTCTTTGGTAAAAAACTTATTATGCTACAGCATAACTCCGGATTTTCTAACGAAAAGCAAGCGAAAAATAACAAGCATAGATTGGTATGGATTTACGGGATGAGGCACTAGTGCTGAGTCTTTTCAATTTTTTACTATCTTTAAAGAACGGTACATAAATTAATGCTTTAGACTTGGTTATTTTTGAGCCGTTTCTAAGATAAGGAATGGCGATTAAATAAATGCAGATTCCAGGCAAACTATTTTTTTGTCAATCAAGGACTTAAAATGGGCGTTATGCACTCGCATAATAACCATTTTATCAACATTCCTTAGTAGGTGTTTCACTTTTGAAAACTTTTCTAAATGAAAATAACCAAAGTACTAATCATTGATGATGAACCTAAGCTGAGTAAAGTTTTAAAAATCAAATTGGAACGCTATTGTTCGGATATCGAAGTTGTCGGAGAAGCCCTAAATATAACGGAGGGTTACGAAAAGATAAAAATGTACCATCCCCAGTTGGTCTTTCTGGATATTTCCATGCCGGGTGGATCGGGTTTTGATTTGCTGGATAAATACGAATCCATTGATTTTCAAATAATATTTGTAACCGGTTTTAATGACTTTGTGCTGGACGCCATGAAGGTTAGTGCAATCGACTATTTGTTAAAACCAGTGGCCACCGAAGAATTAAAAATAGCAGTTGAAAAAGCACAAATAAGAATTGACGAAAAGGAGAAGGCAGAAAAGTACCAGCTTCTCAAATATAACCTTAATCATCTGGGTGATCAAAAAGCCCAGATTGCGATTCCTGGAGCCAATACTTTTGTAGTAATAAAAAATATTATTCGCTGCGAAGGCTGGCAAAAATATACGCATATTCACCTAACCGACGGATCGCGTATTTTGAGTTCGTACAATATTGGTGTATTTAAGGATATGCTTATGACTTATGATTTTTACAGTACCCACAAATCTCATCTCATCAACCAAAAATTGATTGTAAAATATTTAAAAGAGGGTGTCGTGATCATGTCCGATGGATCTCGAGTTCCAGTTTCAAGACGTAAAAAGGACGAATTTGTAGAAAAGGTATTAACATTATATGATATAAAAATCAGAAAATAAAACATCCATTTTTTTGTTCAGGATCGTTTAAAAAATAAGTTAGGAATGAGGTATTAATAAATTAAGAATTTTGGGTTAGAGATTTTTGTTGCTAGTAAGGCAAAAAACATGACTGAACCAAGTGAAGGAACCGGAACGGTCGGGCTGCCATAGCCGCGCTATCACGAGGCTTTTTAACCCTGCCCGACTGACAATTCTGTCCGGCGGGGAAGCGTGATGGACAAAGAGGAAGCATAGTGTCTTAATTTATTTTATTAACATTCCCCAAATAACGTCAGCGCAACACATTGAAAATATTTATTAAAAAATACGGATATTTAATTCTCCTCTCAGTTATTAGCTGGAATAACACTTTTGCGCAGTCTCTTTTTTCAAATAATTTTACCGTTTTCCCAGAGGCCGAATGGAATGGAAATTCCCAACAATATCCTTTTGATATATTAATTGACCAGCAGGGTATACTTTGGTTGGCAACCAGTAGTGCATTGGTAAGATGGGACGGACAACGCAAAAGAATATACGATAATCAGGCTACCCACGGTTATACCGCACAGGGTACTTTTTTTAGCAAAATATGGGAAGTAGATGATCAAACCTTGCTGATTCAATCGCAAAATAAAAGCCTGATGCTTTCCCTTTTACACAAAAATCAGGCAACTACCGTTCCCGTCCTTTTTAATTTTCCCGTAGGTACAAAAAAAGACGGGTTTATCGTAGACGTTTTTCAGCGTGCTGATCAGGCTATTTTTTCGGTGCTCAATTATGGTAACAAACTGGTAATTTATAAATTAATCGCGCAAAAATTTGAACCATATGCTACCATTCCATTTCCTTCGTCCATTGATCTGAAAATAATTAAAACTGCTTATGCCGATGGCGCTTTCTGGATTGGGGTACAGGGAGAAGGCATCTGGAAGTGCACGGAACGGGAACAACAAAAGATCTTTGATTTTAAATCTCTAAAAGATAATTCCAGTCTTATCCTCAATTTTCTACACGCAGATCGACAAGATAGACTCTGGCTCTCAATTAATGCTGGCGACCGATTGTACCAGTGGTTGACAGAAAAACAAAAGTTTGTCAAATTTAAAATTCCATGTACTATAAACATTGAGACGATCGAAGAAGATCAGATCGGAAATTTACTCTTTGTAAGTGGTCGCTATCCAGAGTCAATCAATGAGATGCATTTGCTTATGGATACTACATGGGTCGATTATACGCCTTTGTTAAAACCTGAGATGATCACCTTTCATCCCTCGCAAGATTTAAAATCTTCTTTTATTGCTCATACGGTAGATAACGTTGAAATAATTATTTTACAACAGAAAAAAGTAAAAACACTTTTAAAAAAAGTACTAACTCCCAATAACAGATTTGGCAATATTATCAAAGGAATCAACGAAGATGCAGAAGGTAATATTTATTTTTTAGAAGAGTCTAATGGTTTTCATAAAATGAACAAAAAGGATGGGGAGATTACGACAATCATTTTAAAAGATGAAAAAGGAGAAGCATTGGATTTTAATTGCGGAGGAGCAATTCATCGTGATAAATTCGGAAACATCTGGTTTAAGGTTTGTAATAAAAACAGACACGGCCGACTGGTTAAGTTCAATCCAGCAACAGAGACTGCTACTTATTTTAAAATACCTGAATTAATCCGCGATATTGCGATGACCGAAAAGGGTATCTGGGTAGTCTCGCACGATTTTAATGATAAACGGGGAAAGGTGTTCTTTTTTAATATAACCACCGAAAAATTTACGCCACTACGGATCACTAAAAAAGATAAAAAAGAAACCACTTATTTTCCCGAACCCCGATTTTGTTGGTATACAAACGATTCTACCATCTGGATCGGTACGATAAAAGGACTCGTCCGGGTAAATCCTATAACCAAAACAAGCGAAATCTTTACCCGTGAAAATAGTCCATTAAAAAATGACCGAATCATTTCTATTCATCAGGACCAAAATGGGGTTTTAATATTGGGAACTTACGGTGGAGGAGTACAAGTATTCGATCCGGTAAAATTAACCAATCAGGCTTATAACAGGAAAAACGGATTGTGCGACGACGTAGTGTGTGGAATTTCGCCTGTTGACAAAGATCATTATTGGATTACCACATTTGAAGGAATCTCTTACTGGGATCGTTCTTTGGGAATATTTACCAATTTTAATAAATCTCACGGTTTTTCTGAAATGGAATTTAATCGTTTTGCTTACTACCAATCAAGGGAGAAAGATATCTTTGTGGGCAATGTTAACGGAGCCAATCAATTTCGTACCGATTATTTAATTGATACACTTGGATCTCACAGACTGGGACTAGCGTCGATCACTGAATACTATGGCGAAAAAGATTCTTTGGCCGTCCGAGAACTGGCCCTAAATACGGTTCAAACTATTAGGCTATCTCACAATCTGACTTTTCTGCAACTTGACTTTTACATCAACGATTTGGCGGGTGGTGTAAACAGCAAAGTATATACCAAACTTACGGGTTATGACAGTGATTGGATACTGGCAGAAAATCATTCTGTCCGTTATAGTTTACTTCCCCCCGGGCATTATCAGTTGTTGGTTAAGGGTTATTCTGCACAGGGAGTTCCGGTAGCCACACAATTAAGTTTTGAATTAATCGCCGAAAAACAGTTGATCGAACAGTGGTGGTTTCGGATCGTTTCATTTGTTCTGTTCATCGGACTAATTTCCCTCTTTGTCCGATATCGTACGCATTTGACCAGAACAGAGTTAAAACAAAAAGCAGGTATTCAACGTAAGGTTGCTACTCTAGAGTTGCAAGCCCTGCAAGCGCAGCTAAATCCTCACTTTATTTTTAATGCTTTGGGAGCTATTCAATATTATATTCAGGTCAATGATATACATGCCGCAGATTTGTACCTTACCCGATTTGCACAATTGATGCGCAGATATCTGGATGGCTCCAAAGAAAAAATGATCAGCCTTAAAGATGAAATTGAACTCCTGAAAATTTATACAGAACTGGAGCGGATACGTTTTGAAGAAAAATTTAGCGTTCGAATTATTTATGATAAAAATATGGTTATGGAAGATATTACATTTCCTTCTATGATGATTCAACCTTTTGTTGAGAATGCCATCAACCACGGACTTTCTCCCCGTAAAGACAAATTAGGAAAACTGGAGATTTATTTTCATCAAAAAAAACAACATCTTATTTGCCGAATCAAGGACAACGGAATTGGCAGAAAAAATGCGCTCCAAAATCGTCGAAGAGGCCATAAAAGCCGCGGAATGAATATTCTCGAAGAAAAAATTCAGGTGATGAAATTAGCGGACCTCGCTGATATTACCGTAGATATTGCTGACCTATATCCAGAAAAAAAAGAATATCCTGGAACCATTGTTACTTTGCGTTTTACGGAACTGGCTGATGAGGTTTAGGAATGAGGTATAAATAAATCAGGTTTTTATTAGACTTGTTATCCACCCATCTGCCCCTGCATCATCTCCCCGTACGTAGCATACCCCACATTCACCGGCGAAGCAATCACAAAAAGCTCGACTCCTTCTTCCGTTTTCAATTCCAGCTGCTCCGCATTTTCAATAATAATAAAATCGTCCGGGCTTACTGATTTACCATCAAAAGTTCCCGATCCATTTAATACATAAATTGAATAAACCTCATCGGGTCGTAACGTAATCGTCTTTTCTCTTTGCGCTCCTTTTAATCCCCAGCGAGCAATCGTCACCCCCGGCGTATCCATCGTCAAGGGCGCTTCCGGCGTACCCGTGTAAGTAACCACGTCCAATCCATCCCGATCCTCCGTCGGAAAATCCGCAGCGGGATAATCATCATAAGTCGCTTCCTGCTGCATCGTTTTATTAATATTCGGATCCATCCAGATTTGAAACATCACCGCATCTTGCGCCATAAATTCCGCGTGACTGATTCCTTTCCCCGCCCGGATAATCTGAACATCGCCTTTCTCCAAATCCCGCCAGCCGTCAAGCTTGGTATCAAAATGTCTAATCTTTCCATTCAAGACAAAGGACATAATTTCAAATCCCTGATGCGGATGCAGACCGATGGTACTGTCTACTTTGGCTTCGGCATAGGCCCAATAAAAAAGGGTGGAATAGGCTTTTGTTCCACCTTCGCGTGGAAAACCGATGGGTTTGTTTTCGATGATTTGACCGTTATTGAACTGACCGTAGGCTTGTTCTTTTTTTTGGATGATGGTAAGTGACATAGAAATTTTTTTTGAAAAATTTTGCTTTTGGCCATTGGCCATTAGCTATTTGCTTCCTTCTGCCGCAATTTCAGTCGTGTGAATACTAAAAAGCAAGCCGGATAATTTTGTAAAATTCTTTCTATAACAAAAATTATTCAAATTAGGTTTAGTAACGACTATTTAACAGGTCCGTTATAAAGTACAAAGGTCTATTCTGCTACCGAACAAGCGCTTGTTCAAATTTTCGTGATTATACAAAATTGGAGCAAAAAGGCTTATTTTTACCTATAGATTTATGCTTTTTTCTAAAATCGCTTCTTTAGGAACTTTTTCAAGTTTGGCTGCGTAAATACTAAAACACTTATTTTCTAAAAGGAGCAAAAAGGTACTACTTGTAGAGTACGTTTCTAATCCAATAATTTTTTACAATGATTAACATCACCTTACCCGACGGCTCCGTCCGTTCTTACGAATCCGGCGCTACTTCCATGGACGTCGCTAAATCCATCAGCGAAGGACTCGCCCGCAACGTACTTTCCGCCCGTGTTAACGGCGAAGTATGGGATGCCAACCGACCCATTGACCACGATGCAAAAGTAGAATTGTTGACCTGGAGGGATCAAGATGGTAAAAAAACTTTCTGGCATTCTTCGGCGCACTTGATGGCAGAAACCCTCGAGGCCGTTTATCCGGGTATCAAATTCGGAACAGGACCAGCGATTGATAATGGTTTTTATTATGACATAGATCCGGGAGAACATAAAATTTCTTCGGATGATTTTCCAAAAATTGAGAAAAAGTTTTTAGAATTAGCAAGAGAGAAATCAGCTTTTGTTCGAAAACCTATTTCAAAAGCAGATGCACTAAAATATTTTTCTGATAAAGGAGATGAATATAAAATCGAGTTGATCGAAAAGCGGGGCGAAGACGAAGCACTTACTTTGTACGAGCAGGGAAACTTCGTCGACCTTTGTCGTGGACCACATATCGAACATACTGGAACTATAAAAGCTGTAAAACTCACCAATGTAGCGGGCGCTTTCTGGCAGGGAGACGATAGCCGTCAGCAGATGACGCGGATCTACGGAATCACTTTTCCAAAACAAAAAGAACTAAAAGAATATCTGGAACTACTGGAAGAAGCAAAAAAGCGCGATCACCGGAAGCTAGGAACCGAACTAGAACTGTTTATGTTTTCGGAAAAAGTGGGCGCGGGTTTACCGATTTGGTTACCCAAAGGAACGGCTTTGCGGACGCGGCTGGAAGATTTTCTAAAAAAAGAACAAATCAAGCGAGGTTACCAGCCAGTTATTACACCACACATTGCGAAGAAAGATTTGTACGTTACTTCCGGTCATTACGAAAAATACGGCGAAGACAGTTTTCAGCCGATTCATACGCCCCGAGAAGGCGAAGAGTTTTTACTCAAGCCGATGAACTGTCCACACCACTGTGAAATTTTTGGCCATCGTCCACATTCTTACAAAGAACTGCCGATTCGGATTGCCGAGTTTGGAACGGTCTATCGGTACGAGCAAAGTGGGGAGTTGCACGGCCTGACGCGGGTTCGTGGATTTACGCAGGATGACGCGCATATTTTTTGTACACCGGATCAGTTGAAAGAAGAGTTTTTAAATGTGCTTGATCTGACGATGCACGTGATCAAGAAATTAGGATTTGAGGATTTTACGGCACAAATTTCTCTGCGTGATCCGGATAATAAGGCAAAATATATTGGTTCGGATGAAAACTGGGAGAAAGCAGAAAAAGCGATTATCGATGCGACAAAAGAAGCAGGTCTGGTGACAACCACGGAATTGGGCGAAGCCGCTTTCTATGGTCCCAAACTGGATTTTATGGTCAAAGATGCGTTGAAACGTAGTTGGCAACTAGGTACTATTCAGGTAGATTATAATTTACCAGAAAGATTCGAACTCGAATATGTTGGTGCCGACAATCAACCACACCGTCCCGTGATGATTCACCGTGCGCCGTTTGGTAGTATGGAACGATTTATCGGGGTATTGATCGAACACTGTGGGGGTAAATTTCCGTTGTGGTTGATGCCCGAGCAATTTGCGATACTACCGATCAGTGATCGTTTTAATGAGTATTGTGAAAAGGTGTTAGCGGAACTAGCGGCAAAGGATGTTCGAGGTTATATTGATGATCGTAGTGAAACGATCGGTAAAAAGATTCGCGATACCGAGTTAAAGAAAATTCCTTTTATGCTGATTGTTGGTGAAAAAGAAGCCGAAGCAGGACAGGTCGCATTGCGGGTACAAGGCGATGGAGATAAAGGAAGTATGAACGTAGAGGAGTTTGCGGCGTATATTGAAGAGCGGTTGTAAAAACAGAGGGTGTTCATTTTAGGGATGAGGAAAAGAACTTCTGCACTTTTAATACCCGAAGGCACTAAGGAACAACGATCTAATAGATTCAGAATTATGACTAATATTTTTTGTGCCTAACTTCGTTTAAAATACGCGCCATAGCTACGGCTATGTCTGTGTTTTTCAACTCGTTATACACAAAAACTACCTACTCAAAATTTCTTAATCTATTTAATCCTCGTTCCTAAGGAATGAGGTATTAATAAATTAATAATGTAGGCTGAATTGAACATTTAGTCTACATTTTCCATTAAAATAATACGCTTCAGAAGTTGACCGATCACCAAATCAGGAATGATATTTGCTATTAAATTATTAATAGTTTTGCAATATGAAGGCGAATGCAGCATGTTATTGCTCGCTTGATGTTAAATTCCGTTAAACTTTTCGAGCATATTTGAATAACTGGAGATAAATCCCTACTTTGGGAATTGAATAACGAAGAAATTGACGAATAGATGAAGCAAACTTTACTTTTAATTATACTATCCTTTTTTCTAACTGCTGGCCTGTCGGCCCAATCTACGTACGCAATGGCGAGTACGACACACCAGCCTACCAGGAAAATCAAAATTTTTCCCAATCCAACGGCGGATTTTATTGGACTCAGCTCGGATAAAGGTGTTGGAACGATTCGCATCCTGAATTTGATCGGAAAAGAAATTCGACAATTTGAAGTGACCGAAGGTCAACGCTATAGTGTAGCGGATCTGGAAAATGGTATGTACTTGATCCAGTTGGTTAGCAAAGAAAATAAAATAATTACTACTCGGCGACTGCGAAAGCTTTAGGCTGAATTTAAGATCGGGTCATAAAAGCGCAGTAAGAAACCAGTGTTTCTTGCTGCGCTTTTTATTTGTGGATTTTGATCAGTTAAAATGGGGGTTAAATAAATCATCTAAGGTTGGGTATTGGCTAGTGCTTCCGGAACTAAATTGCTGGGTATATTGATCAACGTAGGAACAAGGCATTGCCTTGTTCCTACGTTGATCTGTTAACTTAACCTTCGGCAGTCTTTTTTGAGTTTTTCAAATACTTTAGCGTGCGATACCTATGCATTGGGAGGGCCGATTAACTAATTTCTAACGAAAAGCAGGCGAAAAATAACAAGCATAGATTGGTATGGATTTACGGGATGAGGCACTAGATAGCTAATGCCAATGGCTAAGGAACCGTTCAAAAATAATTTTACACTTTTCACAAGTCACCGTTCCTTTACAAAGTCCTCATTTTTGACTTATTCACTCCATAATTTGGCGAAATTTCGCTAAAATGCTTATCTTAGTGGATCTTCTAACCAAACAAAAAGCACTCTATTATGGCCGAATATATGAGCATGAACACCCTCCGTTTTATTTTGCATGATGTCCTCGACGTACAACAATTAACTCAATTCTCCCGCTTTAAAGATTACGACAAAGAGAGTTTTAATATGTTACTGGATTCCATCAAGGCATTTTCCGATAAGGAAATGTATCCGGTATTTAAGGAAATGGACGAAAATCCAGCTCGCTACGAAGACGGAAAAATTATTGTTCATCCGGTTGTAGAGACGATGATGAAAGCGGGTGGAGAGAATGGGTATATTGGTTCTACCTTTGATTATGAAATAGGTGGTATGCAGCTACCACACGTAATTGAAACGGCCAGTGCGCACATTATGCAATCTGCCAATAACAGTCTTCCTGGTTATCCTGCATTAACGGGTGGTGCCGCTAATTTGATTATCAGTTTTGGTAGCAAAGACTTGATAGATAAGTATGTTCCCAACATGATGAAAGGTGAATGGGGCGGTACGATGTGTTTGACCGAACCTCAGGCGGGTAGCTCACTTTCGGATATTACCACGTCTGCAACCCGCAACGAAGACGGAAGTTTTAACATTACCGGACAGAAAATATTTATTTCTGGTGGCGATCACGAATACGCAAGCAATTTTGTACACTTGGCTTTGGTTAGAATTGAAGGAGCACCGGCGGGAACAAAAGGTATTTCGCTTTTTGTGATTCCTAAAAATAGAATTGCAGAAAACGGGGACTTAACGCCTAACGACGTAATCACCGCCGGAGATTTTCAAAAGATGGGACAGCGAGGTTACTGTACGACGCATTTGGTTTTTGGAGAAAATAGTGATTGTAAAGGTTGGCTCGTAGGAGCAGAAAACAAAGGTCTGAAATATATGTTTCAGATGATGAACGGTGCCAGAATCGACGTAGGAATGACTGCCGCTTCGACCGCAACGGCTGCTTATCACGCTTCCTTACAATACGCAAAAGAAAGACCACAGGGTCGTCGAATTCTGGAAGGTGGCAAGAAAAACGTAGAAGCAGAACAAACTTTTATTATCAACCATCCGGATGTAAGAAGAATGTTATTATTGCAGCGCGCCGTCGTAGAAGGATCACTTTCTTTATTGTTCCAAACTTCACTCTACCACGATTTGTCGATGCAAAGTACCGACGAAGCAGAACGGGAACACTACCACGATTTGCTGGAAATTCTTACACCAATAGCCAAGACTTACCCCTCTGAGATGGGACGAGTATCTATTAATAATGGTTTACAAATTTTGGGTGGCTATGGATTTTGTACCGACTTTCCACTAGAGCAGTATTATCGGGACATCCGGATTATGGCATTATACGAAGGAACCACGGGTATTCAGTCGCTGGATTTACTGGGTAGAAAAGTGACCATGAAAAATGGCGCAGCGATGAAGCGATTGACCAAAGAAATTATTGCAACGATCAAGGAAGCGAGTACCTACGATGACCTGAAAAAATACGCGGAGACGCTCAAAGAGGCTTCCAAAACACTCGAAGCTTCGTTGATGCATTTATTGCAATTTGCGATGGAAGGAAAGCACGAGCGCTACGTGGCGGATGCGACTATCTTTATGGAAATGATGAGTAATATTGTGATTGCGTGGCAGTGGCTAAGCATGGCGACGGTGGCGAAAAAAGCTTTGGTAACGGACGATCAGACTTTTACTACTAACTTTTACGAAAACAAAATTACCACGATGCAGTTTTATTTTAAATATGAATTACCAAAAATTGCGTCGGCGCAAATCACTTTGATGCATGAGGATAATTTGACAATTCCGGAGGTAAAGGAAGAAGTGTTTTAGATAATTGACCGATCCCGAGGAACGAGGGCGACGCATCTATCATGACAGTACAGCGCGAGGAAAGGCACCGCGTAAGCGGACGGGATGGCAATTTTTGATGTGCTGATTGTGATGGCGATGATCCTATATGTCAA
>Ga0209831_1004251_pt1 | contig 11331 bp, 16 predicted proteins | sample Maine_Asex4_meta_FD_187451 | JGI IMG/M metagenome (GOLD analysis project Ga0209831, IMG submission 187451) | Marine algal microbial communities from Maine, USA - Maine_Asex4_metaG (SPAdes) (version 2) | ecosystem: Host-associated > Algae > Red algae > Unclassified | place: Maine, USA | collected...
GCCTTTCAGGTCCGAGGCGAAGGGCGCCCTGGTCGTGCCCTCGCAGCTCGGGCAGGTCTTGATCTGGGCATCGACGTGCTCGACCGTCTTCTCGAACACGATGTCGATGCGCGTGCGTCGCTCGTGATCCGCGGCGGCCACGTCCGACAGATCCTCCCCGCAGCAGGCGCAGGTGCGCACCTCGAGGGTCTGGCTCGTCTCGACGGTGCGCGTGTTGCCGGCCCGCCGAGTCTGATCTGCCGAGCCCCTGGCCTGGGTGCCGGGCCTGGTGGCGCTTTCGTCCTTGCCCGTCCGGGAGGGCGGCAAGCTGGAGTTGGCGCTGGTCTTCCTCGTCGTCTTCTCCGGCGAAGATGGCGACCATCAGCTCCAGGAGCACGAACACCGCGCTCATCAGCACCCGGGTCTCGTCGGGCACCTTGCCCGCGGACGCCAGCGCGCCGTACTCGCCCTTCAGTCGGGCGAATTCGTCGCGCAGGGAGGCGGTGTTGACGGTGTGCACGCTCTACAGATGGGCGCCGATGGCGCGAAAGCAAGGGCCTCGGGCAGTCCCCGTCCAATTGCCAAGGGCTCGAGGGTAGGAGCAGTTACGCTCGAAGAACCTAACGCGACGGCCTCCCCGGCACGGGATCAGCCTCCCGAGCCGGACCGGCCCGACGTACCGCTCGGGGCAGTCGATCGACACCCGATCGTCCGGGACTCGGCCATCTTGCCGACGCGACCGCTCGAGGCGTTCGTCAACACCCTTCGGCTCTGGCTCGACAACCTCCTACCCGGCGGGATCGTCTGGGGTCATCCCCGGGTCGGGAAGAGCCTCGCGATCCGCTACGTCATGGACGACACCGAGAGACTGCTCGGGGGCGCCGATTCCGGTCTCGCTTCACAGCAGCTGGGATCCGACCCATTCGAGTCTGTCGGAGAACCACTTCTACACAGCGCTTCTCCAGGCGGCCGGCTACTCCCTCGACCGGCCCGCAACAGCCGCCATCCTGCGCCAGCGCACGATCGACTTCATGATCGATCGTGCGCGGAGCGCGGACGAGCATCGCTACCTCCTGTTCATCGATGAGGCGCAGTGGCTCGCCAAGGTTCAGTTCCGCTACCTGATGGACCTGCACAACCAGCTCAAGATCGCCGACGTCCGGCTGATCACCGTGCTGGTCGATCAGCCGGAGCTCCTGGCGATCAAGGCGTCGATGAGAAAGACCGGCCAGACCCAGTTGCTCGGCCGTTTCATGACAAGCACCCATGCGTACGAGGTTGTCACCAGTCAGACCGACTTCGCCCGTCTGTGTCGCGCGATCGACGCGCAGTCGGAGTACCCGATCGGATCGAACGTCTCCTTCACGCGCTACTTCGTGCCGCGTGCCTTCGAAAACGGATGGCGCCTCGAAGCCCAGGCTAGCGCGATCTGGACCCGGCTCGAGCAGATACGCCGGGAGCAAGGGTTGTCGAAGGTGGACGAGCTACCTATGCAAGGTCTGACAGCGCTTCTCCGGGGGCTCCTTCGAACGCTCGCGGCCGAAGATGCCGACGATCTCGTGCTCCGACGTCCGGCGATCGACGAAGGGATCTACGGGGTCGAGCTCCATGAGGCTCGATCTGAAGCTCCTGTCGATCGATCGTGACGTTCTCTGGCTACCCGGCTGGAAGGAACGTCCGAAGCACGAGCAAAGGCGTCTGCTCACTCGTCTGGTACGCCAGGAACGTTGGGTCATGGACGGCAGAGGCTCGTCGACCTTCGACATCCGGCTACCGCGTGCCGATCTGGTGCTGTGGGTGCGCGTGCCTCGTTGCGTGGCCTTGATGGGACTCGCCCGCCGGGTGATGCGCCACTACGGGCGGGTGCGGCCCCGACATGGCCAGCGGGTGCCCCGAGCCGCTACCCGACCGGGAGTTCCTGTCCTACATCTGGCACTTCGAGAAGGTGCACGCCCCGCGGTTCGTGCAAGGCTTCGATGCGCACGGGCCGGAGGTGCCGGTCGCCGTGCTTCGAACCCGCGACGAGATCGCGTCGCTGCTTCGGGAGCTCCGTACCCTCGCCGCCCGGTGACCCGATCAGTTCGCCGTCGTCGGATCGAACGACGCCACGTCACCGGGTCCTGCCCCGGCAGATCATTGTGCCCCGGGGCGTTCCCGAGTGCAGATCCTTCTCGGCAGGACCGGCTCTCGACACTCGTGGTGGGGAACGCGGCAGTCGTGGAGACCGACCGCGGTGATCGCGTTGCCTCGTCCGGAAAGGACGGAGAAGCCGAAGCGTTCGTCGGACAGCGCGCCGGGGCGATCCCGGGCAGGATGGGCCTACCCGTTCGCGACCGGCGCGCGGGCCCGTGACGAGAGAATCGGAGGGCGCCGCTCGATGAACGACGAGTACTCGATCCGAGAGCTGAGCGCCGAGCAGTTCGAGCCACCGTTCGCCCGACACGTAGGCGCCGTCTTCGGGGGCGTGCATGACTATTCGCTCGACGACCTACTCGACGATGCGGAGCGAGCGCAGGTCGAACGTTTGGGCCGACGACTCGGCTCCCCCTGGACGCTGCGGCTCGGCGCGTTCGACCACGAGGACCGCTTCGTCGGCTGGACGTGGGGTCGGCAGGAGAGCCGGCACGCGTTCTACATGATCAACTCGGGCGTGCTCGCCGAACATCGACGCCGAGGTGTCTACACCGCGCTGATCGATCGGTGCGTGGCCGCCGCGTTCGACCAGGGCTTCCAGCTGGTCTACTCGCGGCACTGCGCGACCAACAATGCTGTGATCATCCCGAAGCTGAAGGCCGGCTTCGTGATCTCCACGATGGAGATCGATGATCGTCACGGCGTGCTCGTGCACCTGCGCCGCTACGCGAACACCGACCGACACCGAATCATGGACTACCGGTCCGGACAACGCGGTCCGGACGAGCGAATCAGGAACCTGTTCGGACTGTAGGGTTCACTTCACGAGAACCTCACCGTCGCGCAGGGCGCGGAACGGCATGCCCGACTGCGCCAACCGCTCGACGACAACGCCGGCCGTCGCCGACTCCCGATGATCCGACCGGTGATGGGGGACTATCACGCCGTCCACCAGCCCGAGACCCTCCCACAGGACCTGTGCCGACGGGTAGGCCTCCGGAAGGTCGTCGATCCGATCGAGCAGCTCGATGCCGCGCAAGGAGGTGCCGGCAACCACGGCGCCGGCGCTGTAGCCACCGTAGACGAGACTCCCCTCATCCAGCGGACCCCGGAACACGTCTGCGAACCCGGACAGGCGCATCGCGAGGTTCAGCACGAACGCGTTCCCACCCGTCGCCCAGAAGAAGGACACCGATGCAAGGGCGGATACGAGAGCGGATCGATCCGCGAAATGGTGGCGCAGATCGATCTCGACGACTCGATAGCCGAGCACCTCAGCACGTCTCGCTCCCGATCGAGGATCCTCGCGCGAGTGCTCTCATCCACGTTGTCGAGCGCATTCGCGCACAGACCGACCGCGCGGCCGGCCGGTACCCGATCCAGCAACCAGTCGGTACGGTCTCCCATGCGGTAGTAAGACAGGCAGTAGCTCACGAACGTCGGCTCGAGAATCGTCCGTCCGACGGGGACCTGCGGCACGAGACCGGCAGGCAACGATCCGCCGAACGAGGAAGCCACATCACGGTCGTGCGGGCTCGTACGGCGTGCCCTGGTGGTACACCAGCTGCCACCGCCCGCCGATGTGCGCTCACATCGAGGAGCGGCGGGCGTGTTCCACCCCATCGGGGTACGTTACCTGCGAGTCGTAGACCGTCAGCACGCAGCCGGGCCGAAGCTCACGAGCGTCGAACCCAGGCAGAGGGAGGCGCGCCTCGAAACGCGCCGTCCGAACCGGGAAGTAGCCGGCGCGCACGTGTCGTCGACCGGAGCGACCGACCTCGGTGAAGTCGGCGTGCAGGTGCTGATCCGGCCACCGTTCGTCGCACCGGGTGACGGGATCCCACATCCCCTCCTCGAGCCGGCGGATCTTGTCGAAGTCCGCCGGCGCCGTCGCACCCCGTTCCACGTCACGATCGGTCATCGACCCCTGTTCCGGCCCCGTCCGGGTAATCACCCTGTCAGAGAACCAGCGTGCCTTGGTGGTAGAGGATGACCCAGTCGCCGGCATCGGACTTCCGCCACAGCGTGGAACGACGCGTCACGCGCTCGAGCCTGGGCTCGGGCTCGGGCTCGGGCTCGAACATCGTGTAGGTGACCAGATACGTGCGCTCGGCGATCTCGCGGACCTGGAAGTCCTCGATGTGCCAGAGCGCGCGGGTCGGCTCGCGGTAGCGCTTCTCGAGCGCCTCGAGACAGTAGGCGCGCCCGTAGCGTCGGCCGCTCGCGCCGACCTCCCAGAAGTCCGGGGCCGTACCGCGCACCCGGTCCTCGTGCGAGACGCCGGCGCCCTCGCGGTGGAAGAGCGGCTCGCGCGATCTGAGCTCCTCGGCGATCTCCGCCAAGTGCGGTTCGGTCGCGAAGCTCGGCTCCATCGGCGCGACCACGTCGTCGTGAACGTAGGTGCCGTCGATGACCTCGACGCCGTATCGATTCGTCACGAATCCCCCCCATCCCCGGTTCGGTGAAGCTCGTAGAGCACGTCCAGGCACCGTTCCTCGTTGTCCCTGCCATCGGTCGTGCGCACCGGCTCGAAGCCGTGGCGTTCGTAGAAGCGCCTGGAGCCGGTGTTCTGCTGGAACGTCCAGAGCCGGACCGGTCCGGGCAGATTCTCCAGGACCGCGGTGAGCATCCTCGTCCCGATGCCTCGCCCGACCGCGCCCGACCGCGCCCGGGCGCAGGTAGAACTGATCGATCCACGACGCGCCGTCCGAGCTCGATGTCGCGATGACGCCGAGTACCTTGCTACCGGACACGGCCACGAACGCGCCGGGCGAGTCGAGCAGCACGTCGCGCACCCAGCCGCGGAAGTCCGGCTCCGGGTGCGCGGACGGCGCGTAGGGCAGAAAGTCTCTTCGGGACGCGAGCATCGTGTCGGCGACAGCACTGGCATCGTCCACCGTTGCCGCTCGGATCGTCACGGTCGCCGAGTCGTGTGGGGTCGGTTCGGTCACCTCTCGATGTTCGCACAAGGGGTCATGAGCGGCACGCATGCAGCGCGCCGTCCACGCACCCGGTGCCCGGGCGTCGGTGGCATCCCTTCGACGTTTCCATCTTCCGGGCTGCAGAGACGTCCCGCCATGGCCGAATGGACCGTTCATCTGCTGAACGCGCGCGGACACTTGGACTCGTCGCAGGCGAGGATCCGCGAGGCGATCGACGCCGTGCATGCTCGGACCCGGGAGCTCGTCGGGCCGATCGTGCTCGACATCGTCGTCGAGGCCGGGCGCGGCCGAGGCATCCCGGAACGCGGTCACGGCGGGCGCGTCCGGTCGGTGGGCCTGATCACGCTCCTGGTGGACCCCGACAACCCGCACTTCGCCGAGAACCTCGGCGAGCCCCTCGAACGGGCAGTCGCGCACGAGCTGCATCACGTGATGCGCCGGGACGCGGTTCCCCGAGGTAGGCGTCTGCTCGACTCGCTCGTCATGGAGGGCCTCGCCGGCCGGTTCGTCGAGGAGCTCTACGGCAGCGGGCCCGAGCCGTGGGAGTGCTCGGTATACGGTGAGTTGCTCAACGAGGTCGCGGCGCATGCGCGGCCGCACGCCCTGCACGACGGATACGATCATCGCGAGTGGTTCTACGGGACGAGAGCCCTGCCGCGCTGGGCCGGGTACACCCTCGGCTACGAGCTGGCCGGCAGACGTCGTGCGCCCCTCGACCGAATCCTGCCGTCCGCGCTCGCCGCGACGCCGGCGGAGGCGTTCCTGCCGGCGCTCGAGGATCTGGCTGGACGCTGACGAGCGCGGTGTTCGGCATCAGCCGGAGCGCCTGCCGACCATGAGCGGCTGATGCATCACGCCGTCGAGGCGGCGGACCTCATCGAACCCGGCCTCGCGGAAGAGCTCCACGAGCTGGTCCACGTCGATGACGTAGTAGCGCGACGTTCCAGCGGTGACCGCCGGCGGACGATCGACCTCAGCCTCGCGAACGAAGTACATCGTCACCTCGTAGCGGTTCTCCCGCCCGTCCCGCGTTTGGACGACGAAGTACCGATGCCCCGCGTGCTCCCGAAAGCCGTAGGGGTGCATCTGCGGCGTGGTGAGATCGTTCTCCGTCGCGTAGTCCCGGATCCCGACCAGAGCGATCCCGCCGGGTCGCAAACACTCGAAGAAGGCCTTCACGGCCCGTGACATCTCAGGCAGGCCTTCCAGGTGCGTTATCGAGTTGTCGGCGCACAGCAGAACGTCGTACGCCTGCGAGCCACGCTTCTCGCAATCGCGCATGTCCGCCACCGAGAAGTCGATGGACAGTCCACGGCACCGTGCTTCGCGTCGGGCACGGGCGACCGCGCCTGCCGACAGGTCCGCCGCCGAGACCCGGTAGCCCCTCGCGGCCAGTCCGAGAGCCTGGGTTCCGATGCCGCACGAGACATCCAGCAGCCGGTGAGGGGCACGTCCGAGCAGACCGGTGATGACGTGATCCAGCGCCACCGCCTGGCGGACGATGGCGGTGTTCCAGTCCTCGTAGATCAGGTGATAGAGCTCGGCGATGTCGTCGTACATAGGCTCCGTTCCAGTTCTGTGTTTGCATCTGGCCGGCGCTGGATCTTCCCGCCTCGAGCCGGCATCGGGGAGGGTCGCGACGATCGATCTCGTCGATACCGGATCGGCGATCACCCCGATCACGTCCGGTCACCGTCCTGGACGGCCTCTGCTTCGTCGCCCTAGAACAGGACATCGTGCGGATACGGCAGCGCGAGGGGCGGCATCCGCCCCCGTGCGACGTACCGCAGCGATGCCGTCTCATCGTCGATCGCCCTTCCGGTCCATCCGATGGCGACACACCGGAACAGCACCACCGTGTACTCGACGTCGTCGCCGTTCGGGTAGCGGTACCGGAACTCGCGACCGCCGAACACGCCGAGCACGCGCTCGGGCTCCACGATCAGCCCGGGCGCAGCTCCTCGATGTAGGGACTCGGGGCCAAGGTCAGCTGGCGCCGACGATCGGCAGACCCGCACGCATCCGGACCTCGTTGGCCTGCAGCCCCGTGTCGTGGGTGCGGGCGCCGTCGAGCCGGAACCCGCGAGCGTCGTAGAACCGACGAGCTCGAAGGTTCGCCTCGAGCACCCACAGCGTCATCGCGTCGCACCCGCACTCGACGGCTTCGGCACTGCAGCGCCGGAGCAGCGATGTACCGATGCCTTTCCCGCTCGCGCCTTCGAGCAGGTAGATCGCGGCGAGCTCGCTGACCGAGCTGCCCGCGAGATCGGGATCGCGGCACGGGATGCAGGAAGCGAAGCCGACGAGCTCGCCCCGCGCTTCGGCGACGAAGAGCGGCCAGTTCTCGCCTCGAACATACCGCTCCCAGAACGCAGCACGCACGCGTTCGTCCTGCGCTTCGAGAACGCTCGCGGGAACGATCCCGGCGTACGCGGATCGCCAAGCGGCCACGTGTACCGTGCCGATCCGCTCGGCATCGTCAACCCTCGCTTGTCTGATCGTGGTCATGCCGTTTCGGCGATGCTCGACGGTTCCGGTCGGAGAAGGCCGAAGTCGTCCCGAACCCGTGCGAGCACCTCGCCCGAGACGGCCGTGATTACCGACCCGTCGTGCCGGCCGGGCTGGTACGGCTCGCCGTCAGAGCGAACCGCCACCCCGCCCGCCTCCCGCACCGCGAGCACCCCAGCGGCGTGGTCCCACGGCCAGGCGCGCACCCCGATGCAGAAGTCGGCGTGACCGAGCGCGAGGGTTCGGTACTCGTGGCACGAGCACGACAGCGTCGCGGTCCGGCCGTATCCGGCCAGCCGCCCGGCCGCCCGGCGCTGGCGTCCGGGGTCCATCAAGTGCAGGGGCACGTAGCCGGACGGCTTCGCCCGGGCGGGCGGCGTTCGGACGTGCAACCGCTCCGCGCCGCCCGACGCACCGATCAGCCACGTTCCGGCCCCGCGCACCGCGACCACCGCGTCGTCCCCGATCGGGTCGTGGAGCAACCCGAGCCGCGTCTCGCCGGCCTCCACCACCGCGACGATCATCCCGAACAGCGCGAGCCCCGAGGCGTAGTTGTGCGTCCCGTCGATCGGGTCGACGACGACGCAGGTGCCGGGCCCGTCGATCCGCTCGAGCAGCGAGGCGTCCGCCGCCACCGCCTCCTTGCCGACGACGCTCGCGTCCGGGAACGCGGCGCGCACGGCCCGCTCGATCGCGACCTCGGCGCCCCGATCGGCATCGGTGACGAGATCCTCGGGCCCGCTCTTGACGTGCACCTGCGCGGGCGACAGCCGTCGAAAGCCCAGCAGGACGTGCTCGCGCGCGGCCTGCCGGACGATGCGCAGCAGCGTGCTCGTTTCGTGGTCGAGTCGCACGTCGCCCTCGCGTGGGACACCGGTGTCGCTCGAGGCTAGCATCCGGGCCGGGCGCGTTCACGAAACGCGTTCCGTCCACCGATCGACATCTCGGAACCCGCATGCCGATGAGCCCCACCGATCCGCTCGGCCAGATCGTCGCGATGGGCGGCGGCGGCTTCTCGACCGAGCCGGACAATCCGCTGCTCGACGACTTCGTGCTCTCGCTCGTGCCGCGCCGACCCGCCCGGGTCTGCTTCGTGCCGACGGCCAGCGCCGACTCGGCGGTGTACCTCGTGAACTTCTACCGTGCGTTCGCCGGCCGCGCCGCGGCGACCGACCTGACGCTGTTCGACGCGCCCTCACTGCGCCGGCGACCGGCGACGACCGCCGAGCTCGCCGGCTTCGTCGCCGAGCAGGACATCCTCTACGTCGGCGGCGGCAGCACGGCGAACCTGCTGGCGCTGTGGCGCGCCCACGGGCTGGACCGTGTGCTCCGGGATGCCTGGATGCGCGGCGCCGTGCTGTGCGGCATCAGCGCCGGGATGCTGTGCTGGTTCCACGGCGGTGTCACCGATGCGTTCGGCGAACTCGACGCCCTGGATGACGGACTCGGGCTGATCGACGCGAGCGCCTGCCCGCACTACGACGGCGAGCCGGAGCGCCGTCCGGCGTATCACCGCCTCGTCGGCGACGGCACGCTGGGTGCGGGCTACGCGGCCGACGACGGGGCCGCGCTGCACTTCCGCGGCACCGAGCTGGTCGAGGCGGTCGGCTCGGTCCCGGGAGCGTCGGCGTACCGCGTCGAGCTCGTCGACGGCCGTGTGGTCGAGCGACCGCTGGAAACGCGCTACCTGGGCAACGTCTGAAGCGCCATCCTGACGATCGGCACGCCAGTGCCATCCTACCGAACCGCCCCCTGTCCCTCGACCGCGAACCCGTGCCGGGCGTAGAAGCCGACCGCGTTCAGCGTCGAGTCGAGTCGGATCGTGCCGTCCGGACTCGGCCGGGCGCGCCGCATCGCGTGCGTCAGCAGCGTCGACCCGACGCCGCGTCCGCCGAGCGCGGGATCGACGTGGACGGCGACGACCGTTCCGGGTGCCGTCTCGCCAAAACCAGCGCCCCCTCCGTCCACCCGCGCGACAAACGGGGCACCGCGGCGGATCGGCTTGAGGTACCCTCGCGATGTGCGCCCGTCCAGCCAGGCCTCGATGACGGTCGGCTCGTAGTGCGCGGAGCACGACGCGCGCACCGCCCGGACGTGGAGCGCGTGGATGGCGCCGGCGTCGTCCTCGACGGCCGGCTCGATACGCACGACACTGTCGTTCACGACGCCCCCTTCCCCCTCGACCGATGTCCGACTCGATCCTCTTCGTGACCGGTGCGTCCGGCTCGGGCAAGACCGCGGCGCTGGAGAGGATTGCCACCCTGAAGCCGTGGGCCCGGCGATGCCATTTCTTCGATTCGATCGGCGTGCCTGGGCCGGCCGAGAGGGCTACCCGTCACGGTGACGGCGAATCCTGGCGGGTATGGGCGACCGGGCACTGGGTGGAGACGCTGCGCGCGGACCCCGAGCCGATCGCGATCCTCGACGGGCAGACGCCGCCGTCGTGCATCCTCGACGCGATGGAGCGTCACGCCGAAGTCCGGTTCGCCATCGTGCTGCTGGACTGCACCTGGGACGTCCGCACGCACCGGCTCGCCGTCCTGCGCGGGCAGCCCGAGCTCGCTTCGGCGGACATGCGTACGTGGGCGGGTCACCTGAAGCGCGAGGCTGAGCGCCTGTCGCTGCCGGTGATCGACACGACGGACCGGTCGATCGACGCGACCGCCAATGCTGTCCTCGAGCACGCTCGCTCCCTGCTTGCCGACGGCGGACTGGTCGGGGACTGACGGACTTTGGAGCGATCGACGACGAGCGCGTCGGTCACGGCTTCTTCGCGCTCGTCGGCTGGGCCAGGCCGTCGAGCGTCCGCAGGACCGACGGCAGCTCCTCGGCGATGAAGTGCCGGTCGGCCGCGTGGAAGTCACTCGGCGGGATCGCCTCGGGCGCCAGCCAGAGGAACGACTGCCGACGCCGTTCGCTCGTCTCGTGCGGGGGCACGGTGGAGTTGGAGCGGAATACCACGAAGGCGATCCGCCCGTCGCCCTCGGCACGATGCACGAAGCTCCCCACCACCCCGCGCCCCCGGAGCCCGGCCTCCTCGAGCAGCTCCCGGCGCGCCGCCGACGCCCACGTCTCGCCCGCCTCGATCGCGCCACCGGGGAACTCGTGCACGAACCCGACTCCCCGGCGGTGACGTCTCTGCACGAGCGCGAGCCCGCGACGCACCACCACCGCCATCGCGAGGTCGCCGGCGACCGGTCCCCCGATCTCGACCACCGGTGGCTCTGGGGAACAGGGTGCGGTCACCGGTGCGCCCTCGTCACCCGTCGCCACGGCGGGTACGGAAGCAGCGCTCCGGTATCCCCGCCGCGATGCCGTACCCCATCGAGCCACGCGTCGACGGTCGGGATCAGCGCCGGAAGCGCGCCGGTGCGCTCGAGCATCGCGGCGACCGTCGCGAGCCAGTGCACAAGACGATCGCGGCACCGGGCCGTACCCCACGCGTCGTCATCCCCGAGCACGCCGTCGAGCACACGCGGCGCGCTCCACAGCAGCTGCACCGCGCACAGGTGGGCGAGCTCGCGCTCGTACGTTCGATCGTCCCCGGCCTGCGGGATCGCGCTCGCGAGCACCTGCCGATACCGGGCGTCCGCCCGGGCGACGAGTCGGCCCGGCTGGGCGCCCGCGCACCAGCACGACGGAAAGCCCATGTGCCACCACGCCGCGTCGAACAGCGCGTGGCCCGGCTGGGCGAACTCGAAGTCGAGCAGCATCACCGCGCCGTCGGGCATCCACAGCGCGTTGTCCGGGCACGGGTCACCGTGCGTCA
>Ga0209831_1004253_pt1 | contig 11328 bp, 6 predicted proteins | sample Maine_Asex4_meta_FD_187451 | JGI IMG/M metagenome (GOLD analysis project Ga0209831, IMG submission 187451) | Marine algal microbial communities from Maine, USA - Maine_Asex4_metaG (SPAdes) (version 2) | ecosystem: Host-associated > Algae > Red algae > Unclassified | place: Maine, USA | collected...
TTCCCGTCGTCGGCACCGGTGCCATCGTCTTGACTGCCCTTGGCTGGTGGCTCATGACTGGCCACTGGGCGCTGAACAACCTGCTCGGCGTCAGCCAGTGCGTCCTCTTTGTGTCCCTTGTCCGCGTGCACGCGGCCGTCACCTCCCTCCGCGTCTGCACCGCGCTCCTTGCCGGCCTGTTTGTGTACGACGTGTTTTGGGTGTTTGCCTCTGCCCACCTGTTTGGCACCAACGTGATGGTCGCGGTCGCGACGCAGGACGCGAGCAACCCGGTCGCCTCCGCGGCGGCGGCGTTGCACCTGCCAGTCGCGCCCGTCGCCCGCCTGGCGCTGCCCGTGAAGCTTGTCTTCCCGACCGGCGACGGCGGGGGGCTAATGCTTGGCCTCGGCGACATTTTTGTGCCGGGCCTGCTCCTGGGGCTGGTCCTCGCCTTTGACCTGACGACGGCCATGGCGGGTGCGCCGCGCCGCCGCCGCGGCTGCTGGCCCGCCGACGGCATTTTCCCGCTCGCACTGGTCGGCTACGCCGCCGGCCTGGTCTGCAGCTTTGTCGCCAATGGGGTGTGGGGGGTGGCCCAGCCGGCGCTGTTGTACATTGTGCCCGCCACCATCGGGCCGGTGGTCGTCGCGACAGCCAGCCGGGGGGACCTCGGCGAGCTGTGGCGGGGGCCGGTCGTGTACGGGTGCTCGCCCGGTAGCAGGGGGGGATTGCCCGCCCCGGCGACAGCAGCCGGCGATGAGTCCGTCTCGGTGTGTGAGTGAGGCGTAGCGGTCCACCATGGTCGCCACCGGTCTTTGTACGAAGCAACAACCGCAAGCAGACAATCGCAGCTGCCGCAACAACAAAAAGAACGCCACTGTGGAGCTTGCTCGATTGGAAACATCTATGTACTGACTCAAAAGATCGCACGCACCGAGACACTGGGAACCGAGAAACAAAAAAGAGAAGAAAACTGAGCTGAGAGGTCAACCCCTCAGGCTGTCTTGTAGCCGTTCGGGTTGTTCGATTGCCACTTCCAGGTGGACTCACACATCTCCTCCACGCCGAGCTTGGCCTCCCAGCCAAGGAAGGACTTGGCGAACGCCGGGTCGGCGTAGAGCACGCTAACATCCCCCTCCCGCCGAGGCGCCATCTTGTACGGCAGCTCCCGGCCGCAGGCTTTGGACATGCCGTTGAGCATGTCGAGGACGGAATAACCCTTGCCGGTGCCGAGATTGACGCTCTTGCACCCGACCTTCTCGTCGGTCAGCTTCTCGAGGGCGGCGACGTGGCCCTTGGCAAGGTCGACGACGTGGATGTAATCGCGCACGCCAGTCCCGTCCTTGGTCGGATAGTCGTCCCCAAAGATAGACAGGTGCTCCCGGCGGCCGACCGCGACCTGCGCAATGTACGGCATCAGGTTGTTGGGGATGCCCGACGGGTCCTCGCCAATGCGGCCCGACTCGTGCGCGCCGACCGGGTTGAAGTAGCGGAGGATGAGGATGTTCCACTCCTCCTGCGCGCGGGAGAGGTCCCGCAGGAATTCCTCAATGAACAGCTTGGTGCGGCCGTACGGGTTGGTCGCCCCAATCTCCGCGTCCTCCAAGACGGGCATCTCCTTAACTAGCCCGTACACGGTCGCCGACGAGGAGAAGACAAAGTTCTTGCACCCATACTTGTCGAGCAGGTTGAGCAGGATGAGCGTGCCGGTCAGATTGTTGTGGTAGTACTTGAGCGGCAGCTTGACCGACTCGCCGACGGCCTTGAGGCCCGCAAAGTGGATGCACGCGGAGAAGGTGAACTCCTTAAAGACGGCCTCGAGGGCCTCCTCGTTGAGCAGGTCGACGTGGCGGAAGACGATCTGGTCCGACTTGCCGGTCAGCTCGCTCACCCGCTTCAACGACTCCTCCGAAGAGTTGTCCAAGTTGTCAACGACGACGGCGGTAAAGCCCTCGTTGACCAACTCCAGGACCGTGTGCGAGCCAATGTAGCCAGCGCCACCAGTGACCAGCACCGTCTTGGCCGTCATTGTGAAAGGGGGAGAGGGGAAACGGCAGACGTTAACACCGACGCGGTCGAGGGCGGTAGTGGCAGCGACGCGAGTGGCGGCGGACGTGGTGCGGGCAGGCGTGGGGACGGCACGCGGGGCAGGGCGGTGGAGATTGGCAGAGACGTGGCCGCGCAAGCGAGCAAGCTTGGGCACCGAGCAGCATCAAAAGACCTGACGTGCGGGAGCAGATGCGGCACACGTGCCGCGTGGGGCGGGGCCGGGGGGCAGCAGGAGGGTTGGTGGCCCTGCCAATGGCGTATCGAAGGTGGATCCCGCGGAGAGACTAACACCTCACGTTGACCCAGGCACAGCGCTGGCAGTCAGACCAAGTCTATTGGTGCCCCATTTCGCCATTCTGCAACGGCGGATGGACAAAGGAGTCCTTTGTCCATTCAGGAGGCATGGGCCATCGAAGTGAGTGACGGGGCTCCACTTATGGGTATGGCGAAGGAATTGACCGATAGAGATGCGCTGTGCTACAGTGCGTTCTCGTTGTAAGTGATTCCAGGCACGTGCGTGCAATACCCGGGCCTTCAGGGCGGTGGCGACGCATCGACACCGGGCACGCCGGCAGGCTCCATAGCCGCGAGCGCGCACGGGGGAACGTACAGCCACGTCGCCGTGGCGGGGGGAACGTGGGGCGGGGAAAGGGGTGCCGCCGCCACCACCGCAGCGGCGGCGGCCCGCCGGCGTCGCGCGACGCCCGCGGGAGGGGCCGTCACTCTGCCGCGCAGCGCACCTGCGCACGGCGGGCGGGGCGGCCGACACGGCGCACGGGCGGGCGGGTGGGACCCTTGCGGCAGGACAGTCCTTCTCAGCCACGCCACTCTATTCGCTTTCAGCGTCATCGCGACCCTTCCAACGCCGACACGCCCTCGGATCCCTGAGAACGCGAATGCAGACTGCCACCTCTGAAACGGAGAGCAAGTCCCGTTCTCTAAGTATATGTGTGCATCACTACACTTTGAGAGCACCTTGTCCTAAAGGCCAGGGAAATCGTTTACAAGAGAATATGGGTCGCGAGTCTTCCATTCCAGTCCGTACAGGCCACTTTTTGTTCATATTGAGCTGTCTCTCATAAAGAGAACACACTGTATCGCCAAAATATATAGCGAAATGGCGATGTCGCAATGCCGCAAGGCTAGAGTAGACTTGCTCTCACGGAGGGTCCGTGGCGTCACAAGCCTTGTCGTCCAAGCGCTAATCGACAATGGTCGTCGATGCACACTTGCGGCCTCCTTTGCATGCGCCAATGGTCGTCGCCTGTTTTTCTTGAGGTCGGAATAGATGTTTGTGAGCGTACTCATCGTACTGAATTTTTGAAAGTCACGGAGATTGTAAAGTCAGATGACCATTGAACAGCGATCAACTGCTTGAGGGATCCGGCCACAGATCACCTCTGGCCCGTCTGCCTTGACCAGAACTGCACACTGAGCACCCGCGACCATGGCGCTGGCCTGAAAGTGCTGCTTGCAAGGGCACGGCGCGCTGCCGACCACGCGCCCCTGTGGCCATACCTCCCTACTCACTCACCCAACGGCTCACTCAAGTACAGGGCACCCGGGCTGTCGCCACTTTTGGCGGCGATGGTGCCGTCGTTCCAGCCGCGCGGGCCCGCTCGACGGCTGGTCGGGGTAGTTGCCGCCGTGGGGTTGGCGGTCGCCGCTGCCCTCGTCGCAACGAATGGGGCTGATGCAGCCGCCGGGAAGGTTGAGGGGGTCGTTGTCGACTCGCTCTCTGATGCGCCACCAGGCGAGGCGGCGGCGGCGGCCACGGGCGGGGGCGGAAAGGTCGTTACCCTGACCGACACCAACTTCAAGGAGGAGATTGCAAAGGGAGGCGTCGTCTTTGTCAAGTTCTTGGTACGCTTGGAAAAAAACTCGACAGCCGCATATCATGCGTGTTTCTGTCTTAGCTGGCCCAGAGTGGCCCGGCTCTGTCGGCAGAGCCTGGCTCTCGAGCCACGCACAAGTTGTTTGAGTACCCTTCCTGACGACCCCGTCGATTTTTCATTGCTTACTGCTTTCTCGTATGTCGCTGTCACTCTCTTTGGTGACTTCCTGCGCTCGCCAATGCTTCTCGTTCCTCACAGGCCCCCTGGTGCACCCATTGCGCCAAGGCTGCTGCCCCCTTTGCCAAGGCCGCTGCCAAGGTCGCCGCCGCCACCTTTGCTGACCTGGACGCCACCGTCCACAAAACAACTGCATCCGCCTTTCGAGTGACCTCCTACCCCACGTACAAGCTCTTCCGCGACGGGCAACTCCTGTCGTCCTTTTCCGGCGCGCCGTCGGTCGCCACCTACACGGCCTTTGTCGAACGCGCGCTCGGCGGCGACGGCGTCGTCATGGTCCCCCCCGGCGGCGTGTCCGACTGGTTGGCTGCTGCCGACCCCGCCGTAGAGGTGTTCTTCCTGGGCGTCGGCCTCTCCACCGATGGGGAGTACGCGAGGGTGGCGTTTGACGTGTCGGGCACTGGGGCGGGGCGCAGCCGCTTTGGCATCACCGCGTCGGTCGACGATGCCAAGGCGGCGGTCGCCGCGTGGTTGTCTGCCAACCCCGACGCGGCCGCGGCGCCGACCGTCGCCGCGGGGATGGTGCTCGCCTTTCATGGTGGCGGCGACGCCGCGACCGCCGACGACGGGCCCACCCCGACCTCCCGCCGCCGTCGCCGCGTGCGTGTGTATGACGGTGGCGCCAATGGCATTGGCGCGTGGGTCAAAACCGCCGCCCTCGGGGCGTTTGGGGAGGTAACCGCCGCGTCTGCGGGTGCCTACCTCCAAAGTGGCTTCCCGCTGGCGATCCTCTTTGTGAATGGCTCCGCCCCAGACGCGCCCGTCGTCGACACGTTTGCGGCGGTGGCGGAGGCGATGGAAGACAAGCAGCGGGTCGTGCTTGCGTGGGGTGACGCCGACTCGTCGACGGTAGCCCCCTTCCGCGCGTACCTCGGCTTGGGCGACGCACCGCTGCCGGCGCTGGCCATCTACGCGTTTGCCAATGACGCGACGTACTTGTATACCGGCGCGCTGGAGGCGAAGCCGATTGTCGAGTGGCTCATCGCCTACGGGTCGGGGTCGATGAAGGCGACGGTCAAGTCCGAGCCCGCCCCGGCCGCGCCCCCCCCCCCCGGGTCCGTCGTCAAGGTCGTCGGGAGCACCTGGGAATCGACAGTTCACGCGTCGGGCCAAGACGTGTTCATCATGCAGTGGGCACCATGGTGCGCCCACTCCAAACGCACCTGGCCGGTGCTAGATGCAACCGCCGCGGCCCTGGTCGGCGTGCCCTCCATGACCGTTGCCGCCATGGACGCGTCGCTCAACGACCCGCCGGTGGCGTATCGCACCAAGAACTTCCCGACGTTCCACTTTTTCAAGGGCGGGGAAAGTCGAGGCCTGCCGTACAAAACCCGCCGGTCGATTGCGGATTTTGTCGAGTTTATGCAGGAGCACGCGGCGACACCGTTTGACGTGGACCTCGAGGCGGCAGCAGCAGAAGTCAAGGCCAAGGCCAAACAGAGGGCCGAGGCGGACGGGAAGGGGGCCGCAGGGGGTGGCGACCAGTTGGCTGCGTTGCTAGCCGAAGAAGCGTCGCCAGCGGCCACTGCGGCGGGCAAGGAGGAGCTGTGAGATCAAAGCTGCCCGTGCCCTCGGGGCTCCCCATGCGTCGTTTTTCTCTGTTTCACGCCTCTGGTTTGTATACTTGGTAGACTCGTCACCCGCTTCTCTCACCCTAACTCGTCCAGGACATAGTTGGGGGGACACACGTGTGCCGCCTGTTGACGGATACATCAATGTCACAACAGTTGCCTGCACCACGCCCACGGCCGCCGTCGAGAGAGGATCGTCTCCGGCAGTAGTGTAGAGGACGATTCATAGTATCCCGGAGGCTGTCAGGCTCTGTCACCAAGTGGACTTCGCTCCACAGGCTGGAAATGCACGTCTGACACCCAGCTGGAAACGCACTGCAACCACCCAACTTGTTGAACCAGTTCTGGACGGGCAGACACTTCCTTTACTGCCTCTGCGTGGAGGGATGTTGGCGCACACCCGTCTCCGAGTTGAAGAAACCTCGGCGACTCGTCGACGCCGTCGATAATAGTGCCGGCCCAAGCGACCAAGTCGCAGGATGTTGATGCCGCCCCCCGCAAACGCGAAGAGCCTGAAGGTAAAGGTGTCCCACTGTTGGCAGGCAAGGGCAGTCGAATGCAATTACCCGGAAACGGTTCTGAGCCTACCACCACCAGCCTCGCAGCCATCGGGGGAAGTGGCGTCCAGTTCATAAGAGCGCCAACTATAGGAGGCGTGCGTGTGGTGTACTGGCATACGCTTCCCGTTCATGCATCTTGTCTCCTTCCGCCTCCATCCCGTTCACCAGTTCCCTGCGTGCCGACCGTTTTTCGCGGCTCCTGAATTGAGCCCCACTGGTCGCGATGGGCCGCGGAGGCCCAAGGGGCAGCGGCACGTGATCTTGAGAAACGGACGCTGCAGAACGATTGTGTCTCGACAATCCTTGTTGGCGACCTGGAAGGGGCACCGAGGGACGCCGACACCAAACAATGGGTCCCGTCGCACGACGAAGTGGGGGCTACGGCACGAGAACCCCGCGATGACGGCAGCGCTGTGGGAGGGGGCACTTGGGATCACCATAGCGGTGAAGGAGACCGAGCTTTGGCCGAGCCGCCAAGCATGATCCCGGCAGGTTATGCATCCTCTGAAAGTTGTTTGCTCTGTCGACGTCCGTTCCCAGAAAAATATCAGTGGTCGTGAGGCTGAATTCGAATTGAGCTGGGTCTCCTGCACCCCACAACAGGCTGAGGATACACTCCTGCAAGGTTCTGGTCCAAGCCGTAGCCAAGAGTTTTTGAGTCCTCACTATATGTGTGTATTCGCGATGGCCTTCTTCGAAGAACCTCCCTCAGGGCTCACAAGTCTAAATGAGCTTCAGAGAGTTCAGTGACCCCGATGAGATCTTCCAGATACGTCAGTCTTCGGACCCACGAGGCTGTCACACGTGCCCCTATGGTGCTTCCCACGACAACTGGAATCATCCGACGCAAAATCGCGGTTTGATTGGCTCAGCGAGCGGTCCATGCCGTTGAAGAAGCGGGTGAAGTTTTGTGGCAAGATCAATACTCGCCTGCAGCCGTGTGGTTTGCCTTCATGGGGAGTCCAAGCCTCGCAGAGGTGACGCTTCGGCCCGGTTCTCAACAAATACGAGCATCCAGGACGCAGCTGTCTAGAGAATCGCTTTGAAGTCTCCAACGACAGGAACAAGCGAGAAAAAACCAATGCGCGCATGCATGCGCACATGGTACTGGTCGACCGGCTACACCGATGCGACTGCCTTTTCCTGCATCCCCGAGTCGTGGGGCTCCCCCATGCCATCAATCGTCCGCTAGCGCTGCCACCTGCAGCCGCGCCCCGGCCACCCGAGCGTTCCCTCGGTGCGTTGCCGGAGTGCACTTCCCCCCTCCCTGCCCCTCCTCCCCTCATTCCCGCCTTCCACTCCCCATCTTCCCCTCCTACCGGCTGTGCCAAGGTGTCACCCGCTGGCCGCTTCCCGCTGTCCCTGAATTGTGGTATGCTGCCTGCCCCGTCCGCGTATCCCCGATATATCCCCGCCACTGTTCGTCTTGGACGCGCTCGCGGCACAGCTGCGGGTCAGTCTCTTTTAGACGCTCTCCAGACCCGATCCCCAGCTTCATACCTCGTGCGCGGTGCTGTCAAAAGCGCTGCCTGCGTGCCTGTGGCATGACGCTTTACTGTACACCTGAGGTGTCATTCGGCGGCGCTGAGTGGCCACAGGCAGCAAACTGCAGCGTGAACGAGTCGCGACGGGCGGGAATGATAGGCTTTCCCTTCCAGTCCACGGCAAGCCGATTTTGCCCACACCCTCCCCCCCCCTCAAGTCCAGTGACGACGGCGTGGCTTGACAGCAACGGGGCCAATCGATCGGCAACGCTGCCGGCGTCCGCGCTCTTTCCGGGCATCGGGGCGGCGGCGGCCCCGCGGCCGGCACCGCGCCACGCCCGAGCACCGCCGCCCCGTTGGCCGGCAGCAATGCTTTGCCACGCGCCGTCGCAGCGGCGACACGATAGCCACGACACGCACGGAGGGGCTTCTGACGCTGCGTGACTGACCGCCAGCGGTGGTGTCAGAGGGGGGGGGGGGGGGGCCCCCAACCAGAGTGGGGAGGTGGGGCTCCTCGAGAGCACGGCGCGGCGCCGCGCAACGTGGCCCCAGCGGTGGGCCCCGTTCGCCCCCTCTGCGCGGCGGCGGTCGGGTCGGCACGGCCCGACGGGCGTGTCGCTCTGCGTCGGGCCGCCGAGCACGTGACTGGGCAGTTGAGTGGGGCGCCTCGCACACTGGAAGCGAGCGGAGTCGGCGGCGGCGGGCAGAGCTCGAGGAGCGGCTGCCCCCGCGTTTATGGATGCCCCAGCGCCGCACCGGCGCCGCCTACTCCCCCCGTCATCGGAAAAGCGTCTGCCATGCACGTGGGATAGTTGCGTCACGGCGGGAAAACCGAGGTGGGGGTGGCGCGGAGGGGAGGGGGCGCGCCCATAAATAGAAGGGGGGTGGAGACTCACCGTCGGACTGGAGAGGTCTGGTGCGCACCGCCTTCGCGCGCGCACCGCACACCGCCGACAGACGCCTACCGCCCCCTGACCCCCGGCCGTTTTTTTGAGGTGTCCTCGCATCGCGGGCGTCGTCCAAGCCCGCCGCCCATACCTTTCCTCGCCTCCTTCGCGCCCCTCTGCCTGCTTGCTCGGCTGCGCGGGTGTGCGCCCCTATCTCCCTCTCCCGACTGGGTCAGCTACCGCCTCCTCCTCTTCCGACTCTTGTTCTTCCCCTGACGTCTTGTTCTTCCCCTGACGCCCACGTCCGTTCCCCCTCCCCTTTCCCGTTTCATGATGGCGTCCCGCTGCATGCGGACCACTGCGTTGTTACTCGTTTCCGTCGCGGCCGTTGCCGCGCTGTCCGTCGCTGTGGCCAGTGCGGCGGCGCCGCCCGCAGAGGACATCAAGGATGCCGACACCGATGTCGAAGCCTCGTCTCCTCCCCTCACACCTACTGACGATGAGCGGGACGACGGTTCTGCGTACTTCCGCCCTGGCGCGAGCATCACGTCCCTCTCCCTCGGGCGATCTAGGGGGATGCCCGGCGGGTGCGCCCCCTACCGCACGTGCAACACTGCAGAAGATTGCAAGAGGGGCCCCCTCGGCAACTCCTTCAAGTGCAAGCCCCAACCTTGCACGCCGAGCCGCTGCCGCCTCGATCCGTCGAACTGCCGGCCGGTGCTGTGCTCCAAGGGGTGCGCCTCCCGGATTGGTGTATGCACACTGCGGCAAATACGTGGGAGGCCGGCACGGATGCGGGGGGCGGAGCCGGTGGTGCGAGCGCCGGCACGGATGCGGGGGGCGGAGCCGGCGGTGCGATCGCCGGTCCGGGCGTCTGTGACGCGCGGTCGCCCGTGCACGCCGTACAAGGTGTGTGACAGCAATGGGGACTGCCCAACAACACGGCAGTGCCGTCTTCGTAAGTGTACCGCTAGCAAGTGCAAGGTCGACTCCACGACGTGCCTCCTGTTTGACTGCACCAAGGACTGCAAGAAGAACTCGGGCTACTGCGTCTAACAGGAGGCGGCGGCCAAGATGAAGTGCGGTGAGTTCTAAAGGGGGCTGGCGAGGGTAGAGGCCTGTAGGTTCGGAAGGGCTGGGCGTCTGTGTGGACAGCAGAGGGTAGCTGTTGGGCACAGGGGATGGTGGCTGGGTGGTACCACCGAAGTCGGCGTCGACTCGGCCACGCGCGACGGGTCTCCGGGAAAGAGCTACCCGCCTGGACGGGTGGCCGTACGAGAACGGTGGGTGTGTGTGAAACTTCAAAAATAAGTATACGAAATGCAGCGCGTTCCCGCTGCTTGATCGCCCGCCATAAACTCGTTTCCAGAAAGAGCGGCGTTTCCGGGCCGTGGGAGCTTGTAAGGACAGAAAAACAGCAAGTTCGGTGGGGTTTCACCCTCGTGTTTGTAGCGCGAACTCTTGGTGCGTATCCGTCTGGTACCTGCTGATTCGCTCCCCCGCTGCGACGACACCTCCGTGGCGACCAGCTCCCACCCCCTTGGAGTGGTAGCGGCGCGACCGACTGAGCCCGTGGTCGGCGCACGGGCTAGGTGTTGTCCCTGTCCCCCGACGTCCTACAGGCTTTCCTACCACACTCGTGCTGTTTTCACTCTCCCTGGGTGCTCTACCGTCCGATTGCTTTCTTGCTCTGCTCGGCTCTGTCGTTTTTTTGTTGTCTTTGGTGGCCGTCGTGGCGTCCTTCCCCCCACGCCGCCGGCCCCTCTTGTCTATCCCCGAGGCCTCTACCCCTGAGCGCGGTCACCCTCTGCACCCTGTGAACGCCTCTCCCTCCCACGATGCGGTCTGCGAGGCCTGGCGGGGGGTGGTCGCCCCCCCAGCCTGGCTTTGGCTGGACGGGCGTGACGCTCCCGCCGACGCCCGCGCCGCCAGAAGTGCCCGTCATTGACGGCGGCGGCGGTAGCCGTGGCCGTGGCGGCAGCGGTGGCGGGGGCGGCGGTGGGGGCGGCGGCAGTGGTCCCCCCGCCCCCCCCTCGTCGGCGGCGGCCCCCCCTGGCGCCGCCCCTTCCCCCCTCCCCCCCCACCCCCCCGTCGCCGTCGCCGTCGTCGGCGGCGGCCGCATGGGCCACATCCGCCTCGCGGCCATTGTGGCCAATCCCCGCACGGCCCTCTCCGTCTTTGTCGACGCGGACGCGGGCGTCGGTTTGGCCGTCGCCGCCCGCTACGGGGTGCCCGTCCGCACGTCCCTGCGGTCGGCGCTGGCGGACTTTCCCGCGACCGCGGGCGTGTGGGTGGCGACGCCCACCCCCACGCACGCGTCGCTGATTGCGGAAGCGGCGGCGGCGGGCGTGCACGTCGCCGTCGAGAAGCCCGTGGCAGACTCGTTGGGGGGGGTGGCCGCCGCGTACGCGGCCGCCCGGTCGGCGGGCGTGCACCTCTACTGCGCCTTCCAGCGGCGCTTTGACCCGGCCTACGCCGCCGTCGCGTCTGCGGTCGCGCGGGGGGTGTGTGGGGCGGTCGCGTCGGCGGTGGGGGTGTTTCGGGACCACCCGCCGCCGCCAGCGTCCTTTTTTGCGGCGGGGGGGGGGGACCTGTACTTGGACTTGGGCGTCCACGATGTGGACTTTTTGTGCCACATGCTCGGCGAAGCGCCGGTGGGCGTGACCGCCACGGAGGCGGCCAAGCCCGCGTCCCCGCCGCCGCCGCCACCAGAGGGTGGCAGGGGA
>Ga0209831_1004255_pt1 | contig 11327 bp, 6 predicted proteins | sample Maine_Asex4_meta_FD_187451 | JGI IMG/M metagenome (GOLD analysis project Ga0209831, IMG submission 187451) | Marine algal microbial communities from Maine, USA - Maine_Asex4_metaG (SPAdes) (version 2) | ecosystem: Host-associated > Algae > Red algae > Unclassified | place: Maine, USA | collected...
AAGTTTTTGAAATGATTCTTTGCAGATTATGAGCAATAGTATTAGCTTTGCGCTCTCTTAAAAGCTTCCTTAGCTCAGCTGGTTAGAGCATCTGACTGTTAATCAGAGGGTCCAAGGTTCAAGTCCTTGAGGAAGCGCATCATTATCAAGGAGTTATGATCATTTATGATTGTAGCTCCTTTTCTTTTTATGAACATTTTAAGAACAAAGGTACAGGTAATCTCCAGAATTTGAGAGTAACCTTCAGTAAGGAAAGCGATAAACCCCAGCTATTGCTGCATCTAACCTGATTATTCTTCTGTTACTTCAATATCACTTTAACAAGACCAACCTTAGTATAGTCAATCATTTTTACTATTTTTCCAGTAAGAGAAGGCTTCCACATAATGAGGGTTATGGATAGAGCAAATTAAAATGTCAAAGTTAGAGTCAATGGCATTAAGATTACTTTAATTCTATTCCAACTTTCTAACTATTTAATAATATAAATGATACTTTTTACAGATTTATGGATTTCATAAACAAGATAAACAGCTTAAAGGAATCATCACGAGATGCTATCATAGATGGAGAAGTATACTCTTTAAACGATATAAAAGAGTATCTACATATCGAGAGGAAGATTGAATCAAAATTACTCGACCTAATAATTGAAGCTGGCAATACTAATAAATCTCAACTTTTATTAGTTTGTGGAAATGTTGGTGATGGAAAGTCACATATCCTATCTTACCTAAATAAAAAAATATCAGAAGGGTTTAAAATCCATAATGATGCTACAGAATCCTTTAACCCTGATGAGTCATTTTTAGAAACTTTAGATACGCTTCTGAATAATTTTAAAGACAAGAATCTTGGAGCAAACAAGGACAAGATAATACTTGCAATTAATCTGGGGACACTAAATAACTTTTTAGAGTCAAAGAAGTCGGAGTATAGTGAATTGTATAAATATGTTCATAAAAAAGGCATTCTTGATTCCGATGACATACAGGATGAAAAATTCTCACAATCGTCACACTTCCAGTATGTAAATTTTTCAGACTATCAATTATATGAGTTAACTAAAGAAGGTCCAGTATCTCATATGCTTTCCTCTTTATTGGATCGAGTATTTTCATCTAATGATAAAAATCCCTTTTACAAATCGTATTTAAAATTTGAAAAAACTTTAGGAAGTGTTTCTTGCTCCATTGTTTACAACTGGCATTTTCTTTCTGAGAAAACCAATAGAGAAACTGTTGTTCAATTAATCTTGAAAGCTATCATAAAAAGTAAGGAAATCGTTTCCTTGAGAGTTATACTAAATTTCATCTACGACATTATAATTCCGCTTCCATTCCAAATAAGTGAGTATTCTAAATTAGAACGGGTATTGAAAAAAATGGAGAAGAACGAGTATGTTGAAAATATACTTCCTAACTATCTCTTTGAACATCCTGAGTTGTCCAAGTTGTTTCTGAAAATTCAAAATGAAGATCCTTGCAACTATAGAACGGAAGATTCGGATGATAATATTATCAGAATTATTAACGCAAACGACATAGTGACGTTTGTTGAAGAAAAGATTCATGTAAATCTATTGCATGGGAATTTACCATCAACGTTAATGGCTCTCAAACATAATAAGGAATTACTAAGTAAGACCTTTTTAAGATTGGTATACTTTTCTGATGGTAAGCAAAGTGATTTATCTGACCCTTACTTTAAAACGTTTGTAACATTACTATACTATTACAATATTAAAAGTAAGAAAGAGCTGAAACAGCTTTCTGAAATAGTCAAAGGTGCTTGTGTAAATTGGAATGGTAATCCAGAAAAAGAAGGAAGAATTGTATTACCAATAGGTGCTAAGCAAAATAAGTATAGGATACTCATTCCGTTTGATCCATTAATTCTATTGGAGTATAAATCTGTACCTGAAGAAAAAACACTTTACAAATTTAGAAATCAATTAAAAGTAAAGTTTAGAAATGGTAGCCCTAATCATGTTGCAGTCTATTTAGATTATGGCCTTTTGAGATTGTTAATAAAAGTTTCTAATGGTTATAGACCTAATAGACTTGACAAGAATAGCTATATAAATTTCGTAAATTTTCTAAATGAACTTGTAGCCTCAGGCATACAGAGTAATTCGTTGGAAATAGATGAAATAAATGTTGGTAATCACTCTGACTATATATTGACTTATAATGAATCATTTGATGAATTTGAATTTAAGGATTACTAGATTATGGATCATATAGAATTAAATATTAAAGGGAAGAATGGAATTGTGGACAAGCATATAATAAAGCACAAATCTGGAGATGAAACAAAGGACAAATTTTATCACAGAACTTCGAATCAATTTAAATTGTTTCCATATAGTACTAAATGGAGCAAAGCTTATTATAACGACTTCCAGTATTTTAATGGCATTACTGGCGAATGCTTTAGGTTGTCACTTAACAAATCTTTGAAAATAAAATTAGAAAGAGGTGAGAATTATAGTTCAAAGTTAAAGTCTCTTATAATATCGAGTGCAATAGAAAGAACTTCAACAGTCAAGAGTCATTCCTTTAAGACTATCCTAGAAGATCTATTTTTTCAAGATGACAATTTGTATTGTTTCGACAGAAGCACTTTGCCCTATCTTTCTTTTAAGAATGACAATTCTACTCTTAAAGAAATTAGTGCTTTTATCCACAATGTTTTCTTTGATGATGAAATAGATTCAGAAGCGACAAGAGAAATCGAAACTAATCAAAATGTACTCTATAGAGTAATTAAGGACTCTTTGCCAAAGCTAAAAGATAAAAAGACAAATGCAGATATCAAGTATTTTACTTTTAATGCCGAAATAATTTCCCTATTTAAAAATGATTTTAAATTCATTAGCAGTGACGAAACATTCTTTCTTAATAATATTGACAAACTTCTCAAATACTATTATTTCATTTACGTCTCGCAACTGATTCTCAAGCTTAATGATTTTTTTGATGAGAAAATACATCCAATATATTTTACAATCGAAAAAGAGGTTGTCTCAAATACTAGACTTGCATTCCAAAATGGGTGGGCATATTTAGAAAAAAGAGTAGGTAACATATTTTCACATGCTAATGCATTGGAACTTCTGAACTATATTGAAATAAATGGACAAAAGCCTAAAGACTACAAGAAATTCAAAGAACTTTTCGTAAATCTGAATGACACAGATCAGGAGCAAATAGTAGAGAAAATTAATGAACTGAAGGAATTTTATAAATCTAAGATTTCTAAACCAAATATTGGATGGGACGAATGTAAGAATCAATTGAAAATTGACCCAAAGTACAAAGGCATGCAGACAGTTTTTGAAAAAGCAGTGTATGAGTTTTGGTTTACTGTTAATTTTCAGTTCCTAAATACTGAAAGAAAAAAGCCCTACAAGGATTATCAATTGTGGTTTGCAGAATTCTGTAAAGCAAATTTTTTAAAAAGAAGAGGACGCATAGGATACACCTTGGCTCTTAATCAAGAAATGCTATTATTTCTCACCAAGCTATGTGTAGGAGTCGAAGAAAAAATTAGACTAAATTCTTTATGGAAAAGATTAGCAAACAGAGGAGTACATTTTGACGAATCTTCAAGAGTTGAAATTGTCAAGCTGTTTGAAAAAATTAATTTAATCGAGAAAAAAAGCGACAGCGGAGATGCACAGTACGTCAGAAGAATTTTATAAGTTTTTGTCAAAGAATATAATTGAATACTTGACTAACAACAACTACGTTGGTGGAGAAAGATTCAATATCTACTTAGAGCAAACAGGGGCAGTCGAAAAGCTATATCGCTCCATTAGGTCAGAATACTCTGCCAGTATTGATGATTTTTCTTATAAGCATAAAGAAGGTGATAAAACTTATAAGACATATAGTGTCAGCGCAAATGAAGCTCAACTGCTCGTTGTAGCCTCTAGTGAGCAAGTGACTGAGAATTTCATAACAACAATTAGAAATCAAATTGCAAAACAAGAAGGTGATTTCAAAAACAAAGATGTTCTTATTCTTTTTAGTGGCAAACTAGATAGTTTACTTGGAGGAAGTGAAAGTTTACTGAAAGAAGGGATGCCTCTTCATCATAAGTCATTCAGAGGAAAAGTTATTAATTCCATAGAAGAAAGTAAGAACTTAAAAAAATCTGAAAAAGAAATTTTGAAAATTTTAGTTGATAGAATTAGTGCAGGCACTGGTGTTGATTCTAGTTCTATATTTGACTTTGAATTTGTTTTAGGGGTAGTTAACAAGGGGAGCATAGATGATTCAGACTATCCACTATTAGGTGTATTTCCACATGCAGAAATACATACAATGGAGAATAAAAATATTCGACTTAATGTTGTTGAAAACTATGAGATTTTTGAAAAGGTTGAGCATGCATTTACTCACGGCGATCCTGAGAAAGACTTAGACAGATTATTATCAGACAAAGGGATAGAAGAGCTAAGGAAAAGCGAGAACAGAAAGGAGGTAGATTACTCAAAAATCCGAAAGTGGATTGAGGAAAGAAAAAGTACTGCACCAATATCATTTGTAGGAATACCTTCGAATGAGCATTCTGAGGGGCTGGAAATCTGGGAAAAGGCTGATGGATATTCTTCAGCGCAGAAGCGAAAAAGAAATGTTGTAATATTTAATCCTCTTAATATATTTCCATTCGAGGTAGCATTTCGATTTGATAGGCCTATTCGTAAAGATCCTCTTAAAACAGGCAACGAAGACAATCTTGAATTGACTGCTTCAGGGCATAGGGTGAAAGCTGTTTTCAATGATGGTAAAATAGATAGATGGATAAGATATACAGAAAAGGAGAGTGGAAAATATATTGATTTAAAAATAGTGATTCTGCCTTTTCCATCATATCTAATAGAAAAGTACAAAAAGAGATTTATAATTAATAAGGGCAAGAGGATTCAACTTTCAATAGGCGAGGATAATAAGCTTTGTTTTAATGCAGATGCTTTAGAAGAGAACATAAAGGATATAGAGTCTGGGAATAGCTATGCATTAAAGAGAGATTCTAAGTTGGTATTGAATATTAACACTGAATCTGATGAAGAAAAAATAGATTTCGAGCTAGATTACAATGCTATTCAAATTCCTTTTTCGATAATAGCTGAAAGGCCCCATTTAGAACCAATCTCAGGATTGAAGGTATGGAAAAGAAAACGAGAACAAAACCAGCATTTTGAATTTGAATCTACTGGAGAAGAACAGAGTACTATAAAGCTCATTACTGAAAATCAGGAATACACAGTATTTGGAGATTTTAGAGATAAGCTTAAGTGGGAACACCAGATCATTCAGTCTACTGGTGTTGCATGGGTAATAAATGAAAACAATGGACTAACAGAGTCTGAAATTAAAATTCCTCAGCAACTTGAAAAGGCCTACTCTGCATACAAGAATTATTTTCAGTCTAACAGTATTCTTCCAAGCTTAACACCTATAAACGAAGAGCTGAAAGAGTTGGCTAAGAATTATATTGAAGCTTTTTTAAATGCAATAGAAGGTATTGAGGAGAGTAGTATTATAAATGAAGATGCAGATTTATTGAAATTAGGAACCTTATCAGAGGAACTTCATTCAATGAATGTATATCTTTCTCCTCTTCATCCATTAGTTGTTGGTTATCAATTAGAATTAGAAAATAAGATCGGAGCTGAAGAGTTGTACGATGCGATCTTGAAAAGATTAACCCCTATAAACCTGCTACCATTTCTTCGTTGGCAGAATAGACATATCTATACTCCGATCGAAAATTCGTTTAGCCCAGAGTGGATTACTTATGTAAATAAAACCGAGCAGAAAAAAGGAATTTCAAAGGAGTTTGTTCGTAAGCTTATCCAATCTAAATTAGTTGAGTTCACTAAACACTTTTCATACTTATTTGCCAATAATAATTCTCCTATAACAATTAATGCATTCAATTTAGGAGACTGCAAGGAAGTCTTACAAGGCTGCTTTGATTTCTATGTTTACCTCATTAGAACTAAGAAGCTTAAGGCATTAGAATCATTACCTCCAATTGATCTTAATATCTATGGTTCTGAACAGATTGTTACAAAGTTTGAAGAATTAGCTTTCTATGCTACTGCAAAAGAGGTTAAGGAAAAAAGCAATTTAGATTTAAAACTTAAGGATACAAGGAATTGGGACGCTGATGATTTGCTTAATATCTTTCGACAGAAGGTTCATTTCTACACAAGAAGTTCTAATGCATCTAACACTATAGAATATGCACATGTTTCATTTTTTAACTTTGATCAGTCTCAAATCACATTCAGCTCGAACGTAATGAATGATGTATCAACAGGCTTAGTATTAGATGGCTTGTTATCAGATACTTCCTCAGAGTATAATGGAGAATCCTATAGAACTGGTTTTGGTACTAAGTTTACGAAAACAAATAAGTCAGTATTAGAGCAACTATCAATTAGTTATAATTCATTAGCACAAGTTGCTTTTACAGATCATTTGTATAAAGCTGATGAAGCACTTTGTACTGCTATTAATTTCAATATTAAAAGTAGCCTTGATAGAATCTACGATAAGTCTCAATGGGTGACATTCATTGAACCCAAAGTTGGTTTAGACTTTTTTAAAGAAAAAGAGAATATTGTTATCATTCATTACAGCGATCAATATAATAATGCAAGTGGCTATGATGCTATCACTGTGACAAAGAAAACGAAACAATACGAATATATCATTAAGGAATTTTTAGAAGATAAGAAAGTACCTGTTCAGGAAACTTCAACTCTTAATATAATAAACCTATTCAATGCTGTAAATGGAGACTGGTTACTAAAGTTGATAGCTCAAAACAATCAATTTCCTAGAGAGAAGATAAGCATATTGTCAGGTATAAAGGCTTTACTTGCATTGTATTATCATCCAGAGGTGATTTGGATTCCAGTCTCTCTTGAGGAAGTATTGAGGGTGTCTGGTAATGTAGGACTCAATCAATCAGAAGGTATGCTTTCAGCTAAGAACTTAGAAACTTCAGGTTCATTAAGTGATGACATCCTAATGATTGGAATCCAAAAGGTGGAAGGGCGACTGAAAATGTACTTGTACCCAGTAGAGGTGAAAATTGGAGAAAATAATTCAGGTGTAATCAAAAAGGCCAAAGAACAAGGCGCTAAGACAGCCAACCTTCTTAAGTCATTATTTACACTTAAAGATGGTGATAATCTAAATCACTTCAAGGTAGATCTCTATAAAAATTTCTTTGCTAAACTTGCTCTAATTAATGCTGATAAGATTCACCTCTATAGAATCTGGTTTGAGAACAAAACAAACTGGGATATAATATTAAACGATTATAGAAAAGATCTTTTGAATAATGAATTTGATGTCGCTTCTAATCTGGATTCATTGATAGGTGAGTATGGTATTGTTTCTTTCGGAGCAAATGAATTTAAGAGAAAAGTACAATTAGAAGATAATGGTTTAATCATATCACTTTTGGAGCAAGATGGGTATGACTTTTTAGTACAAGGAATCTCGAAACTTAGAGAAGACTTAACCATCAAAGCTTCTTCTATCAATAATGAATTGTTATTAATTAATAAGTTGTTAACCGAAAAGAAGATTGAAAATAATGAATCAGGAGATAGTAAAAGTAGATCTATAATTGATCTAAAGGAAACGACTAATAATGTAAACTTAAGTTCAGATATAAAAAGCGATAGCAATGAAGATGAAAAATCTTCACGACCTATTGAGATACTGTTCGGACATAATGTTAATAACAATGAAGAAGTTAAGTGGTATCCAAGCACAACAAGTAAAGTGTTACATACCAATACAGGTATTATAGGAACAATGGGTACTGGTAAGACTCAGTTTACTAAGTCTATGGTCAGTCAGCTTGTTTGGGAGGCAAAGAATAATGTAGATGGACAAAATATAGGAATGTTAATCTTTGACTACAAAGGTGATTATGTAGGAGATGATTTTATTAAAGCTACAAATGCTAAAGTCTTTGACTTATTCCATCTTCCATATAATCCACTGGCGATTGATGTACATGAAAACTCATTGCCCTTACTACCCCTACATACGGCAAGTACAATTAAAGAAACTATCTCTAAGGCCTATGGATTAGGTAAGAAGCAAGAACAAGCCCTTAAGACAGCTATTATGGATGCTTATGAGGCTAAGGGTATCTATAAGAATAATAAGGAATCATGGACAAAGGCTGCGCCTACAATATCAGATGTTTGTGAGATATTTATGTCAGACGAAAAGGTGGCTCAGGATAGTCTATATGCTGCTATGGACAGCTTGCAAGATTTTGAAATATTTGAACCTGATTCGAGTAAGACAAAGTCACTGTTCGAATTACTTGAAGGCGTATTGGTTATAAACTTGAGTGGCTATGATGAGAGTGTACAGAATTTAGTTGTAGCAATCACACTTGATCTATTCTACTCTCAGATGCAGAAGAATGGTCATAGTAAGATTAAAGGCGACTATCGACAGCTCAACAAAATGATACTTGTAGATGAAGCAGATAATTTTCTAAGCAAGAACTTTAACTCCATAAGGAAGATTCTTAAAGAGGGAAGAGAATTTGGAGTAGGTACTATTCTATCAACACAATTCTTAAGTCACTTCTCTACCTCTGATAATGACTATTCTACCTACATACTCACATGGATAGTTCATAGGGTGAATGAGATCAGACAGAAGGAAGTTGATTCTTTGTTTAAGCTGTCTTCCAAGGATGCTGTAGCAGAACTCATGAATGAGATTAAGTCTTTGGATAAGCATTATAGTATTGTGAACCTTGCTGGTAGTGATCCACTATTTATTAAGGATAAGGCATTTTGGGAATTAATGTCTGATATAACTGTAAAGAACGAATAGCATGCCTCCATTAACAATAAGACAACTTTCTGAGGCAAATCCTAAAAAGCCATTTGACCTTCGATTTTCATTAAATGCTATAGAGTGGAACGCTATTAGTATTCCAATCACTCTGCCCACTCCAATTAAAATGATTTTCAATGATCAGATTAGACTTAATATGCAGTCCAATGTTAAGTATAAAAAGGGTATCTATATTTTCGCAATTGAACATTTATTTCCTTTAAATTTGAGTTTATCATACACAATATATATTGGTCGAGTAACCTCAAATAATACTTTCTTTAAAAGATTTCTTGAATATGTAAAAGCCATAGGTTCAATAGGTGCCAAAAGAAATAGACAAATCATGACCAATTGTTGGCCTATTAATACTAATGTTTATTTTTTTGATTTAATAGATGATGCTCAAATAAAGATTATCGAGAAGACCCTTATTGATGCAATTGTTCCACCCTTAAATAATCAGTTCTATTCTGATCATGCAAGGAATTCACGAAGTATTTACAATTAACTATATGCCAAGTTTACACTTACCATGTATTAGAGGAGTTATTGGAAATTGGACCTATTATTCAACAGTAATGACCATTGAAAACATTGTCACAAATAGAAGAATTATCACAGTTGCTGAATCAGCAGATTTGTACTCTAATAATTTCAATGAGATTCTTCAGCGAGAAATAGATAGTACAAGAATAAATCAGATTTCTTCGTATTTAATTAATTCCGATGAAAGGTTTTTTAGTAGCCTAATTGTTGCAATTCACGATGGAAACCCCGAATGGTCGGATATTGATATTAAAGAGAACTTCCAAATAAGAGATCAAGAATTAAATCCAGATAGCCAAATGTTTTTAAATAACAAATTTGGAATTTTAACCTTAAGTGGAAACGAGCAGATTTTTGCACTTGACGGACAACATAGGCTAGTTGGATTACGTCGAGCATTTGAAACAAGTCCTGAATTGGGAGATCAAGAATTGTCAATTTTATTTGTGGTTCATAATCCTGATAACAAGGAAAGGACTCGAAGATTATTCACTGTTTTAAATAAATTTGCGAAAAAACCAAAACAAGCTGAACTTATTATTTTGGACGAAGATGATGCTTCCTGTATTAATACAAGAAGACTTTTAGATGATAATCAATTACTAAATACTCCAGGAGCAATTTCTATATCAAACACAGGAAACATACCAGTAAATGATTTTGCAAGTATAACTACGATGGTTACAGTTTATAAAATAAATAGAATTCTGAATCCCCAATCTACCTCTTTTTATAATCAGCGACCTAATCAAGGAATATTGGATCGACGTTTTAATATGTCTTCATCATTTTGGGACTTTCTTCATGAATGCTTTCCTGAAATTGAACAATCTATTACAGATCAAAATATAGTTTTAAATGGACATATTTTCAATAGAAATCCTGATACAGGAGGAAGTTTGTTACTTCGGCCTGTTGGCCAAGAGTTATTGGCATATGCTTTTAGACAATTGATTAGTTTGAATCAAATAGATGTGTTACGCGAAAATATTCGCAATATTGATTTTAATTTATCTGGGGATGTGTTTGAATATATATATTGGGCCAACCGTAAAATGTTAGGACGTAATTTACTTTTGAAAAAAAGGATTATTCCTTACTTATTAGGTCTCGAAGAAAATGAAGACGATTTTCATCTATGTATGACGAATCTTTTAGGAGAGTTTAATATTCAATATAATACGATTCCATCTTTAGTTTAATTCTAACTCATTAATCCCTCATCGATATAATTCAAAACCAAATCAATGCCTTGAATATTAGGATTATCCTTCAATTCAGCATCTATTTTCTCGATACCATCATCAATATGCATTTTAAGATATCGAGGAATCTCTTTGTTTAAATTATGAAGTTGGTATTTCTGACAAACCATAGCAATATAAATAGAAGGATATTCTCCAAACAAAACTCTTCTGCTGTATTCTTTTCCTTTGGAGTCTTTAATGTCTGATAACTCTAAATCTGAACTTTTAGAAAGTGAATACCCCAAAGCAATTCGTGCAATTACATTTTCTGCACCAAGAGCTAACTTATTAGTTAAGTTAGTAATGCGCTCTTTATTTTCTTTAGATGTACGTATACTATTAAACATGATTTTCAAGTTTACTTTGTTCAAATAGATTTACTGCTGAAGTCTTCTCAAAATAAGACCTTATACCACCTTCGTTCTTTATCAGATGACATGACTTAACGTTCTTAGAAAGTAAATCAAATTCTTTTTGCGTCATCTCCTTTTCTAATAATGGGAACAGTATCACCTGCTTTGATACTTTAGGATAGAACTGTTTGATAATATTACTAGCATGAGCAGGGTCAAACTTCTGAAGTGGACTATCTATGAACACTGGGAACTCAATGTTAGATTCTTCTACAAGT
>Ga0209831_1004256_pt1 | contig 11326 bp, 14 predicted proteins | sample Maine_Asex4_meta_FD_187451 | JGI IMG/M metagenome (GOLD analysis project Ga0209831, IMG submission 187451) | Marine algal microbial communities from Maine, USA - Maine_Asex4_metaG (SPAdes) (version 2) | ecosystem: Host-associated > Algae > Red algae > Unclassified | place: Maine, USA | collected...
TGGGCGGCGAGAGAAAAACAACGCATTGGCGGTGGCGAAACGTGCCCCCGGCGGCGGGCTGGTGCGAATGACTGAGAGCAGTTGCTATCGAGAAGTCAGCAGGAGGTGCTTCTGTACACAGTTTGGGGATGCCACTGCCCAAGCAAATCGCAGTAGGACCCTTCAGCATGTATGAAGGTACTGGAAGTCTTGATTGCTTTCCATATCTTTCCATTGCGTCAACACTTCGTCGCCCACAAGTCGCAGAGTCACCCTTCAGCTTACACTCGAGATTCGTGCGGTATTTTGCTGTGACAACCCATCCACCCCTGTCATGTTGCCGCCCAGCCCCCCCCTCAAACGATTCCCACACGCCATTTCCCGAACGCAGAAACAGCCCTCTCAGAGACGACTGGGAAAAGGGGGGGACACCGCACTGGCAAGCTCGTCAGAATCGAGCGGGGTGCCGCCGCGGGGCGGCCCGCAACACTGGTGGGCATGCCAAAATCGGGCGGGTTGCCGCTGACAATTAACACGGGCACATGTGAGTGGATCAATTCGGGAGTTTTGCAACCCGCTCTACACGGCGCCCCAAGATGCAGAGTGAATCGCTCCGTGGAAGCCGATTTGGCCCGGGATCCCATGTCTCCTGAGATTTTGGACCAGAAAACTGGGGATATTCCGGCTGTCTTTCTTGTAGAGCAAGCGGCCGTCCTCAGGACGTGGTCCAAAGAATCTGGGCGCAAAGGCAGTCGCTTTGCGGGCCATACTGTTTCCAATTGCCACACTCAGCTAGAACAGTGGCTAGAGCTGGCTGCTCGTCGGCATGGCCTCGGTTATTGCAGCGTACCAGCGACCACTGGCTTCCGCTCAGCGCGAGCGATCCGTCCTGAATCGGCGCCTATGCACAAAACCTGGGACGGCGCGTCAACAAAGCTCGGCGCGGACCGCCGAAGAGGCGTGCTCGCGGGCGCGTTGGGCTACAAACACTGAATGCGTAACGTTGAGAGGCCATGGCATCTGAAAGGAGCTGGTCTTTGGCCGCACTTCCTCTCATGTGGTGTACGTTTCGTGCAAGAGTGCAGGAGAGCCGCTGCCATTTGCTTTAGTGCTGACTGAGGTTCCTTGGATCAACCCTGCGGGCGCAGTACAGCGTGAGCCGGAAGCGGCGCGTACACACCGTCTTAGCCACATACAATAGCAGTCGCCACGCACTACCAGCCACTTTGTCCTCGCCACTATCCAGCCGATAGAGCTCTGCGAGAACACACGGTGGGCCCCAGCAATTCCCACGGGCGCTGCGCGTTAATTTGGTCGCTATCACCAGCCACCCGCCGGTTCCTCTCCATCCGTTGTACCTGATGACACTACCGGCGGCCCCAACCAATCACGGCTTCTAGGTCGCTGAGTCACCGTCACCTGCACCGAGGCACCGCCCTACAAGAAAACGTGCCCGGTATATCCTGGGTTTCAGGTATCGAAAATCCCGGGTTGACGAAGGAAAAAGCTGCTCCCAAACAGGCGTTCGGCACGATCAACATACTGGATTTCCCTGGATACGTGTACATGCAGAATGCTCCACAGGCCTTCACGTAAGCCATGAAAACCCTGGGTCGTTCGTACGACGATTAGCTCACAGGCCACCACGTCGCATCAATGACTGGCTGAGAGTTGCTCTCTTCGGTATGTACTGTCGCAGTAAACTCGTATCTGCAAGGCAAAATGTGCTCAAAATCTCATTGACTAATGTGCTGGAAAATAGAGTTCATCAGACGTGTGTTCACACCCCCACGGTGGGAAGTGAGTTCCAATATTTCTATTGGCTGGGAAGTGGTCATTTCCCCGGGTACCCTTTCTTTATGGAATGCCTTGTAACACCCATTCCCAGAATTCGAAGTACGTTCTGAATGGAAATGTCTATGGTGTGGGTTGATGCAAGTAGTGTTTCTTCGTTAAATGCCGTGTTTTGGGCAAGTCTCATCGTGTCATGTTTGCAGAGCTGCTCGTGGTCGTGGCGGGCTGTAGCGGGCATGCATGTGGCTCTACAGGATGGACAGGAACTCTCGCGACCAAAATTGTTTTGTAGCTTGGATTTCGCGCGACTGACTGGTTTGACGCCACAGAGCTCAACCAAGAGTTGATCAATTTCCAATTATACATTGCAATGAGGTGGGTGGGGTTGGCGTCGGTGCGGTGCGGTGGAACACGCAGTCCCCGGATCTTGATCAGCTCAATCAAAGCAGCCCAAGAAGGGTTAAGGGGAAGCTCAATGGGGTCTGGCGTTGCGAGTATGCCGCGGCTGGGGGGGGGCATGCTGCTTATGCGTACGGACCAAGAGGGCCAGATCGGCCGGCGGCACACCAAGCACTGAAGGCGTGGTGGGAAGCACACAAGTCGCGGCAAAACGTCGAAGACGCTACGGTCTGCTCTTGGCGCAGTCCACACGCGTACAAGCCATTTCGGCTGACAATGACAAGAACACCACCGAAGACTTCAGCGCAAGAGAAACGCGGGTTAAGAATGAAGCAGTCGAAGGACAATAAGTGGTGTTAGGATCTGGTTGCGCAATTGGCATCGCGACTGTCGTAGACTTGGATGCTTCAGATGCAGTTAAAATACGCAGCTTTCCAGGATCCGCTCAGATGAGCCACGTGGACTTCCCAGGATACAACTGTACATCACACAATGTGTAATGCTGACCTCAAAAAAATGGCGCTTGCAGAGCGGTTGGAATCATTCAACAGCGTACGTGGACCAATGGAAAGGCTAGGAACCATGTGAGGTTCTCACACAGTCGTCTCATGCAGCTCTGTGCACTAAAAACGCACATCAGGATCTCAAGAAATCTGGAGAAATGTGTTGATGTCATGACAAGTCACAGGTCTGGCCCGGAACCCTCTCCATGCCCTCTTCAGGCCCAAGTAATCGGCCAAGAAATCTCACGAAATCTCGTTGTGGGTTGCAATGGCTCTGTGACTCCTGCAAGACACGTTGATTGGCTTGCAAGATTATCGACGGTAGTTCCCAGCCACTAGTTTGATCGTGGCTTGTCGAACAGCGAATCCGACTTCATTTCTATGCTGTGTCCTCGGCTCCGCCTCCCTTTTCTGCAGAACCGCCAGTTTTTGGAGGTTAGCAATACCATTTTGACTCGGTAGGAATATGAATCAGATGCCGGGTACTCATGGGCCGACAGTCGGCTGGCCCCGTGCGAGCCGGCGCTGACACTCGCCCTTTGTGATGGTGCAAGCGGTAAGGGCGCCGGCACACGCGCCGGCGGCTTTTGGCGCGGCGGGGGGGGCGGCAGCAACTCGGATGTGGCCGACTCGGGTGCAGCCGCGAGCGGCGCCGCCCGACTTTGCTCCATCAGTTGCACAGTAAAGTCGGCCGCTTTGTTTGCTGTCCTCGATAGCAGCCCATTGCGAATTTAACGCCTCCCAACCTTGGCCGGTCGATAAGGAGAGGGTAAATACACCGGCGGAGGGGGCGTTCGACTGGCCGCGCCGCTGGAAGTCGCCAAAGCAGCATCGTGTGAAGTTCCGTTGACCACGCACGAAGGAGCCCCCATAAGGACAGGTCACCCAGCATCTCAATGCGGTAATGGCTGCACCTGTCTTGGTTCCGACTGGCGTGCCGTTCCTTGACGGCCAATTCATCGGCATCCGCCGGAGGCGGGGGCGGCAGCGGCCGCTAGCAACAATGTATCGGGCGCCGCCAGGCGAGGCCGCGTGGGGGGTGGGGGCAGCGCCCATGCTGCAACGGCGGTGGGGGCGGGATCGCTCGACGGGCTTTCCAAGGTTGGTGGGACCACGGGGCGACCCCTTCCGGACCTCCTCGGTTGACGGCGCGGTGGGGCTTTCGGCGGAGGCAGTCCCTCGCGTCCTGCAGCTGCCGACGCTGCCGATGAGCTTGTAGTAGCCTACAAAGCAGCGGCCGGATCCACTCATGGAAAAGATAAGAGAAGTCACACGGGATGCGCAAAATCATTACAAGTAGACGCACGACAGAAAAATGTTCAATCTGCAGCGTCACTCATCGTCAACGAATGTATGTGACCAAACAGTGTTGGAAATTCCGTCGTGAGAAAAAGTCGGCGCAGGCAGAAAACCTGACGGGAGAAAGCGAATGCAGGAGTACATCACGCGTGGCATTCGCAGTTCAGTGAGGTGCGTGTTGTGGGGGAAACAGTGAAAGATAGAATACAAAAGAAACTATGCCTTCAGTTGATGTCTCCATACGACACGAGAAAAGGATGAAAAGGAGCAAAAGATAAACAAGGCTTCAATATTGTCTATATTGTCTATATTGAAGCCTTGTTTATCTTTTGCTCCTTTTCATCCTTTTCTCGTGTCTGGTGCACCGCCGCGTGTCGCCAATATTGCCCGCTCTTACTCACTGGCAACAGTTCCGCTCGTACCTCACCGTCCCATGATGAAACTAGCGTGCCGCTGCGGAGCCCCAATCATTTGGTGGCGAGATCATGCGGACGGGGTTGAGCGCGGCTGGTTCCTCTCACCAACACGACCACTCGTTGGCGGATGAACAATAGCAAATCACGGATAGATTTCGATCAAGCAATCGATATAACATTATTTAAAACACCCGAATGAAGTCTGTTTTGACGTTTCTATAAACAGAAGACCCCATACTCGTCCGCGGGAAACACTCTGGCCACCTCTGAGAATGTAAAGAATAAATGGGAAAATGCATTGGATCGGCTTTTGACTGCTTGTAGAAGTTCTCATGCATTACTTCAAACATACAGAAGAATTCAGTACATCCATGCCATCAATGTCCGCCCTTGGGGTCGCGGGCCAGCCGGCCGCGCGTGCCAATCAGCGACAGCCCCAGCCGTAGTTTGCACAGTACCCTCGTGGCGCGGACCTGGGCCGCTCCACGTGCCCGTGCGGCCGTTGACTGCGATGGCGGTTCCTTGTTCTCCCTACTCCAAGCGCCGCGTCCGGACCGCATTGCACACCTTGCGACATGAATGACGGACCAGGACGGTTCTCTCTCAGAGATGGGTTGATATTCCAGGGCGACTGAAGAATACATCACGGATGCGCAGTCCGTCTACAACTCGCCTTTCTGCTACGTCGGCTGTGCAAGATGGCGACAACAAGTACCTCGTTGGCCGGCAGCGCAGTCATCCTGCCAGGCGCTCTTCATTTCCTTTGACATACTCAGTTTGATTGCATTGCATCATACACAATGTCACGAAGCAATCAAATACAACATCATTATGTTGTGGCCCCCATCCGTGCTACAAGTTAAAGATTTCGCTCTTCGTGGAAAATCTACAAGTGTGCCTCATGCAAAGGGCCGCCTGCTCGCGGACAACACTGGAAAACCTGTGAACCCATGCTGCGGAGCATGCACTGGCAGAGCAACGAGGTCTCCCTCACGCAGGTACAAGAAGTAGGGCATAACGGCTGTCACGTTGACGTTCTCTTTCGCTCCTCCAGGTTGGTGCCAGACTGCTACCGCCTGCCCTCGTACTGAAGCAAATTTTGGAAGAATTCCCTTTTGTTCCTTTACTCCAATTGGCCGACAAGAGCACTCAAAAGACGTATTCTCATACTTGGCTGAATGTGTAGTGGCCCCCCTTCCTTCCACCGCCGCTGCAATCAAAGTCAAAACCATGTGTGTGCACGGTACGTGGGCCTGCCGCGCGGCCGCAAGCCACGCCAAAATTCTATCTCATCCTATTAGTCTTGTAAAAAGCTACTCTGGTTTCCGCGCATGTGGACCAATCAACCCCAAAGTTTGTACATGGTATCAGAGGGTGGCCAGTGGGTCATCAAAAGAAAAAACGGAGCACGAAACGCAGCTAATCTCACTCTTTGGTGCCCACTTCCGCAATCATATCGATCAGAGACAGCCAATCCGCCCGAATCTCGACAGCACCCGATTTATCACTGACTAAATCTGGAAGAAAGCAAAGACGAGGAGGCAATATTTTCAGCCTCGTGGGCCTGATTTCAAGATCTCGGGATGCCGCACGGAGGAAGAGCGGGGACGCTAAGAGCTGACGACAAGAATAGATGTCCCGGAGGAGAAGTAGCCGTGAAGCGCACGCCAAATCATTCAGTAGCAGCGGCCCGCGATTGATGTGCAGCGCAAGTGCGACAACTGAATGACAAGACAATCAGTCGATAAAAACATGGAGATCACACACCCCACCGCTACCCGCATGTCCGATCAAGCCATACTCACTCCTTTTCGTCCTCCTTCTCTTCGTGAAAACCATTACCACACTCCTTCTCAGCATCGCCGATCTCAATCTCCTGCGCCTCAAAGATCCCCAACACCTCCGCCTTCATAGCGGCCACCAGCATAAAATCATTCTCCATTCCTGTGGCGTGGTCCTCATACCGCCCCCAAGCCTCGACCGAGCTCTTGGCGAACTCGATATTCAAGAGCTCCTGCTGGCGCGGCGTCGTCCACGTCGCGTTTGCCTTTCGCTGGGCGACCCTGACGGTGGCCCACAATTGGGTTCAATTCGGGGTGGGCCACAGGGGAGAGAATGACAGACACGTCAAATCTTGCCGCCAAATTTTGCACCAGGTTGCGCGGCGTCGGTCGGTGCTTTACCGCCAGCTCACGCAGCTCGGGGAGGGTCTGTGGCTGCCGTCAGGTAGCAGACCAGTCCTCAGGCACAGCTTCATGCTACCCAAACCACGGCACGACGTCGGCCTTTCGCATCTTTCCCAAGGCTGGTTGTGATTCCGCAGTCAGCTTCATGCGGTAGAGCACTCGGTCCAGGACGAGTACGCCTGATTGAACCTTGTCTAGCACCTCGTCCTCAAGCCACTTCAGCCAGATTTCCGAGTGTACTTCGACATGCGAGTCGCGCGTCTTTTCTTTCCCAGGAGCACGTAACTAGCATCTTCGACCAGCCCGAAGCTGCGGGATCCCACGTTGGCGACGCTGATACGCGCCACTTTGCCCGTCGGCACGTTGAGGCGCGCGCGCAAGGACCTGTCGGTCCACGTGCGGCTGGGCGTCATATTCTTGTTTACCCAAATTTATTAGGTGTAGTAGATGGTGCGCCCCGCTGCACGGTACTCGTGCATTTTCTTGATAAATATCTCCCGCGGCGCGATGATTATTTTCTTCTCGCGTGCCACATCGTAATTATTTGGCACGACGGTAAATTTGAACCCCAGGTCCGTCGTGGCCGGCAGAAGGGTAGCTCTTGACCACGTGGACGGGATGGGATGTCCACTCTAGCCAGCTACCACGCTGGCGACCTTGAGAAATTCCATAGTACTGTCGAATATGGGTACAGATATCTCTTCACAATGGTTGTACACGGCCTCCCGCACGCGGGTCATCTGGGTCGCGGGGATGCGTCGCTTGGTCGCACGGCGCTCGCGTGTACCCGACGGTGGTCGAGCCGCCGCGCACCCCTCCTCGGCGATACGCATCACAGCGCGCGCCGACAACCCCGCCGCGCGCGCCGTGCGCTCCACATGAGCCGTTCTGTGCGTTTCTCTTTCGTGCTCGGCCTCGAAGTACCCCTCATGTGACGCACAATTTCTACCACCTCAACCGGAATGCGGCGCGTCGCGCGCAGGATGGTACGGGGTGATTAAGCGGACGTATCTGTCGAAGTCATTGCGACCCGCTGCGCGTGCGGATGGGTGCAGGGTTTGCTGTCCCACAACGGCAACCGCGGGAGGTGAGCGGGATGCCAAACGGCAGCAGTGGGGGTGAGGTGGGGGGCAGGTGTGCGACGGCGCTTGAGCCACGCAGAGCGCCCTTCGAGGACAGTCCTGGCTTTCATTTGGGCGTACCCGTGCGCGGGCGCTCATTGGCTGCTGACGAAGCGCGCGCGCGCAAGCCGCGCAGTGGGCCCACAACCGTCGTCAAAAGCACGTCTGTTTTTGCCTGTTTCGAGCCTCTCGAAGGCCCGCGTTCCTGTTTGATGAAACAGAATTCCTGTGCAAAGAACAGATCGACCCCCCTTGACAGGCTCTCAGAGGCCATCCCATGCGGGGTCCTTGCATATTTGTGTTTGCGAGAACAGGAATCGTTCCTCGCTCCACACATTCCGCCTGCTAGCAGGGCCATAGATGCTTCTCCGTCTCTCTTTCTTTCTGGAAGGGTGAAGTGTATACGTCTCATGCTGTGTCTCTCTTTTTTCGAGTGGAGATGCATCTATCCCGGCGAACAGATGCTTTTGGCGCCCTTTCTGGAAAAAACCAGCCTTGACAGAGCCCCAGGGCGGTTTGCAGATTATCTGTTCGTCCCAAAACACCCAAAAGCAGACGTGCTCTTGACGACGGTTTTGGGCCCGCTGCGCCGATTGTCTGCCGAGTGTCGTGGAATCGGATCAAATAAGGCGCGCCAGAGACCGCACTTTTGGGTGAGCAAATGCTAAAGAAGCCTCCACCTATCACGGGACCGCTGCAAGAAACTTTTAGGCTTCTTCCCAACATATTCTCTACGGTTATCTACCCTCGGCCAATGAGATTAGAGCGCTGCGCAAAATAGTGCAATCGAATGCACGAGGTATGTGAACATGCGACAAATGTGAGAAACTATGCTACTACCTTGTACGGCTCGCGCAGTGCCGGACGGCCTCAAAACGAAGCGTCTGCGCCGTATCTTTCCGATGAAAGTGTGTCGTTGAAAAGCTTCCTACAGAAAAAGGCGTACGTTTTCTTGCAGGAAAAACCTTTGGGGGGTCGTCATCCTTCGTGTGAAGACTGCTTATCATTTGCGGTCGTAGCGGCGGAGTTCTGGTCTCTCCCAAGAAGTTTCTGTTCTCATAGGACGAATAGAGTGACAGACTCTAGACATGCCTGCCTCAAGCGGCCCTGGTGGATTTCCAGACTTTCAATTGCGTGGCACGACCCACAAATGCCCTCTACTGGCTGGTACAAAGGCTGTCGGCTGAGTTCAGGTACTCTCCACTTTTCCCCCTTCACAACGCTCAATTTTCGAGCCAAAACGTACTTCAGGCCGTTGGTCCTGCGACACGCACGCACACGACCACCCGACATTGTTAACCCCACTTCCGATTCGCCGGATCAGGACGGTCAAACGAGATGGGATTTCAGAGGCAGAGTGAATGGCTAGCTTTTCGGCCGCCTACAGCCTAAACGGATACAGTGCGTTCTCGTTCCAAGAGATAGCTGTTTCAGCTCAATATGAGCAACAAGTGGACTACAAGGACTGGAATGGAAGACTCGCGACCCATATTCTCTTGCAAACGATTATCTTATAACGACAGCGCACTGTCGCGGTCGGCTGGATACTTTTTGTTATTCCCCGGGCAACATTGAGCAGGGAACACGATGCTATGCCGAACGCACGGGCTACTCACGGCTATCACAGAAGGCCCCAAGATAAAATCGATATCCATGAATGAACGGCTACAGGGTCACGTTCCAGTCTCTACCACCGTATAGCGTTATTGAGCAGGAGTACTATCATTCTAGGTGAGTATTCAAGGGCGGGGGTGTCTGTCAAGCGGCTTCACACGAAGGGGCGGGAGGGGTGGATGAAAAGGAGGCAGCACGACGATGGAAGTCCTCGTACGAGGCATTCTTGCAATATTTCTGTCTTTCCCATGTTGGCCGATACCTTCGATGTCGAGAGGGGTGATCAACTGTTGGAAGCTGTTTCTCAGCCATCCATTCAGCCGGATAAGTTGTTCGACCAATGGGCAGTTGACCGAGACCCTAACATGTACTGGACCACACCAGCCAAACTTGGGAAGACAGGAGCAGTCTGACCTTTTGTCAATCAAAACCACCCTTCCAATTTCCACTTCCACGATCAGCGGCCACGAAAGCTTCTGAGACCACCGCAGGATTCGGGGCGCTTCAATTCATTTTGTGTCATGTAGCCGGACTTTTAAATCTAATTGGGCCACCTGGAATAGGCGTGTGGCCATGTAGGCTCCAGTGCAGCACGAGGTGTTGTATCGATCTGATTAATGTGTACTGAATCGCCTGGGCCTTGGGACAGGGTACTATCCAACATGCGCATAGGTGCTCCGTTTGTAATTGTTTTCGACCTGGTGCACGTTGCAAGAGTACTTGCGATACAGAGGGGTGGCCGCCGAGTGACCTCGTACGGCTCAAGCGGTCGTCGCCATACGGTGAGCCCGACATTGTGAGAAGCGTCACTCTGCAACGTATCTTTGCATGTGTTCTGGCAGCATGGCCGTACGTTGGGCGTTTGTGAGGTTCAAGCATGTGAAGGAAGGGTGCTTTCCTGATTCAGATGGCTTTCAACGGGGGGTCTGTGCTTCAGAAGAGCTGAAAACGAGGAAGCGTGCTGCATATGACCGCATCGAGTGAGGAATTGAGGGCGCAATTGGTGGAACCTTCCCCTGAGATGCTCCAGACAGTTTTTTTGTTCTTTAAAATTTTGAACGCGCAGGAGAGGGCCAAGATTGGGGACAGCCGAGACGCGTGGAATGTGGCGTGACCGTGGCGCGCAGTGACTGAAGCGGGCAGTCGCGAGAGGCGTGACGCAGCTGCCCGCGTGCTGCTACGCGCCGGCCTGTGACGAGGAGATGGCGGTGCCGTGAGTGTGGCCCGTGCGAGGGGGTGGTTGTGTGGTGGTGGCGAGACTTGCCATGCGGGATGTCCCGCAGCTGACCGCGCGGAATGTCGTGGGGGGAGGAAACCGGACGGGGGGGCCCGTTTGGGGGGGTTGTGGAGGGGTTGAGGTTCCGAGGGGCTGGAGAGGGTGCGGGGTGAAGACGCCGCTGGCTTGCCGGTGACAGCCCCTACGGCGGCGGCGGCGGCCCCTGCGCCTGCGCCCCCTCCTGCGATAGGCTTGCTTCTGGAAATAAACCTAGCCATCATGGACGAGGGGTCTGGAGTGGCGTGGCGTTTGCCCCTGGGGGCGGGTGGGCTGCGTGGTAGCGGCGGCGAAGGCGGACGTAGGTGTGAGGCCGGAGGGCTGGGAGGGGTGAGGATGTCGGCGAGCCGTGCGTGACCTGGGACTGTCGCAAGCACGGCGTCGCCTGGGTGGGGGGCCGGCGCGCTCCTGGGCGGACGGCTCGGACGCGCGCGGCTGCCCGTGGACGCTCGTAGGGACATGAAACAAAAAGACCATTGCAGTGCATCTACTCTCTTGAAGACGATTGTAGGATTCCTTCGTCCGTCCGTCCGCGACCACCCCGGATTGCTGATCGTTCAACAGTGTCAGTGTTCACCCCCGATTCCAGCCAGTGGGCCAGTGTTCACACGTATTTGAGGATTTCATGACACGGCGTGCACATGAAGTGCAGATCGGTCGGCATTCCAGTCCCCATGATAGAATGATGTACCCAACAATTGACACTTCTTCAGACGAATGACAGCAGAAAACAAATTACGAC
>Ga0209831_1004257_pt1 | contig 11322 bp, 10 predicted proteins | sample Maine_Asex4_meta_FD_187451 | JGI IMG/M metagenome (GOLD analysis project Ga0209831, IMG submission 187451) | Marine algal microbial communities from Maine, USA - Maine_Asex4_metaG (SPAdes) (version 2) | ecosystem: Host-associated > Algae > Red algae > Unclassified | place: Maine, USA | collected...
GGGAATGCCAGAGCGTCGGTGTGGCGCGAGGGCGGGGGGGTCTGGCGCCACGTCAGCAGCAGGGGGCGAGAAACGGGCGCCAGCACAGGGGACAACAGTGCGTGACGTTGGGGCCCCACACCAGGTAGAAGGTGGCTGCTGACACGCATCATAACCGCCGGACACCGCATGCCGCGACGACGCACAGGCGACCGTGCGTCCATATGGCGCGCTCGTGCTGCCAGCGCGCTGTCCGGGCTCGCATGTGGGGGACGCACAAAAAATGACGCACGCGGCGCACAGTTCTTGGCACAATGCATGTCCTTGCACTGTCGCTCAAGGATAGATCCTTGCAGGGATAAATTTGCACCGCGGAGTTTCTTCCAGGGAGAGAGACCCGAGATGCTCAAGTGACCCGCCTTGAAAGCGGGCCGTCCACGGACGCGACCGCGGCCTCGCCTTACCCCCGGGACGCCACCAGCGCGGTTCTGTTCCGGATGCCCAATCGTCGTGGCGTGGACGCCTGCCTGCCAGTGTCGGCTGGACCCCGCTAGGCCCCCCCCGTCGCCGTGCGTCGCCCCGCGGCCGGGTTGGGTGCCTCTTTCACGCACAGTCCAAGCTGGTGCTCGGCTACCGAAGGGGCGTCTCCTGCGTGTTGGAGGCGGTGACTGCGCGGCCGCTGTGGTTGCCCCGCGCGCGGGGGCGCTCTGGGACTGCCCGTGTGAGATGCCCGCCACGCACGGCCCGCCACCGGGCGTCGACCTGCCGCCCAGCTGGGAGCCGACACCACGCTTTCTCCAGGATGGTGCGCGGCTACCGCTTCGAGGTGTCCCGTCCGTGGTGGGAGCGACATCGGAGCAGCCACTGCAGCTGCGCTGGGCGGCGGGGAGTCGCGAAGTGCCCGCCCATGCGGGGTACTGGGGATGCCCCTCTCCCTTTTAAACTCTGCCTCCTCTCTTCTCTCGGAGCGTGGGTCCTCGCTTCCCACAGAGCAGGCGACAGTCCCTCCCGCCCCGACGTGCTCCCAACCGCGGCCGCGCTCACAATACCCGCTGGCGGTCACCCCCTCCTCTCTGTGCCCCACTCCCCTGGTGTCCGGTAAGGGCTGTCCTCCTCTTCACCCCCACATCCGCCCCGTCTCGCGTGCGCCACCACCCCCTTCCCCTTGTCGCTGCGAGGTGTGTCACTCGGTGTGCTTTCGCTCCCCGACGGCAACGTCATCAACCTGTTGGGCGTCGAAACGCCCGCAAACGCCAAGATGGTCGGCCACCGCCGCCCCCGCCCCAGCTCTTCGGCCACTGATGACGGCGCCGAGGCCAACCGCCCCGTGAACGGTCGATTTTCCCTCGAGGACGTGCAGGAGTTGGCGGCGGCGGTCGCTATGGCCATGTCGCCGATGCGTGATGCAGATGTCAAGGCTGTGTGCGATGCGGTGCGCGACCAGGTGTCGGTTGAGGCGGACCGCCTTGTGAAGGACGATGCGGTTCTCCACGGCTTTGCAGAGCTGGTGAAAGGGGAGCTCGTCGCGCACGAGCAGCGCGCCAACAAGACCGAGGACATCGCCGCCGCAATGGCAGTCATCGTCGTGGCGGCGATGGTGGAGGAGATGCAACAGTCGTCCACCCCGGGCGTCGCCTTCGAGCAGCGCTCCGTGGATGAGATCCGTGTCGCGGTCAACCGGGCGCTCTCCATGCCGCAGATCCGCCGCGCCCATGCGCTCGGCGTGTCGCGCCGCGTGAAGCTGCTTGACGCGGACGAGGAGGCCAAGGGCGACACGCTTACCACCTTTTTCCCGACGGCGGCCAAGTCGTCCAGCGGCAACAGCTTTGTTGTTAAGAAGTTCACTCGCGTGAACATGGGCATTTTGAACAAAATCTACACTGACTACGCCACTATCGGCAACCAGCCGGAGGTGTTCCGCAACAAGAGTAAGCTCATGCCCAGCAGCATTGACCGCGTCGACGAGGCGGGCCTCTCGATCATCCGGAACGCGCTTAATGATGGGCGGTCGGTGGCGCGCGAGGTGCTTTACAAGAACGTCGCGTACTTCCCCATGCAGCAGCGGGATGGTGTCTACATCAAGCACCGCGATGCGGCGGCGGTCAAGCCAGTGCTTGCCGATGCCGCCGGCAGCTCCTATTTTGCCGCCGTCAGCCGCCATTTGGCGTCCGCGACGGGCTCCATCTCGACGGAAGCTGGGGCGTCCGGGCCCGCGTCCGAGCGCTGGGTGGTCCGTGAGGTCTGTCTTTACAGTTTCGCGGAGGACGTGCTGTCGGCGCTGGTGCGCCACGCCCACGAATTCGAGCCCAACGTGAAGTTCATCACGGCCGAGTGCCTGCGCCGTGTCGTCCTCTCGCCGCGCGAAGTGTGGAGCGAGGCGGTCGCGCCTACCCTCCAGGCCACTGCCACCAACGGCCCTTGCGTCTGGAGCCTGTTGGTCCCGCGACCGATCAAGCGCCTGGCCCTCAACGTGGTCATCCAGATTTTATCGGCGGAGGAGGCGAGCGCCATCCCGGGCGCCCCAGCTTTTGCTGTCGGTGCTGGCGTGGGAGCAGCCGACGACAATGCCGACGTTGACGCCGTCGGCAACCAGGACCTCGAGGAGGAGGATGTTTTCTGAGAGGAGGGTGGACAACGTCGCACTGGCCGCGGCTGACTGCACCGCGCTCGATGTTTTGCGCGCTGTGCGTGCGCTCGTGACTCGCAGTGGTGGGGGCTGCCTCATTTGTCCCCTATGCCTGCACTTGCGCCTTGTTCTGATTGTTTTTTTTTTGCTCGTTGAGGGCTACGGCTTTGGTGGGGGCTGCCTCATTTGTCCCCTGTGCCGGTTATTGCCCTCACGTTGAATTCTGCGTTTTATTGGAGTGCGATGGAGGATAATAAATGCTTTTTGCAGGACCGAGCTCGCCGCCCGCACCGTCCCCCACGGTAGTGCATTCAAGCGAGGACCGCAACAATCGCGGCACTCTCTTGACCAGTGGCAACCGACCTGGATGCGTACTGCGGCCAGCCGAGCATGCCTCTACGTCATCTCCGAGTCAGAACCGGCGAGGCGTTGGACGCCGCCGTCCCACACCCCGAGCATCGCCGGGGAAGGATGCCTCGCAGCGCCACGGGAGCGTCGGGAGTTCCAAAGAAATGTGTAAGGTGGCATCAAGGTGGTCGCTTCATCGTACGAGGGGCACAGGGAGGCTAGAGAGCAGCATGCTAGGGCTCAGAGCACACGCGCAATGGAATGGTGCCCAGAAGCAAGACAAGCGGCCGCCCGCCGCAAGGGAAGGTGGGAGCACCCCTGTGTACTCGAGGAAGACACACCCTCTCCAGCGGCATGTCAACCTTTGTAGGCGGTGGATCATGCAAGACAGTCAAGTGGCAGCTCCTTAGAATTGTTCGTTTTGACAACCGGAATTGAGCAGTCGCAGATGACGCCCGATGGCACTACTCGTCTACGCACCACGTCCACTCAGTCTCCAGTGTCCTGCCCTCACGTGGGCAGTGGTAGACCCCTGGCGCGACGTGACACTGGCCGCACATGCCACCAGGATGATTGCCATCTCCCCTCTCCTACCATCGCGTCTGTGCAACTCAGCCGCGGCCTCTCTCGAGTGTCCCGTGCTGCTCTATCGCGCGGTCGCTTCGTCGCGCTTCGAGCTCATTTGTAGCCCCCAGCACTCGCAAGTCCACCTGGATGCCTGTCAACGAGGACTGTGGAGGACCGCACGGGCTGTGGTGTCCCGGCGTGGGTAGGCGAGTGGTCACACGGGAGGAAAATTTCAAGAACCAGCGCATCGGGACGGGGGGAGCTGGTGTTGTCGACGACGCCGACAGCGGCAGCTATCTGTGGCGCAGGTGGGCGCGTGTTGAGGTCCACCGCCGCGCTTCTGCCACTGCCGTGGGGACGCCCTTGACTCGTCCAAAGTGAACCGTGTTGGTACGTTGAGCTGCCTCTCTCTCGACGACGACCGATCCACTCTCGGGCGCCTGTCGGCATCTGCTGCACTCGGCCTGCTTTGCTTGCCTCGGCGAGCTCTGTGGTACGCAACCGCCGTTCACGCTCTTACTCTTGTTGGCGCTGTACGTTGCCGCCATCGACCTCGCTGATACTGGTCTGATTCTGTGTGTCTCTCCTTCGAATTTCTACAGGGCTGACTCGACGACGGACAACTCGCGCTGGGCAACACGATCGCCTACTTCTCGTTTGGGCTTGAGACGAACAACGCGGACTCGGGGGGGGGTGTGGCGGACTCGGTGTGACGTGGGGCGGACCGCGTGTGCCACGGCAAGACGCACAGCGGGGGTGAGGGGAGAATCGTGTGGGTGAATGAAGCACTTCTGATGCACACACCTACCTGCCAGGTCAATTACCTGGCCTGTCATTTCCTGCTCCCCGTCTCTGCTTCCGTCCGCGTAGCCGTCGTGTGCCGCATGCTCCCTCGCGCCGGCTGTTTGGCACACGTGTGCGACTCTTATCCGTCCTCCTCCGTGCGCGTGTTCTCGCCATTTTGCAGCTGCGAAAGGTTCCCGCGGTGCATGGGCGGGGGGGTTCACGGCGGTCGGCGGCCGCCACGTGTTTTGGCTGAGGCCTGATGGGTCGCTGGTTGCCGCTGCCCCCTGTGCCCACTCGGGGGACGGGCTTAAAACGGGCTCGTAGAACGTGCGTGCCGCGATCGGTGTCAACTTCTGCTGCTACTGGTGGTCCGTGCATGACGGCGCGTGTTGGGGGCGGAGGTGAGGCGGCGGGCCCGTCCACGTTGCCTCCTGTACAGCCGCTGCTCCGTTCTTCATCTGCACCGCTAGTGCCGACGGCTGTTCCCAGACACGCAGGCGCGTTGGATCACCTCGAGCACGGGGATCTCGACGCATTTGGCAGCACCGCGGCGGTGGATGGCCCGACCACCAGCCGGGACATTAGTGGGCTGCCGGAGGGGCCCGACGACAAGCGGGGGGACGAAGCGGTAATTGAACCCCCCCCGCCCTATTTGCTAGGATGGTCGGACGAGGAGGACGACGGGGCAGAAGTCCCCCACGCGTGCAGCTTTGGCGCGTCCACCGACGGGGCGTGCGAAGAAGCTGATAATGATATCAGTGAATATCGTGCGTTTGCTGAGGTTGACGTTGCCCACACAGCGGGGGAGCGCACCGACCTCACCACCTTCCTCTCTCCTGCTACGGGCTCGACGCCACCAGCGTCAGACACCCCACGCCGCCCTACTGCCATCGCTGATGCCGCGGCGCTGCGTACGCCCTTCCGCCACCCTTTCACAACGCCAGAGCAGTTATACGAATATTTACTGCTCCGCGGCCAGCGGGACACCGGTGACAAACTCTACGACATCGTGCGCGACATGCACAACCACCACGCTCCACATGCGCGGTTGCCTTGCCTCTCGACTATGCGTGGCAAGTACGCCACGATGGTGCATGCGGGCGGGTCCTTGCCGTTTTCCTCGTTTTCGGCTCCAACTCGCAGGACCTCGACGGTCGAGCTACTGGCAGTGCTGCCAAGCACGCATGTTGCGCGAAAATTTGCCTTCAAGGAGACGTACGACCTTTTCACGGAGTACGGCAAGCGCACGGCGGCGGACCTGGAGCTCGAGCCAGAATTCCTCGACACGCCGTTTGTTCGCCGGCGATGGTCGGCTTTGTGTGGCGACAACACGGTGGGCCACTTCTCCTTGTTGGGCGTCGTGTACTCACCCGGAGACACCATCAACGTGTCCTTGCGCGGGGGTGGTGCCCTGCGCGGGTACATAATGGGCGAGTGCCGGTTTGCATCGGCGTCAGCCGGCGTGGAGGACAACGACGACGTGCACGCGGGGGACTTTATGGCCGCCCTCTACTACCAGGGGCAGTGCGCGGGGGACCTGCTTCTCCGTCACTGGAAGGCAGGCGACCGCCCGACGGTCAACTTTCTGCCAGCGGGGGGGCCCATAGTATCGGTTTCTGGTGTGTGCCACGAGCCCGGCGCCGCAGTCGGGTGGACCAAGGATACCCCCACACATCCGTTCATGCTGCAAAGCATGGGTACCGACCAAATCCCCGTGTTGATGGTTTTTCTCGCCTTCTACAGCGACGACTTCAACGTCAGAAGGCAGCGAAAGACCTCGTTGGGCGGCGTGTACATGTCGTACATGAGTTGGCTGTACCACCGGCGGACTACTCGCCACGCGACGCGCACGATCGGTGTTGTGCCTCCTGATGTGGACTCGGACCACATCCGGCGGCATATCCAGGATGACCTGGCCATCGGTGTGCACGACGGGTGGATGGTATCGGATCCCGACGGCAACCCCGTGCGCGTCAAGGTGGATGTGAGCTTTTACGTCGGCGACTACCCGCAGGTGTCGAAAAGCTGCAAGTTGAAGGGCCACGGCGCGGACGCCCCGTGCACGCTGTGCTCGTACGTGCTTCCCGGCGGTAGCGGCAGCCAGTATGCCAAGGCAGGCTCATCCTGCGCCATTTCTCTGGCGCGACCGACCGACCGATCAGCCTCTGTGTTGGAGGCGGTGCGAGCCGCGTTGTCTGCAGTTTCTATGTGACATGCTAATGGAGGTGGGGAGGGGTCGTGCGGTCTCGCCCACCCTGAGCATCGGGGGCAGCTGGGGCAACACGGGGCACTGTGAGGGGTGGCAGCTGCTTTTAATTTGTGGGGGTGGGCGCCGGTTCCGTGGCGCGGCGGTGAGGGTGGCTACTGCCAGCGAGAGCGTGTCTTTGTGTGGTTTCGAGCGACGGCGGTGCACAGGAGAGCATGTGATTGCGTGCTTGGCGCCCTGGCGTGTGAGAAGAGGGAGAGAGATTGATTGGTGAGACGGCACTGTGCGCGCATTAGTGGTGGTTGCGGAACTGCTGCTATTGGATGAGTACATTGGGTTTGTGGCTTTTACCTGAGCATGGACATGCAAAAAAGTGACAAATGACGCTGTACTACCCACTCACTGCCGGGTACATGTCCGCGCGGCCAAGCAAAATCCACCGGTTGTCGTCAGTGTGATCAAGCTGCTCATGCTCATTGACAGGGCATTCAAGCTGGCACGCATGCACAGCGAGGGCGCGGCGCACCGCTGAGCCCATGACGACTGCCAAAAAGCGACTCTCTTCTACGGCATGCACCCCTTCCCCAGTCACACGGAACGGATTGACGACTGCCATCGGCTGCCCGAGGGAACTCAAAAAGAGCGCGCGGAGTCGAAAAAACTCGACTTTGCACCCGCGGGCGCGCGCAGCGTAACCCACAGCAACGGGCAACAGGCGATGGGCGTATTGAAGCCCGGCGCACAGGATGCCGAGGCAGTCTCCAACCTTGGCAGGGTGGGCATCGCGACGTGTAACCGCGGAGCGCCATGACGGCTCAAAGCCGTCAGCGCAGAGGTGCGCGGCGAGCGCCACGGCTTGGTGGGGCACGCTGTCCGCCGTCAAACATCGCCCACCCATAGTCCACTGACTCGCACCTTGGCTCCATAGAGGCAGTGCCTCTGCGGCGGCCTTGCGGATACCCGCGTGCCGCAGCCACTCGGGGGCGACACGAAACTTGGTCGGCGCGAGGACCAGGCGAGACAGCGTCTCCTCGTCTCGCATCCGGTACATGGCCCGGCGTGCGTCGTCGTGGCCGTTTCCTGACAGGGCGGCCTTCTTGAGGTGCTGGTGGGCGGCCTCAAAATGGAGCTCCCGTGTGTGCTTGATGTGCAGAAACCAGGGTACGGAAAAGAAGTAGATTTCACGCACTCGGTGAAGGTTGGGCACGTCCAACATGGACTTGATTCCACTGCAGTCGGCTCGCCGGCAAACCGCGTCCACTGATGAGAGGAAGTCGGTAGCCAGGCGCTGCAGCTCCTCCAAGTTTGCGGCCGCCCTGCAGGCGTCGCCACCATCAAGCTCCACGCGAGGAGAGAAGTACGTCTTGCACATCAGCAGCTGAAACTTCTCGAGTGAGCCCAGCCGCAGTGTTAGCGGCGGGGGGCGCGGCACAGCCGCCGGGCTTGTTTCCGGCCACGGGATGGACCGCTTGATGGCCACGATGCAGATTTTGAGTACGGCTGCCCACTCGTAGATGAGGAGCGAGTGCACATCTTTTGAGTTGAAGTTGTAAGGCCTTGTACGCCGCAGCCCCGACAGAGCCAGTGCGTCCCGCATAGACGTCGACACGCTCACACGCTGATTATTAGAGAGCGTCGCGAACAGCGCTTTGATCAACCGCCGCGTGATACCGAGCATGAAGACGTGGTCGGGGGCTGGAACGATGCTCCGAAAAGCGTCGAAGTTTGATGAACCGAAGGCCCGAGACCACGAGAAAAAGACGCTGTTGTCCGTGTCGGCGTTCAGCCCCAACCTGCGCAAGCCCTCGTTGAGGCTGCTGGTCCTTGCCGCTGCCATTGGGGGGTTGATGGTGTGAGTGCTTTGGGGGTGGAAACGGCAGGGATGCTGGCGCCCCGGCCGCGTCAAGCCAGACACGACAGGCGGCTCCAGGAAAAGTGGAAACAGAGCACCGGGGCACCTACGATGATCACTCCCGGAGATGTTGGTCGACGGGCGCGTCGCAAAAGTACCTCCTGTGCCTCCTTGGGTCACGTAGCGGCATCTTGGCTGCGTGGCGGTGGCTGTGCGAAACAAATGGGGACGTCACGGAGCGGGAAGAAGCACCACGTGCCCGCTGGTCGAGCCCGTGGTGACACGTGTGGCACAAAAGATCCAACATTTGATTTCGACAATCTGCTTTCAAACATCCCCAGTCAAATTCAAAGCCAGAGGAAGCCACGGACAGCGCGCGTTGTCGAGTTGGCTTGGTCTTGTCTGCAGCTCCACGCACCTCCAGTCGCTGACAACTGCCTGCAGGTCTAGCAAGAGCGTCTCCCGCCCCTTTCGTAGTGCTGTATTGGCTTCTCCATTGTTGCTGCCCTGGTGTCGCCCACTGTCCCCCCCCTCCCTTCTCGCCTTATTTTTGTTCCCACCCCCTTCGCCCCAACGTGTTGCCGACCACTTGTCTTGCACTTTTTCAGAGAACAACCATCTCTGGACCCGGGGGCACTTGGCAGCAACATCCAGAACGTGACACTGGTGTTGCGCGGCGGCGACATGAGCAGCAGCGAGCCCTCGGCTCGTTCGACGCGAAGCCGCGATTCCTCTTCATCTTTCCGGCCGCGACCGTCCTGGAAAGCGGCTCATGGCTCGAGCAGCCAGTCAAGCAGCAGCGGTAAGAAGCTGGGTCCACCACGCCCGCGCCTTTCCTCGTCAACTGCTGTGCAACAGCAGACGCCGTTGGCACCTGCCGTTGCAACACCTGGGTCGCATGCCAGGTCCTCCGCGACGGTGCCTCTGACGGTTGCTGTCGCGTCGGCGGCGGCGCCGGGCATCTTGCATTCTTCGGGCGTAGTCTTCTGGACGACTGATGCCCCGATGAAGGCGCCCACGACGGCCGCCAAGCAGCGGCGCAACTACACCATGGACATTGATGAGATCAAGGTCACGCTGGCCGGGCTGAGTGCGCGCGACGCCGAGCGCGAGGAGCTCGTCAGCGCACTGCGGCGCGAGGCCAGCGTGGCTCAGTCGCTGTTGAGCAGCTTCCAGGGCATCCGACAGGCTCTAGAGCGGGAGGGGGAGTGCTCCAGGGGCAAGGACCTGCAGGATTGCCGGTTGAGCTCGCTTCTGTGCCGTCTGCCTCGGTGCCCGCCATCCCCACGAGGCGACAAGGACGGGGAGCGAGTCAAGCTGTCAATCATGCAGGTTTGCTCGCGGGAGGCGTTCACACAGTTCGTGCGGCGTGCGGGCTTGCAGCTGGTCAGCGGATGGGGCGGCGCGGTGCGCACGACATGCGTGGCTCGTGTGGATGGTCCATTGATGGTGCTATCGGCGGTCGGCGTGCCTACAGAATTGACGTCTGCATGCCTGTCGGCAACGTTTGTGCGCCGAAACGGCAACAAGGTGCGGCGAACCCTGGTGCACTGCCACGTTGACGGCAATGGGAAGGAGTGGTTCCTTCTGGGCTGGGCGCATGACGGGCAACGTGTGCGCGTGGCCGTGCGCGAGACTGAGGAGTTTGATGCTTCCATCGGCGGCTTTTCATGTGAGCTTGCTGTCCAAGTGGTGGATGCTAGGGACGTGCCAGACGGTCCCAAGGACGCCTCTGGTATTGTATGGAAGGCCAACAGCTCCGCCGGGGTCGTTGATGGCGCTCTCAACAAGATTGGCAACGTCACTATCACGCTGCCGGTGTATACCGAGGAGGGGCATGGGACGGGCTTGAGTAGTCTTTTGTGATTTGTTTTGATCTTCATCTCTTATCTAAAAATCACATTTTCATTCGCAATGCCAACAATGCTGCATGCTTCGCCACCCCTGACCCGCGCTCCAGCCGTTCCCAGGCCAACGCTTCCCGGCCAACGGGCAGTGACATGCGCGCGCAGTGACACGCGCGGCCGTCACCGTCGCCGCCTTGGCGCTCTGCCCCGCCGCTGCCGCCATTGTCGAGGTCGTGCCCGAGGCGGTGCCATCTGCGGCGGCGCCGGCACCCGCCCCCCCCGGCGCGTGCACCATCCCCTCGTGTCCTGCCGCCGGCGCGGTGGCGGCGTGCACCAACGCCACGGGCGCCACGACGACGTGCGCCGCCTTCGCGGCGCTGCCGCGCGTGTGTCCCGACGCACCGGTGGCGTGCGTCGCCATTCCGCGGCCGACGTGCGCGGGGGGTGAGGCCGCGGGCGCGTGCGTCGCGTATGAGGATGAGGCGCTCGTGTGCATTACGGTCTTTTATGTCACCCCGGGGGCGAGGGGGGCAACGTCCCCGCCGTCGCCGGCGGTCACGCTTTTGCGCCCACAGGGGGGGGCCGCCGGCGGCCCGTGATGGCCAACCCGCGGCCGACAAGAGGAGCGGGGGTGGGGACGCCGCTCCCGGAGCCTACAAAGTCGGCTGCTACGGCAGCGTTGCCGCTGCTGGTGCCCGCTGTGCCGGCGGTGTCGGCCGCATCGACAGTACCAGCGGCACCGGCGGTGCCGGCCGTGTCGGCCGTGCCGGCTGAGGCGGTGCCCGTGGCGCTGCCGCCCGCAACGGTCGCGAGTCGCCCCCGCCCGCCCACTAACGCGCGGGGCGATGGCACCAACCGCTCCTCGTCGTGCCTGCACGGCCGCTTGTGCGACACGGACGCAGAATGTGGTCTCTTTGGCGGCGCGACGCTAGTGTGCGTCCGCCCATCGCCCGGCGGCTGCACGGCGGGGCGGTGCCGCGGCATGGCCGTCGGTAAAACGGGGTGCGTGCCGCCGGGCACGTGCACCCGTGAGTGTCCGGTGTAGGGATATTGTGGGCCGGTGTGGTGCTGAGGGCCTCGTACCGGCGCTACGCGGGGGGTGCGCGACAGG
>Ga0209831_1004258_pt1 | contig 11320 bp, 9 predicted proteins | sample Maine_Asex4_meta_FD_187451 | JGI IMG/M metagenome (GOLD analysis project Ga0209831, IMG submission 187451) | Marine algal microbial communities from Maine, USA - Maine_Asex4_metaG (SPAdes) (version 2) | ecosystem: Host-associated > Algae > Red algae > Unclassified | place: Maine, USA | collected...
CATGACCCCGGGCCGCGCCCGTGACAAGGCGCGTGCGCGAATATGGCCGCTTCGGGGCAGTTAACCGTTGCGACTCGGCAAATGCCTGTTAACGTAGGAAAAATATTCCCGATACAGGAGACGTGCCGGTATGCATCCGATTGCGAGCATGGCGCTCAAGCGACTGGGGCTGGGGCTACTCACATTGCTCGTCGTCTCGATCATCATCTTCTCGGCGGTCGAGATGCTGCCCGGCGACCTGGCGCAGGAAATCCTCGGACAGGCCGCGACGCCCGAAACGGTGGCCGCCTTCCGCAAGGAGCTGGGTCTCGACAAGCCCCCGGTGGAGCGGTATTTCGCCTGGCTCGGCGGCGCGGTGCAGGGCGATTTCGGCCGGTCGCTGGCCTCCAAGCGCGAAATCTCCGAACTCATGTCGAGCCGGCTGGGCAACACGCTGTTCCTCGCCAGCTTCGCCGCCGTACTGGCGGTGCCGATCTCCATCGCTCTGGGCCTGCTCGCGGCGCTCTACCGCAATACGTGGTTCGACCGGATGATCAACGTGCTGACGCTCAGCTCGATCTCCTTCCCCGAATTCTTCGTGGCCTACATCCTCATCCTCATGCTCGCCGTCGGTTATCCCTTCGGGCTGATCTGGGTACTGGGGCTGATCGGATTGTGGTTCCTCGCCGAAGGCTTCGGCTCGTTCCGCGAGGGGCGCAAGATCGGCAAGGCCTTCCCGATCCTGCCCGTCGTCTTCATCCTGCTGGGCGCGGCCCTCGTGGTGAATGTCTTCATCGGCTACTGGAAGCCGCAGATGGAGGGCGTCACCGCTTTCCCGTCCATCGCCAACATCTCCCCCGGCTCCTCCTTCGGCGAACGGCTGGAGCGCAGCTTCCTGCCTGCCCTGACGCTGACCCTCGTCGTCACGGCGCACATGATGCGCATGACCCGCGCGGCGATCATCAACCTGCTCGCCTCGCCCTATATCGAGATGGCGCGGCTGAAGGGGATGACCCCGTGGCGCGTGATCGTCACCCATGCCCTGCCCAACGCGCTGGCGCCGATCATCAATGTCGTGGCGATCAACCTCGCCTACCTCATCACCGGCGTGGTGGTGGTGGAGGTGGTGTTCGTCTATCCGGGCGTCGGACAGCTCATGGTCGACAGCGTGACCAAGCGCGACGTGACCGTGGTGCAGGCCTGCTGCCTGATCTTCGCCGCCACGTACATCCTGCTCAACCTGCTCGCGGACATCCTCGCCATCTCGACGAACCCGCGCCTGCTACACCCGAAATGAGCGCCGGGAGGGTGCAGCCATGACCGATACGACAAACGACGAACCGACCACGATCATCCACCGCTCCGCGAACGCGCACGAGGCGCAGTCGACGGACGACATCGTCGCCATGACCGAACCGGCGGCCATGAGCGCGGATGCCGAAGCCCCGCGCGTGGCGCAGGAATCGCGCTGGGTCAGCGTCTCCCGCGCCTTCCGCACCGCGCCGATGACCGCGTGGTTCGGCATGATCACCATCGCGATCTACATCATCGTCGCCGTCCTCGCGCCCGTCCTCGCCCCCTTCGGCGAGCGCGAGATCATCGGCGCACAGTTCGAGGAACCGAACGCGACCTATCTCCTCGGCACCGACAATCTGGGCCGCGACATGCTCTCGCGCCTCATCTACGCCGCGCGCAATACGGTCGGCATCGCGCTGATCACCACCTTCATCTCCTTCATGCTCGGCGGGTTCCTCGGCATGCTGGCGGCGACGTTCGGCGGCTGGGTCGACCAGATCCTGTCGCGCATCATCGACGTGCTGATGTCGATCCCCTCGCTGATCTTCGCCCTGCTCGCCCTGACGGTCGCCAATACGTGGATCGGGCGGATGGACAACCCGTCGCCCTGGATCTACACGGCGGCGCTGATCCTCATCATGGCGGTCCTCGATTCCACGAGAGTGTTCCGCCTGACGCGCGCCGTCGCCATGAACATCGTGGTGATGGACTATGTCGAGGCCGCGCGCCTGCGGGGCGAAGGATTGTGGTACATCATCCGCCGGGAAATCCTGCCCAATGCCAGCGCGCCCCTGATCGCGGAGTTCGGCCTGCGCTTCTGCTTCGTCTTCCTCACCATCTCGGCACTCTCGTTCCTGGGCCTCGGCGTCCAGCCGCCGACCGCCGACTGGGGGTCGATGGTGCGCGACAACGCCACGCTCATCAGCTTCGGCGTCGCCGTGCCCCTGTACCCCGCCGGGGCCATCGCCCTCCTGACCGTGGCGGTCAATTTCGTGGTGGACTGGATGCTGCACCGTTCCAGCGGACTGAAGGACTAGACCCATGAGCGACGACATCCTGCTGAAAATGCGCGGCGTGAAGATCGACGGCAAGACCGGCGACGACTGGCTGCCGATCATCAAGGGCATCGACCTGGATCTCCGCCGGGGCGAGGTGCTGGGCCTGATCGGCGAATCGGGGGCCGGCAAGTCGACCATGGGCCTCGCCGCCATGGGCTATGTGCGCGGCGGGTGCCGGATCGCGGCGGGGAGCATCGAGTTCGACGGCGTCGACCTGACCAAGGTGAGCATCGCGAAGCGCCGGGCACTGCGCGGCAAGCGCATCGCCTATGTCGCCCAGAGCGCGGCGGCCAGCTTCAACCCCGCGCACCGGCTGATCGACCAGTATACCGAGGCCCCGGTCAAGCATTCCGTCATGGACAAGAACGAGGCGGAGGAGGACGCGACCGACCTCTATCGCCGCCTGCAACTGCCCAACCCCGACGAGATCGGCTTTCGCTACCCGCATCAGGTGTCGGGCGGTCAGCTCCAGCGCGCGATGACGGCGATGGCCATGTCCTGCCGTCCCGACCTCATCATCTTCGACGAGCCGACCACCGCCCTCGACGTGACGACGCAGATCGAGGTGCTCGCCGCCATCCGCGATGCGGTGGCGCAGTTCGGAACGGCGGCGATCTACATCACCCACGACCTCGCGGTCGTCGCGCAGATGGCCGACCGCATCATGGTCCTGCGCTACGGCGAGCTGGTCGAGGAGGCGCCGACGCGCACGATGCTGAGCGCGCCGACGCAGGATTACACCAAGTCCCTTTGGGCCGTGCGCAGCTTCAAGGCCACCGCCAAGCCCAAGCCGCCCGCCGAGGAAGTGCCGGTCGTCAGCCTGCGCAACGTCGATGCGGCCTACGGCCCGGTTCCCGTGCTGCACGGTGTCAGCTTCGATATCCACAAGGGGCGCACGGTCGCGGTCGTGGGCGAATCGGGGTCGGGCAAGTCGACCGCCGCGCGGGTCATCACCGGTCTTCTGCCGCCGAGTTCAGGCGAAGTGCTGTTCAACGGCAAGGTCCTCCCCGCCAACTTCAAGCGCCGGTCCAAGGACCAGTTGCGTCAGGCGCAGATGATCTACCAGATGGCCGATACCGCGCTGAACCCCAAGCAGCGCATCCGCGACATCATCGGGCGTCCCGTCGAGTTCTATCTCGGCCTCCGGGGCCGCGCGCGAGACGAGCGGGTGCGCGAGTTGCTCGACCTGATCGAGATGGAGCCGGACACCTTCGGCCACCGCTTCCCCGGCGAATTGTCGGGCGGACAGAAGCAGCGCATCGGCATCGCCCGCGCGCTGGCGGCGGATCCCGAATTCATCATCTGCGACGAGGTGACGAGCGCGCTCGACCAACTGGTCGCCGAGGGCATCCTGCGCCTGCTCGACCGGCTGCAGAAGGAACTGGATCTCGCCTACATGTTCATCACCCACGATCTGGCCACCGTGCGCGCCATCGCCGACGAGGTGGTGGTGATGCAGCACGGCAAGGTCGTGGAACAGGGACCAAAGGTGGAGATGTTCCAGCCGCCGCACCATCCCTATACCGACCTCCTGCTGTCGTCGGTACCGGAGATGGACCCCGACTGGCTCACCAACCTGCTCGACGAACGGGCGGCGGAGGGGCGGCCGCTGTCGAGCGAGAGCCTCTGATCTGGTCAGACCGTCCGGCACTCGACGAAAAAAGAGGGCGGTCCTTTGCGGGACCGCCCTTGAAGTTCGAGGACACGTGATACACGGGAAAGGACGTTGCATCTCCCGTGCCACTTGGCCCCCGCAATCGGTCGCAAGGGTGCCGGACCGAGCGGGTGTCCCCGCTCCGATCCGGCTGATTTCCGGCCTTACCCGTGCAGATGCTGGTCCAGCGTGATGCGAATCTTGTCGACAATCTCGTCGATATGGTGACGCTCGGCGATGAACTGCGGCGCGATCACCGCGTTGTCGCCGGTGAACTTCACGTGGCATCCGTTCCAGAACAGGTCTTTCTGAAGCTGACCCCCGCGTCGTCCCGGCACACCGTCGTGATGCACGTCGACCGATGCCATGAAGCCGATACCGCGCAGGTCGCGCACCAGTTCATGATCCTTCAGCGTCCAGATCGCGTCGAGGAAATACTGCTCGTTCTCCGCGACCCGGTCAAACAGGCCCTCGTCATCGTAGATCTTCTGCGATGCCAGCCCGGCGGCGCAGGCGGCGGGGTGGCCCGAATAGGTGTAGCCGTGGAAGAACTCGATCGCGTTCTCGGGCGACATGCCGGTCACGGTCTCGTAGATTTCATCGGTCGCCGCCACCGCGCCCATGGGGATGACGCCGTTCGTCAGAGCCTTGGCCATCGTGATGATGTCGGGCACCACGTCGAATTTCTGCGTCGCGAAAGGCGTACCGAGACGACCGAAGCCGGTGATGACCTCGTCGAACACCAGCAGGATGCCGTGCTGGTCGCAGATTTCGCGAATGCGCTTAAGATAGCCCTTGGGCGGCACCAGCGTCCCCGTCGACCCGGCGACCGGCTCCACGAAGACGGCGGCGATGGTCGACCCGCCATAGGTCTCGCAATGGCGCTGAAGGTCTTCGGCCAGTTCGCGGCCATGCTCGGGCTGTCCCTGCACGAACAGTTCGTCGCCCGTCCACGTATGGCGCATCGTCACGACGTTGGGCATCACATGCGGAAAGGTCTCGCGGTTCTTGACCATCCCGGCCAGCGACACACCGCCGATATTGACGCCGTGATATGCCCGTTCCCGGCTGACATAGCGCACGCGATGGCTCTCGCCCTTGGCCCGGTGATAGGCCATGACCATCTTGAGCGCCGTATCGATGGCCTCCGACCCCGAATTGACGAAGAAGACGTGGTTGAACGTCTCCGGCAGGCGGCGTGCGACCACCTCGGCCAGCGCGAAGGAGGTCGGCTGACCGGTCTGGAAGGGCGAGCAGTAGTCGTTGAGCATCATCTGGGCGTGAACGGCATCGGCGATCTCGCGACGGCCATGCCCGGCGGGCACGCAGAAGAGGCCGGACGATCCGTCGATGACCTGTCCGCCCTTGTGGTCGGTCAGGTACACGCCCTCGCTCTGGACGATCAGGCGGGGGGCTGCCTTGAAGTCGCGATTGCCGGAAAACGGCATCCACTGGGCTTCGAGGGAGTTGGCTTCGTACTGCATCTGTGCGCCGTCCATCGCGAGATCCTCCTGTTGGCGGCCCGGGCCGCTGATAATACCTGTTGATTCTCATACGCGCTTTTACGACTGTTCGTTAGGGCCAACCGGGTCTCACGATGGAGCCAGTTACGCCGGGAGCGAGAATGAAGGACGCCCTCTTCCACCTCGACCCCATCGAAGGGGTAGGCTTGCAGGCGCAGGTGCGCGAGATGCTGGTCTCCGCGATCCTGTCCCGGCGCCTGCAACCGGGCGAGGGCGTGCCCTCCTCCCGCGCTATGGCCGACCAGCTTTCGGTCTCGCGCAACACCGTGACGCTGGCGTATCAGGCGCTCGTGGCCGACGGCTATCTGGAGAGCCGCGACCGCAGCGGATATTACGTCGGCATCGACGCGCCCGTTTCCGGCCCCGCGACCGGGCCGGGGGACGATGCGAGGGGCGGCAGGGATGCGGCGTCGTGGGAGCGGCGCTTCCGTCGGTCGTTCCTCGAACTGGACCGGGTGCACAAGCCGCTGAACTGGCGCGAGTACGATTACCCGTTCGTCTACGGACAGGCAGACCCGTCGCTCTTCAACCATTCCGACTGGCGCGATTGCGCGCGTCAGGCGCTGGGGCTGCGCAATTTCGAGGCGATGGCGGGTGACAAGGGCGAGGCGGACGATCCGCTGCTGGTCGACTACATCCGCGCGCGCACTTTGCCCCGGCGCGGAGTGATGGTGACGGGCGAGCAGATCCTCGTGACCATGGGCGCCCAGAATGCTCTGTTCCTGCTCGCCGAACTGCTCTGCGCCGATGGCGTGCGGGTGGCGATCGAGGACCCGTGCTACCCCGATTTCCGCAATACGCTCAAGATGCTGGGCGCCGATATCGTGCCGATCCCCGTCGACGATCACGGTATGGTCGTCGACGAGCGGTTGAAAGGCGTCGACGTCGTCTTCGTGACGCCGAGCCATCAGGCCCCGACCACCGCGACCATGCCACTGGACAGGCGCCGCGCGCTGCTGGCGGCGGCGGAAGAGTACGACTTCGCGATCATCGAGGACGATTACGATTTCGAGATGGGCTTTCTCCAGAAGCCCGCCCCGGCGCTCAAGTCGCTCGACCGGTCGGACCGCGTCATCTATGTCGGCAGCTTCTCCAAATCGCTGTTTCCGGGGTTGCGCCTCGGTTATGTCGCCGCGCCGGAACCGGTGATCGCCCAGGCGCGGGCGCTGCGCTTCCTCATGCTGCGCCATCCGCCCGGCCACGCGCAGCGGACGGCGGCCTATTTCCTCGCCCTCGGGCATCACGACGCGCTGATCAACCGCCTGCGCAACGCCTTCGCCGAACGGCGCGCGGTGATGCAGGAGGCGCTGGATGCGGCCGGACTGGGCGATGCCCGGGCGCCGCAATTCGGAGGGGCAAGCTTCTGGATCGAGGCGCCGAGGACCGTGGATACCGCCATCCTCGCCGAACGGCTGCGTGGGCGCGGGGTGCTGATCGAGCCGGGCGCGCCGTTCTTCGACGGCAAGGGGGCGTCGCGATACATGCGCATCGGCTATTCCGCCATCGTGAGCCAGAAGATCGCGGCGGGGATCGAGATCATCCGCGAGGAGATCGTACGATTCGATTAGAGAGTCGAAAGGCTTAGCGAATCGTGGAGGGACGCGCCCCCCACAACGGAACACTTTTCCTCGGATTGCATGCTTTCGATACTGGAAATCCGTGTCGTTTTCCGTATCCTGTCTCACGATGCAACACGCATACGAGTGCTACCTCAAGGAGAGCGCCATGACCCCGCTGCCCCCCCTGACCCGTTCGCAGCGCGCCGCCCTGTTCGGCGGCGTCAGCCTGGTCGCCTTGCAGGGATTATCCGCCTGCGCGAGCAATTCGACCGTCTCGCCGACGATCTACGATCCGCAAGTGAGCGTGCCGGTCTCTCCGGTCCCGGTCGACGGGTATGCGAACCAGGGGTACCGCGCCGGCGACGGCATGGCGACCACGCTTACGCTCGGCGAGGAGGACGGCACCGGCCCGATCCCCGTCGAACCCGATGGCGGCATCGGTGACGGCGCGGGACCGCCCCCCTTCGCCACGACGCTCGCGCTCGGCGAGGAAGATGGCGGGGGCTACGGACAGCCCATGAACCCCGGTTTCGCGACCACGCTGGCCATCGGAGAGGAGGACGGTACCGGCCCGATCCCCGTCGAGCCGGATGGCGGCATCGGCGACGGCGCGGGGCCGCCCCCCTTCGCCACGACGCTCGCGCTCGGCGAAGAGGATGGCGGGGGCTACGGACAGCCCGTGGACCCCGGTTTCGCGACCACGCTGGCCATCGGAGAGGAGGACGGCTCCGGCCCGATCCCCGTCGAGCCGGATGGCGGCATCGGCGACGGCGCGGGACCGCCCTCCTTCGCCCCGACCTATGCCATCGGCGAGGACGGGAGCGGGGGCTACGGACAGCCGCTCGGGTCGGACATGATGACGACGCTGGCCATCGGCGAAGAGGGGTAGCGCCCTTCGAGATACCCGATCGCGATTTCCGCCATTCGCGTCGTCCTGGCCGGGTGGCCTGGGCACCGTGTAGACCTCGCCATCCTCGCCCGGCAGGCCGACCGGGATGCTCCCTGCCGCGCACCCCATGGCGCAAATATGGTGCACCGTGCCGACCACCGCGTCCGACCCGCCCATGACGCCGGAGAAATGGCACCGGGTATCGATCGGCTCGCCCTTGATCTCGATCCGCTTTCCCTCGGCGGCCTGCACGGGCGCGGGCTGCACGGGCGCGGCCTGCACAGGCGCGGCGAGCGCAACTACCGCCAGAATCGATCTGCTCACCCGAAATTCCCTCCCTCTATGCATCCAGCCCCGTGCGGGGGCGGTCGATTGCCACATCACGATTTCGACCCAAGCCGATTGTGAACCGGCGCGAGGGCGCATAGGGAAGCGCGATGGAAAAGAGTTACGACGTGATCGTGATCGGGGCGGGGGCCGCCGGGATGATGTGTGCCGCCATCGCGGGGCAGCGGGGGCGGCGCGTCCTCCTGCTCGACCATGCCGACAAGCCGGGCAAGAAGATCCTGATCTCGGGCGGTGGGCGGTGCAACTTCACCAACATGCACTGCGAGCCTGAGAACTTCCTCAGCCGGAACAATCATTTCTGCAAATCCGCTCTCGCGCGATATACGCAATACGACTTCCTCGCCATGGTCGAGAAGCACGGCATCGCGTGGCACGAGAAGACGCTGGGGCAACTCTTCTGCGACGGGTCGGCGCGGGAGATCGTGGCGATGCTGCGTAGCGAATGCGAGGCCGGGGGCGTGGTCCTGCGCACGGGGTGCAAGATCGGCGAGGTGACGAAAGGCGAGCGGTTTTGCGTCGCGACGGATGCGGGCGATTTTTCCGCCGCCTCGCTGGTGCTGGCGACGGGCAGCCTGTCGATCCCCAAGATGGGCGCGACGGGATTTGCCCATGATATCGCCCGGCGATTCGGGTTGGCGCTGACCGAGATACGCCCGGCCCTCGTGCCGCTGACCTTCACTTCGGAGGCGCTGGAGATGATGCGCCCGCTCAGCGGCGTGTCGCTCGATTGCCGCGCGACCTGCGACGGAATGGCGTTTCGCGAGGGGATGCTGCTGACGCATCGCGGGCTTTCCGGTCCGGCGATCCTCCAGGTGTCGTCCTACTGGCGCGAGGGGAAGACCATCGCGCTCGATCTGGTGCCGGAGCGGGACGCGGGCGAAGCGCTGGTCGCGGCCAAGAAGGAGCGCGGGCGGGGCGAGCCGAAGACGGCGCTGGGTACGATCCTCCCAGCACGGCTTGCGGGGGCCTTCGCGGCGGAAATTCCGGCGAAGCGGATGGCGGATATGCCCGACAAGACGTTGCGCGAGTTGGGCGCGAAGCTCAATGCATGGCGGCTGGAACCGTCGGGCACCGAGGGATATGCCAAGGCCGAGGTGACGCTTGGCGGCATCGACACCGACGGGTTGAGCGCAAAGACGATGGAGGCCAGGGCCGTGCCCGGGCTTTACGCGGTGGGCGAGGCGGTGGACGTAACCGGCTGGCTGGGCGGGTATAATTTCCAGTGGGCGTGGTCGAGCGGATGGGTAGCGGGGATGGCGGCATGACGAAACTCTACATCGATGCGGATGCCTGCCCGGTGAAGGCCGAGGCGCTGCGCGTGGCCGAGCGGCACGGGGTCGAGGTGTTCGTGGTCAGCAATGGCGGCATCCGCCCGAACCCGCATCCGCTGGTCCATACCATCGTCGTGGCGGACGGGCCGGACGTGGCCGACATGTGGATCGCCGATCGGATCGTGCCCGGAGATATCTGCATCACGGGCGACATTCCGCTGGCGGCGAGATGCATCGAGGCGGGGGGCCGGGTGCTGCGCCATGACGGGGATGCGTTCACGGAGGCGAATATCGGCTCGCAACTCGCTACCCGCGACCTGATGGCCGACCTGCGCGCGGCCAATCCGCTGAATCAGGGCGGCGGGGGCGGCAAGCCGTTCGGCAAGGCCGACCGCTCGCGCTTCCTCGACCGGCTTGAAACGACGATGCGGGAGGCGAAACGGGACGGTTGACACCGCGTCGGCTAACACCGCGTATAAGGGTCCGTCATCCGCCGATGCTCGTCCAGCGCGTAGCGGTCCGTCATTCCCGCGATGTAATCCGCCACCAGCCGCGCCTTGCCCGCCCGGTCGAGCGTCGCCGCTTCCGCCGCCCAGTCCTCGGGCAGCAGGTTCGGCTCGCCCAGCAGCAGCGGGAACATCTCGGCGATCACGGCACGGGCCTTCACCGTCATGCGGTTGACCCGAAAATGGCGGTACATACGGGCCTTGAGGAAGGCGCGGATGCCGTCGATGCCGACGATCATCTCGTCCGAGAACCCGGCGAGAGGCGCGGGGTGGTGGCGCACGGCTTCCGCATCTTCCGGCGCCGCCCGCTCGACCCGCGCCACCGTCTCGCGCATCAGGTCGGCGACCATGGTCGAGAAGAGGCGGCGCAGGGCCTCGTGCTTGCGCCGTCGCGGCTCGATCCCCGGATGCAGCGCATCGACCTCCGCCACCAGCGGCCCGATCAGCGGCAATTCGCGCACCTCGTCCAGCGTGAAGAACGCCGCCTGCAACCCGTCATCGAGATCGTGGACGTTATAGGCGATATCGTCGGCCAGCGCGGCAATCTGCGCCTCCAGGCTCGCATGAGTGTGCAGTTCGAGGTCGAACGCCGCATCCAGCCCGCGAATCGCGAAAGGGAGCGCGCCCTGCGCCTCGCCGGGTTTCAGGAGCGGCCCGTTATGCTTGATCAGCCCCTCCAGCGTCTCCCATGTCAGATTCAGCCCGTCGAAGCCCGCATAGCGCCGCTCCAGATGCGTGACGACGCGGAACGCCTGCGCGTTGTGGTCGAAGCCGTCATATTCCGCCATTGCCGCATCCAGCGCATCCTCCCCCGCATGGCCGAACGGCGTGTGGCCGAGGTCATGCGCCAGCGCCACCGCTTCGGCGAGATCCTCGTTCAGGCGCAGGGAGCGGGCGGCAGACCGCGCGATCTGCGCGACCTCCAGCGAATGGGTCAGGCGCGTTCGGTAGTAATCGCCCTCATGCGCGACGAAGACCTGCGTCTTGTGCATCAGCTTGCGGAACGCCGCCGAATGCAGGATGCGGTCGCGGTCGCGCTGGTGCGGCGAACGGTGGGCGCTTTCCTCTTCCCGTGCGTAGCGCCCGCGGGTACGGTCGGGGGATACGGCATAGGGGCGCAGACGGTCGGTCTCGATCATGTCGGTCCTTGCACTCGGGTGCCGGGTTCATAGATCATGGGTGTGACAGATTTTGCGCGGGAGCGAAACATGAGCGATACGACGGCGACCCCCGACAC
>Ga0209831_1004259_pt1 | contig 11317 bp, 10 predicted proteins | sample Maine_Asex4_meta_FD_187451 | JGI IMG/M metagenome (GOLD analysis project Ga0209831, IMG submission 187451) | Marine algal microbial communities from Maine, USA - Maine_Asex4_metaG (SPAdes) (version 2) | ecosystem: Host-associated > Algae > Red algae > Unclassified | place: Maine, USA | collected...
AGTTCACCGCCCCCCCTCCAGCGAGACAGGATCCTTCGACATGTCATCGACCCGTCCATCCAGGCCCACCGGATCCTCGTTCTCGGAAGCCGAACTCCGGAGCCGCGACCTGGAAGGTCAGATGGCCGCGATCAGCAAGGCGAACGCCGTCATCGAGTTCGACCTCGACGGCACGATACGCACCGCCAACCAGAACTTCCTGAACGCCACCGGCTACACCCTGGACGAGATCGTGGGACAGCACCACCGTCTGTTCGTCGACCCTGCGGAACGCGATTCCCCTGAATATCGTGCCTTCTGGGCTCGGCTGGGCCGCGGCGAGTTCGACGCCGGCAAGTACCGCCGCGTCGGCAAGCGAGGCGGGACGCTGTGGCTGCAGGCGAGCTACAACCCGATCCTCGACCCAGACGGCAAGCCGTTCAAGGTGGTCAAGTACGCCACCGACATCACCGAGCAGAATGTCCGGCAGGCGGATGTGGAAGGGCAGCTGGCAGCGATCGGCAAGGCGAATGCCGTCATCGAGTTCGACCTGGACGGCACGATACGCACCGCCAACAGGAATTTCCTGGACACCGTGGGCTACACCCTCGACGAGATCGTGGGCCAGCATCACCGCCTGTTCGTCGGTCCCGAGGAACGCGATTGTCCGGACTACCGGGCCTTCTGGGCAAAGCTCGGCCGGGGGGAATTCGATGCCGGCAAGTACCGCCGCATCGGCAAGGCGGGCGACGAGTTGTGGTTGCAGGCGACCTACAACCCGATCCTCGATCCGGACGGCAAGCCGTTCAAGGTGGTCAAGTACGCCACCGACATCACGGAGCAGAACCGTCAGCAGGCGGATTTCACCGACCTCAAGGGATACATGGAGGCCATCGACAAGGCGAATGCCGTCATCGAGTTCGAGGTCGACGGCACCGTACGCACGGCCAACGGGAACTTCCTGAGCATCACCGGGTACACCCTGGACGAGATCGTGGGCCAGCACCACCGCCTGTTCGTCGATCCGCAGGAGAGCGCCACGCAGGAGTACCGCGAGTTGTGGTCCAGGTTGGCACGCGGTCACTTCGAGTCCGGGCGCTACCGCCACTTCGGCAAGGCCGGCACCGAGCTGTGGCTGCAGGCGAGCTACAATCCCATCTTCGGCGCTGACGGCGAGCTGTCCAGGGTGGTCAAGTACGCCACCGACATCACCGCCGAGAAACGCTCCGCCGACGAGCTGGAGCGCATGCGGGAGGAGGCCTCTCGGGTCATGGGCCTGCTGGCGGAGGGCGATCTCACGCGGCAGGTGATCGGTGACTACGGGCCGGACCTGTCGCAGCTGAAGGGCGCGATCAACGACACCGTGACACGTCTGGCCGACGTTCTCGGAGAGCTCAGCGAGAGTGCGAAGACCCTGAACCTCTCGTCGAACCAGTTGACGACGGTGAACGGCGAGATCCGCGATGCGGCCACCGAGACCGCCAGCCAGACCGACATGGTGTCCGCGGCGGCCGAGGAGATATCGACCAGCGTCGATAGCGTGGCGGCGGCCATCGAGGAGATGTCGGCCTCGATCCGGGAAATCGCCGAGAACTCCTCCGAGGCCGCCCAGGTCGCCAATCAGGCGGTGTCGCTGGCCAGCAACACCGATGCGACCGTGCGCAAGCTGTCCGAGTCATCGACCGATATCGGTGCGGTGGTCAAGGTGATCAACTCGATCGCCGAGCAGACCAATCTGCTGGCGCTCAACGCCACCATCGAGGCGGCGCGCGCGGGCGAGGCGGGCAAGGGCTTCGCGGTGGTGGCCAACGAGGTCAAGGAGCTGGCGAAGGAGACGGCCAAGGCGACCGACGAGATCAGTCAGAAGATCTCCACCATACAGAGCGACAGCGAGAACGCGGTCGAGTCGATCAGCAGCATCGGCAAGATCGTCGAGCGCATCAGCGATTTCCAGACCACGATCGCCGCGGCGGTCGAGCAGCAGAGCGCGACGACCTCCGACATCAGCCAGTCGATCGCCGAGACCTCGCGCGGCAGTGCCGAGATCGCCAAGAACGTCTCGCAGGTGGCAAGCTCGGCGGGGCAGAACCTGGAGAGCGTGGCCTCCGCGCAGCAGACCGCCGCCGAACTCGCCGTCATGTCCGAGAAGCTGAGCGAGATCGTGTCGATGTTCACGTTTGCCGGTCCGGAGGCCGAGAACGTGGTCGCTCTTCGTCGGGCGGCCTGACGATGATCCGAACGAACACGGCCGCCGGCCGGGAATGGGAGCAGGGAACATGAGAGTCATGATCGTCGATGACAGCGCCTCGATGCGCATGATCGTCAGGCGCACGTTGAAGCAGGCCGGCTACGATGACTGGGAGGTCTGCGAGGCGGTCGACGGGGTCGACGCGCTGGACAAGGTCGATGACTACGATCCGCACCTGATCTTCTGCGACTGGAACATGCCCAACATGAACGGCATCGATGTCCTGAGAAATCTGCGCGCCAGGGAGAATGCGGTGAAGTTCGGCTTCGTCACCACCGAGTCGACGCCCGAGATGCGCGCCCTGGCAAAGGAGGCCGGCGCGAACTTCCTCATCGCCAAGCCGTTCACGGCCCAGAGCTTCAGCTCGGCGGTCGGTGCGGTGCTCGGCCGATGAGCGCTTATTGCACCCCGACGGAGGCCGGGCTCGACGGCATGCTGGCGATGGTGGTGGGCGAGGCGGCGAAGGCGTCCCCGAACGAGGGTGCCACGATCCAGGCGAGTCATCATGCGGTGTTCATCGATCGGGACGGTGTGCCCGTGGCGACGTGCAGCTGCAACCTGACCGCTGCGGCCAACCTCGGCTGCGCGCTGTCGATGATCCCGCCGGGTGGTGCGGAGGCCATGATCGAGGAGCGGGCGCTGAGCGAGACGGCCAACGCCAACTTCTACGAGGTGATGAACATCTTTTCCAGCCTGCTCATGGATGACAGGTCGGGACACCTGAGACTGTCCGAGGTGGGAGCCGGAGCGGCGCCGGTGCCCCTGGAGGACGGTCGGTCGACGAGTTTCACGCTCGACCTGGATCGCTACGGGAAAGGGGGCGAGATCGTCTTTCGCCACGTCTGAGCGGATCGGGCGGACGCGACAGGTAGTCGAGCGAGACGGCACAGGTGACGGCGTCGAACGACGCCTTCCCGTGCGACGGTACCGGATCGGTGTTCAGTTCGCCGATCGACCACGCGTCGGCCATCGGATCGGCCGACAGCTCGGCGGCGTTCATGCCCGTCACCACCGGCCTACCCGGCCTGGGCGGGAACGGGGATGACGGTCGGCTCACGGTGTCAGTAGGTCGCTCGCCCGCCCGACAGGTCGAACACGCCCGCGGTGGTGAAGCTGTTCTCGCTCGAGCACAACCACTCGATCATGGCGGCCGCCTCGGGCAGTTCGAGAAAGCGCCCGCGCGGGATCTTCGACAGCATGTAGTCGATGTGCTGCTGCGACATCTGGTCGAAGATCCGCGTGCGTGCGGCCGCCGGCGTCACGCAGTTGACCGCGATGTCCAGGTCGGCCAGCTCCTTGCCTAGCGACTTGGTCAGACCGATCACGCCGGCCTTGGAGGCCGAGTAGGCCGAGGCGTTCGGATTGCCCTCCTTGCCCGCCACCGAGGCGATGTTGACGATGCGTCCGTAGCCGCGCTCGCGCATGCCGGGCACGACCGCCCGGTTGACATGGAACGTGCCGACCAGATTGATGTCGATGACCCGCTTGAACTCCTCGACCGGGTAATCGGCCAGAGGGGCGTTGCTGCCCGCGATGCCGGCGGAGTTCACCAGGATGTCGACGTGCCCGAACGCCTCGACGGTGGTCGCGTACGCGCGCTCCACGCCGGACCAGTCGGCGATGTCGGCCGCCACCGCGATCGCGCCGTTGCCGAGTTCGGCGGCACGCGTGCTCGCGAGCGCCTCGTCCATGTCCCACAGCGCGACCCGCGCACCCGCCTTCGACAGCCGTTCGGCCACGGCCGAGCCGATGCCCTGTGCGCCACCGGTGACGACGGCGGTGCGGTTTTCGAAGCTCATGCGATTCTCCCGGGTGGTGGGTGATGGGTGCGAGATCCGCTGCCGGGAGCCGTTGCCGCAGCCGGCACCACCACCCGCTCGACGATGGCCACGGCACGTCGCACCGTCACGCCACCCGGCGGCGTGACGGTACCGCTGTACCGGGCCGCGTGTCCGGGTACGGGCGATACCGAGCCGCTCACCTCACGCGCTCCAGGATCGAGACGTAGTTGGCGACCGCCGCACCGCCCATGTTGAACACGCCGGCAAGCCTTGCACCGTCGATCTGCATGTCGCCGGCTTCACCCATCAGCTGCATCGCCGCCATGACGTGCATCGACACGCCGGTGGCACCGATGGGATGACCCTTGGATTTCAGGCCGCCTGACGGGTTGACCGGCAACCGGCCCCCCCTGTTCGTGGTGCCGTCACGCACCACGCGATGGCCTTCGCCGCGCCCGGCGAGCCCCATCGCCTCGTACTCCAGCAGCTCGGCGATGGTGAAGCAGTCGTGCGTCTCCACCAGGTCCAGGTCGCCCAGGGTCAGGCCGGCCTCGTCCAGCGCCTTCGTCCAGGCCGTCCGGGCACCGGCGAACTCGGTGAGATCGCGGCGGCTCAGCGCCAGCACGTCGTTGACGTGGCGCCGGGCACGAAAACCCACGGCACGCCTGCACCCTGCCGCGCCGGCCTCGTCGGCCAGCACGACCGCCGCCGCACCGTCCGAGACCAGCGAGCAATCGGTGCGTCTCAGCGGCGGCGCCACATAGGGGTTCCTCTCCGACACGGTGTTGCAGAACTCGACCCCGAGATCCTTGTGCATGTGCGCGAACGGGTTCGACATGCCGTTCGCATGGTTCTTCGCAGCGATCATCGCCAGCTCCTCCGAGCGATCGCCGTAGCGTTCGAAGTAGTCGGACGCGATCCGGCCGAACAGGCCGGCGAACCCGCCCGGCGCCTCGCCCTCCTCGGCGTGGTAGCTGGCCCCGAGCAGCACGCGGCCGACGTCGGCCGTCGGCAGTGCGGTCATCTTCTCGGCACCGATCACCAGGGCGGTACGGCCGCGACCCGATGCGATGAAGTCCATCGCGGTGTAGAGGGCCGCGGACCCGGTGGCGCAGGCGTTCTCGACCCGTACCGCCGGAACCTGGCGCAGGCCGTCGTGCGCCATGCCGGCCAGTGCGCCCTGGAAGTCCTGGGGCGAGAAGCCGTTGTTCATCACGCCGACGAACACGCCGTCGATCGCCCCGGCACCGAGTTCCGCGTGCACGAGCGCGGGGCCGATCACCTCGCGCATGAGCGCCTCGGTGTCCGGTGCGGTGGACCTGCCGAAGTGGCCGTGCGCCCAGCCCACCATCGATGCCTTGCTCATGCGCGTCCTGGAGTCGGTTCGATCGTCACGCCAGTATCGTTCGGGCGGCGGTGGTTGCAAGCGGCCTGCAACAATGCCGGATCGCCCGGCTCAGGGCAGCGGTGCCGCACCGGCGAGTTCACCATCGCTCAGCCGAACATCGGCATCGACGCTGCGCTGCGCGAGCGTGCCGAGCATGCCGATCTCCACCACTGGCGGACGCGCCACCGCGAGCGTGCGCCGCCACGCACCGTCCACGGCATCGGCGATCCCGAACGCGAACACCGGCATCGCGGCCGTGCCGATCCGCAGGTCGGTCAGCACCAGCCGGTCGCCGACACGGCGCGCGCCGGTGAAGCCCTGCGTGAACCAGCGCAACCGCGCCACCTGTGCGGGATCGTCGAGCGCGACGGCGTCCAGGCCACGGGCGTGGCGCTCCACCGAACTTGCGGGCGCGCCGTCCACCAGCGAGACCCACGTCACCGCGTAGTCATCGCCCTCCAGCGCCACCGCGCGCCACATCAGCCCGAACGGGAAGGGCAGCACGACCAGCTTGTCCGGAACGGTGCCGGCGCGCTCGAAGGCTGCCTGCGCCTCGTGTCGCGCACCCTGTTGCAGCACCAGCGTGGCCAGCAGCCACGCCGTGCTGGTGCCCAGTCCGGCCAGGTTCGCCCGTGCCAGGCCTCCGTCGCTCCGGCGCAGCGCCACCGCCAGGCCGATCAGCAGCGGCAGCGTGTAGAGCGGATCGATGATGAAGATCGATCCGATCGCCACCGGCGGGGTCGGCAGCGGCCAGAACAGCTGGGTGCCGTAGGTGGTGAACGCGTCGAGCAGCGGGTGCGTGACCAGCGTCGCCCAGACCGCCAGCCACCAGCGAGCGAACGAGGCGGCCGCGACGTCCGCGCCCCGGTTGCGGCGCATCCCGGGACCTATCAGCCGTCGTGCCAGCAACGCCACCGGCAGGCTGGCCGGCGAGAGCACGAACAGGGAATGGCTCCAGCTGCGGTGCAGCGTGAACGCATCGATCGCGTCGGCGTGGCGCACCAGCACGTCCAGGTCCGGCAGCGTGCCCAGGAAGGCGCCGAGCACGGCCGCCCGACGGCCGATGCGCCGGCCGAGCACGGCATGCGTCACGGCGGCGCCGAGCGCCATCTGCGAGATCGAGTCCATGGGTCACTGCTGCCTGCACGTCGGTGAGCCGCCCGGGGGAATGTTCCGCTCGGGCGGTCTGCCACGCGAGCGGTGTCCGGCCGGCAGATGCTACCGCCGTGGCGTCAGGTACCGGCGATCCGTCGCTGCAACAGCAGTGTCGACAACGTGCAGGCGGTGCAGGCCATCGCCATCCGCGGTGCCACGGCGTGTCCCGTGCCGGCGATCGCCAGCGCGTCCACCAGGGATACCCCGGCGATCAGGCATCCGATGGCGGCCGGAAAGTCGCCCGGCTCGCGGCGCCGCATCCGGTGGCGTGCCCATGCCGTCAGGATCACCAGCGCGGCGGCGAGCGGCAGGATCAGCGCCGGCTGCCACCCGCCCGCCGGTGCGGCCGCCGGCGCGGCCGCGAAGGCGGCCGGCAACGCGGCCACCACCGGCAGCGCCAGCACCGCGAGCGGCCACGGCCAGCGTGTCCGGTTCGCGCCCCCTTCCTGTTTCGCGAACGCGCTCAGGCCGGCGATCCAGGCGAAGGCCAGCGCCGCACCGGCCAGCAACGGGGCCGTGACCTGCCCGGACAGCGCCAGACCGGCAGCCAGGTAGACCAGCGCGCGGCAGGCGGCCATCAGCATCGGCCCCCACCGGTTGCCCTTGTGGTGCAGGTCGTAGGCGACGATGCAGCCCAGCAGCGCAAGGCTCGCGATCAGCCCGGACAGCCGGCCGCCGTCCGGCGACAGTGCACCGGCCGTGCCGATCATCGTCAGGCCGCCCGCGAACCAGGCGGCGCTGGCCAGCACCACCGCCCGCCGAGCGATGCGTCCCGACGGAATCGGTCGCTCCGGGCGCTCGACGGCGTCGATGTCCGCATCGCAGGCATCGTTCAGGTACATGCCACCGGTGTAGAGCGCGGAGAAGCCCGCGATGGCCAGCGCCAGCGGTGCGAACGTCTGCAGCGCCGCGCCGGACAGCACGCCGGCCGCCAGCACGTTGCTCCACACCGTCGGCAGGTTGGAGACGCGTCCCAGTTCCAGGTGCGTGCCGAGCGTCATGCGGCGCGGGCACGGGACGGCAGGGCGGCCGTGGCCACGCGTTCGCCGACACAGCTCGCGCGCTGCAGGCGGGCCCCGACCCAGGCCAGTTCGCGGGCGATGGCACTGGCCACCGGAACGTCACGCATCGCCGGTGGCAGCACGTCCCAGGTGTAGGTCTCCACCTCCAGGTGCGGTGCGAGCGGGGATGTCGCGTGCGCCTGCAGCAGCTCGACCAGCACCCGCTGCGTGGTGCCGAACCCGGGCAGCGTCTCCAGGAACACCGGAACGTGGAAGTGCACCCGCCACTCGCTGTCCAGCGGCAGCCCGGCCGCCATCGCGGCGTCGATGTCGGGGTGGCGGTGCAGGGTGCCGTCGCGCTCGCGGGCGACGACCTGGTGCAGGTACACCGGTTCGTCGAAGGCGGCGAGCGCTGCACGGGCCGCCGCGTCGGCGGGGGCGAGCCGCAGGGCCGCGCTGAGTTGCAGCTTCATGACCCGGATGCCGGCGCGCTCGTAGCGCTCGATCGCCGCCAGGGGAGGTTCGAACTCGACCGCCGAGTGGCACACGTCGTGGCACATGCCCAGGTGCTGCCGGATGCCGTCGGCCGCGCGCGCGGTCGATGCGCGTGCGGTACGTGCCACCCGTGCGCAGGCGGCATCGGTGCGCAACCAGTCGGCGAAGAAGGCGCACGCCTCCTGCGCGGTCTCCAGCAGGCAGCAGGGCTCGGGTTCGAGCGCGATGCCGACGTGCACGCCGGTGCGCTCGTGCAGGCCGATGCAGTGGGCGGCGCAGTCGAGCAGGTTGGCGGCGATCGCCGCTTCCGCACCGCGTGCCCACGCCTTGTAGGTGCCGGGCAGGGTGCTGATGGTGATGCGCTGCCCGGGCGCGCCCAGCCGCGTGGCGAGCGTGGCCAGCCGGCAGGTGTAGTCCAGGCGTGCGGACTCGGTCCAGTCCGGGCGGTAGACGTCCGCCTTCACCGGTCGGCCGTGGAAGGTGCCGTAGGGAAAGCCGTTGAGGGTGAACACGTAGCAGCCGGTGGCGTCGAGCCAGGCGCGGAAGGCGGCCAGCCGGTCGGCATCCTCCAGCTCGGTCAGGCTGGCGTGCGACAGGCGCAGGCCGATGCCGAACGCCTTCGCTGCCGCGAGGCCCACACCTCCGGTCGCCGTCCCGTCCGCCGCCCTGTCCGCCATCCCGTCCGCCGTCCCGTCCGTCATCCCGCCCTCGGGCGCGCCGGCCGTGCCGTCGCACCCGTCCTCGCAGGCGCCATCGATCAACGCCCGGCGCACCGCCGGCACGTGGGTGCGCAGCGCTGCGAAGATCTCGTCCCACGACTCGCCGGGGTGGACGTTGGTGCAGTAGCTCAGGTGCGACCCGTCGGCGAGCCTCATGCGGTGCACCCTCGCAACCAGTCGATCGCCGCGAGCACGGTCGAGTCGGGCAGTTCATGCACCTCCACGCCGCGGCCGATGCGTTCGAGCAGGGTGATGGTCAACTCGCCGCCCAGGTGGATGCGGAAATCCTCCAGGCCGCTGCACAGCAGATGTCCGCCGGCGGCGTCGCGTCGATCGAGCGCGTGGTGCCACAGGGTGAACCCGAGCGCCTGCAGCAGCCGCACCACGCGCGCATCCTCGCCCGGTGGCAGGAGGCCCTGCAGCACCGAGCAACGCGTGTCCAGCGCGACGCCGATGGCCACCGCCTCGCCGTGGCGCAGCGCGTGCCCGCTGAGGGTCTCCAGCCGGTGCGCGGCCCAGTGGCCGAAGTCCAGCGGCCGGGCGCTGCCCCGCTCGAACGGGTCGCCCGCGGTGCCGATCTGATGCATGTGCAGCACCGCGCAGCGGCGGATCGACACGGCCACCGCCTCCGCATCGAACGCGGCCAGGGCGGTCACGTGCTCCTCGAGCCAGGCGAAGAAGCCGGCATCGCGGATCAGCGCCACCTTGACCGCCTCGGCCATGCCGGCCCGCCGATCGCGTTCCGGCAGGCAGGTCAGGAAGGCGCTGTCGTTGATGACCGCGTCCGGTGGGGCGAAGGTGCCCAGCCAGTTCTTCTGCCCGTAGTGGTTGATGCCGTTCTTGACGCCCACGCCGCTGTCGTTCTGCGACAGCACCGTGGTCGGTACCCGCACGTGGCGAACGCCGCGGTGCGCGGTGGCGGCGACCAGGCCGGCCGCGTCCAGCAGCGCACCGCCACCGATCGCCACCACCCAGGAGTGCCGGTCGATGGCGTGCTCGTGGATGGCGCGGTGCATCGGGTCCAGGGCCGCCCAGTCGTTCTTGATCGCCTCGCCGGCCTGGACCACCAGCGGGGCCGCGACCGGTTCCAGCCTGTCGGCGCGCTGCGCGCACCACGCCGCGATGCGCCCGAGCAGCGTCGGCATGCCCGCGACGACACCGGCATCGATGAACATCAGCAGCCGCTGCCGCCCGTGCTGGCCGGGCCGCCCGGCGGGCTCGTGGCGCTCGAGGGTGGCGAGCAGCATCTCGTTGTCCGCCGCGAACAGGTCGCGGGTGAAGCTGACCGGAAACGCGTACGGCACGCTGAAGCGCTGCCACAGGGTCGTGGTCGCGTCGGGCTGAGGCGGGTGACCGGCATCGTTGACCGCCCGCTCGAACGCGACCCGCTCGAGCGCGACCCGGTCGAACGCGACCCGGTCGGCAGAGTCGTGCGTCGTGTGCGAAGAGCCAGGGGTCATCGGGCAACGCGTCATCAAGAGGTCCGACCACGGGCCGATGAACTATTCGTGCCACTCGGGCACGACATGTGTCACAGCCCTTGAACCTTGTCCGCACCTCGCTGGGCCTGCTGATGCTGCTGTTCATCGGCGTGCAGTACAACGATCCCGACGGTCCGCTGTGGGCGCTGATCTACGCGTTTCCGGCCCTGCTGATGGGCGTGTGCGTGCTGCGCGCACGCTGGCTGGAGGCGCTCGCGGGACGCTGGCTGGCGACGGTGGTCGTCGCCGCGCTCGCGCTCGCCGCATGGCTCGCCTGGCCGCAGGCCTCCGGCTTCTGGCGCCAGGGGGTGTGGTGGGAACAGGAGGCGGCGCGCGAGGGCATGGGGCTGATGATCGCCGCGACGGTTGCCGCGTGCGCGCTGCCGGTGGCGTGGCGGCGCAGCGTGCGCACGCCGCCGGACCCGCAGTGAGGGGCGGCATCGGCGGGAACCCGTCGATCCGGATAGCGTCTGCCGGTGACCCGTCGACCGACGCTGCCGGCGGATCCGGTGCCGCTGCGCCGTCGCGCCCGCGACGACGTCCGCGACTCGGCATCGTCATCCAGGGGCTGTCCGGGCCGTGCGGGCACGCCGTGCTGCGCGAGCTGGTCGCGCTGGAGCGGCGTGGCATCGATTTCGACATCATCGCCCTGCAGCCGCCGCACGATCCGATCGCGCCGGGCGGTGCGATCTGGCTGGCGCACGATCGCACCCACCACGCGTCGCCGATCGGCAGCGCCGCGGTGCGCGCGCTGCTGCGAGCCGTCAGGCGGCACGGCCCGCGCGTGCTGGCGGCGGTGCGCGACGTGGCGTGGCACGGGCGCGATCGCCCCTTCCGGGCGGTGCGCGACCTGGCGATGCTGCCGGTGGCGATGCATGTCGCCGAGTTCGGCGAGCGGCGCGGCATCACCCACTGGCACGCTCATCGCACCGACGCATCGAGCGCGCTGTGCTGGTACCTGGCGCGCGTGTGCGGTACGAGCTTCTCGATTGCCGTGCACGGCGAGACCGCCCCACCGGGTCGCCTCCTGGCGGCCAGGCTGGACGATGCGGCGTTCACCGTGGCGTGCAG
>Ga0209831_1004261_pt1 | contig 11315 bp, 14 predicted proteins | sample Maine_Asex4_meta_FD_187451 | JGI IMG/M metagenome (GOLD analysis project Ga0209831, IMG submission 187451) | Marine algal microbial communities from Maine, USA - Maine_Asex4_metaG (SPAdes) (version 2) | ecosystem: Host-associated > Algae > Red algae > Unclassified | place: Maine, USA | collected...
GGGGGGGGGGAAGAGCGGCGGTCTTTATCGTGACGACGGGTTTCGGGCAGAGGCCGGGCGCCTCCCCTTTAAATTTGGTTGTTAGTCGCTCGGGTCACCTTCGACAGCGCGAAGCGGGAACTTGCTCACCGTGGCAAGGTCGGACGTCGGGCACTTGAGCAGGCCCTCTTGCAGCTTGCCGACGAGCAACACAGCCGAGCTCTGGTCCGCCCACGAGTACCGCCAGTTGAACTCGAGCCGTGCCATCATCGTCGCCTCGCCATCAGGTGTCACCCCGGGTACGATCCGGCAGCCCGCTGCGGACGCCGTCCCGCGCCTATTGGCGGTGAACAGCAGCACGCGCAAACCGCTGAGCTCCGCTTCGGTGACGGCGCCAGGAGCTGGACCCGTGCCGAGCTCGCTCTGCTGTACGACCCACAGGTCCAGGTTCGGACGCATAGAAATGCGCTTGGAGACGTACTGGTGCCGGCCCGTCGGGTTGACCTTCTTGTTCACCGAGAGCGGCACCGAGTCCGGCTGGCCGACGAGCTGCGCTTCAGCCGAAATTCGACCGCAAAGGAAGAGGCCGTGCTTGCAGACCGCAAACTCGCGACACAAGAAATCCCACTCCTTCATGGGAGCATCCTTGAAAAGCGCCTCGATGGCGCCGTCAAAGGCAGCACGCCGGCCCGGCACGATGCCGGCTAAGAAGAACATCTCCGACGCAAAGAAGAGAAAGACAAGTGCGGGCGTCGCCACTTTGGAAGAAATAACAGCTGGGCCGAGGAAGAGGATAGAGCGCAAAACGAGCGAAAGGAAGAGTTGCTCCTGTGTCAATGCTGACCCCAGCCCGGAGGATGGCCGCGGCTCGGAGGCACCCGACGCCACGCCCCGCTCGCCCGCCACCCCAAACTTGCAGTTGGCATCGTCCACATCCCCCAACTCGCCGTCAGACGCGCTGGATGAATCGTTCGCCGAGGCGTCCGCCAAGGCTGTGTTGTCCGCCTGGGCTCCGGAATCTTGCACCAAGATGGATTGACGGCATCGGAGTGTGCTCAGTCGCCGGCGACATGAGTCTGCCGTTGCAGCAGGCAACAACCGTGACCGGCTTCTCCGAGCCCGCAGCTGACAAGCCCGACATCCTTCAGAGCACAGGCAGCGGCAGGAACAGGAACAGGAGTCGGCAGAAAGTGGGGAAAGTACGTGAGAAAATGGGTTGAGCGGAGCGTGGAGGAGGGGGGGCGAAGCGAGAACGACGTCGAGCGGAACGGGGAAGTCGACGCTCGCGGCATTGAGGCCAAAATAAATAGTAACGCCCACACGGTGGAGGCGTCCCACCGCCGGATCCGGGGCCACGTCCAGTTCAGTAAACATTGCGGTGAAAGAAGGAACAACGCGAGTGGCGCATGGGCACAGGTTCGAGGTACGAAGAGCACGCAGCCAGAGCCGGAAGCGACAACGCTTGAGGTGTGACGCATGTCTCATTGGGGTGGAAAGTGGCACCGCAACGTGGAAAATGGCGCGTGGAAAATGGCACAGCGCCACTTTACGATGGATAAATACGAAACTGTGTTTCGATCATTCGGTCGCCAGCACTTACTGTCAACTTCATACCTCCTGGAGATCCATGCGGGTTCCTGCAGTCGCCCAGTGACCAGTGGGGAACCAGATGGGCACACTTCGGACCAGCGCACGTGGCGACTCTTTGAGTAATGTGATAAGTACCGCAGCGATCCGCATGCGGCAAGGAACATAAAGTAATGGTGGGGGTACTGAAGAGAGACCGAGTGACAAGGGACGGATGCGGCCGAGAACGAGAGATACAATATGCACGACGAGCCGGCCTCTCGTGATGTTTTCTCGTGACGTGAACATCACCAGTCAGTTGCTCTACTGACCTGCAAGAGTGATAGTACTAGAAACAGCTGCACGAAATGGGAGGATACAAAGAAGACACGCGGCAGTCATCCGCACTCTTTAAGGCATCAAACGATGACAAGACGGGCCTCGAAAGAATGACGAGCTACACAGCCATGGGATAGAAAAGGCAGACGGGACGCACATTCTCGGGGACGACGAGTACATCCGCATCGTTTTCGATAGCGCCAGGAAGCTTGACCAGCGACGAGGATACCACCACTAGGACCTCGACAACGTCCACTGCCGGCGACTCAGCGCTGCTTGCCGCCATGTGAGCCACGTGGGGCGCGGCGCGGGCCGCTCGGGGCACTGAGGGATAGGCTGCGGCTCACGACACCGATACACGCTCTTCGTTCTTGGCCGTAAACACGGCGGTCGGCCCCGTAGCCCCACCAAAGTTACCGTTTGCCACCATGAGCGGCTCGGTGCGCACCGCCGTGGGGACGGCAACCAGACCTGCGGAGCACCCCTCAGCGCGCGTCTTGGGCACTCCTGGCGAGCCGAAGGCAGCAGCCGCCACACCGGTCGTGGCCGCAGTAGCCATGCGAGGCGCGTGCATGGCACAAGCCGCAATGCCATCAAACGCTACATGAGACGCCGTCGGCTTGACCGCGACTCCCTTCCCGGTGCCTGCCGCCATGCTGTCGCGCGCCAGGATGGACACCATCGGCTTGACCACAACGCCTCCCGCGCCTGCCGCCACGTCCATCACAGCAGTTCCCGAAACGGCTGCCGGGGTGCGCGCCATCATGGGCACCGCTGCAAATCCCGCGGAGCCTCCCGTAACGTGGGGCTCGGGCAGAATGGGCGGCACCATCGCTGCCGCTGGCATCGCCGCCGTCACTGCCATCGCTGCCGTCGCCGCCGTTGCCTCCGTTGCCGCCAGCTCCACGGGGTGCGGCGTCAGCTGTACATCAGTATAGGCCGCCTTACCCCGGCCCGAGGAGAGAGAGGTACTCATCGCGGTCTTGAGCATCATTATGGCCGGAAGCGATCTCACTACCGGCGGGTTCATCGATGAGGGCATGTGAGGAAACTGAGGCTTGAACAACGGCTGTTCGGGTAGGCGAGTCGGTGGCAGCGGCAAGGCATCCAACATAGGGTATGAGGCGGCAGCCGCGGATGCTTGGCCGGGAGTCAGCGGGGGTAGGATTGAGGCCAACCTCGTGCCCTTCATGGCACGTTTCTTGATCACGTACTTGACACGACGCTCCTTGCGCAGAACCATCGCGTGTGTAGCGTTGACCTTGTTCATAGTAGATGCAGGAGGATGCGTACGGTACGGCCGGGAGTGGTCAGATGGACAACAAGGTGCATACGAGGACAGGGGTGGGTAGGGGTGATCAAGTGAGTGGCGGGCGCGACGGGAAGTGCGTGGTGATGAAAAACGGAGAGGATGGTTGAGCTGGGCCGCGCTCTTGTGCGGAGCGCGACGGAGCGGTGTGCTCTGAAGCGCGCCCCTAACCGAGCGCCGAGGTGCCAGCGCGCGCCGAGGGACACCACGCAGCCGCGCTTACCTGGCCCGGGTCCCCCGGGCTCGGGTCCCCCACCAGACTGTGTTTACTTGGCCCTGGTCTGCACCGTGAGGCACCACATGGTGACGGTGCTTACCGTGCTTACCTGGCCCAGGTCCATCAACTATCAATGCAACAGAGCAGTCGACTAGTGACATCTGTTCAATGCACAGATGACCGTGGAGGTCGTGGCCGTGTTTGGCTTCTCTTCCGATGAGGGAGTTGTGGTTGGCTCCATCGTGGACGTGAGGGACGTGGCAGATAACGTCATCGACATGCACGGGGCCAACGAGGCGTTCGTCCTCAACCCCGTCGCCAACGCGCACGGGAACGCTGTTGGACCATGCGACGACCTCATCGACGAACCCGTTGAGGAGAACGAGGCGGCCGTCGAAGAGGCGGTCGTGCTGGACGGGCACGCGACCATGGGCGAGCACGAGAACCAGGTCACGCACAGGTCCATGGAAGCTCATGAATTCAAGAAGGCCGTGCAACAGGCGGTGCTCGACGGGGTCGTCGTCCGCGACTAGATGGTCATTGACACCGTTCGCGGGGTGTCTATTGCTGGAAGCGGTCCCACAGCAACCCGGCGCGACTCATCGGCCGGCGATTGGACATTTTTCGGTGTCGACGATCAACGACATGCAGGAGCCAGCGACGGCGGCGCCACCGTGCCTGCAGGCGCCAGCGACGGCGGAGCTGCCGTGCTAGCAGCCGTCGAGCACCGGCGGCGAGCGGGCGGCGGGACACCGCGACTCGCTGGAGAGGCGGGCAGTCTGCCGGTGGCGGTGACATCTGCGCGTGGCAGTCTTTCCGCGGTGCCGCCCGTCAACGTGACGACCCAGTCTCTTGGGACCCGCGCCGTGGACCTGGGCATGCAGGAGATTGGCCACGCCCCGCTGACGAGCGCCCGCCCGCTGACCGCTCCGACGCGGGCGGTGCCCCCCACGCCAGCTGCCTCGACCACGTCGGCACTGACCGTAGCGGCACCAACCGCGTCGGTGCCGGCCGTATTGGTACCGCCGCGACTACCTCTTCCGCTTGCCGCCACGGGCACGCCGGCCACGCCGGCCAGTGTCCCACACGGCGACATTGACGCGTTGATATTGCAGGCAATGGCACAGAACTCTGCAGCTGCCAGGGCGGCGACGCACGAAGTGATTGTGATGCACGCCATTGCCGAGATCAGCGAGGCCGCATTGCGAGAGGCGGCGACGCATGCCACCGACGAGGTGCGAGCTGCGGTGGAGGCCGCAATCAACTCGGTGGGCGCATACGACGCACGGACAAGGACGCTGACAGCGACGCCAGTCGTCCAAGCGCGCTCGAGGCTAGCCACGGCCGAGGCCATCCGTACCATGGATGTGCATGAGGGATGCGCACGACTCTGAGGAGGAGGAAGACGAGGCTGCTGGTCGGGTGGGTCCCGGTGAGAGCGCTGGGGGCACCGGCCGCGAATTTGTCGTGGCCATTGAGCTTGACCCTGTCGGCTCCCTCCAGAGCGCTCTCTCGGAGGGCTGCGTGCCAGCGACCGAGGCGGAGATCTAGGCGGCCCTTGTCGCCGTGACGATCGCGGGCGATGGCAGACCGGTACGCCGTAGCGCCCTTACTGTGTTCACCCTGACGGTGTCGTCCACGCTTCTGCGCTCTGGCCGCACGCCGCTCATCCCTGTTTCATTTTTGCTGAGGTTTGAGCACGCTATTCATTCAGCGGTCGTTAAGCGCCTACAGGAGCTGCTAAGAACCACATTGAATGAGATATTCACGGTTCCTGTCAAGGCGACGTCGTCCGCGTCCACGACGGGCGCGCCGCTGCACTGGACGGCGCCTATGTCGCTTCCCTTCTTTTTGCGAGTGTGCGGTGACTTTGCCTTGCTGGCCCACGTGCTGACGCTCACGGGTTGTGGTGACCTTAGCCGGTGCCCGTATTGGTGGGCGTGTCTGCCGGCATCCTACCTCGCGGGATCGGTGCTCGAAAGGGGTTTGGGGGCAGGCCAAGACGCGGCCTTCCTGTCGTCACACTGGGATCTTGTGGTATGGGGCCTGGCGAGACGGTGCTCGCTCGGGCCTGGTCACGGCCAGAGGCGGGGAAGTGACAGTCGGTTGCTGTGGGCGTGCGATGGATGCGGCACCGACATGGAGTCTCTTTCTACGTCAACGACAATATTGGCGTGTGAAGATCCCACGTGCAACCGCTTTGATGACCCGCAGGTGCCGTTGTTTTCGCGTGTAGCCTACAAGCCTCTCTCCAAGTTCTTTGAGCGGCTGCGTCGGCGCTTGGGGGGATCCCGTGGGTACCCGCTTCTTGGGGACATCCCTTTTGTGCTGCAGGTCGCTGTGTTGCACTGCACCGGCAAGATCAGCAAAGGCCTCATGTTCTTCCTCCTCGCGTTGATGGGCGCACCGATGGAAACCAAGGCGAAGAAGGCCATCTACAAGCTCATGGGGAGGGGCAACCTTGGAGGACTCTACCTCCGCGAGTTCGGGCGCCTGGGTGCTCTCATCGTCGCCGTGCCGGGCATTCTCGGCAAGGACGTGAATGTTGACCACGGTGCAATTGTCATGTTGCAACTGAGCCAGTTGCTCACCGCGTTGTGGCGACGCGCCATCAGCACCAAGCCGGTCGCTGAGCGGGAGAGCGTCGCCTCGACCTTGCAGCTGGTGGCCGCGTTAATGGCGCCTATCTACTCCGCTTTAAAGCCGCTGGACCCCGTTACCCAAGAAAGCCGGCGTGTGGAACCTGTACCTGCACACGGCGATGGCGCACGTGCGCGAAACTATCGGCGAGGCCGTCCCGACTCTCAACTTCATCTGTGATGACAACATCGAGAATACCATCGCTGAGCTCAACCGCTTTTTCAACCGGCGAGCCAACAACTTCTCTCGCGGCGAGTCCATCATCAACAAGGGGGCTCTAAGCCCCACACAGTTCAAAGAGCCCAAAGGACGCGACGCCGCCAACCATATGTTATTCACGCAAGAAGTGGTCATGTGCCCCTGTGTGAGTAAGGTTAGGCCGACGGCGATTGACGACTTCAAAGCCGTCGTGCGCTACGCGTGCCGTGACTCAAGTTTGACTGTGACAGCTAACCCGCCCGCGATGGCCGACCCGTCGGTGGCCGCCAACGCATCGGTGACGTGTGACGTCGACGACAAAACGGCTGACACGCCTGCCGAGGCACCGTCGAGTCATGCGGTCTCTGCCGCGGCGGCCGCTGCTGCCACGGAAGAGAGTGCAATGGAGGCTCTTGTCGGTCTGGTGTCCCTCGTTTTCACCCTGGGCTCTAAGGCCGACGGATTCCGACGCAACTCCACCCCGCAATTTGAGCCCAGCATGGAGCTCCGGCTACAGGACAAGCTGGAACAGGTGCAGCGGCGCATGTCGGTCTATCTTTGCGGCGCGTTGACGGGGGAACGTGCTAGCAAGGTGGGGATGACGGCCATGGACATATGCAGGGGGCGGGGCGACGGCGACGGAGGGGTGGCGGGGGTTCATCGCGGTCAAGGGAAAGGGGATGGTGACGGCGAGGAGGTGCGAGTGGCTGCGGGTGTGGATGCACACATGCAGGTTGCTGCTGAAGCTGAGACCGGGACAGTGACTTTAGAAGACGCGCGCGGATACATGGCGTTTGAGAGCGGCGAGGAGTACGAGGCAGCGGACGGTCGGGACGCAACGGTCGCCGCCTACGGCAAGCCTGTCGACGCGCCTGCCGAGGGGCCGCGCTCCTGCACGCTGGAGCGCGACGACCTCGATGGAGAAGATAGTGACGCCGACGCTGACAGCGACGCGGACGACGTGGACGACGCGCTGCCAATATTCCAGCCGGTGGACCAGGCCAAGGGCAATGGGGAGTTCCTGCTGCAGACGGCATCGGAGGACGACGGTGTGTCCCCCCTCCTGCCGTCGGTGGACGGGGTGGACGCTGCTCTCAGCACCGCTACGTACGCCCCGAGCTCCCGTCGAGCGGCTCTGGTACGCTTGAGGGTGGAGGAGGACCTCGTTCCCGTGCAGATCCTCATTGCATGTCTGCAGACAACTGAGTTTGTTGATTGGGTGCGGCGTGATGGTGTGCTGGTACGGGACGTGGAGCGCGCGGCACAGCGCTTGCGCCACGCTCTCATCCGCGCCCTGGTCAAACTCACCGGGAGCGGAGGGGGGACAACTGCGTGAGCGTCACGGTGTGAGGCCGCCACACTAGTGGCCTAGAGGTCTCTGGCCCCCCACCACATAGATGGGCGGCAGCTCCAGGAGTGATCGAGCTGTCGTTGTGTATGACTTCTTGTTGTCTGTCCGCAGTTCGGCACTGTTCGCCTCCGGCGGCCTCGACCTCGTGCATGCCCTTGGATCAGTGGTCCGAGGTGTACCACCAGCTTACTGTGCGGAAATATTGGGCCCAGAACGTGTGCTGCACGTCTGTGTGGCCGCCCTGCACGCCCTTCTAAAGGGGAGCTACAGCAGTCTGCGAACGCTTTGTGAAGCGCCCTATGTCAATGCTTGCACGCCGTTCTCGCCGGCCACATGCTGCCGCTCGGGAAGCGGCTTCCAATGGTGTAAAGCACGGCCATGCAAATCTTGAAATGTGGCAAATTCCAACGGCTTGCGGCTACAGCCTGTCTTTACTACACGTCAACATAGGGTTCTGCAAAGTGGCGTGGGTCGCGTTCGGTGAAATTTAGACCTTGTTTGTCACCGCGGTTTTGGGGGTATTGCGCAGGCCTGTTTGGACGCGCCCCCAAACGTTTGGCGATCCCCTGGTCCCACTTTGAGCCAACCTACGCCAATGGAATGCCTGACCCGTGGCATGCAAACAGTGACGTGGCAATCGGCCATCCACCGAGGTTCTTTGTCCGGCATCTGTGGATTGGGCCCTCATACCATGCACGCACCTCGTTTCAGAAACCGGGAAGAATTCCTGTCCAATCGTTACTGATTGTCACGTGCACCGAATGACTTACGATAGGCTGTCGTTGACCGCCGCGGTGCGCCTCGGACGATGACAGCCGATCGTTAGACAAGTCACGTGCAACGGAGACAACTCTGAGCCGTACGATTTTCTCTTCGAACGCGGCATCAATCTTTCAGGGCTCATCCGTTTTCAACCCATCTTCACCGCATTTTATGGCACCTTTTCTCTTTTCTCTTGGTTACTTTCAAATAGGATTCCATCATCTCCGCTCCTCGTTTGCTCGAGGCCTCTGGTGCACGCATTCCTAATTTGCTCGACTGCACGAGGCGTCCATTGACGCCCTGCCCCCCCAGCGTGACGCCTGAGCCCAAATAGGCACCCCCTCCCCGCGGTCATGCTGCCGGATGGCGCCCTCCCAGACAGTCGACAAGAAGCATAATCTCCTGTTCGTTACACAGCTACATGGACACCCAGCACCCATGCCAAATGATTCATTTCCGTGCAACGCAGAGCTCTCGTGGTGTGCACATCCAAAAGGCTGCGAGTACCCCCGCGTTGCTCTTTGACTGCTATCCAGGAACTAAAAGGCTCACTGTGTGTTCTTTTTTTCTTGTTTGTATCGTGGCCACCCTTCCACCCCCGGCATCTACCACTCGGCCAGAGGACACAGATACACTCCAGGTACTCGTGCATTCGAACGTATAGTCGTCCCATGCAGGACCCGTGTTGAGTCGCCAGTCTGCCTTTGTCTGGGGAGCGGCTCTGTTCGAAATCGGCTGAGTTAATCAGATCCTTAATGAGATACAAGACCTAACAACGGTATACACGTTAAGTTCCGGAGGGGCCACATGATGAAGTCCGTAATTCAGGTATCCATTTTTTGATCGCGCGCCCCCGAGTCGGCAGTCGTGGGTGGGGGAGAGCAGCTGGTAGCGGCCGTGGCGGCTGGCTCGGCCGCGTCGCCGCCGTCGCTCGGCCCGGAGCCGTCGCCGATGGACGTGGACGAGGTGGCGGCGGGCGTGTCGCCGGGCTGGGCGGCGTCGCCGCCGTCGCCCGTCCCCGAGTCGGCAGTCGCGGGGGGGGCAGCAACTGTTTGCCGGCTTTGCGGCGGGCTCGGCTGCGTCGCCGCTCTCGCCCGCTCTCAAGTCGACGGACCGGCGGAGGGAGGAGGTGGCGGCGGCCGTGGTGGCGTGCTTTGCCGCGTCGCCACTATCGCCCGGCCCCCAGTCGGTGGCCGTGGAGGTAGATCTGGCCGCGCGGTCCCCCCCCCTCTGGATAGCCTTTCTCTCGCTTTTCTCGTTCTGATTCCTTTCTCTCTGTTGTCTCCACAAAGTGCTTTACCTCTGTTCGCCTCTCCCCGCAGGCCGCCACGCCCTCTGGGATGTGACAACAGTAGGCCCTCCGCCCCCCCTCGAGCCGGCGGCAGCGACAGCTAGCTCCACCACCCCCCCCATGCTCCCCTGCTCGCCCCCAGCAACACCTCAAGTCGAATGAACGGGCAGGGCGCCAACTGTCATGCGTCCTTTGATTCCCAAGACCGTGCTGATCCAGCGCACTTGATTCAATAACTTTATTGATAACCCAGAAAATAAGTCTATTGCTACGACAGTAGCCCCTATACACTGATCAACCCATAAATGATAGTGTTGACACGAATCCTAACAAATCTGACCCTTAAGCGCCGGCTGAAAAAAAAAAAAGGAATAGGTCGAGTCCATCTTCAAGAGAAGCTTGAAAAAAAAACACTACTATGGCTGTACATCCTCCCATGTACGATGCACAGTGGTTCTCCATCATGTCGGGATCCTTATCTTCTCGGAGGTGGGGTCAAGTGAAAGTTACTGGCCTCCCCACTTTCAGATGCTCCGGGCGCCAAAATTTCAATCTTCATCCTGCCCCTGGGAGGTGCTGGGAGCGCCTATTTCATCTCTTAGAATGTATTGCCGGATAAAAAGGTAGCCCCCTCCCTCCTTTTCTCCCCTAATCAAAAGCCGAAACGAGGTGCGCGCATGGTATGGGGGCCCGGATTGTCGGTCCGCCAGGGGTCACCGCTCCAAGGAAGTAAGTAATAGGTATAGTGAGTAAGTATGGAACATTCTTGTGAGTAACGGAGCCATATTACTCGCTGCCAAACGAAATACATTACCTGGTCCTCAGAAGCAATTAAGGTGGAACTCTGTGAGGCGCACTTCACTTTCGCGCCTGTGGTCGACTTCTTAGCAACACATGGTGCAGCGAAGCCTTGAGGAGACGCACATGCCCACGGGCTCGGAAGACAACGGCGGCAGTGATATTGAGGACGACAGCTCTGAAGGGGGGTGGACAGCCTAGGCCAAGAAACGCCAATAGCAATGTATGTTTATTCATGCTGTCCTGCTCGTTCCAGGCACCCATCTTGTCTTGATCGCCGAGGCTGACTAAAGCGCGCGGGGGGGGCGACGACGCGCCGCCGCCGCCGACGCTGCCGCCCAGATGTAGGGGTGGTGGTGGCGGCGTTGAGCATGGCGGCGGCGACATCAAATGGGGCGGCGAGGTCGCCAACAACCTCAGTCGCGCGGCCGCCCGGCCCCGCCTGGACACACCCCCCGGCGGCGGCAATGCCGTTCATGACGCGAAAACCTGTGGTGTGAGCGCGCGCGGAGGGGTGAGGAACGGGAAGAGGCAGTGGCAAGAGAGTAGATACAGCGAGAAAGGGTTAGAGAGCCACGATGAGATCGAGCAGCAACAGCAAGTTAGTGATCAGGAGTCAAACATGCAGCATACCTGCGCTGAGACGTCGGCGATGGCAATGATGCTGGTGGAGGGCAGCGTTAACGATTGGGCCGGACAGTCAGCGACGAGGATGCGGCAGTGGGGTGCTGGGGAAGGTAGGAGGGGGGGAACAGTGTAGCGGTGGGTGGGGCTAGCAAAGTCGACAGGGAGGGAGACGGGGGCGCATACGATGGTGGGAAGGAAGGGGGTGGTTGTTACGATGGTAGGGAGGGGGAAGTGGTGA
>Ga0209831_1004264_pt1 | contig 11307 bp, 12 predicted proteins | sample Maine_Asex4_meta_FD_187451 | JGI IMG/M metagenome (GOLD analysis project Ga0209831, IMG submission 187451) | Marine algal microbial communities from Maine, USA - Maine_Asex4_metaG (SPAdes) (version 2) | ecosystem: Host-associated > Algae > Red algae > Unclassified | place: Maine, USA | collected...
TTTCTTTTAAAATGACTCTTCACCAAAAAATCCTTAAATACAGTGAGTATTCGCGTCATTTTTGATTCGATTCATTTCAAAATAAACGTCAAAAAATGTAAATAAATTTATAAAACAGTGTACTAAGCCTATTTTTGTCCCACTACTTAAAATGAATTTACATTACCAAATCTATCATATTATCAGGATTCATTCTGGAATAAATAACGGGGAGAATTTCAACTTTATCTTGTGAAAATTCGTAAACGACAAGGTGGTTTCGGTAGAGGCAACAGCGAAAACCAGCGGCATTCAATTTAGGGTTTTTGCAAGGGCGCAAGATTCGGGATGTGCTTCAAGCCTTGCTACTGAATTGTAGATACCTTCGATGTATTTGTCGGCAGCTTTAAAGCCAAATTGACTGATGTAATCGTGAATTTCTTCCATCATATCAGACGCATTGGAAGACTATATAAGGGAAGAGGAAGAAAATAATCTACCCCAAATGAAGAAGTTATTTTCTTTCACTAAGTGAAACATATAAGAAAAAGAACAATTCAGACGGGTAGATTATTTTTTTCGTCTTCCCTAACATAACGGTTATTTTTTCTTCCATGATTCGATGTGCTGTTCATATATTTTCAATAATATGTATCTTGTCCTATCGTCCGACGAAGAACGTAACACGGTACTTTCAGCCCGTGCCTCACGTATGTGCGGACATGCGAATGCGTCGCGGACTGGAAGTGCCGCGCTACGTAGTCGTCGGACGAGGCACTCGTCAGACGACAGGAAAAAACAAAGTTTCGGTATCTTGTTGAATGTACATTTGCTTAATCCGCCGATAATCGTTATTTCTATGCAAAAATTAGGAAGATGACAGCACTAAATTATCCGCTTTCCAATGCACAATTAGAACTTTTGAAGCTATTTTCAAGAAATTTGCCGGAAGAAGATTTAATTGAAATCAAACAAATGATTGTCAATTATTTAGCCGAAAAACTCGCTCAAAAAACCGATGAAATATGGGAAGAAAAAGGGTGGACAAATAAAGATATGGAGCGATTTCTCAATGCACACATGCGTACCCCGTACAAAACCTAAATCGCTTTGAAAATTGTACTCGACACCAATATTCTATTCAATTTTTAGCATCTCCTGCAATTCACTCACATTAATAACATCCTCAAAACCTCTCTCTTTCAGTCCTTTGTAAAGTTTCTTATCACCTGTCAGAAGCAAGGCATCCGTTTCAATTGCCAGAGCGACAAATTCCGTATCATCCTCATCAATTCCTTGAACCAACTCCCTTGCTTTTGATAGGCTTGTGTCTGAGATTTGACTGACATTTACAAATTCAATTTCCCGCAATACGATAAAAAGTAATTCAAGTAATTCGCGTTCGTTCATGCGCGAATGTTTGATGATTTTTTCTTTTTTGTCAAATATTTCTACAAACAAAAAATAGGGCGCAAACTTGGTGTGAGTCGTGAGTTCATGCAGGAGCAAATTGCCGATAGTGCTGTATGGGTTCAGCAGACAACTCATCAGAATATTGGTATCAATGACGATTTTCATGTTGTCGGCTTTTCGCGCTTCTTTCGGCTACGCCTCTTTTGATTTCGCTGGTCAATTCGGCGATTTGTGTTTCGGTAGCTTGGCTTTTTGCGACTAATTCTTTGTACCGGAAATAATTGAGCAAACGTTGTATTTCGTCTCGCGAGATGATATTCTTTGGAAGTGCTATAATCACCTCATCAGCTGTATTTTCTATTCTCATGCTAATTTGATTTGATATTCATTCAAATGTACACAAAAAAATGATGTGAAACAAGCGTCGCCACGACGTTTTCATTTCCATATTTTTTCAATAATATGTATCTTGTCGTCCGACGAATGACTTAAATTAAAACACAAATTATCATTGACAGCCGATAAGCTGTGAATAGCATCCTTCGTCTGACGACTATGTAGTACGGTGCATTACGCTTTTTTAAATTTCTTAAAAATGTCATCTACACGCACGGTAAGACCAATTTCTTCGCAAGTCACCGTTTCACCTGCTTTGGCGATTCTTTTTGACTGATAATCAGTATTTTTTGCTTGTTTGAAAACCTCAATTTGGTAATCTTGGAGGTTGACAATCCAGTATTCGGGTATGTTATTGGAGGCATAAATAACGGTTTTGACTTTACGGTCAGTTTTGAGAGACGAATCTGAAACTTCAATGGCAAGTAAAATATCTTCGGGCTGCATTTTCGCGCCCGCGTAATCATCTTCCCGAAATTTCGCTATGACAAAATCAGGCATGGGCGCACCATACTCACCCATTTTAACAGGATTTCGAGGCGAACAACAAAAATTATTCCCACAATGTAATACGAGTAACTTATTCAGGAAAACAATCATCCCAAGATGAGGTTCGTTCATCTTTCCCATAACTCTAATGATTCCATTTAATAACTCAACTCGTTCATCATCGAAATGCCTGTTTCGAGTACTCTTTCATACTCCTCTACGGTAAAGCGGTGCGCTTTATCTATTTGAACGTTTGGTAATGTTGCTATTTGAGCAGTCATATTCTATTATTTTCTTTCAAATTTACGCAAAAAAACACTATAAAACAAGGGATGTTGACTCTATACATGGTAACATGGATATTGGCTTCCGCATTGTTTCTCCAATTGATTAGCAGTCTATTTGTCACCTCAAATTATTCTATTACTTCGTAATATCCACCCCAAAAATCCTTTTTTCTCTCTATTGAGTCAAATTCTTTAAATAAGTTTTCAACAATTTTACGATTCAAGAAAGGCTCAAAATTATGTTCCCAAATACCATCTTCTATGATTATATCAACGTTTTTATTTATTAAGTCCTCTAATTCATCAGCATTAAAAGTATTGTCTAGCTTTCGCGTAAAAAATTCTTGAATATTCTTTAAAAGATTATTTGTATCATCTTCAAATTCATTCCAATATTCATCATTTGATGTAGAATTGTCACGAAGTTGCTCTTTGTACAATTGGTAGTTAAATTTGGCATTTTCTTGAAATTTCCAATTTTCAATTAAGTTCTTTTGAATAGGAAGGTCGAATTCATTTTTTATTTTTTTCTCAAAACTGACTTTAGGATTAAATATAAAGCCGGCATCATAACTAATTTCATCTATATACCCATCAAAGTGTGTAAAGCAATTGCCCCACTTTATCTTATTTTTATATTTTAAATATTCTTTTTTAGTGAACTTGTAATATGTTGAAAGAATTTTTTGGGCGAATTTTGGGTATTTTTGAAGTAGCAAAATATTTTCATCTATATATTCTTCATCAGTAAGGAATTCAAAAATTCTGGAGTAGTTTTTACTCACTCTGGCAGAATCTATAATGACTATATTCTCAAAATTAGATTTAGCATTCCTCGAAAAATTATATGAACCTGTAATAAGAATTTCGTCATCAATAACAATAAATTTGTTATGTAAAAATTTTCTTTTGACCTTTTCTTTTAGAATTATGCCTACGGACTCAAATTTTTCTCTGTAATCAAAAAAATACTTTTCATTTGTACCATTATCATCAACAACTATTTCAATACTTACATCTATATTGTTTTTTTTCTTGTTCAGAATACTCTCCTTGATTTCTTTACTCGTAAACCAAGCTACAGCAATTTTTATTGAGAAATTAGCTTTATTTATATATTCTATTAGTTTATTTTCAATACCTGTAAAATACGCTTTTGGTTCATTAATCATGATAAATATCGTAGTATTAAAATCGCGGACTTGTTCAGAATTATTTTCATAGCTTTTAACATGGCAGCCCAGTTGTTTGGGGAGGTCGGACTCTATATCACGAATATCTTTGAAGCGTTCTTTGAGTTCGTTCCATTCGTCGATAGGAATGAAAACGCCTGTGAGACTTCCCGCGTCATCTGATATATATTGTATGTTCATATTGTTGAAATAATTATACGTACTTATTATAGGTCGTTCACCGTCAACCACCCATCACCCCCCCATACAAAAACAGCGCAAACTCCTCCGGTGCAATATCCGCGCTATTCGAGAAATCGGTACGCAGGTCGGTCATCGTGGCGGTGCCGTCATAGACTCGGATGACTTTGGGCGTGGGCGTAGGACGCGCCTCGCCATTGAGCAGGCGGATGTTGACGGCTACGGGCAGCGGGTTTTTGTGCGGACGATAAAACAGGTGGATGCCCTGCTCGCCGCCGAAGAGTTCGTACAGTGCGTAGCCCTCTATCGTGATGCGTTGTTCGGCTTTATTGCGTTTGAGTTGGAGGTCTTGCGATTCCATCATTTTTTCGTAGAGGTCGAGTAGGAATTTGACCTCTGCATCGCCGCCGCCCGCTACGCAAGAGCGCACCGTGATTTCGACTTGTTGGCGGTCATCGTCGAGGTAGGCTTGCAAGCCGATTTCAAGGAATTTCGCGGCAATCATATCATTGAGATAGCGCGTTTGAGTGCGGTCAAAATGCTCGCGTCCGTAGCGGAAAGCATCTTTGAGTTCTTCGATGCCGTCGCGTTGGAATAGCTTGTCTTTCAGTAGATTATGTTGCTTGGCATTGGGTCTTTTGACATTGCCAATGACGATGCTCGATAAGCCCACACGCTTTAGGCGGAAGGGTTTGACCGTAGTTTCGACAATATCATGCCCAAATCCCAAGATGCGATTATTGACCCGTTCGCGCAAATCGTCAATCTGATTTTTGAAGTGATAACGATGCCATTCCGAAGGGTCAATCTCGCCGCCCGTATCTTCGCGCAAGACCGTATCGCGGAGTTGATTGATGCGTTTTTTGAGGGTTTTATAGTGTGATTTAATTTGTTTTTCGTTGGGAATTTTGTCCATCCAATTTGCCGCAAGCGGCGTCACAAAATCCAGCGGAAGAATGTCTGGTACTAAACGATTTTCTTTAAAATGAATATTAAAAATCACCGGACGCTCGCTGTACGTGCGGATGAGTTGGTCGGCAGAAAGGGCGGTCAGGTCGCGTTCGATTTGGCGTTTGAGGGCGCGACCGCCCATCTTTTCATCAAAGCCTCTGCGTGCCACCCAATCTAGTGCCTCGGGGTCAATATTGAGAATAGTCATGCGGCGCACAAAGCCGTCACGACTGAGCAATTCCTGTATTTGCAGCTTTGCAATTTGCAGAATATGAGGCAGTTTTAAATTGTCAAAAATAACAATGCGGTCAATACGATTAATAAATTCAGGACGAAAATGATTCTCCACCGACTTGCGATACACCGCCGCGTCGTCGCGTGAGGTTTTACCCAAACCAATCGTCGAATCTACATCTCTCGCGCCCACATTTGACGTCATTATAATAATCGTATTCGTAAAATCGGTGGTGCGTCCGAGGCTGTCGGTGAGTCGCCCGTCGTCGAGGACTTGGAGTAGGAGGTCGTGTACTGCCGTGTTCGCTTTTTCGATTTCATCCAATAGCACGATGCCGAAAGGTTGGTAGCGGACTTTGCCCGTCAATTGCCCTTCGGGGCGGTGCATATCGCCGATGAGTCGCTGCACTGCGCCGCCGTCGATATATTCATTCATATCAAAACGCATCAAGTGTTCTTCGCTGCCCATCAGATAGTTGCAAAGGACTTTGGCAGCTTGGGTTTTGCCCACGCCCGTAGGTCCGATGAATAGAAACGAACCCAGTGGCTTGCCCGGCGTATTGAGTTTTGCTTTGACGAGGTGAATGGTTTCGGCAAGACATTCGGCGGCTTGTGGCTGCCCTACGAGGTCGGCGGCAATAGCGTCATGCACCTCATTTTTATCGAACGTAAAACTCTCGTCGAAGACCTCCCACTGAAGCCCGCTTTGCTCCTCAAACGCCTCGCGTACCTGCGGCACATCCACGCTGCCAAACTTGTGGCGAGTCGCCAATTGCTCCAACATTTTCATGATGCCGCCAGGCAGAGCTTGATGTTTGAGGTAGTTGCGATGCAGCGAGAAAACCTGTGCAATCGCCTTGGTGGTGATGACACATTCGTTGTCGAGTTCGAGATTTAGGCGTTGTCGGGCAATCATTTTTATGGCGATTTCCTCGCTTGGTTCGTCGATTCGGATGACTTGGAAAAGGTCGGCAAAACGGCGGTCTTTATCCTGCAAAATCTTCCATTGTTCGGGCGTGGCGACTAGGATGACTTGTAAGGTGCGTTTCTCCAAATACGGCTTCAAAACATCGCTCAAAGTCATGTCGTTTTGCGAAGATTTACCAATACGTAGCATTGATACTACGTTGTCAATCAGTATTTTATCCTTACCGAGTGATTTTATATTTTTGTATTCGTTTTTGCGCTCAATGACGTATTTCAGAATCGCCTCAAAGCGTTTTTGCCACTGTCCCACGACTCTCATTCCGGCGATGATGCGGGTTGGGTCTATTTGCCAGATTTTCTCGTGATGTTCGGGATTTATGGCGGTTTCGCCATTGCGATTCATGTACTGCCAAACGACCTCGTGTATGAGCGTATGCTTGCCCACGCCCTCGCTACCGACAATGACGATAGGCGTATTTTCGGTTTGGTAAATGATGTCGGAAAGTCGCGCCACCAAGTCGTTGCGGTAGTAGGCACGGGAGAGTTCGCCGGGAAAACGAGCATTGAGGTCGTTGCCGACTTTTAGGATTTCTTCGCTGCCTTCAAATTCGTTATTATTGCCAAATGCAGCGAAAAATGAGAAGGAAGTATCGTGTTCAAAAGGGAAGTTTGTGTAAGTAATATTTACGGAACATTCGACCTCTGTGACAAATTCGCCTTTGGTCGCTACGAACTCCATGATGTCGTATTCGTCGTTGATTTTTTTCTGTCTTCGGGTGTATTTTTCAATGGCGCGTTCTACTTGCACCTTCATATCGTATTTTCCTTTTTCGTTTTTTTCTGCAATAAAAATATAATTTAATACGGGCAAAATCACGAAGCGTGTACCGCGCAATTCAAAGTCTGCCGCCGCGAAATCGCCCTTGACAAATTGTTTGCCGATAGTGGTTTCTATCTTGTAAATTTTGAAGTTATACTTAGGGTTAAATTTATACCACAACAGCTCATCCACATTGTCCCGACTGACCTGAAAGCCCTTGAATTGCCGCGTGAGTTCGCCCTTAAATTTGGATAATGCCTTATCAAATCGCAAGTGTGTCGCCACCGGATAGTTCCGAAAAAGCGGGCGCACTAAGTATTGTTGTTTGCCTTCTACTTGTACGTTTTGTACGAGTACAGGGAGTTGGATGTGTACGTGGCTCATGCTTTTTTAATGCTTAAATGCTTAAATGATGTAATGCTTGAATGGGTTTAATGAATGAATTATTTTTTGATTTTTATATGTGATTTTAACATGCAAATATAGTTTTTTTTGTGGGAAATTTGGGTGTTTTTAGGGAGTTTTAATTATGAATTGATGGCAGCAATATGGTTGTATTTCATAATTTTGATTACATTTTTTTGTTTTTCTTCAAAAAAATATTAGCTTTGCACTGTATTAAATAAATAAACTAAAACAAGTACTTGAGGAAGTACTTGAATATGAGTATAAGTTTTACCCTGTAAAAACATGAGATAGCCGCTTTTTATTCCTCCTCTAAATAGCAGTTATTCTCAATTTGTATGGAAAAATAACAAAACATTTGTGCAGTGAATTACTGTACGAATACTGTTTATTATGAATCTACAAATTGAAAATAACTGTTTTTTCATTTTTGTAGGTTCTGTTTTAAATTATATTCAATGAAAATGAATAATTTAAACAGAGCTGAATCTCACCGAAGATTAAAAGCTCAAACTGCATTTGAAGATTTAAAAGGTATCAACATCTATGATGTTGAATACAGGGATGTATGCAATCATATCGAACGTATTCAAAACCATTCTAATCGTAATTCAAGATTGACGTGGATAGGTGTCATATTAGCATTAGCTAAAGCTTTAATACCTTTTTTAGAAGAAAAATATCCGCCTGAAATCATTGGAGATATATCCATGATAATCACATCACTCGTGGTTTTACTCATTTTATACCTTGGTTATCAATATTTTACATTTAAACATGAAGAAATTGAAACAATGAAAAAATGGGGAAAAAGATTTGTAAAACACGACGAATCGGAAATACACCTCGTTGATATTCCTTTTAACGAACTACCACATTTACCATTGAATCCACCATCGAATAATGGCTTGCGTATTGAGTCAGGTTAATGAAATTGCCTAATGTTCAACTTGTAAAATCCCTAATTTTTCCCTAAATTTGAATCAATGAATGCAGTCATAAAAATCAATACCGCCGACCTGACCGAGCAAATCATCCACGATTTGCAGGAAAAATACGGCACTGCCGAACTCGAAATTCGTGTACGTTCAGAGCATGAAAAAGAAGTGCTGTCGGATAGTGAATTTTGGCGGATTATCGCTTTGTTGGATTGGAAAAAAACGGGTGATGATGCAGCCGTAATTGCACCTGCGGTGGATGAATTGTCGAAATTGCCCGTTGCATTTATTTATCAATTTCAAGATAAATTAGCTGAAAAATTATACCAATTAGATACCCAAATTCATGCTGAAAATTGTGGCGTAAATCGCTGGTAATCAGATAAATATTTCTCTGTGGATGTGTTTTTGTACGAGCGTTGTTGTGTAGTGGCGAATGGAAAAGATTTTTACGAAAAAGTCCTTGCAGACGCTACGCAAACGCCGAAAGATATTGATTTTGAACCTTTGCTCTATATCGCTGCAAATGCTTACGAAAAATAAACCAACACACCAATGCAATACGCACCCGTGATGAACTACGAAACATTTAGCAATAAATCCGCTTGGTCTGTACCGACGACTTTAGCCGTCGCAGAGTAGGCACTTGACGGCTAAAGTCGTCAGTACGGTGAACAACATCTCTAAGAAAGAATTTGGCGTAAAACTACGCGGTAATCGGCAATAAAAAATCCGTCAAATCCGCATTATAACTCCAAACTCAACCGTCATTCCAAACCCCAATTTGGAATCTGTCTGGTTTTTAGCACCATTTTGAACAGGTAGAGAAAATTCATGAATTTTCTCTACCTGTTCGGGTATCGTGCCAAGACCGAGTAGATTCTGAATATAGGTTCAGAATGACGGTTCTTTTTTAGACTTTTTTATTCTGCGAAATCCGTTAAATCTGTGTCCTATCAAAACGCCTTGAAAATCACGCTGCTTTTTGCATTCCAAATCTCTCCCGTCACATTTTCCATTAAAATATGTTAAAATCACCTGTCCTTTGGATAGTTTGGATTTATGATTTATCTTGTCGTTCTTAATCTTCAAAGAAGACTTCTCGGCACTATATTTCACTCATTCGAAAACCTCCATGAAACATTTGAATGAAAAACACATACGATAAGTAAAAGAAAATAAATAACTTGCCCCATTATGCTTGTTCTTTTCCCTTCTAAAAAACACAAAAAATACGTCCATAGCTATAGGCTATGCAACGATTTTTTGAATTCTTTAGAAGAAAAAATTACGGCGCATTATGGAACAATTTATTTAATTTCATTCACTAAAGATATTTTCTTATATAATTTATATTTTAATGAAAAAAATTTGTATTATTTTTATAGCTGTCAATTTTTTGATGTTTCCATTGAAAATTGAGGCGCAGGGGATTGAAAAGGTGATTAAATTCCTGACCGTTTATCCGAATAAAAAAGCTGTTGAACGGGATAGCACGATTTATCCGTCAAAAGCGATCTTCACGCCTATTGTTTCTTTCGCGCCCGAAACGAGTTTGAGTTTTGGGGTGGGTATGAAAGGGCTTTTCAAACTCAAGGGGTCGGGACCTGATACCAGAACCTCCAACATCCCAATCACGGCGCAATATACGCTCGAAAATAAGTATCTTTTTTATTCTGGTTTTCAGATATTTTTTCCCGGAGAACGTTATATTTTGGCGGGAAATTTACGCGTTCAGTCCTTCCCGAGCCTATACTTTGGAGTGGGGCAAGATGCACCCGAATCGAATGAAGAAAAATTCTCATATAGTCGAATATTATTTGAGCCAATTTTTCTAAAAAACTTATTTATACCTAAGTTTTATATGGGCGGTGGCTTTCGTTATAGCAAAGTCGGTAATGTGGAAGCAGAACCGGGTGGTTTGCTTGAAAATTCGGAACAACCCGGGGCATTAGGGTCAACTTCGTCGGGCTTACAACTAGCTATGATTTATGATAGTCGGGATAATTTATTGAATGCAAAAAAAGGGGTTTATATAGCGATTACGCATGGTTTTTACGGAAAATTTATGGGCAGTACACAGGGATATGGCTTGACAAGATTTGACCTGAGATACTATATGCAGCCCTTACAATCGCCCAATAGCGTGTTGGCATTTCAGTTCAGAACGCATTTTAGTTATGGAGATACGCCTTTGCAAGAGTTAGGGCGATTTGGGGGGAGTAGTACGATGCGAGGATATTTTGAAGGGCGATATACAGACCGTGATTTGTTTGCGACACAGGTAGAATGGCGACAGAAATTGACGCCGAGATGGGGCGTGACGGCTTTTGTCGGATTCGGGGGAGTTGCGCCGACCCTCAACCAATTCAGTATCGATAAGACGCATCCGGCAGTGGGTGTAGGTGTCCGTTTTTTAATTGACAAAAAAGAAGACCTCAACCTTCGTCTTGACTTCGGATTTGGACAGAAAAAGGTCAAAAATTACTTTAATATCGCAGAAGCTTTTTGAGCGTGTCACAAATCAGTGGTATTATAAAAGGTACGGTAGTACCGACACCGTTAGCGTGTACAAACGGTGTCGGTGCTACGCACCTTGATTAGCTTTGAGTTTACTTTTTCTACAAACGGTGTCGATGCTAACGCATCTTGTCATTGAAATGTGTTACCACCGATTTGTGACGCACTCAAATTTATTCGAGTACGAGGCGGAGGTTATTCAGCATAGCCGTAGCTACGCTGGATGTTCTCTAACAAAGTAATTGGAGAAATTTCGCCAAATTACCCGACACTATTAACTTGAATGACTACTGAAACAGGGTTTCAATAAATGTATATTCTTGACTTGTTCTTTTTTCTTTATACTTCACCAAATTTTCCTTAAATACAGTGAGTATTCGCGTCAAATTTGGTTTGTCTAAAGAAAAAATAACGGCGTGAAGATGTAATGTTTATTATCTTTTCATCCCTAAGTGAAAGAAAATAAATAACTTGCCCCATTATGCTTGTTCTTTTCCCTTCTAAAAAACACAAAAAATAGTTCCGTAGCTATGGCTATGCAACGATTTTTTGAATTCTTTAGAAGAAAAAATTAC